>Ga0180430_10005006_pt1 | contig 11086 bp, 7 predicted proteins | sample SS_ome_9_FD_132999 | JGI IMG/M metagenome (GOLD analysis project Ga0180430, IMG submission 132999) | Hypersaline lake sediment archaeal communities from the Salton Sea, California, USA - SS_1_S_2 metaG | ecosystem: Environmental > Aquatic > Non-marine Saline and Alkaline > Hypersaline > Sediment... | reverse complement strand
AGCGTATCGTCAATATCAAAGAAAATCTTCATGAATATGATAAAATGGAAAGAAAATAAATCTCTTTAGTGAGCTCTGAGTATTACTGTCCAGTAACATTGCCTTCCAGGAGCACCTACTGTAAGTCCAGCAAGATTGAAGGACAATACTGAAGAGATTGATGATTCGTCACCACATGCCTGCCCATTGCATGTAGCAGAAACACTACGAAGCGAAAGAAGGCCGGATGGATCAACTGAAATAGAAACATGAACATCCAGAGTGTCCTGAGGACGAATACCAAGAGTACTGCGCAGTGTTGATGATACTGCTCTCAAAGAATTTCCAAGTCTTGATAAAACTTCACCAGTTCCAAGAGATGCTGCAAGGTCAACCCTATCTGTTGGTGCAACTGCACCCGGACAGGTAAATGCAGAATTGAATCTTGGGGGAAGCTCATCCTCTCCAGCATCAGGTGGAGCCGAGGTTCGAATTACACGACCGCAATCAACATCACATACATGTGGAGACCTTGGATTGCAGGATTCTGTTATTCTGATGCTCTCCAGAGCGTAAGTAGTACTTTCTCCTGAGGGTTCCTCATGGGCCACTATTGCTCCAAAAACAGTATTTACATCAACTGTTCCATTTCCGCAATGGAAATCAATTGGACAGTTTTCTGCTGTTTCTGAAGGCCTTTCAGTGACATTCTGCGTTCTGAATGATGGGTGTGAAGACGGAGCAGACCATTGTGGCGCTTTTACCTGCCTTATGCGATCTCCGCAATAACCACAGCTTTCTGGATCAAAATTATCTGAATATGGATCTGCTTCTCCTTTTGCAACTTCGCACAAGCGATCTCCTTTTTGAGGAGGCGTTGGGCATGTTATTGGATCATCGCATCTTGGAGCAGCCCTTGTTGGCTCTGTGATGGGCTGTTTTTTTCCAGCCATAAATGCAGCTCCAATTGCAATTCCCACAGCTGCTACTGGCACTATGAATTTAGCTTTGATATTTCTTTTGGGAGTTGTCATACAAATCATTGCTCTCTTGGGGCCCTCACCAGAACTGGAACAGCTATGGTACAGGTTTGATCAGGTGCTCCTGTCGTAATACCGCTTAGTGTAAGACCAGTAACAGAGATCACATTTGCTGATGATGGACATGACTGGCCTCCACATCTTGCAGTTGCTCCCCGCAAAGTAGGTATGCCAGATGTATCAACTTGCACAGCAACGGAAACAGCAATGTCAACACTTGATACTCCAAGTGCGCTTCGAAGTTGTCCTCCTTTGCTTGTAATGCTTGTTGTAATCCTCTGAACCAAAGATCCCATGCCAGGAACACGGTTGCCAGGACATTGAGTTACTTTTGCTGGCTGAGCATCTTCACATTCACAGGAAGTAGTACATGTTTCTCCAGCGCCACATCCAGATGGAGTTGCTGCATGATCGCATTCCTCTCCTGGCTGAACCCTTCCGTTTCCGCAGACAACAGGATCATCCACAGCAACTGGTGGAGGGGCCTTACTAACTTTAGCTACACAGCGACAGGACCTTGTACATACCTTATTTGCTCCGCATGCTCTTCTTCCTGTTTTGCTAGATCGATCGCATTGTTCACCTGCAGCTTTGTCCCATCTGTTATTTCCACAATTTCGTGGTGGCGGGGGTGCGCATGCTTCAAGGTTTGGACATGCGCATGGAATCAAAGTCTCTGGCGTACATAATGGATGTGTTTCTGAAACTGCACAAACAGCTTCGTCATAATTGACATCTATACGATAATCATTATCATCAAGTGAAACAGTTTCAGGATTTAGATGCATCTCTTCGATCTCAGAAGGAGTTCTCCACCTTTCAAATTGGATTGCATCCTCGCCAGTCATTCTTGGTCTTGATGTTTTTAGAATTTCATTGCTTCCATCTTCCGCGCGCTCTTCACATGGATGATCTGCAATTCTCTGTATTCTGCAGTCTGGTGAATTTTCATCTTCAAGCGGAAGCTTGATTGGACGGTCAGGATCAGGAGCCCAGCTTCCATCTTCTGCTCTTTTGACAAAATGGCTCATAAGATCAGGAACAGGACGTCCCTCGCGGTCACGAAGCTTTGATGCTTCTGTTTGGTCATCGCACTGGTCATTTCCACGATGACAATCTTCAAATGAAAAGTATGGATTGAACTCTATGCACTTCCCATCTTCGCTTCTTTTCTGAGTACCGTCAGAATTGAACTGGCATTCGTATGCTTCTGCTTCCATACAGATACCATCTCCGCGAATTGGCTCTACTATTGGCCTTGTTGTGTTGCATTCTTTTGCAAATAAGAACAAACTGATTCCAGCAACCATAACTGCCGTAGTTGCAATCGATGCTGCATTATTCTTGAATTTTCCAAGAGCCCTTTCCTTCAATGATTTTTTTCTAACGTTCATAATTATCACATTGTTTGTATTCCGCTTTCTGCTAATATGAGTGCATAATCCTCCTCAAGATCTGCAATGAATTGCCTTTGCTGATCTGAAGGAATGGAATTTTCATATTTAATATCTGAAAGTCTTTCCCGAAGTGCACGGTTTTTGTACACACTTCCTTCTTTTTCAAATACTTCTGCCATTTTTCTGGAAAATAATTTATCTGATAGTAAAAGTGCCTTTAGCTGTGTTTTTCTTCGCTCTGGATGATCTATATAAACTACAAGTTGTGCAAGTCTTTTTCCAACAACTGCACGCTCTACCTGAGCAAGAACGGTTGGAAGTTCTCTTCGGACTTTTTCATCGAGCCGAACATCATCCATAAGATCATTCCAAATAATTTCATGCCTGAATAAGACATCAACAACATCAAAAAGAACTTCATCGGTTTTCATAACGGATTTGATGTTTGCAAGCTGAAGAGCAAGATCAGGAGATGTTCTTTTGATCTGAGTGAACCTTTGCACAATATAATCGCACGCTTCTTCTTCTTCCTTGGAAAGATCAGCGCGCCTTTGCAAACGAACAAGCTCTTTTGAAACTTTTCTTCTTCTGATAAGTTCTGTTGCAGTAAGAGCAAGTGCAAGTATTCCATATGGAATTGCCTTATCTGAATGCTCTGGAAGATCGAATGTTGGAAGATGAAGTGTCTGCACCCAGAGTTTTGTAAAACCATTTACCATTGTCTGATAAGCGCCAGTCAAATGCGCTGCAGTAGAAAAGCCACCGATGCTAAGAACTGCCCATGTCATTGGACTTGAAACTCTGTTTTTGAACCAGCCTTTGAAACTCCACTTGGCTTCTTTTAGTGGTGGGCGTGAAGTAGACTGCGGAACATCAAGAACTGCCGGAATTTCCGGCTCATGAACAGTGCTTTCTGGAACCTCTCCCATAATATTGTCTGGTTTTGCTGGCAGAGTATCTTTGTTATCTTTTTGTGGAAGCTCTAGTGAAGGAACAGCTGGCATATCAGAAGTTCGCACTCCCCTCATTTCATCCTGAATAACATTTGCCTGCGAATGTTGTTTTGCAGTTCTTCCATATGCAGTAACCAATTTGCGCAAAATAAGCAATTGGTTAACATAAAGTTCCTGAGGCTCCATCTTTGACTCATCGCCTTTTTTGGATCGTGCAGATTCCGTAATTGCATCAAGCCTTTTCTCACCAAAGCGAGCAACGAGTTTTTGAACTTCTTCTGTATATTTGACCTTTCCAAGCTCAAATTTTATTTTTATGGGATCGGTCGAGTTTCTAAAAGCATCAATGAAATTGGAAAGCTCCAGCGCAGCATTATAAAATTCTCCACCTTCAGCTACGCTTGTTGGCTGGTGGGAAATCGGACCGGTTTCAACTACCCTGCTTTTTGAGGGTGCTGGAGGAGGCATAGAACGCCTTCTTTTCAATTTAGATGGTGGCGGGGGTGGCGGGGGTTTGGGCTTGTTTTGCTGCCCATTTACCATCCTTGTAGCATCTTCAGATTCTGGTGCAGGAGGCGGTGCTGCAGGTTTGGTTTCGAATAGGGGGCCAAGAAGATCTCTTTGCGCAAGTACAACACCAAGCTCTGGAAGAGTGCTGAATAGTTGCTGAGAGTTGGAAATATTATTTCCCCTGCATTTGGATCTTGCAAATTCAAGAAGAACTGCTGCATCCATTTCAAATAGTTCTTCTTGGCTTTTTTCTGAACTAGATTGTTCTATATCTGGGGATGGTTCTAAAACTGGAATTTCAGGAGTGTTTTGCTTTGGTTTTGCAGCAGGTTTTTGTGGTGCGGGCTTTGACCTTAAGGTCTCAACTGCCCCGTCTTTATTGAATATGCTTGTGGCTTCTGATTGAGCCTTATTAAGTAACTGTCTTCGCTCCTCCCTGCTACGTCGTTTTTTTGCCATTACACCCACTCAACAATATGTTTGAATATATATAATTTTGTGGGAACTCTTTTTAAATGTGTTGTTTTAGAAAAAAAGATGTAAAGAAAAAGGGATTTTCAATAAATAGTGCTTTAAAAAATTTAGAAAAATAAATAGAAAAAAATTATCTAATTCTTACTGGAATAGAAAGAGTACATGATGACTCTGCGCCAGCAACAGTTATTCCTGCAAGTGACAAACCAGCGACACTGGCTGGATTTACAGAGTTTGGACATCTTTGTCCTCCGCATGTTGCTGAAGAGCCTGCCAGTGTAGGAACGCCAGAAGAGCTAATTCTTACTCTAACCACAACAGTCATAGGAACAGATCCAACTCCAGCTGCCTGCTTAATAGCACCGCCGCTGGAAGAAATTGAAGATGAAACTCTTGCAATCAAGCTGCCTGCACCAGATCTGACTCCAGCGCCACAAGGACCGCCAGCTGTTTCTCTTGGAGGCCTGTCTGATACCCCACCGCCTGCAACTTTGCTCGGGGTTCTTGCTGATCCTGCTCCTCTTGCTTTGCCGCCTCTTGTTGGACAGTCTGCTTCACAGTAATTTTCAGATGAGGCTCTGCATGATTCAGCAGGAATTGTTTTGGTTCCAAATGAATAAGTGACACTTTCGCCTGATCCGGTCTGGACAATTGCACCATAAGTTTTAGCTCGGCGCTGAACCTTGCCATCACCACAGGTAAAATCAACAGGACAGTTTTCACGGTTTTCCCAGGATTGTCTTACCCCATCACCGCAGAATCCGCAGCTTACTGGGTCCCAGTTGTCAGAGAACATATCATGTTCTCCTTTTGTAAGTTCACATGTGTTGTCTCCAACTGCAGGCTCTGCCGGACAGGTAACTGCTGCTGGACACTCTTGAGGTGCTGTGATTGGACCTTCTGTTTGTGGTTCGCAGCCTCTGAACAACATTGTTGCAACCATTGCTGCTGTTGCAAGACCTGCTCCAACACCGAATTTCCATCCAAGGCGTTTTGCCTTGTTCTTTTTATCATCAACTTTAGTTTTTCCAACTGATTGTTTTTGTTCTGCCATAATAATCACCTACTCCTGCTGAGCTGCCTCCGCAATATTAAGCTCTTTTCTCTGATTTCTTTTTTCTAAAAATGACCATGTAGTAAGACCAAGCTGAACTACTGCATATGCAGCAACTGCAACCTTGTGCCACCCCTGCAAACCATTTGCAAGATATGGACTGGTCCATGCAATAGCAGATGTTGCCGCAGCAAATAAACCTGCCATGGTAAGCTCAGGAAGATAATACCTTACATTTCCAAGGAATCTGCCTACTGCAGTTGCCTTATCAAGTGCATGTGCAGTTGTTGTTTTTCCGCCATCAATTGCACAGTAAACGCCATCGGCATCCTTGTATTCAAAAGTCAATTTGAGAGGTCCGTCTTTTGATGGAACTTCAACTTCTTTTGTCTGTGATGGTGCAATAATTACGTTTGCAAGTTCATTTTTCCCTGAATCAATAACAGTAAGTATTTTCTTTCCGGCCATTGATCGCTCGTACTTAACAGAAACTCCTGATCGAAGAGCAGTTATATCGCCGTCTTTTACGGTAGCAGGTTTGCCGTCTTTTGCTTCTTCTTCCAAAGTTTCAACTTCAGTTTTTACATAAACTGCTTTTGCCACTGGTTCTGCTTTTGTTGATTGTACTGCTTCTGGCTCGGATTGTCTTGCTTCTGGTGCCTTTGGCTCTGCAGTAACAGGTCCTAGTGGTTCTGAGAAGAATTGTTCTTCTGGTTTTGGTGCTGGTGGACGTGCTGCTGGAGTCTCCTGCCTTGTTGCTGAAGAATCAGTTGTCTGTGCTTCTGGCTCTTTCTGCTCGCGTGCTGCTGGAGTCTCCTGCCTTGTTGCTGAAGAATCAGATGCTGGAGGGGGACTGCTTCCAAGAATATCATCAAGCAGACTTTCGCTGCTGGATGGAGCCGAAGGAACTGGAGCTGGATCAGGATCATCCAATACTGCGGAACCTGATACTATCTGACTATCGGATAGATCAATAGTTTCTTCTTTTGCAGCTGGAGAAGAATCGGCAGATTTTTCTGCTGGAGCTTCTGTTTGTGGTTCTGCCTTTGCTGGAGCTGCCTGTTTAGGCTTTGGCTCTGAGACAGGTTTTGGATCGTCTTTTTGTGGTGGTTCAACTGCACCTTTTCCGCTGAATAGACCAGCAGCATTTTCCTGTGCTGCTTTTAGTTTGGCTGCTCTCTCAGCTCTGCTTAATCTTTTTTTCTTTGCCATTATGAATCACCTGGTTTTGGTTCCTGGGATTTTCTCAGGAAATCCTGTGCAAGCCTTATTACACGCTCGGAAGATTGTGCAACAAACTTGAACTCTTCGGAATCTGCTCCGGAAGTCTGCTCAAGCTCTGAATATGGCTGGTTGTAGTGCAGGAATGAAATCTGATCCTGTATATAATTGTCTGGGTTAGCAGCAACCAACCTGAGCTGATCAAGTACGCGTGTTTCTCCATACTTTTCTGTAAATACAGATAGGTCTGGATCATCTTGCTGTAAAAACTCAGTCACGAGCCTACATACAATATCTTCATGAACTTCGACCATACCGCCAAGACTTTCTGCGCCAGGACCGAAATATTCTTCAAGTATTTCTCCCTGTTCTTCAAGGTCTTCACGAAGAGCATTAAATACTTCATTAGACACTGCCTGACTCTCCAGAACTGCTGTTCTGTTCTCAAGGCTGCCCAAAGTTACTGAAAGTCCCTTGTCACCATCAATAAGGTCACGAACTCCTTTAAGATCTCCTTCAACGCCTTCAACAGTTGCTTTCAAGCCTTCGAGTTGTGCTACCTTGGTTTTAAGTTCTTCAACTTCTGGATCTGGCTCTTCATCCTCTTCTTCATCTTCACCTAGGAAGACAGTTTCAAGACCAACGATCTTTTTTCCAAGTTCTTCGACTTTGGCTTCAATAGGAGCTAAAAGTTTTGTAAGTGCTGCCTGGACTACTGCCTGTACAGCATCCATATCGACTTTCTCTTCTTCAGGTTCCTCTACTTTTGGAGTTGCTCCAGTTGCATGCCTTGGCGGCTTTACAGGAGCAGCTGGTATAGGAGGAGCTGATTCTTCTTCGCCAGAAACTTCGTCAGAAACATCTGCTTGTTCAGTTACTGGTTCGGCAGGTTCATCGCATTCATCAACTGAATCAATTGCATCCTGCAACTCAGCTAGAAGCTGGTCAGCATCTTCTGAAGGATCAGAACCTTCAAGTTCCTCAGCAAGACCTGGATCTTCTCCAAGGCCATCTCCGCCATCAAGATCTTCAACATCTGCTTCGCTTGTTTCAGCGGCCATAGCTTCTGCTGCTGGAGGTTTTGACTTCTTTGCTAGTTTCTTTTGTTCTTCAACATCAGCTTTTCTGGTTAGGTCATGATCGCCTGGGTTATTTCCCGGGTTTGGCCCACAACCAGTTCGAGGTGCCTCTGGTTCTGGTTCAGGTAGTTTTGGCGGTGGCTGTGGAGGTTTTGATACTTCATCCTGGCCTCCTGCTCCAGACTTGAATCGATTTCTTAGATTTTTTAAACCCATTATGAATCTCCTCCATTATCTCCTTTTTTTGGTTTTGGAGCTGCTTGTAAGTCGAAACCACCCTGCTCTAATGTATATATAATATCTCCAAATAGTGCTTCGGCTTCTGGTGCATCGGCTTTTAGTTCCTTAACATCAGCTTCAACTTGTGTTATCCTCTCTTGGAATCTTGCTAGTGTATGTCCGAAATCACTGACAGACTTGACCAAGTGGGCAATTGCCTCTCCTCCGGTTAGCGTCTTTGCCTCTTCGCCGACTTTTCGAACTACTTTGATTGTAAGTGCTTTCAGAAGATCAGAAACAGATTCTCTTGCAGATTCTGCTGTTTCTTTTGCTGCAGTTGATTCAGATGTAACTTTTGCAACATCTTTAGCCATTGCAGATGCCTTATCAGATGATTCTTCTGAGGATCTTTGTGCTGCTGATGCAGATTCTTTTGCCTCTGCTGCGCTTGATGCTGCTGCTGATGCAGATTTTTCTGCTGCTGAAGCTTTTCCTGCTGCTGCAGATGCTTCATTAGAAACAGAGTCAAGCCTCTCTCCAAGCCTTTGCTCAAGAGATTCCCGACCAGCTTTAGCGCCGTTTTCAACGATTCTCAAACCTTCCATTAAGGTTTGGCCTAAAATTCCGCCACCAAATGATTTGGTAACTTTCTCAGAATGTGCTGCTAGTGCACGACTTTGTGTAACAGTTTCCTTTTTAGTTTTTTGTTCCGCCAAACTCATCACCTCGATGTAAATAATATAAAGTGTTTTAATCTATACATGTGTGGGATAGTATATTTAAATGTTTCGATAGATAAATAAACGTGGTTCATTGAGAATCCCCCCAACTGCCATCTAAAAGCGAAGTCACATACTTCTTATCGACAGAATACTCGTCCAAAACCACTGTCTTATCATCATTATGTCCTTTGATTTCCTCAGGAGCACTGCCATCGGATGGATCAGGAGGAATTGATGAGATGTGCTTGCCTTTTTGCTTCCTTGATTCTGCAAGCCTTAGCATAGCATGGCCAGCACCATCCAGATCAGGATATTGCTCAAATATGCTCACGATCTCTGCGTCGAGGATAAGGTCGCTAATTCCATCTGAAGACACGAAGATTTTATCCCCATTCTGCAGTCTAAATCCATTAATATCAATAAATGAAGATAATGTACCAAGAGCAGAGACGATTATATTGGTTGGGAATTTTGCATTTGGCTCCTGACCAAGAGATTTCATCATATAACCCATATTATGGATTGGACACTGGAAGACAACTTCTTTATCCCTAACAATTTTGTATTCACTATCACCAGCATGGATTCCATAGAACTGGTTTCCGATTCTAAGAGTAATTGTTGCGGTTGTTCCCATATCATTTTCCTGATATGTGCTGTTTGGATCACATTTCTTTGAAATTTGCTCAAATGTTACGGCAAGATCAGCAATAACGATTGCACGGCGCGCTTCTTCGGGGGTTCTGAGCCACCCGGCAACTGCACAAAGTTCTACTATTTCCCTTGCAACATTGCTTGCAACCTGACCATTGCTCATATAACCTGGAACAAGACCCTTCATAGTATCATGGCCACCCATACCATCAAATACTGCATTCAAATGAATAAGATGCCCATTGGGTAAAGTAATCTGCACTCCGGTAAAACAATCATCATTTGTCTCGCAGTAGTTATCAGTCACCAGGAATTTTTTTCTGCCATTCTCGCCATCAACTTTACGTGTTTGGAATTTAGGAGCAGTAAGTCCTGAAATTTTGACAAAATCTGCCTGCACTGCAAGATTTGGCCCGCCCAGGAACTCCATGAGAATATTAAACTGTTCATTCTTTGAGACTGTTTCGCGAAGGCTTTTCTGATCACCCACGAGCTTAAAGAGTCTCAAAAGCTGAGGATAATACTCCTTATTGCCATTGTCACCATATGTTTTGTTCAAAACCGCATTTTTAAATCCATCAATATTGTCTGATGGAATTTCTGCAATTGGCTTCTCATAAATTGCTTCAAGTATCTTTGTATCTGCCTCAACATAGTTCAATGGCGAGGCAAACCTCAAACGATGTGCAAAATCAGAAACAGAAAGCATATTTACAGAACCGTTCATCCACTGCCTTTGTCTTTGATCAGGCGTTGAAGTAAACCACTTGTATGCAAATGCATTCAATATAGAATATTCCGTAGCATCCCTCCAGAAATATGCATTGCGTTTCAGCTTTTTCCTAAATGCAGTGACTGCTTCGACATTTACAAAGTCCTGAGGGGTCAGATCACTTGGATTTTTGTTTAGTATAAATGAGATAAACATCACATGCTCGGATGAGAATCTTCGATGTGGAGATGCTTTTGAAGTGACCATTGATTGTGAAAGTGAGATCAGATTGAAATCATTGAGCAGGGATTCTTCCCAGTAGCTCAATAGCTCTGAATGTTCTCCGCCCACCCAGATTCCAAAGCCGCGAATGTGCTTTCCTTCAACTTCTGAAGACCCGATTCCGAAAAGACTTGCAACCATATCCCTTTGATCTGGAGAAAGATTTGCTGGAGTTGCTATTGTGCGCTCCTTTTCATGCGATGATGGCAACTGAAGTGAAAACTCTTGGCAAAGTGATTCTTTTGCTTCTTTGAATCCGGCAAGATTTGCCTTGAAGTCTTTTTGGGGCCAAGCCAAGGCAACATGGTTCTGCATACGAAGCTCGCGAAGAGCAGGGTCCATAGTCCTGAACTTTTCAAGATCATCTGCAGTGCAGTTTTCCTGGTAAAGTGCTTTTGCAATCAGGATTTTTTGAAGTGGCTGCAGTCTGTTGAAAATAGTTTGATCGTCTTCCACTTTCTGCTCTGCATGCTCAGAAAATACTGGGTCTGGAACAGCTGCAGGCTGTGGAACAAACGCAGGACGCGATGGAACTATTGATTCTGGAGCTTGGTCTGGAAGCATTGCAACTGATTGCTCACCGGACGCTTCTTCACTTGCATTAACAAGAGCAACTGCAAGTGGTATGAGATTTGAAAGATCAGGATTTTCTTTAAGTGACTCGACTGCTTTGGCATAAACAGGAGGAATAGTTGAGTCAACTGGTGCACCGGATTTGGCAGTTAATATAAGTTCAACTTGTTCTGCAGATCTTTTGTCTTCTGAATTAAGACCATGATAAAGAATAAGT
>Ga0180430_10005005_pt1 | contig 11090 bp, 13 predicted proteins | sample SS_ome_9_FD_132999 | JGI IMG/M metagenome (GOLD analysis project Ga0180430, IMG submission 132999) | Hypersaline lake sediment archaeal communities from the Salton Sea, California, USA - SS_1_S_2 metaG | ecosystem: Environmental > Aquatic > Non-marine Saline and Alkaline > Hypersaline >... | reverse complement strand
CTTTGGTGAACGTGGTGTGCCGCCATTTCAAGGGGGCCGCCGACGAGGCCCTGAAAGCGTGAGTGCCCGGTCGATCGAGCTTTTCTACCCGGAGGACGCCCGCAAGGGGCCGGGCTAGCGCTGCCCTTTACCCGTAAATAGTGACTGGACAAATGTTTCCATGCCGTGTAGCATGTCGGCATGGAAACCCAAAACCAAATCAAACAAACCCTGTCGCGGCCTGAAGTAATCGAGCACATACGGTCGGTGCTCGATGAGAACGGCCATATGAACCGAACAATGATCGCTCAGCGACTCTGCGAGCACTATGGATTCTTCGATGCTCAGGGTGCTGCCCAGACAGGCAGCTGCCTTAAGGCTATTCGGGAACTGGAGTCCAAGGGCCTCATCGCATTGACCAAACCCCTCATGCAATGGAGCCCCGGGAGCCCGAGACGTCTCTCGGAACCTGTTGCGCCTCCACGGGGTGTCCCCCCGGAAGTCGGAGGCTTGCGCGGGCTGGGCCTGATCCTGGTAGGCACGGAGGAACAGATGCGGATCTGGAATGAGATGATGATCCGTGAACATCCGAGGGGTGCGGGCCCTCTCGTGGGACGTCAGCTTCGATACCTGATCGACTCGGAGCATGGTTGGCTTGGAGCTGCGGGGTTTGGCGCGGCGGCACTGCAGCTTCAGGACCGAGATCGATGGATCGGCTGGGATAGCGCAATCCGGCGTAGCCATCTGCACCGCGTGATCGGACTCGGTCGGTTTCTGATTCGCCCGGATGTACATTGCCGTAACTTGGCCTCGTTTCTTTTGGGGATGATTCTTCGAGCGATACCCGGTGATTTTGAGAACCGATACGGGTTCCGCCCCTGGTTGGTGGAAAGCTTCGTGGACACGACCTGTTTTTCGGGCACCTGCTATCGGGCGGCCAATTGGGTGCGGGTGGGCCGCACCCAAGGGCGAGGCCGACAGGATCGAAATCGGGAGATGGCCGAGACAATCAAGGATATCTACCTCTACCCTCTCGAGAGGGACTTTCGGCTCAAAATGGGGCTGCCGGCAGACAGTGGCTTGAGTGCTCTTGAGATTGCCGACGGTCTTGGTGCGGACCAGTGGGCGCAAAAGGAATTCGGAGGGGCTCCGTTGGGGGACAAGAGACTGAGCAAAAGGCTTGTGGAATGTGCCGATGCAAAGGCAAATCAACCCGATCGCGCCTTTAGCGGTGTAGCCCGGGGAGACTGGCCGGCGGTGAAAGGGTATTACCGACTCATCGATCATCCGGATGAAGCGGCCGTAAGCATGGAAAACATCCTCGTGCCTCACCGCCAGAGAACCATTCGCCGCATGAAAGCACAGCAGAGCGTGCTGTGCATCCAGGATGGGAGCGATCTCGATTATTCCAACCTGGACCGTTGTGAAGGGTTGGGAGTCATAGGGTCCAATCAGACGGGAGCCAAGAGCATGGGACTCCATTTGCACTCCACTCTTGCCGTTGGTCCGGATGGATTGCCATTGGGAGTATTGAATGTCCAGTGCAGGGCTCCGGTCTCCAAATCCGAAGAGGACACCCGCCGCAGTTGCGACATCCCCATTGAAGAAAAGGAGAGTTTTTCCTGGATTGTGGGGCTTCGTGACTGCATGGAAGTGGCTAAGGGAATGCCGCACACCCGGCTGGTGTCGGTCATGGATCGGGAGGCGGATTTCTTTGAGCTCTTTGATGAGCAGCGTCGCAATCCTTCCGTCGAACTCCTGGTACGTGCCAGGCACAATCGGTCTACCACCGGGGAGGGAAAGCTCTTTGACGCTCTCAAACAAACGGAAGTGCGCGCCAGTGTCCGCATCCAGGTTGACAGGCGGAGTGCCCGGCCGAAGCGGAGCAAGCAAAAAGCGCGTCCCGGCCGTTTCGCACGTACGGCGGAGACGTCGCTTCGCTACAAGCAGGTGGAGTTGCGCCCTCCCGACTACCATAAGGATAAACCCCCGATTGTCCTGTGGGTGGTGCATGCGGTCGAAGACAATCCTCCCGAAGGTGAGAAAGGGATTGAATGGTACCTGCTGACGACCATGAGGATCGAGTCCGTGGAGGATGCCGAAAGGATCCTGCGGTGGTACTGCCTGCGCTGGCGCATCGAGGACTGGCATAGGGTGCTGAAGTCTGGGTGCCGTATCGAGGAAGCAGCGCACAAGACTGCGGAGCGTCTTAAAAGATCAATCGCAATCAATCTGGTCATTGCTTGGCGTATCATGCTGATGACCCTCTTGGGCAGAAAGACTCCGGAGCTTCCCGTGGAAGTGCTCTTCTCGGATCTCGAAATCGAGGTACTGAACGCCTACGCAAAAAAAAAGCTCTCGAATTGCCGCTCCTTCTTGGAGATGCGGTGCGCCTGGTAGCAAAGATGGGAGGATATCTCGGCCGCAAGAACGATCCACCTCCGGGACATCAACTGATGTGGCATGGCTATTCGTACCTTCAGCTCTTGTGTGAAGGATTCTCGCTCCGAGGCGGATGATGCTGCCTGGGAGCGACTTTATGGGTAAAAGGCAGCGCTAGCCATTGGAAAAGGGCGCTGAAGCGCCCCCGCACGGGGCTCGGGGCCCAAGGCTTCGAATTCCAGGCCCCCAAGCTCCATCCCCTCGCCGCCCACTGCCCACTGCCTACCGCCTACCGTCTACTGCTTGTCGCTTTTGTAGCTGGACTGGTAAACGTCGGGATTGATGTTGCCGGAGTCGGGGCCGCCGCATTCGGGAATGTAGCAGGTCACGTCCAGAAATTCGCATTTCTCCTTGCAGGCCGGACAGGTTTCCGGGGGGGCGGCCATATCGACGGTGTTCCCGCACTTGTTGCATTTCCATACAGGCATGATTGTATCCTTTCCTTTTCAAAGGGTACGACATGAAATCCGTTTCCATTTCGGCTTTATATCATCCAGGGTCCCTCGGGTACATGGAAAAATCCCTTTTTGGAAAGGGGGCTCTCGCGGAGAATTCAGGCTGGAGCACTTATTTCCTTGAAAAACGGCCCCGGCAATGCCAATAACTCTCTTTCGTTGTGTCCCTCCCGGCGAGGAGGGCTTGCGGGCAACCTCGACTTGGGAAAGGTCGTCATGACGCCGCATTTTTTCTTCGTTCTTTTCCTGGGCGTTTACCTCCTTCAAACGGCGGCGAGCCTGGGCACGGAATTCCTCCAGGGCCGCCATTGGGAGCGAAACGCCCAAGTCCCGCCGGAATTCCGGGAGCAGGTGGGCCCCGGGGACTACCGGCGCGCCATGGCCTACGCCCGCGACCGGCGGCACCTGACCCTGATCGAGACGGCGGTTTCCGACGGAGTGCTTCTCATTGTCATCCTTTGCGGCGTTCTGCCGTGGCTGCAAGGGACCTTGGACGCGGGGGGACCGGGGCCCGTCGTCGCCGGATGGCTATTCTTCATGTTTTTGGCCTTGTTGGAAGGGGTCCCGGGGCTCGCCTTCGATTACTATTCGACCTTCGTCGTCGAGGAGCGTCACGGCTTCAACCGCTCCACGCGGAAGCTCTGGGTGACGGACCAGCTCAAGGGGGCCTTCCTTTCCGTCGTCCTTCTTTCCCTCCTGCTGATCTCCGTTCTGGGGACCATGGAGATCTTTCCGTCCACGTGGTGGCTGTGGAGCTTCGTCGTCGTTTCGGTGCTCCAGGTGGTGCTGGTCCTCTTGTATCCCGTTCTCATCGCTCCCTGGTTCAACACCTTTTCCCCTTTGGAGGATTCGGGGCTGGAGGAGGAGATTCGGCGTCTCATGGAAACGGGGGGCGTCCAGCTCGAGGGCCTCTACCAAATGGACGCCGGACGGCGCAGCGGGCACACCAACGCCTACTTCACGGGCCTGGGGCGAGCCAAGCGCGTGGTGCTGTTCGACACCCTCCTGCAATCCCATCCCCGCGAGGAGGTCCTGGCGGTTCTGGCCCACGAGCTGGGGCATTTCAAAAAGAAGCACGTCATGAAGCATTTGGTCGCGGTGGAGCTTCTGCTGCTCGGGGGGCTCTACGCCGCCGCCTTGCTCGTGGACCAGCCGGGGCTCGCGGCCGCCTTCGGCTTGCGGCCCGCTCCCTATGCGGGCTTGTTCCTGGCGGGGGTCTTGCTTCAGAAATCGGCCTTTTTTCTGCAACCTTTGCCCATGGCCCTTTCCCGGCGGTTCGAGGGGGAGGCGGACCGGTTCGCCGCCCGCCTCCGGGGACCCAAGGCCATGGCCGGGGCCCTCAAGCGCATGGCCGCGGACAATCTGTCCAACCTCTCGCCCCATCCTCTGTACGTGTGGCTTCACTATTCGCATCCCCCGCTGGTGGAAAGGGTCCGGGCGTTGGAGGGCGGCGGGGGGAGCCCTTGAACGGAAAAAACCTCCATCCAAGGAAGGATCGACATTCATGATCGGAACGATCATCAACACGGGAGCCGTCGTGGCGGGCAGTCTGGCGGGGGTGGGCGTGGGCTCGCGCCTTCCGGGCCGCATTCACGAATCGGTACACGACGGTCTGGGGCTTTTGACCCTGCTCATCGGCCTGCAAATGGCCCTGGAAACCCAAAACGTCCTCGTCGTTCTGGGGGCCATCCTCCTGGGGGTCATCGCGGGGGAGCTCATGCGCATCAGCGACGGGTTGGACCGTCTGGGCGACTGCTTGCAATCCTTCTTCCACGGGGGAAAGCACCAGACCATCAGCGAGGGCTTCATCACCGCCAGTCTCGTCTTCTGCGTGGGGCCTCTGGCCATTCTGGGCTCCATCCGGGACGGCCTCGAGGGGGACTTCCAGTTGCTGGCCGTCAAGTCCATGCTGGACGGATTCGCCTCCGTCGCCTTTTCGGCCACTCTGGGCTGGGGGGTGCTCTTTTCGGCCCTGTCGGTCCTCGTTTACCAGGGGAGCATCACCCTGTGCGCCGGGCTCCTGGAGCGGGTGCTCACGCCCCCCATGATCACGGAAATGACGGCTGCGGGGGGGCTCATCATCGTGGGCATCGGCTTGAAGCTCTTGCGCCTCAAGGACCTTCGCCTGGCCAACTTCCTGCCCGCTTTGGCCATCGCCCCGCTCATCGTCTTCTTGTTGTCGATGAGAGGGTAGGGAAACCGTCAACAAGAGAGAGCGTTGTGGAAGCCATCCGTACCTATCCCTTGGAAGAGAATTACCTGGTTCATTCCGCAAGGGACAACAAGTTGTACATTCTCAATGAAACCGGATACTTTCTGTTGATGCGCATGCGAGCCGGGGCCAGTGCTCCGGAAATCGCTCGGGAAGCGACGGAAGCTTACGCAACAAGCGAGGAAACGGCGAGGGCGGACATCGATCGTATCCTCGAGGAATGGCGGCGCATTGGCCTGATGCCCGGAGCGCAAGCCCCCTCGAGGCTTGAAGCGAAGCCGGGGAGCATCCCGCCGAATCGTCTCGATGCCGTCGATGTCGTGAGGCACTATCGGTTGCCGGGGTTTCGTTTTTCCGTCCGGTACCGCCACGGGGCGATGGAGCGACTGTGCCACCCGCGCCTTTCCGCCATGGAGACGGGCGCTTCCGGGAGGATCGACTCCGAGCTCGCCATCGGAAGCGACGGCGCCTTGTGGAGAGTCACCGTCGATGGTCGGGAAACCTGCGCAACGCCATGCTCCAACGAGGCGAAAGTCGAGCTCATGATCGCCGTTTTGAAAGGCTGTCACCCGAAGCTGGAGATTCTGGCCCTGATTCATGCCGCCGTGGTGGAGCGCAACGGCAAGGCCGTTCTCCTTCCCGCCCCGTCCCGCCATGGAAAGAGCACCCTGACCTCCGCGCTCGTTGACGCCGGGTACGGCTTTCTCAGCGACGACATGGCGGTCCTGGATCTGCACACCGGCAGGGTGTTTCCGTTTCCTTTGGGACTGTCCCTGAGGGCCGGCAGTTGGCCGTTGGTGCAAGGGATGTTTCCCGAGCTCGGGGCCTTGCCGCCGGTTTCCCCGAGCGACGAAGCGTTGAAGGTCGTGGTGCCGCAAGGGGCCCGCGTCGTGTGCGAGCCCCTTCCCTTGGCCGCGGTGGCTTTTCCGGTCCATGGTCCCGAACGACCGAGCGCTTTGCGTCCTCTGTCCATGACGGAGCTGATGGTGCAACTTTCCGCCGCGGGCTTCTGGGCCCCCCTGCACGAGGATGGCGCAGGCCGCTTGCTGGATCTTCTGCGCGCGCCGCGCCGGTTCCGGTTGGAATACTCGTCGCTGGAGGCCGCCGTGAAGCTCGTCGGAAGGATTTAGGCGCTTTTCGGAAAAAATCCTCCCGCCGGCGTGACTTTCAACTCCGCCGGAAGCCGCTTCCACCCTTCGCCTGGACGTTCTGGGGGAGAACGCTTCAGACCGGGCCTTTGGGTCCCTTGGTTGACGTGGTCAAGGAGGAGCTGGTTGTGCGTAGGCTTTTTCCGCCACCACCACGGCAACCACGGCGGGAGCGACCCAAGCCGCCTTGCCCACTTTCCTGATCGCCTCGCGCCGCCCCTCGTCGATCGCTTCCACGGGATCGTCCTTGGCGACGGCGGCCTTTTCCGATCTTTCCTTTTCGTTGTCCCGCATGCTTTCCCTCCTCTCGGAAAAAATGGGGCTCACTTTCCAATGGCTTCCGGCATCCGTCCGTCGAGATGCTCGTAGGTTTCGAAAAGTCGGTGAAACTTCAACAAATCGGCATGCATGAGGTCCTCGTCTCCGGGCCCCGTCTCGAACCGTTGGGAGATTTCTTCACGAACGGAGTCGATGTCTTTCTTTTCCACGAACAGCAAATGAAACAGCAGCCTCGCCGTGGGGTTCTCCAGCAGAAGCTCCGCGACCTTTCCTTTGCTCACGCATGCCTTCCAGTCTTCGAGACGCTTCTCGCGGACGCCCTGCGATGGATCGTCCTCTGAAAAAAGGAAGGGTGTGGAATACAGGACTTTGACAGGGGGGCCTTCCGCGTCGAGAAGATCCATGGAAGCCTTTTCGGCTTCGGAGCCGTTCTCCGGGACCGGGACCATGCTGCGCAGATAGCCCGTGGAGGTCTCGATTTCACCGGGGGAAAGGCAAAAGGGGGCGTAGCGTCGGCGAAATCCCGAGAGTTGGAAACTGTGCTTGTAGAACCTCGAGCAATAATTGATCCCCAAGCGCATGTTCCTTTCGGCGGCATGGTTGAGGACCTCCAAAGCGGCGGATTCCGACTCGCGGACGGGGAAGAAATCCTGATAGATCTCGTCCCTCGTCACGGTGTATCCCCTTGCCTCGAAGGCCTCCCGAGTGAAATCGTTGGTCATCAGTTGGTGGAGGTTCAGGTACTTGACGCCCATGGCTTCGAGGCGAGGAAGCAGGTCCTTGACGATCTCCACGTCTTCGGGAATGGCGGGGATTTCCACGGCCACCACGGGAACGCGATCAAGGGCCAATTCAAGGGGTTTCAAATCGTAACGGCGGGCGGCCAAGTCCATTCGAAGCTCGTTCAAGCCGGATTCCACCAAGCGCTTCAGCTTGTCTTCCGTCACCGGGTCCCCGTTGGTATATACCCACAGGTAGTGCTCGTTCCCGAGCTCGGATCGAATCCCTCGAACGAAGGCGAGGAGCCGATCGAAAGCCAGAAAAGGCTCCCCCCCGGAGAAAGCCACACCGTCGAAAGAGAAGGTTTTCAAGTATTCGACAAGTTTTTCCGCGGAATCGAACCGGACTTGCCCATCCACGTAGGGGAGGAAATCCTCGGGCTCCTTTTGCCTTCTGAGACAGAAGAAGCATTGCTTCGTACAGGACAACCCCACGAAAACGCAAGCCCACGTCCCCCGCGAACAGGACCAGCATCCGGGGGAAAGGCCGTTGAGATAGGGCTTCGCGAAATGATCGTAGGCGTACTTCACTCGATTGTGGTTGCACATCCAGGACTGCTCCACCTTGATCCGCCTTTCTTCGCCACCGAGCGTTTCCCTCGGACTCTCCGGATACGACCAATGAAGAGTCAGGCTCGCTTTTTTTGCGTCCTTTTGTCAAGATGGATTTTGTGCTTGATCGTAATTTTCTCCGTGAAAACTGCATGGACGACGAATCCCTGGCGCGAGGAGAAAACGTGTTGACACCGGAAACCGTTGTGGCTCGCTTGGACAAAGTTCCGACTGCGCCCGCGTTCGACGATCTGGTTATTGTGAATCCGGAAGACGACGGATGTTACGGGTTGAACAGCGTGGGGCGGCGTATTTGGGAGCTGTTGGAAAATCCCATGAAAGTGGAGGACTTGTGCCGGTGCTTGACGGCCGAATTCGATGTCGAGGCCGAGCTTTGCCGACGGGAGGTCTTGGCGTTCCTGTCGGAAATGGAGCGATACGGCATGGTGCGATGCCGGTGATCATAACCTGTTCTGGTCGGACCACGCCAAGTTCCTGAAAAAAAAGAATTTATCGTGGTCCGACCAAGATGGTTCTCGACCACTCCAACACGGAATCTCGCTTCATAACCATTGGGTATTCAACGAAAAATCGCTTACTCTTCGTATCACATTCAGACCGAGAGGAAATCCTTCGAATTATCAGCGCACGCATTGCAACCGCGCATGAAAGGAAACGTCATGAAGAACAAACATAAAGGGCCCGGGGACGAGCTGCGTCCGGAATATGAATTTGACTATTCAAAGGCTGTTCGTGGTAAATACTATCGACAGCTGTTGACGGAAGGTGCCAATGTAGTGGTGCTCGATGCAGACATTGCAGAAGCCTTTCACGATTCGTCTGCGGTAAATGCGGCATTGAGATCCCTTCTCGATCTGACCCGTTCCACCCAGCGCCTGACCCGTCACTCCAGTGGGCCTGCAAAAAGCACCGATCGCTGAACTCTGCTGGGCGGGAAATTGGAGGAGGAACTTTTCCCCGGGATGAAACCCGATGGAATACCGCTCTCTTCAAACGTACCAATTCACTTTTCCATAAAGCGGTACGATAAAGGATGGTGGAAGGATGGTGGGCACGATAAGGCTGTGGTGCCCACCCTGCAAGGCTACAAGAAGCGCCCGTCGGCCCAATCCACGGAAGTATTTTAAAATTGAGAGAGGATTATGTCATAGTCCGCATGGGAGCCAATCCAGAACCAGATACAATGGTCCTCATGCTTTGTGCAGATTGCACGCCACCCATCACTTAGGCGGACGGAGTAGATCGGGCGTGTTGTATGAACTTTCTTGAAGTGGAGTGAAGGATGCCGCGGATCACGCAACCAGAGCCGGTAAGCCTTTTCGGCATTGGTTCTGACGTTTGCGGGAAGCTCCCGGTAAGCCTTCCAAAAGCCCTTGGTTGCACGGGAGATCATAGAATGTCTTCAAGAGGAACCGTTTTCCCGGTTTCGAATTCTTCCATGGCTTCATCGGCCATCCTGGCCAGCTTGTCCTGTGATCCGGCAAAGGCTTCATCCCATCGGTTCTCATCCTCCAGTTCCATGAGCATTCTTGCAGCTATGGCATCCTGAGTTTCCGGGGGAAGCAAAGAGACAGCTTCAAAGGCTTTCTTGAGCAGTTCGGTCATGGAGCCTCCTTGTGGATTGAAACACATTGAAAATATACCTTCGGTGCAAGACACTGTCAACTTTGCCATTGACAATAATTGACAATCAAGGCCCTGACTTTCGCTGAAACGGACGAGCGACCACGTGGCACAGGTCGGGAATCCACCCGGAGGGCCTGAGCCAGGTAGGGTGGGCACGGCTTCATCGTGCCCACTGCGTGTCCGACAAGGTTCGCCGCCCGCAGGCGGGCGACTTCGCAGAAGTAGGGCGTCGTCCCGTCCAGTTCGCCGGTTTCGAGGTGGGCGTGGGCGGGGCACCAGAGGCACAGGTTCACCAGGGCGCATTTTCGGCAGGTCTCCAGGAATTCCCGGCGTTGCGAGCGCAAATCCCGGACGGCGGGAACGAATTCATTCCAGGCTTCGGCCAGGGCCCCTGCCCGCAGGTCGTAGGTCGTCCCCGGCGCCTGGAGGGACGAGCAGAGGCGGAACCGGCCGTCGCGGCCCACGGTGAAGCTGCCGTTGCCGGCCCCGCAGTGGAACAGGTGGTCGCACCCGCAGTGGGTGAATTCCTCGTTGACGAGGGTGTCGCACTTGTCCCGCAGGGCGGCGATGGCCCCTTGCTCGTGAAGATTGGACCGGATGGCCATGGCCTTGAGGCGGACGCGGACGCCGCCGTCGAGCAGCAGGTTCAACCCGTAAGGATAAACCCATTAAGGATAGATCTATCCCTATGGGTGGGGTCGATATGCCCTTCCAGGGGCAGGCGCGGGATTTCTTTTCGCGTGACGAACGGGATCATGGCTCTGGTCTCCCTGTCGAGCGCCGCCCGTTCGGCCGTCGGACGACGCGCCGTCGATGCGGCTTGAAGGCCATACCACCGCAGTTCGGTCAATCGATTCTCAAGGCGAACACATCAAGCAGCCGCACAATGCGATTCCCCTTTCGGAACGTCATTCGGTCGCTTAAGGCAGAAGGCGGAAGTGAAAACATGGATTCCGACTTGAAGATTGCCGGAATGACGGAATGGAAAACTTCTGCATTCATCCTTCCGACTTCAGCCTTGGCTTTCAGGGGATCGCGGAGGGGATTGTTTTCTTCTCCTCGCCTCCGCGTGAGAAAACGCGATTCGCCCTGCCGGGAAACCTCAAATCTCCGGCAGCCGCTTGAGGCCGACCAGGGCGAGGAGGCCGTCCAGGTCCTCGCGGTCGGACCGGAGCACGCCCTTCTCCTCCATGAGGGCCTCGGCTTCGGGAGTGAAGCCGTCCAGGGAGAAGAGCCAGAGGCGCAGGATCTCCAGCCCGGGCCCCTCCCTCTCCCGCAGCAGCTCCCCCTTGCGCAGAAGGGACTCCACCTCCCGGACGCCGGCCTTCCTTCCCTTGCGCCATTTGCTCTCGCCGATCCACATTTCCCTGCCCGCCGCGGCCTCCAGGTCGATCTCCATGTCGGAGGCGGCCCCGAGGCGGGTGCGGTGCCAGACGTACACGAAGCTATGGGGAACGGCGACGTCCTCCCCGCTGTGGAAGAACCTCCCAGGAAGGGTCCGGCGCTGGGCGTTCCAGAGGATCTGGCTCATGTAGACTTCGCCCAGATAACCGAGATGGTCCCGGACCCGCCGTTGCATCGAGTGGTATTTCACGAG
>Ga0180430_10005004_pt1 | contig 11090 bp, 8 predicted proteins | sample SS_ome_9_FD_132999 | JGI IMG/M metagenome (GOLD analysis project Ga0180430, IMG submission 132999) | Hypersaline lake sediment archaeal communities from the Salton Sea, California, USA - SS_1_S_2 metaG | ecosystem: Environmental > Aquatic > Non-marine Saline and Alkaline > Hypersaline > Sediment... | reverse complement strand
GTTCCAGCCGTTCTCGTCCAGGGTCTGACTGGTCGCACTGGGGTTGTTGTAATAACCTTTCATGACCATGTACCCCCTGGCACAAATCTCTCCGGTCTCTCCCCTGTCTGCGATCCGGTTGCTGTCCGGATCGATAATTTTGATTTCACAGTGGGGAAACGGTTTCCCAACGGTCGAGACTCTCCTTTCGATCGGGTCTTCCGTGGTAGTCATAGTCACCCCCGGCGAAGTCTCAGTCTGCCCATAGACGATGACGATTCCATCCATGTGCATCTTGCTGCTTACTTCCTTCATGACTTCAACCGGACAGGGAGAGCCGGCCATTATTCCTGTCCGCAGGGATGAAAGATCATACTGGCTGAATGCCGGATGGGAAAGCTCCGCTATGAACATGGTTGGGACTCCGTGCAGAGCGGTACATTTTTCCTGCTGGACTGCGGTCAGAACGGCTTTGGCGTTGAAAGAAGGTGATGGCAGGACCATGGCGGATCCGTGGGTGATGCAGGCTATGTTGGCTAATACCATTCCAAAACAGTGGAAAAAAGGAACGGGGATGCATAGCCGGTCAGCCTCGGTAAACTTCATTCCCTCACCGATAATGTAGCCATTGTTGAGCAGCCCGTGGTGAGTCAGGACCGCACCCTTGGGATAGCCGGTAGTGCCGCTGGTGTACTGGATATTGATCGGATCATCGAAATCGAGTGAATCTTCAGCTTCCCTGAGTTCATCTTCGCTTATCAGTTCGGCTTTCCCCCGAAACTCACTCCAGTTAAAGGCCCCTTTGAAATCATCCTCGCCCATGTAGACAGCATTCTTGAGGAAGGGAAAACGCTCGCACCTTATGCCTCCTTTTTGGAATCCCTTCAGCTCGGGGCATACTTCGTTCAGCATCTTCATATAGTCCGATGACTTGAAGCGTTCCTGCACGAAAAGGGTGTGGATTTCAGACTGTCGCAGGGCATACTCGAATTCGTGAATCCGGTAAGCCGGATTGATGTTGACCATGATGGAGCCCATCTTCGCTGTCGCGAACTGGATCAGGATCCATTCAGCGCTGTTCATGGACCATATTCCTACCCGGTCTCCTTTGCGCACGCCCATGCCCATCAGTGCCCTGGCCGCAAGATCGACTCGCTCGCGGAGTTCCGAATAGGTCCACCGGATATCCTGGTGGAGAGATACGACGGCATCATTGTCAGGGTATCTGTCTGCTGTAATATCCAGCATTTCTCCCAGGGTAAGTCCCAACAAATCGATATTCGATTTTCCTACGGCATAACTTTTCCTGTTCATATCATCATTATCATCCAGTTTTCCGGGGCGCATCCAAATCCTGTGAATCACGTGCCCCAAAAAGAACGGGGCAGGCATCCAAGCCACACCATTCTACAAAAAAACCGCGATTCCCTGCCCCGGAAGATGCTGCCCGGTTTGTTATCCGGTAGAATACCCGGAATATGAAGAAAATCAGCGCAATTATATTCGACCTCGACGGGACCCTGATCGACACCGAACCGATGCTTGTGGATGCGACAAAAAACCTGATAGAGCAACGGGGCGGGTCCCTTTCACATGAGGAAGCTGAAGAAATTGTACTAGGTAAAAGCGCCATCGACATCTACCGGGAGATTCGGGAAGCGGTCCCCGGAGTCTTCAATTCCGACCAGGAAATTGAGTCAGGAATTGAGGAAATCTACGTCGAATATTGCCGCCATAATGATATTCGCATCCCCAGCTCCATCGAGCTTCTCAAAAAACTGGCCCGGCATTTCCCGGTGGCCATCGTTTCGGGATCTCACACTCGAACCGTCGAAGAGGCCGCCGAACTTATGGGTGTTCGCGAAATCCTTGCCTTCTGCCTCGGCGCTGACGATTACCCCCGAGGAAAACCGGATCCGGTATGCTTTCTGAAAGCTGCCTCGATGCTCGAGGCGGATTCCGAAGAGTGCCTTGTTTTCGAGGATTCCGAAGCCGGGGTAGCCGCCGCCAAAAACGCCGGCATGTACTGTGTCGGATTGAAACGGCCCGAAGCGCCTCCCCAGGACCTCTCACTGGCTGACGAAATCCTGTCCGACCTGGCCCAATTCGAACTACCCTGTATTACCGACTAACACCACTAAAAAAGCCCGGATTCCAAAAAAGGGATCCGGGCCCTTGCAAAATCAACCGGGCGACTCCCGCCATATCAACCGGAGGTTTTCTCCAGAAACCCTTCCAGTTCCTTTTTGAGAGCTGCTGTTCCGGGTTCATCCAGATCATAGGTCACCCGAACCAGAGGTTTGTCAGATTCAATCATGCTGGCCAGGTCAAACGGCGTACCCACCAGGACGACATCGCAGGGGACGGCATTAATTGTCTGCTGCAGTTCACTGACCTGCTTGTCGCCGTACCCCATGGCAGGCAGCACTTCGCTGACCTGCTGGAATTTATTAAAAGTCTCTTTGATCGAACCAACGGCATAAGGCCGAGGATCTATAATTTCAGATGCCCCGAACTTCCGTGCCGCCACATGTCCGGCCCCATAGGCCATCTCCCCATGCGTCAGGGTCGGGCCGTCTTCCACAACCAGGACCTTTTTGCCCTGGATAGCCGAGGGGTCAGCCACCGAAACCACGGAATCGGCCTCGATGATCCTGGCGGAAGGATTCACATCGCGCGTCGTTTTTCGAACCGAGGCAATATCTTCGGAGCGGGCAGTCCCGATCTTTGGAATTATGACCACATCCGCAACCCTGAGGTTGGTTTCTCCCGGGTAGTACCCGACTTCATGACCCGGCCGATGAGGATCCACCAGGACTATCTGAAGATCGGATTTATAAAACGGCGTATCGTTATTTCCTCCGTCCCACAGGATAATGTCGGCTTCCTGCTCAGCGGAGCGAAGAATCTGTTCATAATCTACACCGGCATAGATTACGTTGCCCATCCTGATATGGCCCTCGTATTCTTCTCTCTCCTCAATCGTGCACTTATGCTTGTCAAGATCTGAGATCTCGGCAAACCTCTGGCACTTCTGGGCACTGAGGTCTCCATAGGGCATGGGATGACGGATCGCGACGACCTTTTTCCCCTTTTCCTGGAGGATCTCCGTGATCCTGCGGGAGGTCTGGCTTTTCCCGCAACCGGCGCGCACGGCACAGACCGATACCACGGGTTTGCTGGAAGCTATTTCCGTCCCCCTGGTTCCCAGGAGACAGAAATTGGCCCCACAGGAGTTGACCAGGGCGGCTTTATGCATGACATCAACATGGTTGACATCGCTGTAGGAAAAAACCACATCTTCCACTTCCATTTCTCTTATCAGCCTGGGAAGTTCAGATTCATCGAAAATCGGAATCCCGTCAGGGTAGAGGTCTCCCGAGAGATCAGGAGGGTAGATCCTGCCGGCAATACCAGGAATCTGGAAGGCGGTGAAAGCGACCACCCTGGCGTCGGTATTCTTTCTGAAATAGGTGTTGAAGTTGTGGAAATCGCGGCCAGCTGCGCCCATTATCAGGACGTTTTTAACTTTAGACATAGATTCAATCCTTTATTCTTGTGCAAATAATTATTTCGCCAGCTCCGGCAGGCTTGCCGCCACAACTGCCTGGCCATGGCGCTTCATTTTTTCATCCGGTGTGACAAGTTCAATCTTGCCGGCCAGTTCAGGAAATTCAACTTCCATCACCTTGCGGGCCTGTTCAAGGATCAGGTCTCCGCCAGGTCCGCTCATCACGCGGCCCAGAACCAGGACATGACGCAGGTCGTACCGGTCGTTGTACTGGGCCAGGTTATAGCCCAAATAGGTGCCGATGGTCTCGTAGATCTGCCGGGCTCTTTCGTCCCCTTCATCCATCAGCCTCTGGACTTCTACCAGCCTTTCCGCGAAAGGCATGTCCTCGGGCAGTTGGATGCCGGCTACCGGGGCCAGCCTGGCTACGGCCTGCTGGGAAAAGTAATTTGCGCCGATCCCGTAGTCGCCTGACCACTCATCCTGGGGAGGATGGACTGTCCGGTAGTCCACTGGAACAAATGCCAGCTCATCCAGCCAGTCGGTTATGTTGCCATCCGGATTCACGTAACCGGCAGCACAACTGGTCCCCATCGCAACACCAAGAAGCGCCCCGTCCTCAGCCGCCATGGCTCCGGCCAGGGCAGTCACCTCCCCGTCATTGACTACGATAAAAGGTACGTTGTCCCATTCTTCCTGCAGGCGGTAGAAAAGCCTTTCCACATGCTGCTTGAAGTCCTCAGGACTCACTCCGCGGAAAAGAGAAGCCACCCTCACTTCATTGTTCACGTAAACGCCGGCGGCGCTTCCGCCAATTGAATCCACTCGAGGCATCTTGGCTGCTGCTCTCTTGAGAGAATCATTGATACCCTCGTAGTGAAAAGATGGATCCTTCTGAAAATAGGGATCCCAGACGACTTCCTCCGTGTGGACGACCTCACCGTCAATTACGGCAGCACATTTCCGGTCGCTTCCACCCAGGTCAAAACCTATTCGGCATCCATCCTGGTGGCCGCCCAGGGCTTCCGCACGCTCCTTCTCCACCAGTTCGGAAGGATCCGCACAATGCTCAACGGAAAAAGGTTTCCCATAAATCTTCTCGCCCATGAACTCATAATCGAAAGCCCGCTCGCCGCCGGGAGAATAAGTCTTCTTCAGGTAGGCGGCTATTCCGGGATCACCGGCCACCCTCACCTTGTGTCCCCCCTTCTGCCAAAGCAGATATTTGAGGAGGCGTTCGACATAGCGGTTGTTTAAATCAACGTATTCTCCCTCGTGGGGAAACACCTCACACTTCGTCACCGAGCAGGAGTCCTCGTTACGCTCCAGGGAAATCGTCAAAGGCTGCGGATTGCCATTCTCCTTCAGCTTATTTTCGAAGGCCCGATTCCACAAAGCGGCCGGCACAAAGCCAGGGTCAAGAACAGGTTTAATTTTCAGTGATACATCAATCAAGTTACTCATGGCACTCTCCCATTATAAACATTTGATTACAAGATAATAACGCATTTTTTCAATCTATAATTATCGAATAATTATACCCATTTTCAAGCCCTTGAAAACTCTCTCAGCAGGACGGGCAAATCCCTCAAATCGGAGAATACTTCACGGCACCCCAGGGCCCTCAATTCATCTCCCAGAGATGGCAAACAGTGGCTGGCTCCGGTGAACCCGAACACAGTCATTCCGGCGCTTATCGCGGCCTTGACACCATTGGTGCTGTCCTCGACTACAATACAGTTCCGGGGACTGTATCCCATCGACCGGGCCGCCAGCAGAAACACGTCGGGAAAGGGTTTGCCGCGGGACACCATATGCCCGCTGAAGCACCTGCCGGTAAATTCGCCGGAAAGTCCGGTTAAACCCAGCGTCAATTCAAGGCGTTCCGGAGATGCTCCCGAGGCTATACATTTTTCGAAGGAAAGCTGCTCCAGCATTTCCATCACGCCGTCAATCGGCTGCAACTCCGAGCGTAGAGCCTCATTGATCTCAGCCCGGATCATGTCGCTGAAACCCTTTGGCAACTCTATGCCCCAGCTTAAAGCCAGGCTCCTCCAAAGTTCATCCTCATCTGACCTGCCGAGGGAAAGTTCCAGGTATTCTTCCCGGGAAATCAGGCAACCCTGGCGGCGCAGAGCATCGTGCTCTATTCGGGAGGAGACCGCTTCGCTGTCTATCAACACCCCATCGCAGTCAAAGATGACCAGGCAGTCCGGTATCGAAAAATCTGAATCCTTCATTTCATTGATCTTGCCGATAAAGATTGGGAAGGCGGGAAATGACAATCACGGCTTCCCGAAGCCTGTTTACCGTACAAACCGGCAAACAGCAGTGTCTGTGCAAGGGCGCCAGCCCTTGAGCGGGTTCAGGGATTGTCGGCCCGAAGCCCGCAAGCTGAATTATCTTATCAGACCATTTGCTTTTGTGCCGCAGGCCGGACGGCCTGATTCAATTATCCCGGGATTTCAGTTCCCGGCAGAACTCTTCTACAAGCATCGATCCTTTTTGCTTGATTCAAATGCATATTGTGTAGTATTTCTAGGCTGGTCATTCGCATGAAAGTTCAAACTGTCTTTATGCCCGATGAAAAAAAGGGTCCTTTACGCAGGAAAAAGAGATGGAAAAGCAAAAGCTGATTGTTCTGGCCTTTGGGGGCAACGCTATTATCCGCCAGGGGCAATATGGCGATATCCACACCCAGTTCGCCAATACCAGGCAAGTCCTGGAAGGCATCGTAGAGCCAGTTGAAAAGGGAGCGGGATTGATCATAGTGCACGGCAACGGCCCCCAGGTGGGCTATGAACTGATCAGGTCACAGACAGCTCATCCCGAGGCTCCGGAATTGCCGCTCGGAGTACTGGTCGCTGACACGGAAGGGGGAATGGGTTACATGATCCAGCAGTGTCTCCAGAATGTACTTTGGAGGCACAATTTGAAAAAGCCGGTGGTTACAATTCTTACCCAGGTGGTAGTCGACAGGAATGACCCCAAGCTTCTGAACCCCACCAAGCCGGTTGGCCGCTTTTTCACAAGGGAGGAGGCCGAACTCCTGGCAAGTGAAAAGGAATGGAACATGAAGGAAGATTCGGGCCGGGGGTGGAGAATGGTGGTCCCTTCTCCCGACCCGATAAGGATCATCGAACACAAGACCATCTCCCGCCTGGTCAACGACGGGGTTATCGTCATTGCCGGAGGCGGAGGAGGCATCCCGATCGTCGTCGAGGAAAACGGCGATTTCGAGGGGCAGGATGTGGTGATCGACAAAGACCTGACAGCGGCCCTCATAGGTAATTCCTGCAACGCCGACACCCTGATCGTAGCTACAGATATCAAAAAGGTCTCGCTTAATTTCAATACGCCCCAGCAGGAAGACCTGGACAGAATAAGCATCAGCGAAGCAGAGAAATACCTCGAGCAGGGCCATTTTGCGGAAGGGTCAATGGGGCCAAAAATCAGGGCTTCCATCAAATTCCTCAAGAACGGCGGCCGGAGTGTCGTTATCTGTTCCCCGGCACAGATCAGCAAAGCACTGGCCGGAGAAGCCGGAACCGTGATCTGCGCATGAATTAGCGGGAATTCCGGTTCCCACCGGAATTCCCCATTCAAAACAGTTTCCGACCTTCACACTGTTGACGGCAGGCAGAGCCGCTTACTCTTCGCCGCCCATAAGTTTTACTATCAGGGCCTTTTCGGCATGAAGCCGGTTTTCAGCTTCGTCGAATATTGCTGAATTGGGAGAATAGGCGGCTTCCCTGGTGATTTCCTCGCCATAATGGGCCGGCAGGCAGTGCAGGATTATGGCATCCTCTGTCGCCATTCCGAGCAACTCCATGTTGATCTGGTAATCTTTAAAGGCTTCCAGGCGTGCCTTTTGCTCCGCCTCCTGGCCCATGCTGGTCCAGACATCGGTGTAGAGCACATCGGCTCCTTCGGCACCTTCTCCCAGATCGTTTGTCACCGTCAGGCTGCCGCCGGAAACAGCGGACTCCTTTTCAGCCCATTCCACCACGTCCTCGGTAACCTCGTAACCCTTCGGGGATGCTACCCATATATCCATCCCCAGCCTCACACCACCGAAAACCAGGGAGTTGGCAACATTGTTTCCTTCTCCCACGAAAGTCAGCTTGGTGCCCTTGAACGGCTTGCCTCTCTCGGCTATTGTCTGAAAATCGGCAAGCGCCTGGCAGGGATGGGTAAAATCGCTCAGCCCGTTAATCACCGGAATCCCGGCATACTTCCCAAGGTCTTCTACAATTTCATGCCCAAAAACCCTGGCCATGATGATGTCAACCTGCCCGCCAAGAACCCGGGCAATGTCCTCGGTCGTCTCCCTTTTCCCGAGTCCGATATCGGAGGGGCCGAGATAGAGGGCCGTGCCTCCAAGCTGATACATCCCGGTCTCGAAGGAGACCCTGGTGCGCAGCGACGGCTTCTGGAAAATCATGGCCATCACCTTACCCTTTAAGGGACGGTATTCTTCACCCCTTTTCAGGCGGCTTTTCACCTCAGCGGCAAATTCGAGAATCTCTTCAATCTCTTCCCGGGTGAAGTCTTTAAGCGTTATGCAGTTACGTCCCTTAAAAGTCATTCTCCGCTCCCTTCCTGGTTCTCGACCGCCAGTTTCTCCAGTGCCCTGCTGATTCTCGCAAAGGCATCGTCCAGCTGTTCCATGGTTATCACCAGGGGAGGAGCGAACCTGACAGTCACATCATGGGTGTCCTTGGCGAGGACGCCCTCCTTCTTCATCTCCTTGCAAAACCGCTTGGCAATCGGCTTGTGGAACTCAATCGCCACAAGCAAGCCCTTTCCCCGGACTTCCTTTACCGCAGGATGCTTCAACCCTTCCAGTTTAGATACCAGATAGGCCCCCTTTTCAGCTGCCTGAGCCGGCAGGTCCTCATCTACTATCACATCGAGGGCCGCCATACCGATGGCGCTGGCCAGGGGATTGCCACCGTAGGTACTGCCGTGCGAGCCGGGAGTGAACACCTCCATGATGTGGTTGTCACAGGCGATCGCCGATATCGGGTAGACACCCCCGGAAAGAGCTTTGCCCATTATCACGATGTCGGGCCTGATTCCGGAATGCTCAAAGCAGAACATTTTGCCTGTCCGCCCAAGGCCCGTCTGGATTTCATCCGCGCATAAAAGCACGTTTTCCCTGGTGCAAATCTCCCGCGCCTCGGCCAGGTAATCCTCATCCGGAACCTTTACCCCGGCTTCCCCCTGAATAGGCTCGACCAGGAAACCGCAGGTATTGGGATTGATCGCTTCGGCAAGCGCTTCCGCGTTGCCGTACTCCACGATCCTGAATCCGGGTGTCGCCGGGCCGTAGCCTTCCCGGGCTCCGGGATCCGTCGAAAAACCGACGATCGTCGTGGTGCGGCCGTGGAAATTCTCGCAACAAACAATGATCTCCGCCTGCCCTTCCGGTATTCCCTTTTTTTGGTATCCCCAGCGGCGCATCACCTTGATAGCGGTCTCCACCCCTTCAGCGCCTGAATTCATCGGCAGAGCCTTTTCGAAACCGGTGAGTTCGCATATTTTGGCGAGGAAGTATCCCATCAGATTATTGTGGAATGCCCGAGAGGTGAGGCACAGTCGATCCATCTGGTCTTTCGCCGCCTTCAATATTCCGGGATGGCAATGTCCCTGGTTGACGGCGGAATAGGCACTTAGCATATCGTAATAACGGTCCCCTTCAACATCCCAGACAAATGCTCCCTCGCCTCGCTCGATGACCACCGGCAACGGGGCGTAGTTCCTTGCACCAAACCTGAAATCCCGATCGATAAACTCCTGAGTTCTGACACCCTTTTCCATTGACATAAAATTACCTGCCTCCTGAATTTGACTGTAAGCAAATGCGTTTTGCCGTGAATTCTAGCCGGATTGAAGGGATAAGAGCAACCCGGGGAATACAATCCCCTCCATTGGCCGTAATCGGCATCTACCAACCTACCCTTTCACTCGAGCTGCATTTGTTGCGGCCGAAGGTCCCGCCGACTCCAGACCTGCCTCCGTCAGCTGCTCACAAACCTATGTCTTCCGCGGTCAAATCAGTCTCGCCCCCGGGTTCAGGGGGTTTTTCTCCAGGCTGGTACTGCTCAACGAAAATGAGCTCCCCGGTATTAAAACCGAAGGATTCGGCTTTGGCCAGCAGTTTCTGAACAATCTCTTCGTCAAGCTGAGGGGACCTGGAAAGTATCCAGAGATAGGAGGTATTGGGCCCGGAGACAAGAGCGTAACTGTAATTTTCGTGATCCAGTTCCAGAATCATGTAGGCTGCGTAAAACGGCCCGAAAAAAGAAACCTCCAGCCAGCCGATATCCTCACTCTGCTTGAATTTGGCCTTCCCTTCAGCCCGCTTCCATTCGTTCTTGCCCAGGTTGTAACCCCGGTTCACGACCCTTACCTTGCCGTCGTCGCGCATGGAGTATTCCGCCGTAACCTTGACCAGCCCGCGTTCAAATGAATGGTCCAGCCGGGCAATTTCATACCAGGTTCCCAAATAGCGGGAAAGATCAAAATTCTCTACCGGGACAAAGCGCGGGTCCACTTTACCCGCGCATCCGGATAACACCCCAAGCAAAACTAAACCGACGCATATTTTTTTCATTGGAAACTCCTGGGCTCACGTAATCTGTCTATTGATAAATGCTCGATTCATTTAGTCGGACGCAAAATCAAAACCATATCCCGATCCCTGGATGAAACTGCCGTCAAAATATTTCCGCCATTCTCAATATCAGCATCGGCATAGCTGTTCTCCACCGGATCAAACCACTCTCCAGCATATGAAATTTCGGATGGATTAAAAATCCGCACTGTCTCCCTCACCGGAATGTAGCAGAGTATCGTCCCATTTTCAGGATTACGAATAACTGAAATAAAATGGTTATAGACCTCTTCTCCGGGCTGGTCAGCAAGCAGATCACCGGCTGGACGAAACTCCCACCATTCAAAAGACCGCACGAAATCTCCCAGGTACCCTACCTGTGCGGATCCCGGGAAATGGATCGCTTCCTCCCAGGATGGATAGCCTTCGGTCTGCTCATGATTCAGTATGGTTTCACCTTCATAGAGCCAGGGCCAGATACTGTTATGCCCATAGGTCAGTCCCGAGATGGGGGTGGCAAATAGCGACCAGTAACTGGCGTTGCGCACATCCTCAGCCGTAATTTGGTTGCGAATCATTTCATAGTTAGGTTCCAGGTTCATGATCGGCCTGGCGGGAAGCATATCCCACTTTTCGGCCATTGGACCCCTGTTGATCCAGTTGACCACTCTTTGCCCGTTGGAATGGCTTGACTGGTAACCTACGATGTCGAGCCATTCTTCGTCACGGTATGCTTCACCAATCCAGGAACTGCCGTGGGGATGCTGGGCCGCCAGGCCGGGGGGATTGTCCTCAAAGACCCTTCTCCCAATATTCTTCCAGCGTTGCTCAAAATCTCCAATATAGGCCCCATCACCTCCGAGAATCCAGACGACATGGTTTCCGCCGTAGCGGGCAATGGTGTACCGGGCCAGGAGTACTGCTTCGTCTTCGGGGAGGTAGTACCCCGGACTCAAGTCTCTTCCCTGGCCCCGGGGCAGT
>Ga0180430_10005002_pt1 | contig 11092 bp, 10 predicted proteins | sample SS_ome_9_FD_132999 | JGI IMG/M metagenome (GOLD analysis project Ga0180430, IMG submission 132999) | Hypersaline lake sediment archaeal communities from the Salton Sea, California, USA - SS_1_S_2 metaG | ecosystem: Environmental > Aquatic > Non-marine Saline and Alkaline > Hypersaline >... | reverse complement strand
GCTGATGCATCCGCAAGCCATGACGATCCCCGAGAACCGCGAAGAAGACGGGTCGGTGCGCCCGGTCTCGGTTGGCCCGGTGTTCTTTCCCGATGCCGAAACCGGCGAGATGCAGATGCGCTACACCGCGCGCACCCGCAGCATCGAATGGCGCAACGACGCGCTGACCCGCGAGGCGGTTGCATTCCTGCAATCCACCCTTGAAAAGCCCGATCCCATGACGATCTCAATCAGGTTCGGGGCGGGACAGGGTGTGCTCTGCAACAACGTGCTGCACGACCGGACCGGGTTCGACCCGCAGGCGCGCACGTTCAGCCCGCGCGTCGTCTACCGTGTCCGATTCCACAACCGCGTGAAAGGAAGCCCAAGATGACCGAAACCAACCACGCCCGGCTGAGTGACCTGATCATCGGTCACCCGGAAGTCACGAGCTTCGCCGAGCTCGAAAAGCTGGTGGCCCATGCCGGGGAAAGCGGGATCATGCATCTCGAATTCGACCTGAAACCGGATTTCCGCGATACGCCGAAGAAATGGGAATGGCTCCTGGAAGCCGCGTTCACGAGGGGGCTGCGTTATGAGTGACGAGTTCCGCGAAATCGCGAATTACGAACTGCCCTACAGCCGCAAGGCCGAGCTGCGCGAGGTATCGTTCGACGGCGGGATGAAGATGCTGCGTCTGATCCTGCGCGAAGGGCGGCGGATCACGCAGGTAGACCTCGACCAGGACAGCGCCATGGCGCTTTCCGATGCGATGGGTGACTGGGCGAGGCAGCAGGGCTGATGGACTATCTTCCGATCTTTCTCGACGTGGCCGGCAAGAAGGTGATCGTCGATGGCGGCACAACGGTGGCCGCCCGCCGGATCGAGCGCGCGCTTTCCGCCGGGGCGCTCGTGCATTGCTTCGATCCCGATCCGGGCGAAGAGGTTCGCGCCTTTCTTGGTCATGAAAACCTCTCCCACCACGCCCGCTTGCCGGTGGAGGACGACTTCGAGGGCTGCCTCGTCGCCTGGGGTGCTTCCGAAGAACATGACCGCGATACCCTTCTCTACACCGCCGCGAAGAAGCACGGCGCCCTCGCGAACGTGGCCGACGAGAAGGATTATTGCGATTTCATCACGCCTTCTGTCGTCGAGCGCGATCCACTGACCATCGCCATTACCACCGGGGGCGCCGCCCCCGTCGTTGCCCGCATCCTGCGCGCCCGTGTCGAGGCGATGCTGCCCGCCGCCTACGGTCGGCTCGCCGATTTCCTCTCCGGTTACCGAGAGCGGATCGCCGAGAAGATCAAGGGCGGCACCGCCCGCCGTCGGTTCTGGGAGAACATGATCGAGGGGCCGGTGGGCGACGCCTTTCTCGCCGGTGACGAGTCCCTGGCCGACGAATTGATCCGCGCCGATCTCGCCGGTGGCGGTGCCGAGAAGCTGCATCGCGGAGAGGTTTGGCTTGTCGGTGCCGGGCCGGGCGATCCCGATCTGCTCACCTTCAAGGCGCTTCGGATGATGCAGCACGCCGATGTGGTGCTTTACGATCGCCTGATCGGGGATGGCATCCTCGATCTGGTGCGGCGCGACGCAGAGCGGATCAACGTCGGCAAACAGGCGGGCAACCACGTATTGACGCAGGAGGAAACCACCGCGCTGATCATCAAGCTCGCCAAGGAAGGCAAGCGGGTGTTGCGCCTGAAGGGGGGCGACCCCTTCATCTTCGGGCGCGGCGGCGAGGAGCTGGAAGACGTCGCCGCCCACGGCATCCCGGTGATCGTGGTGCCCGGCATCACCGCGGCTGCGGGGTGCGGGGCTTCCGCAGGGATTCCGCTCACCCACCGCGCCCATGCGCAGGCGGTGGCCTTCGTCACCGCCCATGGCAAGGACGGGCTGCTGCCGCATGACTGGACGCGCTTTGCCCGCCACGATCAAACCGTGGTGGTCTACATGGGGCTCCGTTTCGTCGGGGAGATCGCGGCAGCGGCAATGGCCCAAGGGGTCGCGGCAAACATGCCGATCGCGGTGATCGACAACGGCACGCGCACGACGCAGCGGGTTATCGTCGGCACCCTTGACGATATCGGCGAAAAGGTTGCGGCGGAGCGGCTCAAGGGACCGGCACTCATCGTGATCGGCTCGGTGGTGACAATGCGCGATTCACTCGGGATCGACGCCACCGCGCGTGACGATAGCCACGTGATGGAACTGGTCGCGCGCGAAGGCTTGTGAGGGTCGTCGTAGGACGGGGCGGAAAGCTGCGGACAGCCGCTCGCGCCGGAGATCGTGTCATCCGGGGTTGGGGCAATATCAACGTCATGCCGCCAGGGTTGGCTTGGCGTCATGGGCTGAAGTCTCCGGCAGGTTGACGGTCAAGGCCACGCGGTGGCATACATCAAACTCGCTCGCCACTTCGCGGGCGGCAACCGCGCTCGGTCGCGGCATGAACTGGCGCGATGTGAGGGAGGCGGAGGCATGAAGGTCTTGAGTTGGCTCATTCGAGCCATAAACGCCTTGAACAAGCTGGTTGGAAACACCTTCTCCTTTTTGGCCGTCGGTATCGTGGTTGTCTGCTTCTGGGTTGTTGTCGAACGCTATATCTTCACAACGACCAAACTCTGGATGCAGGATCTCTACGTCTGGCTCAACGGGGCAATGTTCACGGCTGTCGCGGGGTTCGCGCTCTTGCGCGAAAACCATGTCCGCGTGGATATCTTTTATCGCCCGGCTTCGAACCGGTGGAAGGCCATCGCCGACATGATCGGCGTGATATTCTTCCTGATCCCTTTCGTTTGGGTCGTGTTGGCCTATGCTCTACCCTTCGTGCAACGCTCTTGGCGGTTCATGGAAAACTCCGCCAACGTCGGGGGTATGCCTGGGCTGTATATTCTCAAGAGTTTCGTGGTCGTCTTTGCCGTCTTGCTCGGTTTACAAGCTCTTGCGATGCTGAGCCGTTCCATCCTCGTTCTCGGCAGACGTGAAGACCTTGTTCCACCCGATTATCGCTACAACAAGGCAGACTAGACGCTCATGGACCCTATCCTGATTGGCGAAATCGTCGCCGGCCTTATGTTTTTCGGGGTCATCGGAATGCTCATGCTGGGCTTTCCGGTGGCTTTCACGTTGGCGGGCACTTCGCTGATATTCGCCCTGATCGGCATGGGTTTTGGCGTTTTCGATCCTTCGAATTTCGGCGCTCTTGCAAATCGCTACATCGGCTTCATGACAAACGAAGTGCTCGTTGCGGTGCCTCTTTTCATTTTCATGGGTGTCATGCTCGAACGATCCCGGATCGCCGAACAACTCCTCATGACGATGGGCAGGCTCTTCGGGAAGGTGCGCGGCGGGCTCGGTTTTTCGGTTATTCTCGTGGGCGCGCTGCTTGCAGCCTCGACCGGTGTTGTCGGCGCTACGGTTGTGACGATGGGGCTCATCTCCCTGCCTGCGATGATGCGCGCGGGATATGATCCCAAGCTTGCGTCTGGTGTCATCACCGCCAGCGGCACCCTCGGCCAGATCATTCCACCGTCAACCGTCCTGATCTTCATGGGCGACATGCTCGCCGGTATCAATGCTCAGGTCCAGATGGCCAAGGGCAACTTTGCGCCTTCGCCCGTCTCCGTCGGCGATCTTTTCGCCGGGGCCTTCCTGCCCGGCTTGCTGCTTGTCAGTGTCTACATGGCCTACCTCGCCTTCAAGGCGGTCACCGACCCGGACTCCTGCCCGGCAACGCCCAACGTCGACGCCGATCAAACGCTTTGGAAGGAAGTTCTTGTGGCGCTTGTGCCGCCATTGCTGCTGATCGTGGCGGTTCTTGGCTCCATTCTCGGCGGTATCGCCACACCGACCGAGGCCGCATCGGTGGGCGCCGTTGGCGCCACCGTTCTCGCCGCGGCACGTTGGCGACTATCGTTCCGCGTTGTGCGGGAGGTTGCAATTTCCACCGCCACGATCACGGCGATGGTGTTCATCATCCTCTTTGGCGCATCGGTTTTCTCGATCGTCTTCCGCCAGATGGGCGGCGACAACCTGGTGCATGAATTCCTGTCGCAGATGCCCGGCGGGGTCACCGGCGCCATGATCGTGGTGATGATGATCATGTTCGTGCTCGGGTTCATCCTCGATACGTTCGAGATCATCTTCATCATCATTCCGATCACGGCCCCGGTCCTGCTCGATCTCGGGCTCGATCCGATCTGGCTCGGCGTGATGGTCGGTGTGAATCTCCAGACCTCGTTCCTGACCCCTCCGTTTGGCTTTGCGCTGTTTTACCTGCGCGGGGTGGCACCGAACAATATTTCAACGGGCTCCATCTACCGAGGCGCCATCCCCTTCGTGTTTCTGCAGATCGCGGTCATCGCGATGCTGTTCGTATTCCCCGAAATCGTCACCTGGTTGCCCGGCGTCTTACGTTAGCGTCCGCCACCAACCTGAGAAAGAAAAGGCCCGGAGAAATCTCCGGGCCTTCTGTTTTCATTTTGTGAGGTTCGATCAGGAGATCGAGATGTACTTCTTGCGTGCAGCAAGGAAGCCTTCGTCGGTGCCCTCTGTGCGCGTGCGCAGGAGGTTGAAAGCCTCAACATAGCTCTCGGCGGTCTTCTTGGTGAGCGCATCGCCACCTTCGCGGATCTCGGCAAGAACCTCCAGCGAGGCACCCGCAGCGGCTTCGAGGATCTCTTCCGGGAATTGCGGATGAACGGTAACGCCATGATCGTTGACGAGAGTCCGCAACGCACGGGGATCGTTGGCGTAGAAGTCCGAGGCGACCTGATCATACTCGGCCTGACAGGCATCGCGCACGATCGCTTGCAGGTTGGCAGGCAGGGCCTGGTACTTGGCCTTGTCAACGACAAGCTCGGTCGCAAGGCCCGGCTCCACGAAGGACGAGGTGTAGTAGTGGTTCGCCACCTGGTGGAAACCAAGTGCAAGGTCATTGTAGGGGCCGACGAATTCGGCGGCGTCGAGGGTGTTGTTCTGCAGCGCCTGGAAGATCTCGCCAGCGGCGAGGTTCGTCACCGACGCGCCGATCTTCTGCCAAACCTGGCCACCGAGGCCCGGCGTGCGGAAGCGAAGGCCCTGAAGATCGGCAAGACCGGTCAACTCCTGCTTGAACCAGCCGCCAGCCTGGGTTCCGGTATTGCCCGAGAGGAAGCCCTGCACGCCGAACTGGTCATAGATCTCGTCCCAGATTTCCTGGCCCCCGAGATAGCGGACCCATGCCGTCAGTTCGCGCGCGGTCATGCCATAGGGCACCCCGGTGAAGAACGACAGGCCAACCGACTTGTTCTGCCAGTAATAGGCGGCGCCATGGCTCATTTCGGCCGTTCCGTCGATCACGGCATCAAGTGCTTGAAGCGGGGGCACCAGTTCACCAGCCGAGAAAACCTGAACGGTCAACTGGCCATCAGACGCTGCGGTAATGCGATCCGCAAGGCGCTGCGCGCCAACACCGAGGCCTGGGAAGTTTTTCGGCCAGGTCGTAACCATACGCCAAGTGATACGATCCTGCGCAACGGCGGGCGCGGCAAGGGCCGCCCCGGCGGTGCCGATAGCGGCACCGGTCAGAAACTTACGACGCTCCATTGAGATCCTCCTCCGATCTTCTGTCTTTTGATGTTTCAGTTCGTTAATCTCAGGCAAGCGGAAGGCCGCCCAAGCTGAGCGCAACAGTAAGGGGCCAATAGCAGAATTCAAACTATTTCTGCCTTGGCGCAAATGTAACGTTGCCGCACAAGGCGCTGTCAATTTCCGCCGCTCTTCCGATCCGTGTGCAACCGGACAAGGTCCACGCTCAGGCTGCGGCCGCTTTGGGGTTCTTGCCGAGGATAATCATTCCGAGCAGATCGTCTTCGGTCACCTCGTCCACGTTGACCGTGCCCACGAGCCGCCCGTTTTTCATCACGCTGGCGCGGTCGCACAACTGCTTCACCTGGTGAATATCGTGGTCGATCAGGAAAATCCCGATCCCCTGCCGCTTCAACTCGCCAATGAGTTCGGCCACCATGCGGGTTTCTTCCACCCCCAGCGCGGCGGTCGGCTCGTCCATGATCAGGATCTTCGCGTCGAAATAGACTGCCCGCGCGATCGCCACCGACTGCCGCTGGCCACCGGAAAGGCCGGCAACCGGTGTCGAGTAACGCCGGAAGTTGGGGTTGAGCCGCGCCATGATCTTGCGCGTTTCGGCTTCCATGCGCGGATCATCGACGAAACCCATTCGGGTGGTGAGTTCCCGCCCAAGAAACAGGTTCGACGCCGCGTCGAGATTATCGGCAAGCGCGAGGGTCTGGTAGATCGTCTCGATGTTGTAGCGCCGCGCATCGCGCGGGTTGTTGATGATGGCCTCCTCGCCGTTCACGAAGATCTGCCCGCCGTCACGCTGGTAGGCGCCAGAAAGCATCTTCATCAGCACCGATTTTCCCGCCCCGTTGTGGCCGAGGATACCAACCACCTCGCCGGGATAGACATTGACGGTCACATGGTCGACCGCGCGGATGCCGCCGAAAGCCTTCTGCATGTCGCGCATTTCGCACAGCGGGGTGCCGCTTCTGTCAATGGTCGTGTCTGCCATGGTCAACCTCCCGTCCGCTTGCGGTAGACGATGTCGATGAAGACGGCCAGAACCAGAACGATGCCGACCACGATGTTCTGATAGGGTGCTTCGACCCCCACCATCGCCATGCCCGATTGCAGGCTCTGCATGATGAGCGCGCCAAGGATCGCCCCGTAGATCGTGCCGATCCCGCCTGAAAGCGCGGTGCCTCCGATGACTGCAGCGGCGATCACACGCAGCTCGTCCAGCGTCCCCACGTCATTCGAGTGAAAATTAAGCCGCGCACTGGCGACGACAGCGGAAAGCGCACAGAGAAACCCGACAATGGCAAAGACCTTCACGGTGAGAAGGCGGGTGTTGATGCCGGAAAGCGCCGCTGCCTCGGGGTTGCCCCCGGCCGCAAAGATGTAACGCCCAAGCCGCGTGCGTTGCGCCACCACCATCATTCCCGCGGCAACGATGATCAAGAGCAGAACCGAAAGCGGCACGCCATACCCAGCCGTGAACCCCTCCGGCATGACCTCGCCACGCGCGGCAAACATGCGTTCAAGGCGGCGCTCGGGGATGTCATAGGAATTGAGAATCCAGACGAAACCGAGGATCGCGGCAACCGCGATTCCCGCGATCAGAGCCTCGGCCCAGATCGGCTTGACCGGGAAACCGTGGCTGACCTTTCTCCGTCTTGCACCAAAAAGCAGATAGAGCGTGAACAGGGCGGCAAGTCCGCCGAAGATCCAGGATCCGGTCTCGCCAAGCGTTCCGTCGATCCCGCCCAGGGTGATGAATTGGGCGTCGAGCGGTCCGATGGTCTGCCCGCCGGTGATGTGCCATGCGACGTTGCGCCAGACAAACAATCCGCCCAGCGTGACGATGAACGCCGGGATCGCAAGGTAGCCGATCAAATAGCCGTGGAACGCGCCGATGATCGTGCCGACGATGGCCCCGACGAGGATGGTGATCGGCGCGATCAACGGCGAGCCGAGCTCGAGCCCGAGAAGATTTGGCAGCAAATCCGTCTGGGTCACTGCCATGGTGGCGGAAACCGTTGCGAGCAACGCACCCACTGAAAGGTCGATGTGCCGGGTAACGATGACGAAGACCATCCCGGTGGCCATGATGGCAACCGATACGGTCTGGATCGTCAGGTTGAAGATGTTGCGCGGCGTTAGAAAACGGCCCTCGGTCAAGAAGTTGAACATGAATGCGATCAGCAGGAACGCACCGATCATGCCCAGGAGCCGGGTGTCGATTTCCAGGTTCTGGAACAGGCTCCGCTTGGTCCGCGTCGGTTCCGACGGATCGTGCGAGGTCGTCGTATCGGTCATGGCATGAGTCCCCGGTGCAGGAGAGCCCCCACCCCGCCAAGGGTGGGGGCCGGTCTTGTCCGATGGTCAGTTGGTCAGACGATCAGTTGCAGGGGGCCGGTCCACCCTCGACGCCCTGACAGAGCGTTTCGAGCGGGATCCAGCCGGCATCCACGACAGCCGAAAGGTTGTCCTGGGTGATCGGCACCGGGGCGAGGAAGATCGAGGTCATCGTCGTTCCGGAGGGCGACGTCCACTCCATCGCGCCCGCGATATCTTCCTTCGCGGTCCCGGCGGCCATGGCGGCAGCGGCTTCGGCAGCGGCCCGGCCCAGATCACGCGCGTCTTTCCACACGGAGACAGACTGCGTCCCCTTGGCAACGCGGTTCAGCGCGGCATGGTCGCCGTCCTGACCCGAAACCGGGATACCTTCCATGCCCTGCGCGGTGAGCGCCGCGACAACGCCACCAGCGGTGCCGTCGTTCGAAGCCACCACGGCGTCGACCATGTTGTCGTTAGCCGTCAGGATCTGCTCCATGTTGCGCTGGGCGTTCGCCGGAAGCCAGCCATCGGTGTAGGCTTCGCCCACGATGGTAATGGCGCCACTTTCGATCGCCTCCGCGAGAATCTCCTGTTGACCGCCACGCAGGAAGTCCGCGTTCGGATCGGTCGGCGAACCCTTGATCATCACGTAATTGCCTTCCGGCGCACGCTCGAGCACGGCACGGGCCTGCATCCGACCCACCTCGACGTTGTCGAAGGTGATGTAAAGCGCGCGCGGGTCTTCGATCAGGCGGTCATAGGCGATGACCGGAATGCCCTCGTCGGCGGCAGCCTGCACGGCGGGGATGATCGCCTGGGTATCCTGAGCCAGCAGGATCAGCGCGTCCGCGCCCTGTGCGATCAGGCTTTCGATATCCGAAAGCTGCTTGGCCGACGACGATTGCGCGTCAGCCGAAAGGTAGGTCGCGCCGGCGGCTTCCAGGGCCGCAACGATCGCCGCTTCATCGGTCTTCCAGCGTTCTTCCTGGAAGTTCGACCAGCTCACGCCCACAGTCTGGGCAATGGCCGAAGTCGCCATCGATGCTCCAAGGAACGCCGCGGCGAAAACCACAGTTTTCTTCATGATATCCTCCCAATATGGCGTCAGACGAGATACTCCCGAACAGGGATTCGCTGACGATGATTGAATCGTAACACATTTAATTTTGTGGTCTAAATAAATAACGCATCGAATCCCGCAAAATGTGATATGCGGAACGAAAATGAGGGAGGAAAGCCCGTGGCCAGGCAGGACAGGCCCGCCGGAAGCCCGGATCAACGCGAGTTGAACCGCCAGCAGGTGGTCGCGGTGATTCGCGGTGCGGGCCAGATAGCTCGGATCGACATTGCGAAGGAAACCGGGGTTAGCCCGGCGACGGTGACGGCGATCACCTCCGAGTTGATCAGCGCTGGCCTTGTCGAGGAAGTCGCCCCCGAGGAAGACCGGGAATCGACAGGTCGAGGGCGGCCCCGTGTCGCGCTGCGGGTGCGCGGCCCGGCCCATCTCGTGGCCGGTGTGAAGGTGTCCTTCCGCACCCTCAGCCTCGTGCTGATCGATTTCGAGGGCAGCACACTCGCTGAGCACGAGGCCACCCTTTCGGAGCCGCAGTTGTCACCAGAGGCGCTCATTGCCGAAATTCGGAGCGCCCTCGACGCGATCACCGCCAAGATCGGGCGTGTCACTGCCGATATCTCCGGCCTCGGTGTCGGACTGGCGGGCACGATCGATGCGGTCGAAGGTTTCGTGCACTGGTCACCTTCGCTCACCGCACGCAATGTCTGCCTGCGCGATCGGCTCGAGGAAGCTTTGCCGATGGCGGTTTTTCTCGACAACGACGCCAATCTCGTCGCCAAGGCCGAGCAGCTTTTCGGCGAGGCACGCGGGGTGAGCGACTTTATCGTCATCACCATCGAACAAGGCGTCGGCATGGGCATTGTCATCGACGGAAATGTCTACCGCGGCACGCGCGGCTGCGGTGCGGAATTCGGACACACCAAGGTTCACCTGGATGGTGCCCTGTGTCGTTGCGGCCAGCGCGGCTGCCTTGAAGCCTATGTCTCCGACTATGCCCTCTTGCGCGAAGCCGATGTGTCGCTGGCCGGCATCTCGGGCAAGAGCCGGTCGGAACGGCTCGAAACCCTGTTTTCGGCCGCGCGCGAGGGCAATCACACCGCCGATACCATTCTCGACCGGGCCAGCCGGATGTTCGCCATGGGCCTCGCCAACATCGTCAACATCTTCGATCCCAAGCTCATCATTCTCTCGGGCGAACGCATGAGCCGCGATTTTCTCTATTCCGAAGAAGTGATCGCCGCGATGCGCGATGAGGTGGTGCAGGTTGATGCCCCTCCGCCAGAGGTTCGTATCCACAAATGGGGCGATTCGATGTGGGCCAAGGGGGCGGCGGCCTATGCGATGGAAGGCGTCACCGAGCTTGCGGTGCGGAGGCTGGCCATCAATGCTTGAACGTATCGCGCCACTGATCCTCCTGCCCGGCCTTGCGCTCGCTGACCCGGCGTTTCGCCCCGTCCCGGTATCCGACCACATCTATGCCGGCGGGTGGGAGCACTTCGTTGGCGGAGGCGTGGCGGCTTTCGATTGCAACGATGATCTTTTCCCCGAGCTTTTCGTTGCCGGTGGCACCAACGCGGCAACACTGTTTCTCAACGAGACCCGCGAGCGCGGCGGGCCGGTGACGCTGAGCGCCTCCACCCCTGATGCGCTTGCAATCACCGGCGTGATTGGCGCCTATCCGATCGATATCGACGGCGACGGGCGGCTCGATCTCGTGGTGCTTCGGGTGGGCGAGAACCTGCTCCTGAAAGGTGGCCCCGATTGCAACTTCACGCCCTTCGGCCCCGAACTCGGCTTCCGCTCCGGCGATCGCTGGACAACTTCCTTCACCGCAACTTGGGAACAGGGCCGGAGCCTGCCGACCCTCGCTTTCGGAAATTATGTTGACCGGACCGATCCCGATGGTCCCTTCGAGGCCTGCGATGTGAACCTGCTCTATCGGCCCGGAAATAGTGTCTATTCCGCACCGATCACGCTCGAACCCGGTTACTGCGCCCTCTCGGCGCTGTTCACCGACTGGAACCGGCAGGGTCGTGCGGACCTGCGCTTGAGCAACGACAGGCACTACTACGTGCGTGGCGGCGAGGAACAGCTCTGGGCGATGGAAGAGGCGCCAAGGCTCTATACCGCCGAGGAAGG
>Ga0180430_10005001_pt1 | contig 11094 bp, 10 predicted proteins | sample SS_ome_9_FD_132999 | JGI IMG/M metagenome (GOLD analysis project Ga0180430, IMG submission 132999) | Hypersaline lake sediment archaeal communities from the Salton Sea, California, USA - SS_1_S_2 metaG | ecosystem: Environmental > Aquatic > Non-marine Saline and Alkaline > Hypersaline >... | reverse complement strand
GCGAACGCTCCCCCATTCTCGCTCTCGAACCCCTGGATGCGCTTTCCGATGTGTTCGACAAGCCCGAACCGGATCTTGCGGCCTTGCTCGACCGCTACAAAAATTATCTCGTGCGCCTCAAGGCTTCCGGCCTGAATCCGTGGAAGGATCAGCCCCGAAGGGCGGACATGCATCTGCGGGAAGCCGTCGGACATTTTCATCTGTATTTCTGGCTGAAGCAGGCATTGGAGGGTCTGTGCGTTGTCAGTCCGGAATTTCCCACAGGCAACGGCAGAGTGGATCTGCATCTTCAATGCGGCGGGAAATCATGCGTCATCGAAGTGAAAAGCTACAAGAGCCAATCCAAATTGGAAACCGCCAAAATTCAGGCCGCCGGTTATGCCCGGAACCTGAAATTGTCTTCCATCGCCGTTGCCCTGTTCGCGCCGGTGGAAGAGGAGGAGGTTTTGGCAAAACTTTCCGGCCAAACCGTCATGGACGGGGTGAACGTCGTGGTGACGGCCATCGGGTGGGTGTGAGACGGGCCGGGGCAAGGCGGAAAAACTACAGAAAAACGAGGAAGCATCATGAAAACCTATCTGAAAGAAAAAATCGGCAACCCGGACCTGTTCACGGGCCGGAAAAAAGAACTGGCATGGTTTCTCAAGTGGATCGACAACATCAAACGGGAACTTTCCAAAAGCATGGCCATTATTTCCAGGCGAAAAACCGGAAAGACGGCTTTCCTGCAACGGCTCTACAACCTCACCTTCGAGAAAAACGAAGGGGTGATTCCGTTTTATTACGAACTCGGCGAGGGGAGCAAATGGGCGGTGGAATTCTGCAAGCATTTTTTTCTGACTTTCATTTATCAGTATATCGCTTTTAAAACAAGGAAACCGGAATACATTTATTATCTCCGGAAATCGGATTTCAATGCCGCCGTTAATGTGGCAAGAGAAGAAAACCTGGAATATCTGATCGATCTGATAAAAGAGGTCGAGCTGTCTTTCCAGGAAAAAAATATTGAGATATTGTGGAGCTCGGTAAGGGAAGCACCCACGCATCTGGCCGCCCGCCAAAACGAATCCATCGTCCAGATCATCGACGAATTTCAGTTTCTGAACAGTGAAATCTATCGGGATGAAGCCGCTACCAACTGCATAAAAGATTTCGCCGCCGGCTACATGCGCACCGCCGAATACAAGAACGCGCCGCTGATCGTCTCCGGCAGTTGGGTGGGCTGGCTGCGCCAGGATCTGATGATGATGCTGCCGGGCCGGTTCACCGAATACGACTTCGGCAACATGCCCATGGACGAAACCATCGAGATGGTGTTCAAGTATTCGCAGATGTATGAAATCCCCGTAACCGAAGAAACGGCGGTCATGATCGCGGAACTGAGCGAAGGCAATCCGTTTTATGTCGGTTCCCTGTTCACGTCCATGTGCCCGGACATGGAACTGCAAACCGTGGACGGCCTGCTTTCGGCATTTGAATTCGAGACCCGGCACAAAACAGGCAACATCCGCAAAACCTGGATGGAATACGTCCATTCGGTGTTTGCCCGCGTGAACGAACGCAACGCCAAAAAAATCGTCCTGTATCTGTGCAAAAACCGGAACCGTCAGGTGACCCGGAAAGAGCTTCTGGAAAAGCTGGACCTCGGCATGACGGATTACGAGCTGGAAAAGAAACTTCATGCCCTGGTCAAAGGCGACATCATCGAGGAAGGGGACAGCAATTTCGAGTATCAGGGGGTCGGAGACAATGTTTTCGACAAGGTGTTCCGGAGTGTGTATCAGAAAGAGATCGAAGCCTTTGACGATAAAGAGATTCGAAACGAATACAAGGCGCTGTTTGACGAATACCGGCAAAAATACCGCCAACTGCTCGGCCGGATGAACCGCATGAAAGGCGCTTACGCCGAATTTCTCATCATCAACCGGCTCCGTTTCCACGCCTTCCGGGACAACGACGGCTTCAAAGCCATGACCGAAAACCTCCCGGAAGATTTCCGATTCATCGATTACGAAAGCGTCTGGACCTACCGGTCATCGCCCATCGAAAAGCGGGATCTGCTCATCGATATTTACGCCAGGGCCAAAGAAGGGGAATATGCGATCATCGGAGAAGTGAAATACCGGGACACCCAAAAGTTTTCCGAAGCCGAAGCCGAGGAATTTCTGAAAAAAATCGAGCTGCTGAAAGAATTGGAATCCGTGCCGAAATATCTGGGCGTCGTGTTCTCGCTCACCGGGTTCACCCGGGAGGCCCTGGATTTTCTGAAGGCTCATGGTATGGCGTGGACTTCGGATGAGCGGTGGCTGGGGGAGGGATGATTGTTATCATGGTTATCATATCAATCATAAAAATCACATTTCAAGACAATGGGAATCCCCATCGAGACAAAAAATTAAATTGGAAAAAAGTTTACCATGAAATCGTTGTGTACGACGAACTCATCGAGCTTCTGCAAGCCCTCCATCAACAACACTCCGGCAAAGGCTATGACCGGCGGTCCATGGAAATTTTCGAGCGGAAACAGGGGCGGATATTTCTCGAAGAAATGGGAAAAAGCGGGGCGCGGAACTTTGCGGGCATTCCGGATAACATTTTGAACCGGGAGACGGCATTGATTGCGCAGCTTGCCGAACTCCGAAAAGACCGGGCCGACGAAGGCGCAAAACCGGAAAAAGACCGGAACATGACCCGCATTCGGGAACTGGAACAACAAATTGAAGCCGTCAAAAACGAGCAGCGGAAACTTCAGGCGCAAATCAAAACCGATTACCCGGAATACCACGCCCTGAAATATCCCAGGCCGGTTTCCCTGAAAGAACTGCAAAAAAACGTGCTGCAACCCGGCGAGATGATGCTGATTTACGGCGTGATGAAAGAAAAGACCAGCCTGTGGGTCGTGGGCCGGGATCATTTTTCCCTGCACGCCATTGAAATCGGCGAACAAGACCTCGCCGAAAAGGTGGAAGCCTACCGGAACCTCGGCATCGTCCTTTCCAGCCGGCATCTCCGGGGAATCTTCATTCAGCCGACACCGCAGGCAAAGAAAGAAATTCCCGAGCGGTGGCCTATCTTTCTTCGGCGTCGCTGCTGAAAACCCGGCGGGAGGCGCAGACCCGGCGGAAAAAAACCCCGGGCCGTCCCCTTCCGGCTTTTGCCAACCCGATTTACGGGGCATCCCGAACCGACGACCGAACCATCCGGGGATTGTGCGCCGAATCGTACCGGGCCATCCTGGGCGGAAACTTTGCGCCCCTGCCGGAAACCGAGGACGAAGCCCGGGCCATCCGGGATATTATTCTGAAAGCCCCGGAAGAAACCTTGCCGCTGCAGCGGAAACCCTATTGCCGGGCGCAGGTGGTGGTGTTCGGGGATGGGGGAATTGCCGGACAACATCATTGACGAAAGGAGAAATCATGCGCTTTTTCAATACCGCGGGACCGGTGAATTGTGAAAAACATTATTGCCTGCGCCCGATTGAACGTTTCAATCTAAAGGAAATTCTGTCGTTGATTGATCAGGAAAAATATTTCATCCTCCACGCGCCCCGGCAGACCGGCAAAACTTCGTGCCTGCTGGCGCTGATGAAATATTTGAATGATCTTGGGCAATATCGCTGTCTGTATATGAATGTGGAAGCCGCGCAGGGCGCGAGGGAAGACGTAAAACGAGGGGTCAGAGCCATGCTCAATGAAATGGCGCTGAGGGCGAGGATTCACCTGAATGATCATTTTATCACAGATATATGGCCGGATATTTTGAGTACGAGCGGAGAAGACAACGCCTTGAGCGAAGTGTTCACCCAATGGGCCGCCAATGATTCTAAATCCGCGGTGCTGCTGATTGATGAAATTGATGCCCTGATCGGCGACACCCTGATTTCCGTGCTGCGCCAGATTCGCGCCGGATACGACCGCCGGCCGTCAAAGTTTCCGCGGTCCATTGTTTTGTGCGGAGTGCGGGACATCCGGGATTACCGGATTCATTCGGACAAGGAGAAAAGCATCATCACGGGCGGTAGCGCGTTCAACATCAAGGCAAAATCGCTCCGCTTGGGCAATTTTACGCAGGAAGAGGTTTATGCCCTGCTTCAAGAGCATGTAAAGGAAACCGGTCAGGTTGTGGAGGATGACGCCCAATCGCTGATATGGGAATACACGATGGGTCAGCCCTGGCTGGTCAATGCACTGGCTTACGAGGTCTGCTTTGAAACGAATGAAGGCGGAGACCGCTCCAAACCAGTCACCAGAGACATGATTGTTCAGGCCAGGGAAAACCTGATCCTGCGCCGGGAAACCCATCTGGATCAACTGGCGGACAAATTGCGGGAAGATCGTGTCAGGCGTGTGATCGGCCCGGTTCTGGAAGGCACAAGCCTTGAAAACATCCCCCGGGACGATATTCAATATATTCTTGATTTGGGATTGATCACCCGATCCGATTCCGGCCTGGAAATATCCAATGCCATATACCGGGAAATCATCCCCAGGGAACTGACCATGATCACCCAGTACAACCTGGAACCCCTGTATCAAACCTCCTGGTATGTTCTGCCGGACGGTTGTCTGGATATGGACGGGCTGTTCACGGCGTTTCAGGAATTCTTCAGAGAAAATTCGGAAATCTGGCTGGAGCGATTCGATTACAAGGAAGCCGGGCCTCAACTGTTATTGCAGGCTTTCCTGCAACGGATCGTCAATTCAGGCGGACGGATTGACCGGGAATACGGACTCGGCCGCAAACGCACCGATCTGCTGGTGATATGGAACCATGACAGGGATGTTCAGAAAGTGGTAATCGAGTTGAAAATTCTGTATAAAAGCCTGGAAAGAACCATTTCCGAAGGATTGGAACAGACCGCCGCATACATGGACAAATGCGGTACGACTGACGGGCATCTGATCATATTCAACCGGAACCCTGAGAAAAAATGGAACGAAAAAATATTCCGTCAAGACAAAATGTATGAGGGAAAAAAGATCAGGGTATGGGGTATGTAGCGAGTGCATTGTGAACTGTGATTGAAGATCGTTGCAACCCCCTCATTGTCTGAATCGGATTCACGGGATTGAATGATTCATCGGGATTTTTACAGCCACTTATCCTGTTACCGAATGCACAAAATTGCGATGGCGACACAAAAATCATAAAATCACGGTGGTTTTCGACAAAGGCGAGCCCGCGCGTCAAGGGGAAGCCCGCGTCGCGCCCGCTCCGCCCGGCAGGCCATGATTTTTTCCGATTGTGCGACGAACGGAAAAAATGGTATCCTGCTCTTCCTTGAGCGGACAATCCATCGGGAGACGGACTTTTCACCATGCCTTCGAGCCATTCGTCGTCCACATCCGAACGGTGCCGGGACCGGGGCCTTTCCGGAGCGCCCCCGGACGCGCCCTTCGCGAAGGGGTCCTGCAAGGGCCGCCCCGCCGGAACGGGAGGCCCAAAGCCGTGAAGCCCCGCGCCCGCAAGCTCGTCATCGGCAGGGAAAAATGCTGCGACATCGTCCTGGCCGACGCTTCCGTGAGCCGCCGCCACGCGGAGCTGCTTTTCCTCGACGGGGGGCGGCTGTTCCTGGTGGATTGCCACAGCGCCAACGGCACGGCCCTCGTGAGAAACGGGCGACGACGCTTCGTCCACCAGGAGATCGTCCATCCCGAAGACACCTTGCAATTGGGCGATATCGCCCTGACGGTGAGGGAGCTTCTGGAGATCGCCGGCGCCGCAGCCCCTTCCGCCGCCCCTCCGCCTCGCGGCCCCGCCAACGCGCCGGGCGGGGGAGGCCCCCCTCGCGTCCGGGGCGAAGTCCTGGTGCGGTGCTCGTGCGGGGCCGTCAAGGTCGAGGGGGCCCCGTGCGGGGAGTGCGGCCAATGAGAAAAGGCGTCGCTCCCATCCAGCCGCCCCCCGATGCGCGTGTCGCCATGGCGGCGTCCCTGGCGGCCGCATGCCTGTTCATCGCCTCCATGACCCTCCTCGCGGGGGACACGCCCGCCGGGGCCGTCCTCCTGGACACGGGCTCCACCGTCCTCCCCTACCCTTTCACCATCCAGAACCTCATGTATATGCTTTTCTTTCCGGGGCTCGGGGAAGTGTACGTGCGGTGGCGGGTGGCCCTTCGAGAGCACCGGTTCGCCACCCTGGGCTACCTCCCCGAAGACGACTTCACCGTCCTCCAGCCCGGGGACCTGGGGCCCATCCGCAAGGCGGTGGCTTCGGACTTCGACGACGAGCACGGGTTCCTGCCCTCCCTGGTGGACCTTTGCATCCTCCAGTTCCAGGCGGGCCGCTCCGTGGACCAGACGGTGAGCGTCCTCAACAGCGCTCTGGAGCTCGTCTCCCGTCAAGTGGACCTGCGATACTCCATGCTGCGCTACATCTGCTGGGCCATTCCCACCTTCGGGTTCGTGGGCACCGTGGTGGGCATCGCCCGGACCCTCGCCCGGGTGGACCCGGCAGCCCCCGACCTGCGGGAGCTCACCTCCTCCCTGGCGGTGGCCTTCAACACCACCCTGGTGGCTTTGGTCCTGGCGGCCGTCCTGGTTTTTCTCGTCCACGTGGCCCAGAAGAAGGAGGAATCGAGCGTCAACCAGGCGGGACGATACGTCCTGAAGAACCTCGTCAACCGGCTCTACGCGGGAGACCGGTGAAAGCGGGGCCATGAAGCGTCGATCAAGCGAAATCCAGGTTTTCAACATCTCCATGCTGGACGTCGTTTCGGGGGCCCTGGGGGCGTTTCTCATTCTCATGATCGTCCTGCTGCCCCATTACCGCAAGGAGGAAACGGACAAAAGAGAAGAAAGAGACAACCCGCGGGAAGCGGAGGCCCTGAGGCGGCGGCTGCAAGAAACGGAAGACCGCGCCCTGCTGGCGGAGGAGCGGGCGGTCCGTGCCGAAGAGCGGGCCCTTCGGGCCGAGGAAAAGCTCGCCAGGACTTTTCTGGTCGTCTATATTCGGTGGGCCACGATCAACCACGACGTGGATTTGCACGTGGTCGATCCGTCGGGGGCGGAATTCTTCTACGCCCGCAAGACCGTCCCGGGACGCCCGGGAGAATTGAGCGAGGACAGCCAGGTGGGACCGGGCAACGAGGTGTGGGAGCTGCGCGAGGCCCCGCCCGGGCGATACCGCATCTACGCCAACCTCTACTCCCGCCACGGCAACCCCCGGCACGCCGTCGTCAAGGGGCGGGTCTTCTTCCGGGACGGCAGCGAGCCGCTGCCGGAAATCACCCTCACCGAGGCCGGCCGGCGCCGAAAGAAGCTCGTGACGGTCCTCGTGGTCGAGGAGGACGGATCGGTGAGGAGGACGGGCCGGTGAGGAGATAAGCGAGCCCGGGTGGGTAGTCCCCCACAGGCAGCGGCAATCCCCCACACCCCGGCCCTCCCGCATCAAGGCGGAAGGCGGAAGGCGGAAGGCGGAAGGCGGAAGGCAGAAGGCGGAAGGCGGAAGGCGGAAGGCAGAAGGCAGAAGTGAAAACATGGATTCCGGCTTGAAGATTGCCGGAATGACGGAATGGTCCAGTGAAATGTAAAAGCACTTTTGCTTAGGTGCTTGGTACAGGTCCGCGCAAAAAAAGCAACAAACTCCCGGGAACGAGGGCATCTTTTCCCGGGAGCGAGGGCATCTTGCCCTCGGGTGCAAACTCCCGGGAGCGAGGGCATCTTGCCCTCGGGTGCGGGTCGGCGATCCGTCGCCTCCCTCCCGGGGAAAGCGGGTTTTGTTCCCCCCTTCGCGTGGACCCGTACTTAGAAGCGCCTTGCAGCCGCTTTCGAGAAAAAAAAAGGAGGCTCCATGATCAAGCGATGCAGCGAAGGGCACGTTTACGACCCCGAAAAGTACAGCTCCTGCCCCCATTGCGGCATACCGGACCTGGACATGGGCAAGACGACCCCTCGACAATCCCCGCCCCCGGCCAGGGACGACCGGACGAGGCCGGCCCGGCGTCCGGAAGGGGACAAGGGGGCGGGCCCGGTCGCGCAGGATCGGGGCCGGGTCGTGCCGGACGACGAGGGGCGGACCAAGGCCTTCGTGCGGGAAAAGCTGGGGTTCGACCCCGTGGTGGGCTGGCTGGTGTGCGTGGATGGACCCGATCGGGGCCGGGACTACCGCCTCCGCAGCGAAAGGAATTCCATCGGGAGGTCCGAGCGCATGGACGTGTGCATTCGCGGCGACGAAACCATCTCGCGGGACAACCACGCCGGGATCGTCTTCAACCCGAGAGACAAGAGCTTCGTGCTCCTGCCGGGGGAAGGCCGGGGGCTGGTGTATCTCGGCGGCGAGGCGGTGTACGTGCCCACCCCTCTGAGCCCCTACGACGCGGTGGAGCTGGGCAAGACCAGGCTGGTCTTCGTGCCCTTCTGCGGGGAGCGTTTCCAATGGGATTGAAGGATCGGCTTCGCGGCATCGGGCCCGTTCTCGCGGCCGCCTTCGTGGCGGCATGGGTTGGGACGGGGGCTTCGTCGAGCGAGGCGGCGGGCGAGGCGGTGGAATTCCACGTCGTCCAGGCGGTGGCGGATCTGCCCCGCCTCGCGGCCTACCTGGAAATTCTCGACGAGGAAGGCGACCCCGTCGATAACGTGTCGCCCGGGCGGCTCGCCGTCACCGTCGGTCCCAATCCGGCCGGCGTGGTGGACGTGAAGTCCCTGGAGGAGGCGGGCGAAGGGGTGGCCTGCGTCCTTCTGGTGGACGTCTCGCGGTCCCTGGGGGAACGGACCTTCGGCCGCGTCCGCGAGGCCCTGGGAGCCTGGATCGACGCCATGACGGAAAAGGACCGGGCGGCGGTGATGACCTTCGGCACCGACGTTCGGCTGGCCCTGGACTTCACCGGGGACAAGGGGGCCCTCGAGGAAGCCGTGGCCGCCCTGTCCCCCTCCGACGACCACACCCAGCTCCACCTGGGGCTGGCTCGGGCCGCGGAGCTGGGACGGCGCGCGGACCCCGGCCTGCCCGCCCGCCGGGCCGTCCTCGTCCTTTCCGACGGCCGGGACGACTTCGCCGGGGGCATGACCAAGGAGGAAGTGAAGGAAAGCATGAAGGTGGACCCCGTGCCGGTTTACGCCGTGGGCTTCCACGACCCTCCCGCCACCTCCCGCAAGGAGGAATATCTCAAGGTTCTGGGGGAATTCGCCCGAACCTCCGGCGGGGCCTACTTCCGGGGCGAGGAAGGGTCGTTTTCCGAAATCTTTTCGCGGGTGGCCCGAAGGATCCGCGCCGGCTTCGCGGCCGCCCTTTCGTGCGAGGACTGCCGGGGCGACGGGCGGGTCTATCGTTTGCAGGCGACCTTCTCCTCGGGCCCCCGCTCCTTGACCGACGGCATCGACGTGCGCCTGCTTCCCCCTCCGGAGGCCCCCTCCGCTTCCGAGACCGCCCCTATCCCGGGCGACAACGCCTCGGTTCCGGCCGCTTCGGCGGACAACGAGACGGGCCTTGGGGATCGAACCGGCCCGGACAACCGAACGGAAGCCCCGGACAACGCCTCGGGCGTCCCCCCGGACAACGAGACCCCGTCGTCTTCGGACAACGCCTCGGAAGGCCAAAGCCGGGAGGCGCGGGACAACGCCACTTCCGGCGGGCGTGCCGACGACCCGGCCGACAACGCCACTTCCCTCTTTGCTTCGGACCCCCCCGCCCCCGAGGGGCCCCGGTGGAAGCTCCCCGGGTGGGGATACGCGGCGGGGGCGGCGGTGCTCGTGCTTTGCGCCGCCCTGCTTTTTTCGTCCCGACGGAGAAGGACGGGCAAGGAGGCTTCCGACGAGGAGGCAGCACCCCGGGAGGAAGAAGCCTCGCTCCCGGACCTCCCGCCCGGCGCCGTTTCGCCCGAGGCGGAGACGGGGCCCGCGATTCCCCGGGGGCTGCCCGTGAGGCTCGCCGTCGTCCGGGGCGACGTCCGGGCCCGCCCCTACGAGGTGGATTTGACGGATCGGGCGGTGATCGGCCGCAGCCGGGCGGAGGCCGACGTCGCCATCCCCGAGGACGCCGAAGTCTCCCGCAGGCACTGCGAGCTGATTCTGGAGGACGGCATGGTCTTCGTCCGGGACCTGGGGTCCGTGAACGGGACCCTCGTCAACGGCGTGCCCATCGCGGGCAAGTACCGGCTGGAAACCGACGACACGCTCCTCGTGGGCGGGACCGAGCTGCGGATCGCCCTTCCGGGGCGATGAACAAGAGGAAGCGCCCCCTTGGAACGCCAAGGGGAAAGGGAGAGGACCGGTGTCAAGGAAAAATTCGAAATTCCGCGAAGCCGCCCTCCTCTTGACGAAACGAAGAAAATCGGGTTTTCTTCCGAAACCGCAACGGCTCCGGAAGCACAAAGGGAGATCGACGAGGCATTCGGCTGGGACGAAGAACGAAGACATTGGTTTGGCGAATGTGCTCCATCCGTGCTTGTACGGCCGTATCGATTCCCATCGATGGGAGGAAGCAATGTCATTCCCAGCCCAATCACAATACACCGCCGAACAGTACCTCGAGCTGGAAAGGCGGGCGGACTACAAGAGCGAATTCATCGATGGGCGGATCTATGCCATGTCCGGTGCCGATCGCATACACAACCAGATCACATTCAACATTGCCGGTCTTTTGCATTCGCAGCTTCGAGGCAGACCCTGCCAAGCCTATCTCACCGACATGCGGGTCAAAATCAGCTCAACCGGGATGTACGCCTACCCCGATGTCGCCGCTCTCTGTGGAGAAGCTCTTTTCGAGGACACACACTTGGACACCCTGATCAACCCCGCTTTGATCATAGAGGTGCTTTCACCTTCAACGGAAGCTTATGACCGTGGAGGCAAGTTCTCTCACTACCGCAAGATCGAGTCTCTCGTCGAGTATGTGCTCGTCGCGCAGGACCGGTACAGTGTGGAGCGTTTTCTTCGACAGGAAAGCCAATGGCTGTTTTCCGAATCGACCGATCCCGACGCCGTAGCTCACTTGCAGTCGATTCAATGCGATCTCTTGCTGCGCGACATATACGAAAAGGTCGCTATTCCGGACGATACCGAGTAGAGCGGCTCCCATGGGACATGGATCAAGGGTTGCTCGGCTTCTTCCCGTTTAGCCGAATTTCGGTGTCATCCTCGGGGGGCAACCGCGTGGAAG
>Ga0180430_10005000_pt1 | contig 11095 bp, 7 predicted proteins | sample SS_ome_9_FD_132999 | JGI IMG/M metagenome (GOLD analysis project Ga0180430, IMG submission 132999) | Hypersaline lake sediment archaeal communities from the Salton Sea, California, USA - SS_1_S_2 metaG | ecosystem: Environmental > Aquatic > Non-marine Saline and Alkaline > Hypersaline > Sediment... | reverse complement strand
TAAATAATGAAGCCGCATCTTCAAATTCTTTTTTATCAATGACACCATCATTTTCAGCAAATTGTTGTAAAATTTCTTTTGCGCGATCTTCAGCATCACGTTCAATCACAAAGCCTTTTTCATGCGCAACTGCACGAATAATAGCAATGCCTTTATCAACACCAATGTCTAATTTAATGGCTTCTTGTAACAATTCTTTTTCTTCTTCACGATCAATATATTGATCATCAAAAACACGTAATTTAATCTGTTCAATAAATTGCTTTTTTGCAGCTTCACTCATTGCCATCATTTATCTCCAATTATAAAATTAGCCAGTAAAGATATAATACTACATTAGTTTTTAGACTCTTTTTCTTTGACATTCAAACTATCTGATTCTGGTAAAGCACTAATATGTTTATTAGTTAAGGCTTTTGGTAATTGTTGTTTACGTAAGGCAGTCATGGCTTCTTGCATTTCTTCTACCCAACTGCTGAATTCGCGGTTTAATACCCCTTCCGTATTAATCACAAGGACATCAATATTTTCTTGTTTAGCTTGTTCTTTTGCAGACAAAGCAATCCACCAACTATTAAGATTCGTTAAATGCGTTGTCGCTTGATTATATTTAATAAGCGTCTCTTCCAAGCGATGATATTGGATATAAGTCGTCAATGCTGTGACTAACGCTGTTGTAAATGCAATCCACAATTCTTGACTAAAAGCCGCTAACAATGTACCTACACCACCAATAATAAAAATTAGCCACTGTGCAACTTGCATTTTTTGTTCAATTTTTGCCATTTTACTTTTATAAAACATTAATTGATCTTGTAAACGACTATACAAATATTTTTCAGGTGATAAAGTACTAAATCCATCATCATTAGGTGCGGTTGCATATAATGGTGGTATTTTTCCTGTATAATGCTGCAAGGCTGATAAAGTCACTTGCGTATTAATAATCCCCTCATTAATGGCTTTCAATTTCTCTGCCAAACGTTCTTCTCGCGATAAACCTTCGTTATCATAATCGGTATTATAATGACTGGCTTGGGCGCGATAACGAAAAATCTCACTTTTAACAGATTCTGCACTGCTACGTAACATTACCCATTTTGTCAATGGATTAAAGCGGTTTAATGCCGTTAGCAAGATAGTGACCACAACAGGGATAAGAATAATTAATTTTCCAAAAGCTTCGTTAAAATAACTTAATTTAAGGTCAATATAACCAAAGAAAGGCAAAGCAATAGGCACAATTTTGTCATTTTCTGGTACAGAAAGAAAAGTGGTAAATTCTGTTTGCAGCAAAGCTAAAAATGTCCCTACCACGCCTAATATTAAAATAGAAAGCTGCATACTTTGAAATTGACGCTGATGACGTACCGCATTAGTGTCATAAAGGGCAAACTGTTCCCATGCTAATTTTAAAGAAGTATCACCACGTAATTTGCGATAAATTAAACGTTCCAATCCTTGAATGGAATTATTAATAGAAAAAAGATGTAAATCACCTTCTTCAATAATTTCCGCTAGAATTGGGTCTTCAATAAATTCAGGTTGTTCACGATAAAGATTTGCTAATTCATCCGCTAAACGTCCACTGCCTTCAACAATAATAATTGGCCAACCTAAACGTACACTGCGTAATATTTCTTGACGGGACAAATCTCCACCATTAACCAAAATTGTCACGGCTGAAACGGTGGTATCTTTGACAATATCTTTTGCCAAATTGTACATCACTTCAACTTCACTGCCCCAATCTTGTGCATCAACTAAAATAAAATGGGAATGATTGGCTTCTAAAGCGATAGTATCAGGATTATTTTCACTCTCAGGTTTATTGGGATAAAAAACTTGTGCTTTAGGTGCAATGCCAATTAAAGGGGATTTTCTTTCTCTATCAACCACACCTTGCCCAATCATTTCCATCACACCACATTGCGTGCCACCATCAATCACAACGGCTTCTAAATCCGCAGCCACTCTTGCCACACCACGACTAAATAACTGCCTTAAACGGGCTTGTAAATGTTGCTCTAATTTTGCCGCACCACCTGAGACCGTAATTAAAACTTTAGGTGGCGCAATTTCTAATTTATCTAATAACCCTTCACCTTTAGTCTTAGGCTCAATGGTCAATATCTTGGCACTATTGCCATTTGGAAAAACAATAGTTTCCATTGCGGGAAGGGAGGTTGCTAATATAGGCGTTTTAGCTTCTTTTTTTATTTCCATCTACCTACTTCCTATCTGGTTTTTATAATATTTACTGCTTTGGTTTTGGTAATACGCTTTTCCTAACACGTCGTCTTGCTTCTAATGCCTTAACATGCTCTTCGCCAAGCAATAAAATACGTACATTTCTTCTAGCATTTTTCAATCTAAAATTACCTGAACGTTCAAATGCCACGTAATGTAAACAAGCCCTTAACATGTCATGTTCTAAAGTCAGTAATGTTTTTTCATAATTATGGCGGTCTAATTGTAGTTTTTCTTTGAACAAGCTTTCATAAATTCGTCTAATCGCATGTAAATCAAGTAATTTTTCGTCAAAATATCTCACAATTCGTCCTGTCAAATATTTTTCGCCTGCATTAGATAAGACTTCTAGCGCATTACCTTGATTTGCACGGCTGCTAGATAAAAGACCTCTATTAACTCTTTGGAAAAATTCAAAATTTTGTGATGACGCATAAGTAATCACCGTTAATACATGTAGTAAATGCGTTTCTGCAATTTCTTGTAAAATCTTGCCAATTAAACTTGATGTTTTACTACGTTCAGGCATCGTATGATGGACTTTAATCAGTGCATTCATTCTAATAAATTGTTGGAATGAGGCATCTGCCATATCAATTAAATTTTGTTGTTGTGCTTCAGTCAAATGACGGTAAATTAAAGATAAGATTTCAAATTTCTCTTGCGCCAAGGAGTATGGTGAGAAAATATATTCAATCAACGTCGGTTTACAAATACTTAAATTCAGGCGCAATAACTCTTTGCTTTCGTTCACTAATGTTCTATCTTTTGCACCTAATAAACGAATAATTGGTGTCCAATCTTCTAATGGTTGACATTCTTTTAATGCACGGATAGCAGTTAATTTAATTTCTTTAGAAGAGGAGGTTAACCCACGTAACAATAATGATTTATGGGGTTCAAGATTACCTTCTAACATGTAAATATAAGCCGTAAAAGCAGCAAGTCGTATATCTTGTTTGCGACTTTCTAAAAAAGGTAAGGCGATTTCACTGTATTTAGACTGTTTTAATTCACCTAATGCGTATAAATACAAATGAAATTGAGGTAATTCTTGATGCTTTAAACGCGCCAATATTTTATGTTCAATATCTTTTTTTCTAGGATAAAGCGGATGACGATATAAACTTAAACACGCTTCAACAAAGACAGCAGGTGAAGGATGTTTAAGCAAATTTTCAATATATTGATTTAAATTAACGCTCTTGAAATTAGATAAGCTTTTCAAAATCAAAGGCAAAGCTTCAGCATCTTGTTCTTTACGTAATGCTTCAACCAAATAAGTAATATTCGTATTAGATTGTGGTAAAGATGCTAAAGTCGTAATACAATGAGATTTAATGTCAAAATTTTTGGTTTTTAACATTAAATTACCGACTTGAATACCAAATATGCCTAAGCGCATGACACGAATCATTTCCAATGCAGCCACAACGTGATAAGGGTCTTTACTGGTTAATTTTTCTTCAATAACCTGTTTTAAAGTATTGCTTTTACTGTTAGCATTTGTTAATTCATTATTAGTGCGACGATCAAATAACTCTCTGTTTAATAAACCAAAAACGCCTGCATTATAAGCTGCCCATTGGGGTAATGCCGCCAAAATACCTAATAAAGAAACCGTTAATGCAATGGCTGGAAATAACCAATATAATTCTTCTTCCGTAAAATCATGTTCAAAATCTAATAACCATGATAATCCTGGAATAAAAGAACTTTCTCCTACCATCATAATTAAAGTAATAGAGGCAATAAAGGTTGAAAACGGAAAGATAATTCCATTCAAAAATGCCTTATTTGTTCCCCATAAATTAGGGGGTACAGCATTAAAAAGTAAGTTATTGGCGGGTGTGCGTAAAGCTAATCGCATTTCTTGGTTAATAAATTGGGTAAAAATACCTAATCCTAACATTAAAATAACAGTATCAGATACTTGATCTACACCATGCCAATAAAAGAAACCAAACAAAGCAAAAGAAGCAAGAGTGGTTAACACAGGATATAAAACATTACTTCCTCCCACGCCTAAAGATACAACAAGTCTTGAAGTCACTAGTAATTGAATAAGTAACCAAGCTAAATTAGCAAATATCTCATAAGTTGCAAAAAAAGCAGTCCGTTCGCTGGTATCTGTGAAAATAGAGGGATAAATGACACCTTGATATTGATATTCTAATAATTTATTGGCAATAACAAACATCATTAATCCTAATGACATAAAAATCATTAAATGAGAGGTTGTAACATAGCGAAATGCGGTGAGTAATTCTCTTAAAGGACTACGTTTGCCTTTTGTTTCAGTTGTACCTGCTCTGACTGGACTTAAACGAGAACGAATAAGAAAAAGTAAGCTAAATGCACCTAAACACGCTGCGGCTAATACAAAAACAAGTCGTTGTGGTTGAAAGTGGAAAACGTCAATTAAAGCAAAAAGTGTACTTCCCCCTATTACACCACCAATAGGTAAGCCTGCATTGATGATGGCACTGAGTCGTTTAATTTGAACCGCAGTAAAATAAGAGGCAATCACACTACCAATATGAATATAAATGAGGACATTAAAAAAAGAAAAACCAACAAAGAAAAAACCATATATCCAATCAAGTTGCTGCCATCTTTCATTAAAAAAGAAAAGACCTTGAGCTACAACAGTAAAAAGAGAGGTTATCAGAAAGAAAAAACCTAGGATATTTAATCCTGTAGACTTTTTCGTATAATGCGCATAGATTAGTGAGCCTATCATGACGCACAAATCAACGAAAATGAACATGAAAGGTAAACTTTCTTTACCTAAGTTATCAATAACTAGGGTCATACCAATACTACGAGCAAAACTTGATCCCAAAGAAAAAATGGCAAGTACTAGAAAAAAGTACAAAACGCCATCCCATTCATTAGGTTTAATGCCAAAAAGGCTGCCTAAAAGTTTGCCAAACATAAGTGACCCATTAATTATTTAGAACTTACCATTCCACGCATTCGACTAATTAAAACTTTGATAAAACCAAAAGCAATAGCTGGATATTCATGTGCAAGTTGTTCCATATCGTTACGTTCAATCACTAAAAACGTGCAAGGTCCATCACAACGTGCTGTTGCTGTCCGTGTTTCTGCATCAAATAATGCTAATTCTCCTAAAAAATCATTTTCCTTCAATGTCACAATATGTTGTTCTTCATTGTTTTTCCCTTTTTTTAGAATTTGCACTTTGCCAGAAACAACAATAAATAATTTATCTCCAACATCACCTTCGTGGAACAACGTATGCCCGTCTTCATAAGCTTCTTCTGCCGCAATGGTAGAAATCATATGAATATCTTCTGTTTTCAGTGCAGAAAACAAAGGTACTTTATTAAGGACAATGATCTTTTCTAATGGAATCATCGCAAGATATAGACTACTCTTTTATAAAAAAACTTTATAAACAAAAAGTGACTTAAATTAATCAAGTAACTGCTTTTCAACTGTGGGTTAAAAATATTAATTAATCTACTTATCTAATTATTCACAAACTAAATAACCCATCCTATTATGCATTGTACAACAAACTTCTTTTATTCTACATAGTTGATCAAAGGAAATATGAGAAATATGACGAAGTTAATCTCAAGATAGTTTTCATCAAAATAAACCAACTAGGTTGTGTATAATTCTGTGGAAAACCTGTGGATAACTTGTGGAAAACCTGTGGATAACTTGTGGAAAACAAGATTTATTCAATAATATACACATTTTTTACACAACATATTAACAGTAAATATTGTGATTAACTAGTTGAAATTTGAGATAAAAATAGAGTTTTCCACAGAGTTATTCAATTACTATTATTACTTTTAAATACTAATAATATAATAGTAATTAGGATAAAAGATGTTATTTTAAAAAAAGTAATTTTGTTATTACGGAATGATAATAATCATGGAAGCATTGAGCGCATTAATTTTTATAGGTTTTATTATTTGGTTATGGTTTGATAGTTTACGTTGTCGTGAAATCGCAATAGGTGTTTGCAGGAAATTTTGCCAACATCTTGCCTTACAACTTTTAGATGATACAGTGGTGCTTGTTCGATTACGTTTAAAAAGAGATAAATTAGGCAGGATTAGGATACAAAGAACGTATCATTTTGAATTTCACGAAATCAGTGAACAAAATCGTGTGCAAGGTGAAATGATTTTATTAGGCATACAATTGGAAATGATTGAATTACCTAATTATTTAGAACGCACTTTGTATCAATAGAAAAAATATATTGTTAGTCTTTATTTGATAATTGAAAAAGCTGTTTTGCTGCAACTAATAATTCCAATTGACCATCATAACTAGCTTGACGCAATTGTACACAGGGAGAATGTAATAATTTATTGGTCAAATTATGAGCAAGAAATTCCACAACTTCATGAGGTGATTTACCATTGTCTAACATTTTTTTAGCTTTAATGACTAAATCTTGACGAGTTTCTTGCGCTTGTTCACGTAAATCACGAATGGTATCCACTGCACTCAAAGAATTTAACCAACCGACAAAATGGGAAACATGAGTATCAATAATTTCTTCTGCTTGACGTGCAGCTTGTTCACGTGAACGTAACCCTTCTTGAATCACTTCATTTAAATCATCGACTGTGTATAAATAAACATCTTCTAATTCACTAATTGCTGCATCAATATCACGTGGTACGGCAATGTCAACCATGAAAATAGGACGATGTTTACGCAATTTAATCGCTCTTTCAACGTCAGGTTTATATAAAAGTGGCTGTGGACTACCTGTGGAGGCAATAATAATATCTGCTTCTGCTAAATGGGCAGGAATTTCATCCAATGTAATGGCAAATCCCGCAAATTCTGTCGCCAATTGACGTGCTTTTTCAACGGTACGATTAGCCACAATCATGCGTCCTAACTTATTTTCACGCAAATGACGCGCCGCTAATTCAATCGTTTCACCAGCACCAATTAACAAAGCAGTATAATTATTGAGTTCACCAAAAATTTGTTGTGCTAAACGGACTGCTGCAAATGCCACTGAAACAGGACTTGAACCAATTGCGGTATCTGTACGTACCTGTTTTGCAACTGTAAAACTGTGTTCAAATAATTTAGTGAGAAAACGCTTCACTGTCCCTTCTTTACGTGCAGCCAAATAAGCATCTTTAATTTGACCTAAAATTTGCGGTTCACCTAAAATCATGGAATCTAAACCACAAACGACACGAAAAAGATGATGGATTACTTCATCAGCACAAGTATAAATATATAAATGCGGGTACAACTCATCCAGAGAGATGCTATGATACTGACTTAACCATCTCAACATGGCTTCAGTGTTATCAGTAGATAAAACACAATAAATTTCTGTACGATTACAAGTTGAAACGATAACAACTTCTTGTGCCAAATTTTGCATAACAATATCATGTAATGCATTTTTAGCGCGTTCAGAAGAAAAATTAACCTGTTCACGAATTTCAACAGGTGCTGTTGTATGATTAAGCCCAAAAGCAAGTAAATGCATGAAACTACCGTGTTAGAATGTGCGATGAGTGTTGATTTAAAAAATTAAAACTATTTATTCTAGTCATTTTTAGTCAAAACTACCAGTTATTTTCAATTAAGTTGCTACTTAATATGAAATAATTTATAATACAGAAATTAAATGCGTAAAACTTAGCCCCGTTATCGGGGTTTAATTTTTTTGGTAATCTGATAAATTTTTTATTTAAATACTATGAATTTATAGCAATTTTTGACAATCCTTCCTATACTTAAACAGTGAGTTTGTTACAGCATTGTACATTCACTCAAATGTAGGAATATAATCAATATGGTATTTAGCAAAGTAGGTTAGTTACTTTATTTAAGTGATTGTCAAGTCTAAATTACCATGTATTAAAAGAAATGGGCATTATGCCCTTTTTTTGTTTTTGTCGTATAACTTGATGGAGTGTGAAGACTACTTTGTTTGATCAAAGATTACAAGATTTACTATTACCGACTGTTACCGCGTTAGGGTATGAATTAATAGGCGTTGAACGTTTATCGCAAGGTAAACAAGGCAGTTTAGTCCGCATTATTATTGATCATCCTGAAGGCATTAAAATTGAAGATTGCGAACGTGTTAGTCACCAAGTCAGTGGACTATTAGAAGTAGAAAATCCAATCAGAGGACAATATACCTTAGAAGTTTCTTCGCCAGGGTGGGATCGTCCTTTATTTACTTTAACCCATTTTGAACAATTTATTGGACATCAAGTTAATGTTCAATTGCGTCGTCCTTTAAACGAGCGACGTAAATTTAAAGGATTATTACAGACAGTAGAAAATGAACAAATCATTATTGTGGTAGATGGCGTGACTTACCATTTACCTTTTGAACAAATAGATAAAGCACGGTTAGTACCAGAATAAGAATAATTTAATCTATGAATAAAGAAATTTTACTTGTTGTTGATGTAGTTGCCAACGAAAAAGGGGTCGATAAAGAAATTATTTTCGATGCTTTAGAATGCGCGTTGGCAAGTGCGACTCGTAAACGCCATGGTGGCGAGATAGATGTACGAGTTATGATTAATAAACTAAATGGAGATTATAAAGCATTCCGTCGTTGGCAAGTTGTCAAAGTAGTTGAACATGCCCGTCGTCAAATAGATTTAATAGAAGCCCAAGAAAAAGAACCTACTATTGAAGTAGGAGATTATATTGAAGAAGCAATAGAATCTGTGAAATTTGATCGCATTGGTGCGCAAACGGCAAAACAAGTTATTGTACAAAAAATTAGAGAAGCAGAACGCGCACAGATTGTTGATGCTTATAAAGAAAAAGAAGGTGAATTAATCAGTGGTTCGGTCAAGCGTATTGATCGCGGTAATATTATTGTAGATTTAGGTGGTAATGCAGAAGCGATTATTTCACGTGAAGAAATGATACCGCGTGAAAGTGTCCGTGTCAGTGATCGTATACGAGGTTATTTAAAATCAGTACGTAAAGAACAAAAAGGGCCGCAAATCTTTTTAAGTCGAACTGCTCCTGAGTTATTAATTGAATTATTTAAATTAGAAGTGCCTGAAATTGGTGAAAATTTAATTGAAATCATTGGCGCAGCACGCGATTCAGGTTCACGTGCTAAAATTGCAGTAAAAACAAAAGACCCACGTATTGATCCTGTTGGTGCATGTGTTGGAATGCGTGGTTCTCGTGTACAAGCTGTCTCTAATGAACTAGCAGGTGAGAAAGTCGATATTATTTTATGGGATGAAAATATCGCGCAATTCGTGATTAATGCCATGTCACCTGCTGAAGTTACTTCCATTATTGTTGATGAAGATGCACATAGTATGGATGTGACCGTCAACGAATCACAGTTATCACAAGCCATTGGGCGTAATGGTCAAAATGTTAAATTAGCCAGCCAATTAACAGGTTGGATATTAAACGTCATGACACAAGCGCAAGCTGATGAAAAACATCAAAAAGAAACTAAAGCATTACGTGATTTATTTATGTCACATCTTGATGTTGATGAAACTATTGCAGGCATTTTAATTGAAGAAGGTTTTTCTAGTGTCGAAGAAGTGGCCTATGTCCCTATCAATGAAATGTTAGAAATCCCAGATTTTGATGAAGATATTGTTAAAGAATTACGTAATCGTGCTAAAGATGCCTTATTAACCAAAGCCATTGCAACTGAAGAACATATTGATGAAAATGGTCAAAATAGTGAACCGTTAATCACATTGGAAGGCATGACAGAAGTCCTTGCCAATGAGTTGACAAAGCAAGGCATTATAACAGTAGAAGATTTAGCGGAGCAATCTGTTGACGATTTAATTGATTTATGTAGTATTGGAGAAGATCAAGCTGCCAAGTTAATTATGAAAGCACGCGAACCCTGGTTCCAAGATACCAATGAAAATGGGCAAGCACCAAATGGAAGTAGTACGGAGGAAACGAAGTAACATGACAAAAGGATGTAAGTTGACTATCCGTACATCGTTGACTGTTGAGAAAGGAGTAGTAGAACAATGACAGAAGTCACCGTAAAACAATTTGCAGAAAATGTGGGTATTCCCCTTGAACGTTTACTTTCTCAATTAGAAGAAGCGGGCTTGGTATCTAAACAGGCGAATGATTTCATCAATGAGAAAGAAAAACGCCAATTATTAACCCATTTACGTCGCGCACATGGTAAAGAAATCACTGATGAAAGTGGTTCAGAGCCTGAGAAAATTACCTTAAAACGTAAAACACATAGTGAAATTCGCGTGCCGAGTTCTCAAGGTGGTAAAGGTAAAACTGTGAGTGTTGAAGTGCGTAAAAAACGAACTTACGTGAATAAAAAACGCGCTGAAGCAGCACAACGTGGTATTGATGCGGTATTAAAACGTCAGCAAGTGATGGCAGGTTATGGCAAAGAAGAAACACCTGATACTAAACCTGCAGTGAAAAAAGAACCTGAATCTGTTGTTGAAGAGAAAAAAACAGAACAGGTTGAAGTTAACACTGAGGCTAAAAAAGCCGCAACGACTGAGAAAAAAGCGAAACCCGCAGAAAACCAAAACCCTGTAGAGAAAAAAGTTGCTAAAGAAAAAGATGCAACAAGACCTAAAAAAACCACGTCAGACAATCGTCCTACTCAAACTCAAAGACGTACAAAATCTGCTGATGGCGAGAATGGTACAAGACGAAGTGCGCCTAAACCAAAAAGAACAGAAAAATCGGCAACCCCTGATAATAGAAATAAGCCTAAACCAGAAAGAAGACGACCTGACAGCACTAAAAAAGTGATTGATAAACCAGCAGTAGTAGATGCTAAATCTGCTGAAGATGCGAATAAACAACGTAG
>Ga0180430_10004996_pt1 | contig 11098 bp, 8 predicted proteins | sample SS_ome_9_FD_132999 | JGI IMG/M metagenome (GOLD analysis project Ga0180430, IMG submission 132999) | Hypersaline lake sediment archaeal communities from the Salton Sea, California, USA - SS_1_S_2 metaG | ecosystem: Environmental > Aquatic > Non-marine Saline and Alkaline > Hypersaline > Sediment... | reverse complement strand
CCGCCATCGATCCCGTCACGTATCTCGACGATCTCTCGGGGCCCGTCCAGATTCATCACGCCACCGGGGATCAGTCCGTCCCCGTCGAGTTCTCGGAGAAGCTCTACGAGCGGCTGCAGGAGGCCGGGCAGCCCGCTCAACTCTACACCTACCAGGGAGACAATCACAACATCTCGGCGAACTTCGCGACGGCGATGGAGCGGTCGGTGGCGTTCTTTGACGAGCACGTCAAGGGGGGGCGATAGGGCGAAAAGGCGAAAAGGCGAGAGGACGAGAGGGCGAGCTGGGCGTTCTTGGGACGAGATGAAGTCTGGGTTTCCATACCCGCTGATCCCCTGGCGGTAACCGGCCGACGAACGGCGCGTTGGTGCGATGCACCTGAGGGTCCTTGAGGTGGATTGTGGTGTGCGTTTCCGTAGCCGCCGTCCCCCCTGACCAGCGTGACACTTCCCCTTGTTCGTTGTGCCCTCTGTAATCGTTCATGTCCTTCCGGGTCCTTCCGTTGCACCTCTGACGGAACCACTCCTCGTCGTCTCGCGTCGTACACGCCCCAATGGCCGCCCAATGGACGGGAGACAAATAGGCGAATGGCCGCCGCTCACGGATGCGACGAGTGGACGAACTGCACGAGTCGCTGTAGAGTGGTCGAGGCGTTGCACCTTGCAGGTGCGATGCACCTTGAGCTTGCCCGGCAGATCATCCTCGCCCATTGCTCCTCTTCGTGCCGTTGGTAGTCCTTTGCGTCCTTTGTGGTGTCCTTCACGTTCTGCCAGTCGCGGCCCTGCGGCGACAAGGGCTTCTACTGCCCGGTTGACCAGGTCGCGGCCTGTGCGGCTGGGTGGCGCCCTTCTCCACGGCGGGGGGTAAACTGGGTCCCAGTGGGGGTGCATAGGGTACAGAATGCGGACCGGGCGCGGCCCGCCTCAGAAGCGCGTGGACTGGTCAGCGACATCGGACGTAGGGCTGGTGACCGTCGGATGGGGATTGAATCGAGGAGACACCGCATCAGGCCTGCGGGATCGTTTCCCATAGCACAAAGGGAGGCACGAAGTTGATGGAGAACACGAGATCGTGGAACAGAAGGCAGTCAGCTCAGATCGGGGCGGGGCTTAGCTTCGCTCTGGCGGCGTGGCTCTTGGTGGCGACCGGACGGTGGGAGTGGCTCCTCCTGGTGCCCGTAGGCGCACTGGTGGGACTGGTCTTCGGCGGTGCTATGGCTCGGTATCCCTCGCTGGCAGGTGTCGGGGCTTCTCTGACCGACGACCTGCGGCGCGGCGCTGGCCTGCTGGTACGCTGGCTGGAGCATCCCAGACTAACCGTGCGATTTGTACGCCTCCTGGCCCCGAGCGTCATCCTGTTTATCGCCATCTGGAGCGCGGCGTACGCCTTTCTACCAGAGCGGATGCTGGCTGCCGGAAGCGACGTGCGCATGATGGGAAACGCGGAGGTCGGGCGTACCCTCTGGGTTGAGTGGCAGTCCATTGTGGTCCGCAACCTCCCCTGGGTGGCCGCCATCGCGATGGTGAGCCTCCTCGTCGGGTACGCGTATGCGTGCACGATTCCCGTGGTCTGGACGGTCTTCTACGCGGTCATCCTGGGCACGAACTCCTTTGCGTTTCCCATGCCGGAGCGCATGGGGCCATCGTTCCAGGTGCTGGGGCGGGCCGGCCCGTATGAGCTGGCGGCCTTTCTCCTGGCTGCTGCGGCCAGCTACCCACTCTCGCGCGTCTCTCTCCCGTGGAGGGAGAGGCGGGAGGAGGTGGAGGTTGACTGGCGGGAAGCGGTGCTGGCGCTGGTATTGAGCGCCTCGGGTGTGTTGCTCGCGGCGTGGCGAGAGGCGGTCATGATTGTGGGGCTCTAAGAGAGTCCGATCACAGTCGGCGCCGGGCTGATCGCGATCGTAATCAACAGCGGTGGGATGGCCGGTCGCTGGCGCCATTCCGGAAGCAGGGTCCACCTGGGCCTGCTATGCAGGGCACGAGCGGAGAAGATGCCCGGAGCACTCTGGCCATAGGCCAATGGCGAAGGATTCTGCGTCCCTGTTGTCCGTCTGTTGCTGAAGACGCCTACTTACCCTGCTTCGTTCCCTCCAGGCTCCTCGGTGTCCTTTGTCGTCTCCACAGCGAGTCCTTCTGCCCGCGCCCCTCGGCGCGCGCCCTCACCGTCGTTCTACCGGCTCAACGTGGACCCTGGTCAACTGACCAGTTCGAAGACCCTCCAGAAGATCAGTGCGCTAACTGCTCACGTCCACGGTGCGCGGGCTGCCTCTATCCAGTAGACTGAAGCCTGAGACGCCTCACCGGAGGCAGCTGCTCACGCAGCACGTCGGTCGGGGCCGCCGGACACGAGCTGGATTCGCGGAGGGGAGGCAGGAGATGATGGATGGAAAGACGATGAGTAGCGGGCCGTGGAACGTCGACGCGGATGCGTTCCCGAGTCAGGGTGATGAGGCGGACAAACTGGCGTTTCTGGTGCGCTATGCGGTACTGGCACCGTCGAGCCACAACACGCAGCCGTGGCGTTTCACCGTCGGCGAGCGGGAGATCCGCATCTACGTCGACCGGTCGCGATGGCTGAAAGTGGCCGACTCGGACCAGCGGGAACTGTACGTCAGCCTTGGCTGCGCGTTGGAGAATCTGCTGGTGGCCGCAGACCATTTCGGGTACGGGTTCGCTACGACCTACCTCCCTGAAGGTGAGGCGAGCGACCTGGCGGCAGTCGTGGAGCTCAGACCGAACGGCGAGGCGTGCCGATGTCGCCCGGAGGAGCTTTTCGATGCGATCCCGGAGCGTCGGACGAACCACAACGTCTTCGACGCACAGCCGCTTCCGCAGGAGGTCTGGAAAAGACTGCAGGCTTGTGATGACGGGGATGAGGTCTCACTCCGGCTGACCGATGACCCGGCGATCAAGCGGGAGGTGGACCAGATGATCGTGGAGGCCGACGCGATCCAGTTCGCCGATCCGGCATGGCGGGAGGAGTTGGGGACCTGGCTGGGCCGAGGCGTCTTCGGCACGCCGTGGCTGATGTCCAAGGTCTCTCAGCTCGCCGTGACGTACCTCAACCTGGGGTCGGGGACGGCCAAAAAGGACTCGGAGTTGCTGATGAGCGCGCCGGTGCTGGCCGTCATTGACTCGGCAGAGGATGACCGCGAGTCGCAGATCAAGGCCGGTCAGCTCTTCCAGCGTGTGGCGCTGACGGCAGCGACGCTCGGGGTGCGGGTCCATCCGATGAGCCAGATCCTGGAGATTCCGGAGTTGAAGGCGCGGGTGGCCGAGCTGATCCCTGCCGGGAGTGGGACGCCCCAGCATACGTTCCGGTTGGGTTTCGGAGAACCGGAGGGGGAACCGACGCCGCGGCGGCCGCTGGGTGAGGTGATGGAGTGATAGAGCGATAAAGCGAAAAGGCGATAGAGCGAAAAAGCGAAAAGGAAAAAAAGGCGATATGGCGATGGAGTGGGACGGCCGAAGAGGTGAGTATGCGAATGCAGGGTTCTGGTAACCCAGGTCGGTCGGATCCATGTCTGGGCCGAGTGGCCGCCAGCCCGGATGTCGAGTTGGACGGCGGATTGCCAGACTCGCAGGTTCGTCCGGTCCTCTTGGTCTCTTCGTGTTCCTTGTGTCCCCTTGTGTCCTTGGTGGTTTGCCAGTCACGTTCTTTCTGTCAGCTCCCGCCGTCGCCCTCTTGGCTGCAGCCCGGCCCGGTTGACCAGGGGCAGGTGTACCTGCGGGTCCAGGGCAATACGTCACCCGTCGAGCGGTGTCTGCACGCATCCTTCGGGGACGCTTACGGCGGTTCAATGACACGTAGTCCAACAGGGACAAGGTGACGAGGAGAAGGGAGTGTATGAGTGGCATGGGGACTGAATCGCTAGGGTTGGGGCGCTGGGCGCAGACGCATCCGGTGCGGGCGGCTGGACGATTGCTGGTTCTCTTGCTCGCAGTAGCGTGGGGCGGGGCCACGGGGGCGTTCGTGGCCTGGGGGCCCCTGATGGCCGGGGTGCCGGTGATGGTTCCACTGGGCCTCCTGGGCGCCGCCGGACACGGCTCGCTATGGGCACGGCAGCAGCTGGCCGCCGTGAAGGGAACCCGTGTGACGGCTGGGCGTTGGCTTCGAGGACTCCTGCTGGGTCACCTCGGGATCTTCCTGGCTGTGGGACTCCTGTCGAGCGTTCAACTGTACCGCATCGGCTTTCTCCCACCCCTCAGCCAGGATCGGCTCGCCAACTTCGACCGGCTGGTCCAGGGGATGGAGGCCGCTTATCCCTACTTTGACTTGAAGGGCGTGGACTGGGACGACCTGGTGAGCGGGTACCGGCCGCGGATCGCCGAGGCCGAGAGGGATGAGGCCTACTTCGCCACCCTGGAGGAGATGCTGGCGGAGCTCAACGACGGCCACACGGGCGTCACGCCACCCGTCGTCAGGAATGCCGGCTGCACGTTCGTCGAGACGCGGGAGATCGAGGGCCAGGCCGTGGTGGTCCGTACGGCGGGCAACGCCCTGGAGGCCGGGCTGACCGTCGGTTCCGCGATCCTAGCGGTCGACGGCTGGCCTCTCGAGGAGGCGGTGGACAACGTGAGCGAGCGGCTGCGCTACGGCTCCACCGCGCGGCAGCGGCGGGCCCGTGCCTTCCAGTGGCTCCTGCACACGCCCTACGGCGGGGAGCGTGAGGTTACCTTCGAGACACCGGAGGGCGAGGAACGCATGACCGTGCTGGTATGCGCCGAAGACCCGGCGGCGGCCGCTGAGGCTGGGAGGGGCGGCGATATCTGGGACCTCCTTCTGCCCGTGGCGGAGCGGCGGATTGTGAGCCGCCAGCTTGCATCTGGCATGGGCTACATCCGCGTTCCCACCTTCGGTGTGGATCTAGTAGCCGCGTTTGACGCAGCGCTGAACGATTTGCTCGACGCGCCGGGCCTGATCATCGATCTCAGAGGGAACGGTGGCGGCAATTCCGCCTTCGGCGACCAGATGGCCGGGCGTCTATTGAACGAACCCTTCGCCTACGGCCGCGACACGTATGCAGCGCGGCTGCCCACGCGCGCCTGGCGGGGGCATATGACGTTTCGTGTCGCCCCTCGTGAGCCGGTCTTTGAGCGCCCGGTGGTGGTGATTATGGAGACGTCCAACTTCAGCAGCGCCGAGCAGTTCCTCATCGCGCTGATCGACAGCGGCCGGGTGCAGACCGTGGGGCGGCCCACCAGCGGGGGCAGCGGGAATCCGACCGTTTTCCAGCTGCCGGGACCGCGGGATGTGAGGTTCTCGACGGCCAGCTTCATCCGCAACGACGGAACCCCCATCGAGGGCGTGGGGCTCCATCCCGATGTCCACGTGAGCTGGACGATCGAGGACTTCCGCCAGGGGCGCGACCCGGACCTGGCGACGGCGGAGCGGCTGCTGTTGGATCTGGACTGAGGCGGCTACGATGTACGGCGCGCAGGGACGAATGGCGCGAATATGTGTCGCAGCGGGTAGGACCCGGTTTCGGAAAACAGGCAGTCAGCGGCACGGAGCAGCAGGGAGACAGGTGCGACGCACCAACTGACTTCTTTGTGCCCTCGGTGCCGGCTTTTTGTCCTTAGTGGTTCTCTTGACCCCTACGGGCCACCCCGTTAGCGAACGTCAGGAGGGGTTCCAGGCCAACGATCTCCGCCCCCGTGAGGGAGCACGCTTGAAGGCGAAGCGCGGGTAACCGAGAATCATGGTCAGCTCGAGCTTGCGACCCTCCGGGAGGCCGATGATCTGGGTGAGTTCGTCATTGCGCTCGAGAGCCGCGTTGACGTAGCCGATCTGGCACGTGCCCAGACCCAGGCTTTCGGCCGCCAGCATGACGTTGTAGGCCGCGTAGACCGCGTCGTCCCGTCCAAGGAAGGCCTCCACAGGCACGTGCGCGGCCAGCACGAGGGGAGCGTTGTAGAAGATTAGGTCCTCCCCCTCAGCGTGTCTCCGGGCCAGGTCCTGGAAGGTGTCCGCGGCGTCCACCGCCTCGCTCACTCTATGCGGCCCGAGCGCGACTCGGAGGAAGGGGCGCAGAAGCCGGATCTGGAGGAGCTGGGCGGTCCGATCCAGCGTCTCTACCACCGCATCCCGCAGGTCGGCGATGCGGTCAGGATCGTCGAGGGCGATCCAGTCGATCGACTGCTTGTTCGAGGCGCTGGGTGCCCAGCGAGAGACGTCGACGATCCGGCGGACAGTCTCCCGCGGAACGGGCTTGTCGCGGAAGACCCGGAGCGAGCGTCGGGCTCTCAGGGCGTCCACGAGGTCCTCGAATGAGGGTAGAGCGTCGCGATCGACCGTCGGGCACGCGTCCAGCGGGTACCCGGTGTGGTGGACAGCGTCCACCGGGCAGACCGCCACGCAGTGCCCGCATAGCCAGCAATCCTGGGGCCGCACCGCCTCCGCGGCTTCGTCTCCAAGCTCGAAGACGCGCGCCGCCCGGCAGACGGCCACGCAGGCGCCGCACCGGATGCAGGTCTCTTGATCAACGACAATGGTGGGGACGGGGTTGTCCGGCAAGATCGTGCACCTCCTTGAAACGACGAGCCGCGATTGGGCGACGGCCGTGAGATCGGCCGTGTCCGGGCGTGACGTTGGCGGAGTCGTCCGTGGTTTCTACGGCCAGGCAGACTCCGGTTGTTGCGCAATCATTCTATCACGGTGAAGCACCACGGTCAAAGAGGTGCGTCGGGAAGGGATGGGGGCGTGATCTTGACAGCGGGTGCCTCGGCCCGTCAGCGAGGTCAGTGCGTTGCACGTGTCTCGTCCAATGCAACTGGGGTGGATCGACCATGCGCAGGGGCCCCAATCTGTGCTGTGGCCTCACGGTCTGGTATGCGTTCCTACCGGATGCCTACCCAGGTGACCAGGCGGCGGCCTGGCGGAACGAACAGATGGTTTCCTCTCCGCCTCACTGATGCGGTCGGATGTCCCGCATGGTACGATAGGAGCGATCGATGGCAGCGCGTGCTTGGGCGAACGACCGGCCCTTGGCGCGCCTTTTTTCGGAAGCAGGCGTTTAGTGAGGAGGATCCACATGGACCCGGAGACCAAGAAGAGGCTGGCCGTCTTTCTTCTGCTCACCACGGCCTTCAGTGCTGTTTTCTACGTGCTCATCGGCCGGGCGGGATCGATGGAGACCGGTGGGGGGCTCTACGTGGTAGGACTCATGTGGTGCCCCGGGATGGCGGCGCTGCTGACTCAGCTCCTCACGCGCAGGACGCTGCGCGGCCTGGGCTGGCGGTGGGGGAGGACGCGGTATCAGCTGTTGAGCCTAGCCGTGCCGGCAGGGGTGGTCGCCATCACGTACGGTCTGATCTGGCTGACAGGCCTGGGCACCATTCCCAACCCGGCCTTTGTCGAGACCATCTCCAGCCAACTTGGTTTCCCGGTATCGACAGCCGGGGCTGTGGCGATCTACGCGGCGATCTCAGGAGCGTTCGGGTTCATCACCACCCTGCCTGCGGCGCTGGGCGAGGAGATCGGCTGGCGCGGGTTCCTGGTGCCGGAGTTGTCGAAGGTGTTTGGTTTCAGGGGGACCGCTCTGGTGAGTGGGCTGATCTGGGCCGTCTGGCATTACCCGGTGATGATCTTTGCGGACTACGGCAGTGGGGTGCCGCTCTGGTACGGGATGATCTGTTTCACCGGGATGGCGGTGGGATTGAGCGCCGTGATGGCGTGGATCCGCTTGAGGTCGGGCAGCGTTTGGACGGCCGCCTTTGCTCACGCGGCGCACAACATCTTGGTTCAGACGATCTTCACGCCGCTGACGGCGGATGCCGGGCCTACGGCCTACTGGATCGACGAGTTCGGCGCCGGGCTGGCGATCGCGTACGCCGTTGCCGGGTTCGTCTTCTGGCGTCTGCGCGGTCGTCTCTCGTCGGTCTAACCGGCTCCAGCCGGATCGGGGGATCTGGCGGACCTTGGCCCAACTGGTTCAAGCTGGATCGCGAGATCCAGCGGTCCCGGGCCCAGCGAGGGCTCGGTGTTTCCGAGGGCCCCGAGGGAGAGGCGGAATCTGACGGTCCCTTATGAGCGAAGGAGGGGGACAAGGCCGGCTCGGCGAGTTCGAGCCGGATTGCGAGGTGTAGCAGGGACGGGACAAGGGCGGGTGGCTGTCGTGGACCTTGGGCGCTGTGGTAGCGAGGCGATGGGTCCATCTAGTCTGGTTAATCCGGAGGCGTCCGAACGGCCGGGGCTGAGGTCTGTGTCGGAGAGGAGGGGTAGGTGAGAGGAGGGTCAGTGAGCGGTGGAGACGCGGAAGCTGTAGGTCAGGTGAAAGATCATGCTCTGGGCTTACGCGTCCTGGGCGGGTTCGTGGTGCTCTACGTGGCGGTTTGGCTCACGACGCTAGTCCTGGGCGTCGGGCCGAACATGCTGATGCGTCACCTGGGCGTGCCCGATAGTACCCGTATCCTGATCGGGAGTACCATCTCGCGCAGCGGAACCCTGGCCGCGACACTCTTCCTGTCGGCTGTCGCTCTGCGCCGCGTGGCGGGGCTGTCGCCGAGAGAGGTGATGCTTCCTTTCCGGAACGGCTGGTGGCGCGACCTTCTCGTGGGCCTGGTCCTGGCGGGAGGGGCGATGGGGCTCCTATTCGTCTTGGAGAGGGCAGCCGGCTGGCTCACGGTGAGGGACTGGCGTTGGAACGAGGCGCCGGGTGCCGTGTGGCTCCGATCAGCGTGGCTCGCGCTGCTGGCGAATCTGTTGGCGGCGGCGGGTGAGGAGGCGATGTTCCGCGGCTATTTGCTGCCGGGCCTCAGACGCGCCTGGGGCAAGGGTGCCGCACTCGCGGTGATGGCTGTCCTCTTCGCCGTCCCTCACCTCCTGGTCAGCGGGGCCGCCGAGACGCACTGGGCAGTCTTCACCGCGGCCTTGGCCCTGCCGGGGTTGATGCTCGGCTGGACGGCGCTCCGCAGCGGTGACCTCTGGCTCCCCGTGGGAATTCACTTCGCCTGGAATCTCGTCCAGGGGGACCTGCTGAATCTGACGGGAAGCCCAGCCGGTGGTATTGTCTTCGGGGCGGTGACGGAGCAGACGGGACCAGCGTGGTTCGTAGGTACCAGCTATGGGATCGAGGTGGGTGTTTCAGGGATTCTGGCGTTATTGTCGGTCTTTGGTGGCGTGTGGCTGTGGACGGCAATAGGCCAGAGAAGAAAGCCGAGAGTTGCAGTGTGATCGTCCGCATTCGGTCGAGCCTTCGGGCTCGGTTCGGGCGGGGGGCTTCGAGGAATCCAGATTTGTGGACATCGTGCTAGTTTCAATCTGGCGCTGGAGCGCGGGTGCTCTATCTGCACGGGCATGAGCAAGACACCAGGTGCCGAGCCTTGATTGCTTCACGGTGAGCCAGTACCGACGGCGATTCATTTACAGGGACGCCCGAGGCGGACATAATCGATTCTGCGGTCGTCGTGATGTGGTGCGCTGCGACCCTGATCGAGCGGCGCTGCAGTCGCGCCGAATTGTGCGCGTCGTCGCCGACAGGCCTGCGTATGGGTGTTCGAAGTGTGCTGGGAAGGGACAGGTGTCGCAAAGATGGTTCCTGTGCTGGACGCGGCTAGCACGGACGGCTGATGTTCTCCCTCTGTGATGGGTGTGTAAGAGGCTCGGCGACGGGGACCTTCTGATGTGGTGGGACTCGCCTCGGGGCGTTGGCGGGCCACAGGAGTTCGATGTCGGCGCGGGTTCCAGTGACTGCGAATCTGGCCCGGATGTCGGTGACGCCACCTCTGCACGGTGAGGGACGGTAGAAAGCATGGCGGGCGAAGAGCTTGGAGGAGAGATGGAGACCAAGACGGCAACCAGGGAGCGCATACTCGATCAGTTGGGCAGGCTTGAGCCGGCGCAGTGGAAGGAAGTCCTGGACTTCATCGGTTATTTGCAGCACCGTGAAGCGCGGAGGTGCGCGCGGCCTGGGAAGGCGACCATGACCGCCAGAGATCTTCTGGAATCGGGCCTGGTCGGCATGTGGGCGGATCGAAAGGACATTGACGATAGTCTGGTGTTCGCTCAGCGTCTCCGGCGCCAGGCGGAAACCCGTCAGGATCGTCTCAATGATTCTGATTGACACGGACATCATGGTGGACGTTCTGCGTCACCATGAAGCAGCTATCAATTGGCTGGGCTCCCAGGGATCGGACGTTGTCAGTCTTCCCGGTCTGGTTGCTATGGAACTGCTGCAGGGATGCCGTGATGGTGAGGAGCAGCGGCAGGTTGAGGCGACTCTATCTCCCTACCGACTCTACTGGCCGAACCCAGAGGACTGCGAGCGCGCCTACGCCGACTTCTCCGACCATCGCTTGAGCCACGGCTTGAGCATTCTTGAGGCGTTGATTGCACAAACAGCAGTTGGTTGCGGCGCCCGGTTGGCTACCTTCAAGGAGAAGCACTACCGGGTTGTGGGTGGGTTGGAGACCACCCGACCGTACAGTCGCCCGTAATCTCGGGGGCAATCTGAGAGGGCGCGCGCTCGCTAAGGACAGCGGAGGAGGTCTGGGACCAGCGCTTGTCCCTGAGCAACCCCGGGCGAGTTGCGATGAGGACAAGGAAGACAAGAGAACCCTACGTTTGCGGACCCAGCCGGACGGAAGACGCTCCGGCAAGCTGCGTCCAACCGCTCCCACGTTGTAGAAGCCGGCGTGGCGAGAGACCACTCGTCACGCGGTTCCGTTCGAATCCTCCCCTGGACTCAGCAGCTAGCAGTCGGTCCGCTAGGTCTCCGAGACCTGACAGTTTGGCCCCTACCCCCGATCTGCCAAATGCTGCGTCTGCACCGGTGCTCTCGGTCACATACGACCCCCGCAGACCTGTCGCACCGATTTCCCTGCGAAGCGTGTGGGGCTCACGTTCTGGCAAGAATTCGAAGGGCTCCAGGGGCGAAGAAGCCTTCTGCCCTCAGAAGAGCTGCTTTTTGACCATCCTTTGGCTGTTTTCGAGCTTGTCGGCGTGGTTTCAGCGATTTCTGAGCGCGAGCTGCCCAACTGAATGATTGCCAATTCGATCCTACCCAGGGAAATTGGTGTATCAGGTCTTTCCTCGGGTTAGTCGAGAGACCCACTAGGACCAGGCCCTCGGGTCCGCGGGGTCAGACCGTGGATCCCCT
>Ga0180430_10004993_pt1 | contig 11099 bp, 6 predicted proteins | sample SS_ome_9_FD_132999 | JGI IMG/M metagenome (GOLD analysis project Ga0180430, IMG submission 132999) | Hypersaline lake sediment archaeal communities from the Salton Sea, California, USA - SS_1_S_2 metaG | ecosystem: Environmental > Aquatic > Non-marine Saline and Alkaline > Hypersaline > Sediment... | reverse complement strand
TACTCCGGATACGAGGAGCGGACGCAGGCCTACCGCGCGCCGCGCGAAAAGTTCGTGGGCCGCTGGGAGTATCCTCACGGCGGCCGGACCTACGTGCGCGAATTTCGCGGCGACGGAAGCGCAATGCTCTACATCGACGGCGCCCCATACAGCGGGTGGAGCGGCTTCAGATGGGTGTGGGACGATGGCCGGATCTTCATCGAGCGGCCGGGCGGCGTCTTCGACGGCGAGCACGAACTCGGCGACGACGACAGGCTCCTCTTTGTGACCGATCCCTTCGGACCCGCGCGGCGGATCGAGAAGTGATCAATCGTGATTCTTTACGGGGTGGACGTGATATGAAGCATCAGAGATCAATAGCGAGATCCCACGGTCTGGCGATGATCCTTTTTGTTCTGTCTGTGGCGCTGTGCGGCTGCGCGGACTCCCAGCCACCGAGCGATCGGGCGCAGCAGTTCACCGGATCTCAGAGCTGCCGCCCCTGCCACGAGGAGTTTTATCAGCTCTGGGCGCCGTCACACCACGGCCTCGCCATGCGGCCCTTTTCGGCGGACTTCGCCCGGAAGGAGCTGACCGCTCATCACGAAGCGATCGCGATCGGCGGCGTGGGATACCGGGCCGAAATCGACACGGAAAAGGGCCGCGTCATCGAGGCCGGTCCCGATGGCGAGCGCGCTTACCCCATGGAACACGTCCTGGGCGGCAAGAACGTCTACTACTTCCTGACGCCGATGGAGCGCGGCCGGCTGCAGACCCTGCCGATCGCCTATGACGTACGCCGGAAGGAGTGGTTTGACACCTCGGCGAGCGGCATGCGCCACGTGTCGGACGAGCCCGTCGACTGGCGCGACGCGGCCTACACCTTCAACACGGCCTGCTACCGCTGCCACGTGAGCCAGCTCTCGACCAATTACGATCTCGCCGCCGACACCTATGAAACGACGTGGGCCGAGCCGGGCATCAACTGCGAGACCTGCCACGGGCCGGGCGAGGAGCACATCCGCGTCTGCGCCAACGCTCCCGAAGGGAGCCCGCCCGAGGATCTCGAGATCGAAAGGGGTGGAAGCTCCTTCACGGTGGAGCAGAACAACGCGACCTGCGCCCCCTGCCACGCCAAGATGAATCCCCTCACCGATTCCTTCATGCCCGGAGAGCGGTTCTTCGATCACTACGACCTGAACACGCTCGAGGATACCGACTTCTATCCCGACGGACGCGACCTCGGTGAAAACTACACCTACACGCTCTGGCTCATGAACCCTTGCGCCAAGGCGGGCGCCATGAGCTGCCTCCACTGCCATACTTCGAGCGGCAGGTACAAGCACGCCGACGATCCCAACCGGTCCTGCCTCCCCTGCCACGAGGCGCGCGTGGAGAACGCCACGACCCACACACGGCACAAGGCGGACAGCGAGGGAAACAAGTGCATCGCGTGCCACATGCCCAAGACCGAGTTCGCGCGGATGGTGCGCAGCGACCACTCCATGCTTCCGCCGACGCCGGGAGCGTTTCTCGCCCACCAGTCTCCCGATGGGTGCACCCTGTGCCACAGCGATCACGACGCGGCGTGGTGCGACGAGCAGGTCCGCTCGTGGCACGGCGACTACCAGAAGGGAGTGCTCCATCGCGCCGGCCTCGTTGCCGCGGCGCGCGCGCGCGACTGGACGCTGCTTCCCGAGATGCTCGGTTACATCAAAAGCGACGAGCGCGACGCCGTTTTTGCCACCACGCTCATCCGCTTGCTGCGCGCTTTGGGCGATCGCCGAATCGCGCCCGCCCTGGTCGACGCGATGGCCGACCCGTCGCCGCTCGTGCGGGGAGCGGCCGCCGAATCGCTCGGTTTGCTTCCGTCGGCGGAGGCGGCAGAGGCGTTGGTCGAGGCGGCAGGCGACGACTTTCGGTTGGTCCGTATCAAGGCGGTGGCGGCGCTCGCCGGATACGGGCCGCTTCCGGCCGGGATCGAGCTGACCGATCGGGACCGCACCCGCCTCGGGACAGCGCTCGACGAATACCGTGCGTCACTTCTGGCCCGCCCCGACCAGTGGTCGTCCCACTACAACATGGGTAATTACCTGATGAACCGCGGGGCGCTCGCCGACGCGAAGGACGCATACGAGATGGCGCTCAAACTCGAACCGCGCGCGATCCTTACCCTCGTGAATCTATCGATCGTTCACGCTCGCCTCGGGCAAGCCGACAAGGCAAGAGAGTGCCTTGAACGAGCTCTCGATCTCGAACCGCGGAGCGCGGTGGCCCACTTCAACATGGGGCTCGTCATGGCCGAGCGGGGAGAGACCGCCGCGGCCGAGGAGCACCTCCGCGCCGCGCTCGAGACCGAACCCGACATGGCCGAAGCAGCCTACAACCTCGGCGTTCTGCTCGCCGGGGAGCGGCCGGCAGAGGCGATCGGGCTGCTCGGCGAGGCGTACAGGCTGGCGCCCAGCGCCAAGTACGGCTACACCCTCGCTTTTTACCAGCGGGAGGCGGGAATGACCGATGACGCGGTCGAGACGTTGATCGGGATCATCGAAGAGTGGCCGACTCATGTGGATGCGACGCTCCTTCTGGGCGCGATCTATACTCGCGAAAAGCGGAACGCCGACGCCGAGGCTCTCTTTCGCGACGCGCTGGATGCGGCAGGATTGAGTGCGCGCGAACGCCATGGCTCGGGATGAATCGACTGACGGATGTGCCACCCTCAGGGTGGGATAGATCGGGGACGGACTTTTCAAAAAGGGGAGTGTCTCAGCTGAGCACTTCACGGCATAAACGTCGGGCTTGGCCGACCAAGTAGAGCGGGAGCGACAGAAGGCGGTACTCGCCCTTAATCAACGAGGGCAGGTCGCTGTTGAAGCGCAGTCCGAAATCAAGCCCCTTCTGTCTCAGAAACAGGTGAAGCGATCTCAGCGTCCCTGTCTTTCCCGCCTTGACCTCGATCGGGACGATGTGCGGTCCGATTGCGCGGACGTAGTCGAGTTCTGCGCTGGAGCCTGCCTTCTGCCGCCGCCAGTAATGCAGTTCCGGCTCCTCGAAAAACTGACCGCAGTAAAAAAGGTGCTGCCCGATGAGCTGTTCGGCAACGGCTCCCGAGTTAACGAGCATCATGTCGGAAGCTGCTTCGACGTCGGCCAGGTTGAGTCCGCAGCTCCTGCAGAGCAAGCCGACATCCATGAAGAGCACCTTGAAGTCCCGATCGTTGACCTCGGCCCCTAACGGGAGTCCATTGGCGTCTGAGTGGTGGACGCGATGTGCCACCCGGGCCAGGCAGAGCAGGTCGAGAGCTCTGGCCAGGCTTCGCGCCCGCTCGTCGCGGTCCACACCACTGTACTTGAATTTCTGCCCTACCAGCAACGGGATCTTGGCGAAGACCTTGCTTATCCGGCCATGCTCGACTCTGGTGCGGTACTTGTTGAAGTCCTCCCTGTAGGTCGAGAGGATCGATTGATTGACAGCATCCGCGCCTTTTTGGCTGTCGGTTTCAAGAAAGGTCTTGATCGACTCCGGCATGCCGCCGAGGACCGTGAACTGACGAAGCAATCGCATCAATTCAAGGTGCAGACCCTCCGGCATCGGTTCGTCGATGGCGTAGTCGCACAGGAACTCCCGGAGTTTGTCTCGTCCCAGTGCGAGCAGGAATTCCTCGAACTGCATCGGACCGAGGTGCAGGTATTCGATGCGTCCGACCGGCATGGAGAAGATCGGTTCCTCGAGTACGAATTCAAGCAGCGATCCCGCGGCGACTACATGCAGTTGGGGGAGTTCCTCATGGAAGTAACGGAGTGCCGCCAGCACGGTCGGCGCCGCTTGGATTTCATCCAGGAAGAGGAGGCTTTTCCCCGGGCTGACGGATCGGTTGTATCTTGCCTCGAGAAGAGGAAGTATTCGACGGGGGGACTTGGATTCGAACAGGGTTGCCGCTTCGGGCTCGCGTTCGAAGTTGATCTCGACCAGCGAGTCGAACTGTTCCCGGGCGAACATCTGAACCAGAAAAGACTTACCAACCTGTCGGGCGCCGCGTACGACCAGGGGTTTACGCCCCGGTTTGTCTTTCCATTCCTTCAAGTAGGACAGGGCGATGCGGTACACTGCTCTCTCTCCCAAAATGACTGATCCACAGTAGAATTGTGCCCCAATAGTGGCGAATTACAAGGGTTAAAATGTCCAGCAAGTGGTTAAATTAATAGGTAATATTCGCCAGTAGATGGTTTTTTTGAGTTGGACACGTTCGTAGCCGCTCACAGCCGTCTGCTGCAAATCATCAATATTTGTTTTGTGTTTCTCAATCAAGATGCTGTGGTTTAATGGTCGCAGAGGGAAATACGCGAAATCCCGAGCTGACCTTTGAACCGCAGGAGGAACGGTCATGGACACTCCATTCAACAGAATCACCGGAAATCTGATTGCCGCCATCGTTCTCGGCCTTCTTCTGCAGGGCGCCGGACTGGCCCAGTCCCCCCAGATCGAGTGGTGGTACGATCTCGACGCTCCGTCGTTCGGCTCGTCGGCCACGGGCGATATCGATCGTGACGGAAAGCTCGAGATCGTCTTCGGCACCTATTTCAACGACGAGAAGATTCACGCGCTCAATGCCGAGGACGGGAGCCTGCTCTGGGATTACGATACGGGCGGGTGCAACGACGCCACACCCGTGATCGCCGACGTCGATCTCGACGGCGAGCTCGAGGTGATTCTTCCCGCCTCGTCGCCGTGCCTCGTATACTGCTTCGACGGAGCGACGGGCGCCGTGGAGTGGTCGGCGTCGACGAGCTATAACTGTCTCGACTCGCCCCCGGGCGTGGCCGACATGGACAACGACGGCAAGCCCGAAATCGTCTTTGGCGCCTTCTACGGTTATGTCTACTGCCTCAACGGCGAGGACGGCAGCGAGGAGTGGCGCGTCAACCTCGGCACGAACAGCTACATCCAGACGGGACCCAACATTCTCGATCTCGACGGCGACGGCGCCCTCGACCTCGTCGTCGGCCAGTGGCAGGGCGACATGCGCGTCTACGGGCTCAAGGGGAGCGACGGCTCGACGCTCTGGTACTCGGATGCGCCCACCGACTGGATGTATCACGGCGGCTCCTTCGCCGACGTCGACGAGGACGGCAAGATGGAGATCGCCATCGGCTGCTACGACGGCAACGTCTATCTTCTCAACGCCGAGGACGGCAGCACGGAGTGGACCTACAACGGTTCGATCTACATCGGCGCGCCCACGTCGATCGCCGACCTCGACAACGACGGACACCTGGAGATCGTCTTCGTCGACTACAACAAGGTGGGCGCTCTGTCTCACACGGGCACGCCGCAGTGGACGTACTCCACGGGCGGCAACGTCTTCCGCGGCGCGGCGATCGCCGACATCGACGGCAACGGCACCCTCGACGTGGCCTTTGGGTGTGACGATGGGATTTTGCGGGCCGTCAAGGGTGACAGCGGCCAGCTACTCTGGCAGTACGATCTGGAGAGCCACTACGCCGACACCTTCGAAATGGGCAATGCGCCGGTCATCGCCGACTTCGACGACGACGGCAAGCTCGACATCTTCGTCGTGGGCGGCTACGGCACCTCGTCGCCGCCGACGAACAATCACGGCCGCGGCTACATGCTCTCCGCCGGCGACGGAACGGGGCCGGGGTGGCTCAAGTTCCGCCACGACCTGTTCAACAGCGGCTGCTTCGGCTACGGGGCTGATCCCGAGCCGGACGTCAAGATCGACGGCGACGACGGTCCCCTCACCATTCCGTCAACACAGACGGTCGATCTGACCATCTCGCTCGATCCGGGAAGCGGCGAGGGTGTGAATCACGACTGGTGGATCGGCGCCCTGAAGGCGAGCGGCGATCTCTTTTGCTGGACCTACGCCGGCGGCTGGAAATACTGCCCCGGCGGCGTGCCGCTCCGCGCCTACAACGGCCCGCTCGTGCCGATCACTGATTACGTGATTCACCAGGGAACGATTCCCGTGGGATCGTGGTGGATCGTCTTCGCCGTGGATGAGTCGGACAACCAGTACGAGGGGACGTACTCCGATCTGATCGAGGTGACGTCTTATTAGCCGTCGCCTCAGGTCGCGGTTCTCTCACAGTCCGGCTCAAGCCAACAGAGGCTTCCCCGGGCGCAGCGCTGTCAGAAACTGGTCGCAGGGCAGGCATTCCACATCATGGATGCGCAGAGAATCTTCGCCGCGATAAACCAATACCGGCCGACATTCGGGATAGTCCTCATGAAAGGCACGTAACGAACGCAAGTCGACCTTTCGGACTGTTGCCGTGTTCTTGACTTCGATCGCCCAGAATCCAGCTTCTCCGTACACGATGAAGTCGACCTCGCTACCGCCCCGGGTACGCCAGTAGAAAAGTTCGCAGTCCGGCCCACCATAATCGATCCAGGCTCGCAAGTGCTGGGCGACCAGTCCCTCCAGAGCGCCTCCGTCGATCTCGCTTGGACTGTCCAAAGGTCCCTTCGGTCGCAGCGATCGAAACGCTCCGGCGTCGAAGTAGTAAAACTTTGGGTGAGCGGTGACCGCACGCCGTGCGCGGCGCTTGAACACGGGAACGTGAAAGGCGAGGAGCAAGTCCTCGAGTATCTGAATATACGCGGCAACCGTTGTGCGCTCGATCTGACACTCGCGCGCCACATTGGCGATGTTGAGCACTTGAGCGTGCGAGAAGCTGACAGCTTCGAGAAAGCGTGAGAAATCTCCCAGATTTCGTACCAGGCCTTCAGATTGAACCTCCTCGCGGAGGTAGAGGCCCGCGTAGCTGGCCAGGACTTCGGCCGGTGCCGGCGCCTCGACAACAACGGGCAGCATTCCTGTGAGCAGGGCTGTGGGAAGGTTGAAATCACTGCCCATCTCGGCCGCCATGTATGGATGGAGAGAGCGCCACAACGCTCGCCCAGCCATCAAATCAACACCGGAGCGCTTGAGTTTGCGAGCACTCGATCCGGTCAACACGAACCGCCAACCTCGGTGTTCTTCGATGAGCGCGTGGACAACGTCGAGCAAGGCGGGGGCTTTCTGAAACTCGTCAAGGAGTATGGTGGCGCCATCGGGCTGCTGGTGGACCAACTCTCGCAGGCGCTCGGGGCGGGCGATGAGAGTCCGAAGGGTATCGGGCTGCAACAAATCGAGGCGGAGCGCTTTGCTGAATTGATGCTGTATCCATGTCGACTTTCCAGTGCCCCGCGGCCCGAAAAGAAAAAAACTGCCTTCTGGGTGGTCGAAAAATCGTGGTCTAACTCTCATTTTGCGACTCAATATGGGAAATGCGATCTCGATACGCGATGTACTGTATCAGGGAAAGCGATATGAGTCAACCTGCCGAATTGATAGAATCATCAGAATTTCTGATCGGAGCTTTGTTGGAAATCTAGTTCAGCTGAACTGGGGCATAAACAGCAGCCAGATCGGCCTATGATGTTATTTGCTATATATAAATGATTTGCGTCGATTAAAAGCAGAGAGTGGGATTTAAAGCTCCCCGATATCTCCGGTACCCGTCCCGATCAGTTCTCTTCCAGGCTGCCAGTTCGCCGGAGCCGCCTTGCCCGGATTCTGCCTGACCGCCCGCAGGGCGGCGAACTGCCGCAGGATCTCGTCGACGCTCCGGCCGAGAGGGGCGGTGACCACCTCGATGGCGAGAATTATTCCGTCGGGATTGATGATGAAATGAGCCCGATGGTCGAGGCCCGAGCTCGCCTGCCAGACCCCATAGTTTCTCGAAACGGCGCCGCTCGGGTCGGCGCAGAGGGGAAAGTCGACATCGGCGAGGCAGGGCGACTTCTTCTTCCACATGAAGTGGGTGAATTCCGTGTCGGTGCTCACGGCGAGAATCTCGATGTCCATCGCCTTGAAATCATCGGCCCGTTCTGCAACTGCAGAGAGCTCGGTCGGTCAGACGAAGGTGAACGCCGCCGGAATGAAGGTCAGATACACCCATTTCCCATGAAAATCGGAAAGTCTGATCTTCTTGATCTCCTCTCCCACGACGGCGGCAACCTCGAAATCCCTGGCGCCCGCACCGGGGAGCGGAAGCGCCTTGACCAGGAGCCCGTCTCCCCCTTCTTCTCCCGGGTGGGGGAAGACGAATGCTGAAACCACGAAGAGCAGACAGAGGATCGCGGCGGCTGGAATGAAGTTTCTTCTGTGCATGTTTCTCTTCCCATGAAAAGTGAAAACAAGGACCGAACTCGAAGACCTTTTAATAGCACAACTCCTCTGGTGAGCAGCGTGGAAAGGACAGGGCCGTCACGGCTCGATCAGCCGGAGTCGGATCGTGTCCGCAATCGTGTCACCCGATTTGAGCGGCCTGTCCTCGAGCCGCGCGTGGGACCGGAAGAATCGCTCGGCGCCGGGATTGTTGTAGAAGGCAACGAGCACGCGCACGGTCAGCTTGTCGACCCAGGCACGGATGTGGTGGCGCGCGTCGGACTCGATGCGCAGTCCCCACCCCTCATCGTCGGTGAGGCTCGCCCAGCGGATGTTCTCCTTGGTCGACCGAAAATCGTTGCTCCCGAGTTCGTTGGTGTCCGAAGCGTAGGGCCACTCGGGGATCCACTCCGGGCCCGCCGGCCCGAGCCGCACATCGATGGGAAAGGCCTCGGCCTCTCCCTCGTTGCGTCCGATGTGGTCGGGCGGATAGACGGACCATATCCCCTCGCGTTTCCAGGAGAGTTTGTCGAATTCGATGGGCAGGGTGAACACCATGCCGATCTGGCGCGGATTGATCTCTTTCTTGCAGGTGAAGGAATAGTTCAGCTCTATTTCGCCCGACTGGTCGATCGTCAGCGTGTAACTCCCTGATGCCTCGGCGTACCACCCCTCGGCGTTGATTTTCCACCTTTGCCTGCCTTCTTCGATCATGGTCGAATCGGCGATCCAGTCGCTGCAGGTCTGCGTTGTGGGGGTAAACTCCTGATTCTGGCCCGTCATCTGCGTGCCGCCGCGGTTGTCGAGGGGGAGGATCATGAGGTCGGGCCCGCCGATGAGAATGGTCCTTTTTCCCAGGGCGATCGACTTGATCTTTCCCGTTCGATCATCGATCGACGACGACAGGGCATCGGTGATGGCCGAATGGGGCGGGCTCTTTCTCTCGCTCCACGCCGGCATGCGGTACTCGTCGACGGTGAAGCCCGTCGTGCCGAAGATGGACACCAAACGCGGGTTGCGGATGGCGATCACGAGGTCGTCATCGGTTGCGGGAATCTCAAGCGTGCCGGTGGAACGCGGGGGGACATCGACGGAGCAGGTACCCCGATCGTCGCCCGCGGTCCACTCGATCGCGAGGTCTTTCAGATTGAGGACGTCGTGGCGGTTTTCCACGGCGATGTGCAGGGTGCCGTCTTTGACCGCGACCTGGTCGAGAAGAACCTTGACGGGTGAGTAGGTCTTCTTCATGTGCCAGTACTCGGGTTTTTCGCGGCGCCAGCCGTCAATTGGCCCCCAGGTGCCGTAGCCGACTGTGAGTTCGTTGGGGAGAAAAAAACTATCGTCGATCCCCGACCAGAGCGCGCCACCGAGAATTCCCCCGGTTTTCCACATCCCTTCCCACATGGTGCGCAGGCCGCGCCCCCAGGCGTCGCGCACGCCCGGATCGGTGACGAGCTCGTGGCGGTTGTAGGCGTTGAGGTGGCAGTACTCGCCGAAGAGCAGGGGGCGTTCGATGTCGGCCGCCTTCTGCGGCCCGCCGGGGCCGGGATAGTGCATGTTGGCCACGGGCATCTCGACGCTGCCGTGGTTGTTGTACCCGCCATAGCACTGGTCATGGAAGGAGCGGGGCCGCGTGGGATCGGCCGCGGCGGCGTTGGCGTTGGCCCACTTCCAGTTTTGGCCCCACGCCGACTCGTTGGCGAGAGACCAGACGATCACCGACGGGTGGCTCCGATCCCGCTCGATCATCTCGAGGATGCACTGCTGGATGTAGGCGAAATACTCGTCGTTGTGGGGATCCCAGGTCTGCCAGATCTTGTTGGCGCCGTGGCCCACCCAGCAGAGGGGCGCCTCCTGCTCGACGAAGAGCCCGACGCGATCGCAGGCCTCGATGAACTCCTCGGCGGGCGGGTAGTGGGAGGTGCGGATGTAGTTGCAGTTGGCCTTCTTGAAGAGTTCGGCGTCGCGCCACCAGTCCTCGCGGGTGAGGCTGCGGCCGCGCAGGGGGTTGACCTCGTGGCGGCAGACGCCGCGGAGCTTCACCGGTTTTCCGTTGACCAAGAGCTCGTCGCCGCGCACGTCGACCTGGCGGAAACCAAAGCGGACGCGCACATTCTGGAGAGATTTCTCGCCACGCCGCAGTTCGGCCGTGAGGCTGTAGATGTTGGGAGTCTCGGCGTGCCACTTCTTCGGAGAGTCGACCTCGAAGTCGATCTCGTGAAGAACCGACCTGCCCGGCGGAGGGCTTTCGATCTGCAGCGGGACCGTCACCTTTTCTTTCTCGGGCCCGTGATGAACGGAGGGAGCGTCGAGGAGCGTCAAGTCGACGTCGATCGGGCCGGCGTTCTTCCCGGACTCGTTGGCAATCTCGAGCAGCACCTTGAGCGTGGCGTCGTCGTACTCGTCATCGAAACGGGTCTCCACATGGAACCGCGCCACGTTGATGAGCGGCAGAGCGAAGACGCTGACCTTTCGCGGAATGCCCCCCAGGTCGTGGGCCGCGTACTGGATTCCCGAGGCGAGCGTGTCGGCGAGGGAGTGGGACTTGACCGCCAGGGCAATCGTGTTCTCTCCGTCGTGAACCAGATCGGTGATGTCGAGCTCGAAGGGCGTGAAGCCGCCCAGGTGGCCGCCCGCCTCCTTGCCGTTAACGTAGACCGACGCGTCGCTGTACACGGCGTCGCAGCGGAGCTTGATGCGCGTGTCCTTTCCTCCCGGCGGGCGGAAAGTCCGCACATAGCCCGCGGCCTTACCTCTCTCCACGGTGTAACCCTGCTGCGCCCACTGGCCGGGCACCTCGATGTCGCCCCAGCCCGGGCCGGTGCCGTCGCCCTTCTCGAAGCCGGCGGGCGGATCGGGATTGAAGCGCCACGTTCCGTCGAGCGGCAAGACCGGAACCGGCTGACCGTAGGGCATCGGCGAGAGCCGGGGCAGCACGAAATCG
>Ga0180430_10004991_pt1 | contig 11100 bp, 10 predicted proteins | sample SS_ome_9_FD_132999 | JGI IMG/M metagenome (GOLD analysis project Ga0180430, IMG submission 132999) | Hypersaline lake sediment archaeal communities from the Salton Sea, California, USA - SS_1_S_2 metaG | ecosystem: Environmental > Aquatic > Non-marine Saline and Alkaline > Hypersaline >... | reverse complement strand
GATCGCCATCACCTCGGAGGCCACGGTGATGTCGAACCCGGTCTGGCGCGGGAAGCCGTTGGCCACCCCGCCCAGCGACACGACGATGTCGCGCAGCGCGCGGTCGTTCATGTCCATCACCCGCCGCCAGGACACGCGGCGCTCGTCGATGCCCAGCTCGTTGCCCCAGTAGATATGGTTGTCGATCATCGCCGACAGCAGGTTGTGCGCCGCGGTGATCGCGTGGAAATCGCCGGTGAAGTGAAGGTTCATCTCCTCCATCGGCACGACCTGCGCGTGGCCGCCGCCCGCCGCGCCGCCCTTCATCCCGAAGTTCGGGCCGAGGCTGGCCTCGCGGATGCAGATCACCGCCTTCTTGCCGATCCGGTTCAGCCCGTCGCCGAGGCCCACGGTGGTGGTGGTCTTGCCCTCGCCCGCCGGCGTCGGGTTGATCGCGGTGACCAGGATCAGCTTGCCGTCGGGCTTGCCCGCGAGGCTCTGGATGAACTCCTGCCCGATCTTGGCCTTGTCATGGCCGTAGGGCAGCAGGTGCTCGGTCGGGATGCCCAGCGTCGTGCCGATCTCCTGGATCGGTTTCTTCTTGGCGTCGCGGGCGATCTCGATGTCGGTTCTGTGGCTCATGTCGGGCTCCCTGGGCAGGCGGACGGACCTGTTCGAGCCCCCTTTAGCCTGCCCCGGCCGCGGTCATCGGCGCGATTGCGACATTTTCGCCCCCGGAACCGGCCAGCGCCCGGCGCCCGGTTTCGCATGGGAAACCCCGGTGCCCGCCGCCAGCGCTCAGCCGCGGGTCAGGATCAGGAACAGGCGACGGAACGGGAACAGCACGCTGCCGTCGGCCTCCGCCGGATAGGCCGCGGCCAGCGCCTCGTCGTAGCGCGCGGTGAAGGCCGCCGCCTCGCCCGCCGCCATCGCGTCGAGGAAGGGGCGCATCGCCGTCGCCTCGGTGAACCGCCGGACGGGATGCACGCCCCGTGCCGGGGCGAGGCGCTGGATGTAGTCGGTCTCCCAGGCGTCGACCTGGCCCAGCGGGGCGAGCAGGCGGACATAGTCCACCGGCGCCATCACCCGCGGCGCCCAGCCCGACAGGTCGAAGCGGCCGGGGAACATGTCGGCCGCGATGTCGCGCAGGAACCGGTGCGAGGGCGCGAACTCCTGCCGCGGCATCTGCACCGCCAGCGTGCCGCCCGGCGCGACAAGGCCCGCAAGCCGGGGAAACAGCGCGGCATGATCGGGCAGCCAGTGCAGAAGCGCGTTGGAAAACATCAGCGCCGGGGGCGCGACGGGCCGCCATTGCCCGGCATCGGCCTCGACCAACGCGCCATAGGCACCGCCCGCGCGCGCCCGCGCCAACATCGCGGGCGAGGCATCGACGCCGGTGAGGGCACGGTCGGGATAGAGCGCGGCAAGCGCGGCCCCGGCCGCGCCGGCCCCGCAGCCGAGGTCGACGACGCCGCCGGCCGGCAACTGCGGCACCCGCGCCAGAAGGTCCAGCGCGGGTCGCAGCCTCAGGTCGCGGAACCGGGCATAGGCCTCCGGATCCCAATCCGACATGATGTCAGACCGAGGGCTCCGGCAGGCCGCCGCCCTTGGGCGCCTTCGGCTTGGTCTTGGGAATCGCGGTGACCGAGGCGGTGCCGCCCGGCGCGCCCGCGCCGGTTTCGTCGTCGTCGGAATCGAGCGGCTCGCCCGCGATCACCTTGCGGATCTCGTCACCGGTGAGCGTTTCGTATTCCAGCAGGCCCTTGGCCAGCCGCTCGAACTCCTCCTGCTTGTCCAGAATGATCTGCCGAGCGTTCTGATAGCCTTCGTCGACCAGGCGCTTGACCTCTTCCTCGATCAGTTCCTTGGTCTTGGCCGAGACGGAGAAGCCGCCGGTATTGCCCGAATAGCCCTCGTGCGCCTCCGAATAGTCGATGTTGCCGACAAGGTCGGACATGCCCCAGCGCATCACCATCGCGCGGGCGATCTGGCTGGCCTGCTGGATGTCGCCCGCCGGCCCGTTCGACACGCGTTCGTCGCCATAGGTGATGATCTCGGCCGCCTTGCCGGCCATCGTCATCGTGATCTTCTGTTTCGCCTCGTCCTTGTGGAAGTTCAGCTTGTCCATCTCGGGCAGGCTGACCACCATGCCCAGCGCGCCGCCGCGCGGGATGATCGTGGCCTTGTAGACCGGATCGCATTTCGGCAGCGCCATGCCGACGATGGCATGGCCGGCCTCGTGATAGGCGGTCATTTCCTTCTGTTCCGGGGTCAGGACCATGGATCGTCGCTCCACCCCCATCATCACCTTGTCCTTGGCATTCTCGAAATCGTCCATGGTGACGAATCGTCGGCCCACCCGCGCCGCCATCAGCGCCGCCTCGTTCACGAGGTTGGCAAGGTCCGCGCCGGAAAACCCGGGCGAGCCGCGCGCGATGATCCGCAGGTCGACATCGGGGCCCAGCGGCACCTTGCGCGCGTGAACGGTGAGGATCTTCTCGCGGCCGCGCACATCGGGGTTCGGGACATGGATCTGCCGGTCGAACCGGCCGGGGCGCAGCAGCGCCGGGTCCAGCACGTCGCGGCGGTTGGTGGCCGCGACGATGATGATGCCCTCGTTGGCCTCGAACCCGTCCATCTCGACCAGAAGCTGGTTCAGCGTCTGTTCGCGCTCGTCGTTGCCGCCGCCGATGCCCACGCCGCGCGACCGGCCGACCGCGTCGATCTCGTCGATGAAGACGATGCAGGGCGCATTCTTCTTTGCCTGTTCGAACATGTCGCGCACCCGGCTGGCGCCGACGCCGACGAACATCTCGACGAAGTCGGACCCCGAGATGGTGAAGAACGGCACGCCCGCCTCGCCGGCGATGGCGCGGGCCAGAAGCGTTTTGCCGGTGCCGGGCGGGCCGACGAGCAGCGCGCCCTTCGGGATCTTGCCGCCAAGGCGGCTGAACTTCTGCGGGTTGCGCAGGAACTCGACGATCTCCTCAAGCTCCTCCTTGGCCTCGTCGATCCCCGCGACATCGTCGAAGGTCACGCGGCCGTGCTTTTCGGTCAGCAGTTTCGCCCGGCTCTTGCCAAAGCCCATCGCGCCGCCACGCCCGCCGCCCTGCATCCGGTTCATGAAGAAGATCCACACACCGATCAGCAGCAGGAACGGAAGCCAGACGCCCAGAAGCGACAGGAAGCCCGATTGTTCCTGCCGTTCGACCTTGACCTCGACATCATTGGCGATCAGCCGTTCGGTGATGTCGTCGCTCTCGGGCTTGACGGTGACGTACTGCTGTCCGTCCTTGCCCCGGATCAGAACCTGCTCGCCATCCAGCGTGACCGACGAGATGTCGCCGTTGTCGACCCGGGCGATGAAGTCCGAATAGCTGATATTGCGGGCGTTCATCGTGCTCTGGTTGCCGCTGAACAGGTTGAACAGCGCCAGGATCAGCAGAAACAGCACGACCCAGAAGGCCACGTTGCGCGCATTGCCCAAGGAAACTTCCTCCGAAATGACCGGGCGGGGGCGGTATCCCCGCGTCTCGCCTAAGATAGACACTCGCAGGCCGGGTTCAATGCGAAGTTACTGCAGCCAGGAATCCGGCAAGATCCGGCGCAGGTTCGAACCGCCATGCGCTGGGCAGCCCGGCGGCCGGGCAGGCCACCGGCGTGTCGCCCCGCCACAGCGCCGGCGCGGCCAGTAGCGCGGCCCGCGGCCGGCCCGTCGCGCGCCAGTCCGGGCAGGCGGCCAGCCCGGCCTCGCCCAGCGCGGCGATCTCCAGCCCCTCGAGATCGGGCCCGGCGGCCTGCCAGCGCCCGTCCCAGCCCGTTGTGGCCGGGCCGCGCAGGCCCTGAACCGCCCGCGGCTCGCGCGCGATCCGCAGCGTGCCGCGGCCGGGCAGCAGCAGGCAGCCGTGCAGCGTTGCCGCCCGTCCCGCCCGCGCCGTGCGCAGCGCGCCAAGCAGCGCGGCGTAGCGCGGCCGGTAGTCGGCCGAGGCGACCCAGACCAGCGCCGCGGCGACCAGCCGTTCGCGGATGTCGCGCGGCAGCGCCGCCAGCCCGGCGGCGTCGAACACCACGTCGCCGGCATCGACCGCGGCGATCCGTCGCGCGGCATCCGCCGCCGTGACGGCCAGCGCCTCGGCCGCGCGGGCCATCCGCGCGGCGGTCTCCGTCAGCCCGGAGACCTCGATGCCCAGCGGCGCCAGCGCCGCCAGCGCCCGGCGCGCGCGAATCCGGTCATACCCCGGATCCTCGTTCGACGGATCGTCCGACCAGCCGATCCCGCGCGCCTCCAGATCGGCCCTGAGCGCCGCCCGCCCGAGGCCGAGGAACGGCCGGTGCCAGGTGATGCCCAACGCCTGCCGGACCGGCCGCATCGCCGCCAGCCCGTCCACGCCGGAGCCGCGCGCCAGCCGCATCAGAACCGTTTCCGCCTGATCGTCCGCGGTGTGCCCCAGCGCGACGTCGGCGATGCCGTGCGCCGCCGCCCAGCCGGCGATCGCCCGGTAGCGGCCGCGCCGCGCGGCGTCCTGCAGGTTGCCCTGCCCGTCCCAGCGCCAGTGCAGCACGTCATGGTCCAGCCCCAGCCGCCCGGCCAGCCGCGCGACCGCGGCCGCCTCCGCCGCCGCCTCGGGCCTGAGCCCGTGATCGACGGTCACGACATGCAGGTCCGGCCGCCCGGCCGCGGCCGCCCAGTTCGCCAGATGGATCAGAAGCGCGGTGGAATCGCTGCCACCCGACACCGCCACGCCCAGCCGCGCGGGCGGCTCCGCGAAGGCCGCCGCCAGCGCCGCGCCGGGGTCGTGGCCCGCGCCCGGCCCGCTCACTGGCAGCCGAGCGCCCGCATCGATCCCTCGGCCTCGGCGGCGGTCGCGCTGCCGGGAAACCGGATGCCGACCTCCATCAGCGTCACGCAGGCCTCCTGCATCTGGCCCAGTTCGCCCAACGACTGGCCCAGCCGCAGCAGGCTGTCGGGCGCGCGCGGCCCGCCCGGCGCACCGGAAAAGGCATCGAGGTAGGATCGCGCCGCGGCGGCGGTCTGGCCCAGCGCCGCCAGCGCCTCGCCCTGCAGGAATTCCGCATCCGCCGTCAGCGGGCCGCCGGTATAGGTTTCGGTAAACCGCGCGAAACGGTCCGCGGCCTCCTGGTAGGCGCCGGCCTCATAGGCCGCCACCGCCGCGTCGTAATCAGCCTGTTCCGACATCGCCAGTTCCGGCGCGCTGCCCGGATCGGCCGGCGGCAGCGCCCCCGGGCCGGCCGGCGCGGTGGTGCCGGGATCGCCGCCCAGCCGCGCTGTGATCGGCAGATTGGCGATGTCGCAACCCTCTTCCAGCTCGCACAGCCGGAATTCGAGATCGCCGATCCGGTTGGTGCCATCGGCCACGATCCGGTCGATCCGGTTGCCCAGCGCCTCGGTCTGCCCCGTCAGCCGGGCCAGCGCCGCCTCCATACCCGCCAGCCTTGCCAGCGCGGTGCCGCCGCCCGCACCCTGCAGCGCCGCCGTTCCGCCGGTCAGCAGTTCGGCCCGCAAGGCCTGGATGTCGCCGGCCAGAACCGACAGTTCCGCGCGGATGTCCGCCAGCGTCGCGGCGCGGTCCTGCGCCGGCGCGGCGGCGGGCACGGCCAGCGCCGCGACCAGAGCGAGGGGAAGAAGCTGGCGGTTCGGCATGCCCGCCCCCGTCAGCTGCCCGGCCCGGCGGTGAGCACGGTCACCGCGCGGCGGTTCTGGGCATAGCAGGCCTCGTCGGAACAGACCTCGATCGGACGTTCCTTGCCGTAGGACACGGTGCGGATCCGGTTCGCCGCCACGCCTTGCGAGATCAGGAATTCCTGCACCGAATTGGCCCGGCGCGCGCCCAGCGCGAGGTTGTATTCGCGGGTGCCCTGTTCGTCGGCATGGCCCTCGACGATGACGTTGACGGCCGGGCGCGCGTTCAGCCAGGCGGCCTGGCCCATCAGCGTGCTGCGCGCCTGGTCGCCCAGAACCGACTGGTCGACGGCGAACAGCACCCGGTCGCCCACCACCTGCCGGAAATGCGCGAGGCTGTCGGGGTTCGACGGGTCGCCCAGGTCCGACATGTCGATGCCGCCGGGGCCGGCCGCCGCGCCGGCGCCGGCCGCGCCGGGGCCGCCAAAGCCGAAACGGTTCGGCCCGCTGCAGGCCGACAGCGCCATCGCGCCGATCAGGATCAGGGCCGTGGTTTGAATTCTCATTGTAGGTCCGCCTGTCTTTTTGTGGGTCGGGATTTGCTCGATGGCGTCACGATACCAGCCGCGCGGGGTTTTGGAAACGGCCCGCGGGCGGCGTTTCACGGCAGCAGCGGCGACCACGCCGGGTCGGAGGCCGCCGCCGGCGTCGGCACCCGGCGCAGGTTGCGCCCCGAGATGTCGACGGAATAGAGCGCGGGTTCCCCGGTCGCCCCGGCGGTGGCGCGGGTGAACATGATCACCCGCCCGTTCGGTGCCCATGTCGGCCCCTCGTCGAGGAACGAGGCGGTCAGCAGCCGTTCCTCGCTGCCGTCGGTGCGCATCACGCCGATGTGGAACCGCCCGGCGTTTTGCTTGGTGAAGGCGATCATGTCGCCGCGTGGCGACCAGACCGGCGTGCCGTAGCGGCCCTGGCCGAAACTGATCCGCTCCGCCGCGCCGCCGGCCGTGGGCATGATGTAAAGCTGCTGGGTGCCCGACCGGTCGCTTTCGAAGACGATCCGGCTGCCATCGGGCGAAAACGAGGGCGCGGTCTCGATCGAGGGCGCGTTGGTCAGCCGGGCGGCGCGGCCGCTGGCGATCTCCATCACCCAAAGATCGGTGTTGCCACCCTGTTCGAGCGAATAGACCACCCGCGCCCCGTCGGGCGAGAACCGCGGCGCGAAGGTCATCGTGCCGGGTTGTTCGGCCAGCGGGCGGGCAATGCCCGAACCGATGTCGAGCAGCTTGATCCGGGGAAAGCCGGTCTCGAACGTGGTGTAGAGCACCCGCGCGCCGTCGGGCGAGAACCGCGGCGCCAGCACGATCGTCGAGGTATCGGTCAGGTAGCCGAGGTTCGCGCCGTCGTAATCCATGATCGCAAGCTGCTTCAGCCGCTCGTTCTTGGGCCCGCTTTCGGCGACGAAAACCACCCGGCTGTCGAAATAGCCGCCCTCGCCGGTGATCCGGGAATAGACCGCGTCGGCCACCTTGTGCGCCATCCGCCGCCACTGGCCGGGCGGGCCGGCGAACTGCAACCCGTCGCCCAGCGGCTGGCCGGACACCACGTCGAACAGCCGGAACTTCACGACGATCCGGCCGTCGCCCGCCAGCCCCACCGCGCCGGTCACCAGCGCCTCGGTATTGATCGCGCGCCAGTCGCCCCAGGCCACCGGCGCGTCGAAGCTTGTCACCCGCGCGATATGCGCCTCGCGCGGGATCTCGCGAAACAGGCCGGTGCCGACGAGGTCGGCCGCCACCACCCGCGTGACATCGGCGGCGATCACGTCGGCCCCCGCCGTCTCGGCCAGGAAGGCGGGCACGGCCACCGGCATCGGCTCGATCACGCCCTCGGTGATCTCGATCCGCAGCGGGCCGTCCTGGGCCAGTGCGGCCGGGGCGGCAAGGCCAAGGGCGAGGCAGAAGACTAGGCGGGCGATCGTCAACAGGCGGGGCATGGGCACAACGGTCCTTTGGGCGGGGGTCTGAAAGGTCATCGTAGCCGCATCATCGGTTCGGCCTGAACACGATCTCCAGATTCTTCCACTGGTCGTATTTGTCCGTTGATAGCGGGAACTCATGTGCATTGCACTTCAGGATGGCCCGTCGGGCGGCGCCATACGCAGTGCGGACTTCGGGTTCCATCGGTCCCTCCGGTTCGATCAGGCGAATGCTATCGGCAATGGCCTTGCCGCGCAGGTCCATAGAGACGGCGATCGTGACAGTGGTACGGCCGGCCAAGGTTGTGGGATCGGGCTTCGTCCAGCAAAGGTTGCGCTCATACCAGCGCACCAGGTCGTCAATCTCCCCTTGCGAGATGCGGTTTCCGATCCGCCCCTGGGCCCCGGCCGTGGCCGCCTGTGTCGTTTCGCCTAGCGCCTCGGCCAGAGCATCGGCGACCGGATCGACGGGATCCTCGATTTCAGGCGCCGCTTCGGCTGCCGTCTCCGCGACCGGGCGCGCGGTCGGACGGGCGCGGGGACGCAGCGAGGTCAAGGGCGCAGAGCTTGCCACCTCGTCGGCCGATATATCCTCAATCGCTTCTGAGGGCAGAGTCGTCCCGGCCTCCTCGGGCGCGGCGGCCTCCCGTTCGGGCGCGGGTTCTTCCGCCGGCTCCGCGGCCTCGTCGGGCCGGGTCGCGGCGAGGGTGTCGGGCGCGGGCGCGGCATCGGGGGCCGGCGCGTCCGACGGCGTGGGCGCGACGCGCGGCGCCGGCCGGGGCTGCGGGCGCGGGCTGATCTCGGGCAGCACCTGTTCGTCAGGCTCGATCACCGGCGCGAGGATCGGGTTCGGCGGCGCGTCCCGCACCTCGGCCTGCGGCGGCGCCAGCGCCAGCACGTCAGGCGCCGCGTCGGGCACCGCCTCTTCCGGCAGGGCCGGCTGCGGCGGCAGCGCGGCGCGGGTGTCGGAGGAGGGCGCGGGCGCAGGCGCGGTCGTGTCGGGCAGTTCGGGCGCGGAGGGCGCCTCGGGCGCGGCGCGCGGCGCGGCGGCGGCGACGGCGGTCAGCGCCCGGAACTCCGCCTCGCTGATCATCGCGACATCGGCGATCTCGACGGGCCGCGGCGGCGGCGGCCGGAACAGCAGATCGCCCAGCGCGACCCACAGGATCAGCGCCGCATGCGCGCCCCCCGAAACCGCCAGGCCGATGGTCTCGCCCCGCTCCATCGCATGGCGCCCCTAGTTCCCCGCCGCGCCGAAGCCCGGCCCGTCCCCGTCGGTCACCAGCACGATATCGGAAAACCCGCCGGCGTTCAGCGCACCCATCACCTGCGCCACCCGCGCATAGGGCACCGACCCGTCGGCGCGCAGGTAGATCCGGTCCGACGCGCGTTCGGCGGCGACGGCGGCGAGGCGCGGCAGAAGCTCGTCATCCGCGAGGCCCGTGTCCTGCAGAAAGATCGCGCCCTCGCGGTCGATCGACAGCGCCAGCGGTTCTTCCTGGTCGGTCGGCACGGCCTGGGCGGAGGTCTGCGGCAGGTCCAGCGGCACCCCCACGGTCAACAGCGGCGCGGCGACCATGAAGATGATCAGCAGAACCAGCATCACGTCGACGAAGGGCGTGACGTTGATTTCCGACATCACCCGCGGCCGGCCGCGCCCGGCGCGGCGGCGGCGCCCGCCGCCCCCGCCCGATGCCGATGAGACGTTCATCGCCATGGCCTAGTCCGCGTCCAGCTGCCGCGACAGGATCGTGGCGAATTCATCGGCAAAGGCCTCGTAGCCGCCGACGATCCGGTCGCTGTCGGAGGACAGCTTGTTGTAGAAGATCACCGCCGGGATCGCCGCCAGAAGGCCCAGCCCGGTGGCCAGCAGCGCCTCGGCGATGCCCGGCGCGACGACCACGAGCGAGGTGTTCTGCGACATCGCGATCTCCTCGAAGGCAACCTTGATACCCCAGACCGTGCCGAACAGCCCGACGAAGGGCGCGGTCGAGCCCACGGTGGCGAGGAACGGCAGCCCGCCGTTCAGCCGCTCTGCCTCCTTGGCGATGGCCACGTTCATCGACCGGTCGATCCGGGCCTGCGCGCCGGCGATCAGCCCGCCGTCCTGCCGGTGGCTGCGCCGCCATTCCGCCATCCCGGCGACGAAGATCTTCTCCGGCGCGGCCTGCGGGGCCTGCGCCACGGTCTCGAACAACTCGTCAAGCGGTTCGCCCGACCAAAACGCGGCGTCGAAGACCTCCGCCTCGGCCCGCGCGGCGCGGTAGGCGATGAACTTCTGCACGATGATCTTCCACGACCAGATGCTGGCCGCGATCAGAAGCAGCATGACGATCTGCACCGTCAGCGAGGCGCGCGCGAACAGCGCGATCAGGGAGAAATCGATCTCCCCGGCCATATGAAGGGCTTCGGTTTCCATGGTTCCGCTCGGTCTGTTCCTGCCGGTCCGGCCGTGTCGTCGCACGGCTTCGCTTTCGCGCCACAATACGGGAGTTTCGGCGCGAATGCCAACACATCCGCGTGGGCGGCGGCGGGCACCCCGGCGGGCCTATGCCGGGCCGGGCGCCAGGCGTGCGCGGATCGTCGCCGGAACCCGCGCCACGCCGCCCGCCGCCGTCAGGCAGACCAGCGTGACGCGCGCGGCGAACAGCCGATCCTCGCCGCGCCACACCTCCTGGTCCAGCACGATGCGCGCGCCGGTCACCGCGACCGGCGCCACCGTCACCCGCAGCCGGTCGCCGAACCGCGCCGGGGACAGGTAGTCGGCCTCAACCCGCCGCACGGCGAAGACGATGCCGGCCTCGTCCCGCAGCCGCGCCTGGTCGATGCCCAGGGCTTCGACCCAGTCGCTGCGGGCGCGTTCGATGAACTTCAGGTAATTGGCATAGTAGACGATGCCGGCAAGGTCGGTATCCTCGTAGTAGACCCGAACGCTGGTCGCGAAAGCCATGGCGGCGCCCCCGGTGTTTCACACGGGCCTCGCACGGGCCGGGCCGGCGCGCAAGCCCGGCCGGGCGGCCCGCCGGATCAGTCGCCGGCAGGGGGGACGGCCGCGCCCACCGCCTTGCCGCGGTCGAACCGCACGCGCAGGCGGGCCCCGTCCGGGCCGGTGAGCAGGCCCGCGCCATGCATCTCGCCGGCGACGAACGGCCCGTCGTAGCGGCGGCCGTCCGGCCAGCCGGCCGTGCCCGGCCCCTCGATCCGGCCCCCGGTGAACCAGCCCTCGGCCCAGGATCCGTCCGGCGCGGTCGCCCGGCCCGGGCCCTCGGGCCGGCCGTCGCGGAAGAACCCGGCGTGGCGGCTGCCGTCCAACCGCACCAGCACGCCCTCGCCGGCCATCGCGCCGTTGCGGAACTCGCCCTCGTAGCTGCCCCAGCGGCTGTCGGTCAGGCGGCCGGGGCCCAGCGGCCGCTCGCCCGCGAACGGGCCTTCGTAGACGCGCCGCACGATCCGGCCCTCGTGCAGCCAGACCCATTCCAGCCGGCCGTCGCCGGGGCGTCCG
>Ga0180430_10004990_pt1 | contig 11101 bp, 10 predicted proteins | sample SS_ome_9_FD_132999 | JGI IMG/M metagenome (GOLD analysis project Ga0180430, IMG submission 132999) | Hypersaline lake sediment archaeal communities from the Salton Sea, California, USA - SS_1_S_2 metaG | ecosystem: Environmental > Aquatic > Non-marine Saline and Alkaline > Hypersaline >... | reverse complement strand
CTTCCATGACTACGGGGGGAGGCCCTGCCACCACGGCTTCTCCATACAGCATACCATGGAAGACATCGAGGAAGTGCTTAACCGCATAGAAGATGCAGTGGGCGAGATGGAGACTATATATTAGATATGGGACAATATCTTCTGGGTATAGATATAGGAGGGACAGGCATAAAAGCCGGATTATTCCATGCTGGCGGCGAGATGCTGGCCATGGCCCGCAGGGATATGGAAATACTGACACCGGCATCCGGTTATGCAGAATTATCTCCCCTTAAGATATGGGAAGATATTGTCTCACTTATAGATGAATGCAGCAGGGAAGCCGGGGTCGGAAAGAATAAAATTAGTTCCATTGCCTGTTCATCTACCTGTCCCGCAGTAGCGGCCCTGGATAAGAACGGAATACCCTTAAGGGATGTAATAATGAATTTTGACTGCAGGAGCAAAGCCCAGGTGGAAGAAGTGCTGGAAAGGGCCGGTCCGGATAAGATTTTTGCCGCCACCGGGAACAGGCTTCTTGCCGGAGCGGTTTCTGCGTCAAGCATAATGTGGATCAGGGACAATGAGCCGGATATATACAGGAAGACTTTTTGTTTTGGCCATCTTACCACATATATAATGCACAGGCTCACAGGAAGGTTCGTGCTGGATAATACCCAGGCATCGTTTACCGGTTTTTTCAGGACCAGGGAAATGTCGGGCTGGGATGTGGAATTATTAGATATTTACGGCATTGACAGCGAAAAACTTCCTCTGCTGCTCCAGCCCTGGGAACCTGCCGGAAACATTGCAGGCAGGGCTGCTGCCGATACCGGACTGAAGAAAAATACGGCTGTAGCTGCCGGTGCTGCCGATACCGTTTGCTCCGCTCTGGGGATAGGCATAACGGGACCCGGAGAAGTGTTTATATCGTCGGGCACTTCGGAAATACTTTCGGGGGTTCTGGAAGAGCCTGATTTCGAGAAAAGGTTTCTAAACCGAACCTATATCGGGGGCAAATGGATATACCACGCCCCGACATCTACTTCCGGAGCCGCATTAAACTGGCTAAAAAGGGCTTTTTCCCCGGAAGATATGGAAATCGGGGATTTCTATGATCATATTTCCCGGCTTTCAGCAGGTTCCCCCGCCGGTTCCGGGGGACTATTTTTTCTTCCCTATCTGCAGGGCGAGAGGAGCCCCTGGTGGGATTCGGATGCCAGGGGGGTATTTGCCGGTATAACACTGGGGACGTCCAGAGCTGATATGTTCCGTTCAGTGCTGGAGAGCATAGGATTTGCCCTGAAACAAAACCTTGATATTGCAGAAAAGCATGCAGGGACTGACTACAGGGAAGTGCTTCTTACGGGAGGCGGCAGCAAAAACAGGATATGGTCGCAGATAAAAAGCGATATAACCGGCAGGGTCTTAAAAATACCGGGTTTCAAGGAAACTGCTATACGGGGAGCAGCTATGCTGGGAGGAATATGTTCCGGGATATACAGGGATGCGGAGGATGCAGTAAAAAGAAATAAGAAGGATGTTTTTACCGTCATCGAACCGGATATGAAAAAACATAGGGATTATTGCAGGCTGGCGGAAAACTTCCAGTCCCTATACCAGGCGCTTATACCTGAATTCAAGAAACTGGGTACAGCTGTCTGATTATTTTTTTAATTATTGTAAAATAGGATCAAGGAGCGAAGTATGAAATACGGTTTAAATACAGTATTATGGGTATATCCGTTTTCCTCAGGCCACATCCATATCCTGAAGAAGATCGCCGATATCGGCTATGATACTGTGGAGATGTCTATTGAAGACCATTCCGCCGAAAACATAGATGCCATAAAAGATGCACTTGAACTGTATGGCCTGGAAAGCGTGATCGTGGGTATACCCGGTCCGGAACAGAGTGTTTTCAGCGAAGATGAAGATGTCCAGGAGAAGGGAAGGGAATATATAAGAAACCTTATAGACCTCTGCGGCAGACTGGGTTCCAAAATGCTTATCGGGCCCGAATATTCCGCAGGCATACATCCGGAGATGGTTTCACCTGATGTAAAAAAGAAAGCCTGGGATATATGCGTGGATAATTTTACCCGTCTGGGAAAATATGCTGCCGATAATGGCATAAGGATAGCCCTGGAGCCGCTGAACAGGTATGAGACCAGTTTTATAAATACCGCTGATGATGGCATAGCCCTGGTAAAGGACATAGGTCTTGACAGTATCGGGGTGCAGCTGGATGTATATCATATGAATATTGAAGAAAAGGATCTTAAGGAAGCTATCTTAAGGGCCGGGAAATATCTATACCATATGCATGTGCCGGAACATGACAGGGGAACACCAGGGACCGGGCATACCGACTGGCAGGGAGTGGCCAGCGGTCTTAAGGAGATCTCCTATCAGGGAGCAGTGGTAATAGAGAGCTGCGATCCCAAAATAGGAAGTCCCCTGGCAGAGATGGGGGCCATCTGGCGTACATATGATGAGGGCCAGGAAGCAATAGCGGTAAAGGGATATGAATTTATTAAAAAGACTTTTTCATAAGATCGTTTACATGAGGAGGATGATTTGAAAGCTGCATTATACAAAGGTCCCAATAATATATCCATAGGGGATATCGATATACCCGAACCGGCGGAAGGCGAGATACAGGTAAAGGTCCATTCTACCGGTATTTGCGGGACCGATCTTCATCTTTATCAGGGTTACAAGGTCGGACCCTGGAATATAGAAAAGGACAGGGTATTCGGTCATGAGTTCGGAGGTATCATAACCGGGATAGGCCGGGGGGTACCGGATAACTTCAAGACGGGCGACCGGGTAGTGGTCGAGCCCAATATAGGGTGCGGAAAATGCAAGACCTGCCTGGCAGGAGGATATGTGCAGTGCGAAAAAGGCCAGAGCATAATAGGGATACACAGGAACGGCGGTTTTGCAGAATATACCGTGGCCCCCCATGAAAAGGTATTTAAGATACCCCCGGGATTTTCGTTTAAAGCCGCATCAGTTTTTGAACCCTTTGCCATCTGTGTATATGGCTTGATGAGGGCTCCCATAATAGCCGGCGATACGGTAGCGGTGCTGGGACCGGGAGTAGCCGGCCATCATTTCACCATGCTGGCCCGGGCCAGCGGAGCATCAAAAGTAATACTTGCCGGACCCAATCAGGCAAGACTGGACCTGGGGAAGGATATCGGCGCCGATGTCATAATAAATACCAGGGAAAAAGATATGGTAAAAGAAATAATGGATGAGACAGGAGGCAGGGGGGCTGATTATGTGTTTGAAGCCGCAGGAGTCCAGGAGTCTCTGGAGAATATGGGAAAAGTAGTCGCCAATAAGGGCACCCTAAACATATACAGCGTTCCCGTTGAACCGGTAAATAATATTGATTTTTCAGAATATCTTTTTAAGGATATAACCCTGGTCACGGCATCCGGAGCCCAGAATTCCTTCGAGAGGGGGATAAAGATAGTAGCCAGCGGCATAGTGGATATAGAGAAAGTCATCACCCATACATTCCCCCTGGACGATATCGAGAAGGCATTTGAAGTCGTGGAAAAGAGGCTTGACGGCGTAGGGAAAGCCGTAGTCATGGTAGATCCGGAACTTAAGTGATCTTTAATAATTATAAAAGACAATAAAGAAAGAGGAGGAAAATATGAGTGCCAAAGACAAGCCGGCAGGACTGCCGGATTGGGCGGAAAACCATCCGTTCCCGCCTGATAAAAAAAGACCAGCAGTGCTGGACCCCAAAGATGACGTGGTAACTGTCTATGGGGCCGGAAGGGAAAAGATGTCCCCCAGGATATTTGCCAGCACAGACAAGATACTTATGTCCATGTGGACAGTCCCCCCGGGCCAGACCTTCCAGCCTCCGGATATACATTCGGGAGATGAACCGTATTATGTGCTGGAAGGCACAGCAACACTGGTAAATCCCGAGACAGGGCAGTGCACCCAGGCAGAAGCCGGGGATGCGGTGCTTATACCGGCAAAATGCTGGCATACCGTATATAATTTCACCACTGGACCGGTTACCATAGTTGCCATAATCGAAGGGCCCATGTGGGATGAGAGCGATATAGAGCTGGTGTCGAATTATAAATTGGAAGCTGTAAAATATAAAGAAAATCCGGAAGATTAGGGGAAAAAGATGAAGACAATAAAAGATTTTATTGGCAACTGGCCTGCCGGAACCGAAGAAGCCAGAAAAGAAAAAAGGCATATACTTATAAAACCTGAAGATGCGCTTACAGTGATACACGGCAAAGACCATGAATCAAAGTTCATGTTTTATATCAGCAATGAAAGGTGCCATGTGGGCAAAGTAGAGATCTGTCCCGGAAAACATACGGACCCTGAAGTCCATAAAGGTGATGAGATCCTCATGGTGCTTAAGGGAAAGCTGCAGGTAGTGGTACTCAGCGAGCTGGAAGATGAAAAGGCAGTATCCAGGAAAGCTTATGAACTGGAAGAAGGCGGAAGGATGCTGATACCCGAAGGATATAAACACCAGTACTTTAACCTGGGCGTAGGCATGGCAGAAGTGCTGTTTACCGTAGCTCCCGGGCTTTAAGGACCGGGAAGGTTTTATATATGAAACTGGGAATAAATACCGTACTCTGGTTCTGGCCTTTTGATGCTGCCAGGATAGATATACTGGACAGGATTGCCGAAACCGGTTTTGAGACAGTGGAATTTGCCCTGGTGGACCGGTCTCCGGAGACTATTGAAAAGATAAGGAAGGGACTGGAAAAAACAGGTCTTGGATGTGTAATAGACGGAGTAGTGGGCGGTGAAAAAGACATCCTTTCTCCCCATTCGGATGTGACGAAGGCGGGGAGGGATCATATTCTGGAGACAATAGACCTATGTTCCCGGCTGGGAAGCAATTATCTCATAGGACCCATTTATTCTACCGGAATAAAACAATACCTGTTTGATGAAGTCCAGAGAAAGAGGTCTGCCGGGCAGGCAGTTCATATATTGAGGGAGGCGGCAGAATATGCCGCAGAAAAAGGCATAAAAATAGCCATAGAGCCCCTGAACCGTTATGAGACCAATTTTGTCAATACCATAGCCGGACTTAAGGCCCTGGTAGATGAAATAGATATGGAAAACCTGGGATACCAGATCGACACTTTTCATGCGAATATAGAGGAAAAAAGCATATATGACGCTATAATAATGGCAGGAAAAAAACTATTCCATATGCATGTCCCGGAAAGCGACAGGGGAACGCCCGGGACCGGACTGGTAAAGTGGCAGGATGCGGCAGCCGGGCTCAGGGAAATAGGCTATGCCCATAATATAGACATGGAAATAGCCCATCCCCATGTAGCCAATATCAGGGTTCCGGGCGCCATATGGAGGTCATATGACCATATGCCGGATGACATGGCTGTACAGGGATACCGTTTTTTGGAAAACCTTTTGAAAAGCGTATAATAATAAACTTAAACTGATAAGGAAGGGATCTTGATGCCGGTCAAAAGAATAGTGCTGGGCCAGCTCTGGCAGGAGCAGAACACATTCTCACCGGTAAAGACCGTGCTGGAGGACTTTGAGCAATTTGGTCTTTACTATGGAGATGAGATCATTGAGAGGTTCTCCGGGGTTAATGAGCTGGGGGGCTTTATTACCGCTTTAAACGCCAGAAAAGACACCAGGATAATACCCTCTATAAGGGCCTGGTCCTGGCCAAAGGGCAATGTGTCGCCGGTGACATATAAATTTCTTAAGGATGAAATAATCGGACGCATCAGGAAGGCAATGCCCCTTGAGGGCGTATTATTCTCATTTCACGGAGCTATGGTATCCGACTCGCAGTTCGATGTGGAGGGCGATATCCTTAAAAGCATAAGGGAAGAGACGGGGATGGATATTCCTGTCGCCATATCCTGTGACCTCCATGCCAATATTACACATGACATGCTTAAATATGCAGATTATATTGAAGGTTATCATACATGCCCCCATGTAGATATTTTCAGGACCGGCAAAAAAGCAGCCCTGATATTTTCAGAGCTTTTAGACGGGGCCAGGCTGGATACAGGCTTTGTAAAATTGCCCCTTATCACTCCAGCCAGGGCTCATGACTCCAGCCGCCATCCCTTCAAGACACTTTTTGGATGGCTGGAGGAGATAGAAAAAGAACCGGGGATAAAGGGCGCGTCACTTTTTCCGGTACAGCCATGGCTGGATGTTCCCCAGCTGGGATGGAGCGTCATCGTCTATGCAGAAAAGGACTGTGCCGACCCCCAGGCTGCAGCCGAAAAGCTGGCAAAAAGGGCCTGGGACATAAAAGACGATTTCTTCCTGGATGAGCTGACGCCGGAACAGGCCATAGAGGATGCCGGCAGGATGGAAAAGGGCCTTATGGTGGTTTCTGATTCCGATGCAACTACTGCTGGAGCTCCGGGAGATAACAGCATCATGCTTGAAGCCGTACAGAAGGCCGCCCCCGGTTTTCCCGTCCTTCTGTGTTTTATTGACCCTGATATAATAAAAGCCTGTGTAAAGGCAGGGAAAGGAAATAAGATAAGCGGCCTGATAGGCGGAAAGATGGACAATATATACAGCAGCCCGGTCAGCATATCCGGCACTGTGACAGATATTGTCGACGGCAGGTTTGAGATAGATGGCCATATAGGCAAGAATTACTTTGATATGGGCAGGATGGCTGTCATACAGGATGGCAATATAAATATCCTGGTGGCAGAGAAGAACGGCCCCTTCTACGAACCTACTGTTTACCGGAATGCAGGACTGGATCCGCTGGACTACAGGATGCTGGTGGTAAAATCACCGGTAGGTTTCCGTTATGCATTTGAGGATATGGCGGATAGTATAGGCATGATACAGCACCCGGGACTTTCTTCTTCAGACCTGGGCCTATTTGATTTTAAGAATATACCCAGGCCGCTATACCCTCTTGACAGCATAAAGGAACTTAAGATATAAATAGGCTAAAAGGTTTTAAACGTTTAAAATCAAATAAAGCCACTATTACGGAGGAGTACTTATGAGTACCAGGATAAAAAGGAAGGAAGCTTTACTGGGTGTTGTCCCCATTGGCAAGTTTGTGTTTTCCCATGAGGATGCACTTAAACAGAAAAAGAAGATATTTGGTAAGCTCGACCAGTGGAAGGTAAAATATACTGCCATTGAAGATGTGCTGCCAGACGGCATGGTAAGGGATCAGAAACATGTCGAGGCAGTGGCAGAGGACATGAAGAAGAAGAAAGTTGACGCCCTGTTTATACCTCACTGCAATTTCGGAACCGAGGGGGCTGCAGCCATGATAGCCAAAAAAGTGGGTGTACCGGTACTGCTGTGGGCTCCCAGGGATGAAGCGCCGCTGCAAGATGGTTCCCGTTTGAGAGACAGCCTGTGCGGCATGTTTGCCACCTCCAAGGTGCTTCACAAGCTGAAGGTCCCGTTCACATATTTGGAGAACTGCCGCATCGAAGAAGATATGTTCAAAAGAGGCCTGCTTGATTTTGTGAGATCGGCAACTGTTGTAAAGGCATTAAAGACCATGAAGCTGGCCCAGATAGGGGTAAGGATAGACTTTTTCTGGACAACGATAATAAATGAATCTGAGCTGCTTGACAAATTTGGTATAGAGATACTGCCGGTAGATATATATGATTTTATCGTAAAGGTAAAAGCCAGGGCGGAAAAATCTAAAATGGCATATGGCAAAGAACTGCCTGGTATCAGGAAATGGCTTAAAATAGAAGGCCTGTCCTCAGATCAGCCCCTTATAAATACCCTGGCCCTAAGGGACGAACTAAAAGACCTGGCTGACAGTGAAGGCCTGGATGCCATATCCATAAAATCATTCACATCCATCCAGGATGCGCTTGAGGGCGGCTGCGGCCTGGCCTATTCCCAGATATCAGATGATTTTCCCATAATAGAGGAGTCAGATATCCATGGGGCAGTCACATCGGTACTACTGGAGGCGGCAGCACACAACGGACTTCCCAGCTTTTTCCCCGATATAACCATAAGACATCCGGAAAATGACAATGCGGTACTGCTTTGGCATGCATCCGCGCCTCTTTCGCTCAAACATCCGGAGTCGGACATAAAGATGGCCCCTCCCTGGATACTTAAAGGACTTCCGGCAGTATCGCTTCATTTCCGGCTGATGGACGGTCCCCTTACCCTGGCACGGTTTGACGGTGATGACGGCAGATACAGGCTGGGCTGCGGGGAAGGCCGTACCGTAACCGGTCCCCATACCAATGAGTTCTATGCCTGGATGGAAGTAGATGACTGGCCGCACTGGGAAAAGACCTTAATGCAGGGCCCATATATACATCACAGTTCCGTGGTCTATGACCATTGTGCTGATGTACTGGAAGAAGCCTGCAAATATATCCCGGGGCTTGATATAGAGAGACTTGAAAAAAACAGGTCCTAAAAGGAGTGTCCATGAATTCAAAGGAAAGAGTGAAGACGGCTATGGACCACCGGGAACCCGACAGGGTGCCCAGGTATCTTTTCTATACGCCGGAGGTATATAAGGAGATCTGCAGCATACTGGAACTGGATACGGGATCAGACCCGTATATATTTGATATCGAACTGGAAAACGACCTGCTTATGACCTACCGGGGCATATCAAACATACCCGGAGTCCTTCACAGTGATATCGAGGCTGATGCAGGAGAGGTCTTTTATGACAACTGGGGCATAGGATACCGCAGGGTGGATTATGGAAAAGGCAAAGGCAAGGGCTCCTATACCGAGATGGTCTCACATCCGCTGGCAGACAGGGAGAAATACGGCAGCTACAGGTTCCCCGATCCGGTTAAAGACGAGGATTATACAGAACATAAAAAGCTGGTGGAAAAATACGGCAGCGAATATGCCATAATAGCGGCTGCCCCGGCTACCATATTCGAAGCTGCCTGGTATCTGAGGGGTTTCAATAATTTCCTTATGGATCTTAGCACCGAACCGGATTTTGCTTTGGATCTGATGAATAAGACAGCTGACTATCACCTGGCAGTTGCCCGGGAGATGATAAATATCGGGGCAGATATAATCTGGTTTGGAGATGATGTGGGCATGCAGGAGGGTATGATAATGTCTCCGGAGCAGTACCGGAAGCTCCTGAAGCCTGTATATGCCCGTCTTATCCAGGAAGTAAAGAAGATAGACAAGAATGTGCTGGTGGCATATCATACTGACGGATATGCAGAACCAGTTATCCCTGATTTTATTGAGATAGGAATAGATATACTGGAAGCGGTCCAGCCGGCCTGCATGGATCCGGGTGAGCTTAAGAAAAAATTCGGTAAAAACCTCTCATTCTGGGGCGGGGTCGACGTGCAGCATGTCATGCCCTTTGGGACCCCCGGTGAAGTAGTGGCCGAGGTGAGGGAGAGGATAAGGACTGTAGCCCCCGGCGGGGGATTCATATTCTGCACCGCCCACTGCGTCCAGCCGTCCGAGAGGGCTGTGGGAAATGTGTTTACCTACTACTGGGCGGCAAAGAAATATGGGGATTACCCCATAAATATATAGAAATACGGTTTTACCGCGGCAGGCAGGCAAAAAAGCCGGCTTTATTGATGCATGCGGATCATCAATCATCATAGAAAGGACAGGCATGAAGATCTTTGGAAAAGAGGTATCAAGAGAAGAGATCCAGCAGAAGACGGGAGACATAAGCCAGCTGGGAGAGATAAACTACTATGAGATGCTCGATGGGGTAAAGAGAGGTGTGCGTGCTATCGACATCAAGAGCCCCTGCGGTCTTGACTTTACCGTCCTTCCGGACAGGGGGATGGATATATCAAGGTTTACGTACAGGTCTATACCCATTGCCTGGAGATCAGCTACCAGGGAGACATCCCCGGTATATTATGAGAACAGGGGCGCAGAATGGCTGAAGACATTCTACGGCGGCCTTATAACCACCTGCGGGCTCACCACCATGGGACCGCCTTCCGTGGATGAGGGCGAAGAACTGGGCCTGCACGGAAGGATATCCAATATTGCCGCCGACCGGGTTTTGGCTGACGGTTGCTGGGAAGGCGACCGGTATAAGATGTGGGTCCAGGGAAGAGTAAGGGAAGCCGGCGTATTCGGAAATAAGCTGGAGCTGTCCCGAAAGATTACCACCTGGATGGATGAGCCCGGGATCATTGTAGAGGACACAGTGGAAAATATTGGCAGCCAGCCTTCCCCCATAATGATGCTTTACCATGTAAATATAGGTTATCCGGTAGTGGATGAAGGAGCTGAGCTGCTTGAAGCTGAGGCTTCTGTAACACCCAGGGATGACGAGGCGAAGGACGGTTACAAAGATTTTAATAAGTTCACTGCTCCGGTAAGGGGATTTAAGGAAAAGGTGTATTTTCATGACATAAGTGCCGATCCTGAAGGAAACTGCAATGCGGCCATAGTAAATGAAGGATTCGGTAACGGCACCGGTATAGGCATCTGGATGAGATTCAACAAAGATAATCTCCCGGTTATGCTGCAGTGGAAAAATATGGGCATGGGGGAATATGTCTGCGGCATAGAACCAGGAAACGGCACCGCAGGCGGAAGAAAGGCAGAAAGGGAGAAAGGCACTTTGAAATTCATTGAACCGGGAGAGTCACAGAGGTTCAGGCTGGAATTTAAAGTCCTGAAATCGATAGAGGAGATCAGGTCTTTCAGGAAGAGATTTGTAAAATAGAGAGTTATGCCAGATGACAAAAGATAATGAAAAAACCTATCTGTGCTTTGACCTGGGGACGACCAGGATAAAGTCTGCCCTGCTTGACAGCCAGGGAAATATCATATACCTGGATTCGGAAAAAGCCCTGTCCCACAGGGACGGCGACGCTGTCATCCAGAAGCCTGAAGAATATTATCAGTCCGTAATAAGACAGATACAAGCTATGGGCAGAAAACATGGAGAATTTCTAAAAAATGCAGACAGCCTCATATGCAGCGGACAGATGGCAGGCATATTATCCATAGATAAAAACTGGGAAGTGGTCATGCCCTGGACATATTCGGTGGATACCAGGGCCAACAGGTACCTGTCCGGCATAGAAGACGACATGGCACCGGATATAAGGGCTTCTTCAGGCGG
>Ga0180430_10004986_pt1 | contig 11104 bp, 5 predicted proteins | sample SS_ome_9_FD_132999 | JGI IMG/M metagenome (GOLD analysis project Ga0180430, IMG submission 132999) | Hypersaline lake sediment archaeal communities from the Salton Sea, California, USA - SS_1_S_2 metaG | ecosystem: Environmental > Aquatic > Non-marine Saline and Alkaline > Hypersaline > Sediment... | reverse complement strand
CCGAGCATTTCGTCAGTGATGATCTCCCCCATCTTGATCGTCCTCTCGGCGACGATACTCCTTCGGGCGCTCGCCCTGGCCCGTTCTTCCGAAAGGGCCACATCGAGAAGACCATCTCCAAAGAGCGATTCCGTGAGCCTGATATTCTTCACCATTTTTTTCAGGTCGCCGGGATCAACGGCAAAAAAGTGGCCCGAACCTTTCATCGATCGGTCGAGGGTGTAGTGTTTCTCGATCATTTGCGCACCAAGGGAGACGGCAATCGAGGGTACGACCATCTGCTCGTCCGGTTCGGTGTGATCGGAGAGGCCGACGATCATCCGCGGATAACGTTCTTTCAGGGTGCGGATTCTCAGGAGATTTGCATCCGAATACTCTGTCGGATAGCTCAAGGTGCAAGCGAGCAATATGAGCTGATAATTTCCTTCATCGAAAACCGCCTCGACGGCGCCGTCGATTTCGTCGGGAGACGAGGCGCCTGTCGAAAGGATGACCGGTTTCCCAACGCGGGCGATATGGCGGATCAGGTTGAGATTCGTGATATCGCAGGACGCGATCTTGTAGACCGGCATGTTGAGTTCGGCCAGCATGTCGACGCTCTGCTCGTCGAAAGGGGACGAAAAGGCGACAATCTCTTTTTTCCGTGCGTAGGCAAAGAGATCGGCATACTCTTCTGCGCCGAATCGATCGAGTCTTTTGTAGTATTCGAGCTGGCTTATTTTTTCATCGCCCCAGAAGGCGTCGGCCCTGTCGGTCACCAGCCGCTCGGCCTTGTATGTCTGGAACTTGATCCCGTCGGCGCCCGCCTCTGCTGCTCGATCGATCATCTCCCTGGCCAGACCGATATCACACATGTGGTTGCAAGCCGCCTCGGCGACAATAAATACCGGCTCGCCCGGTCCAATCTTTCGTTGGCCGAGGAAGATGAAATCGGACGACTCCGAGAGATTTCGGCTCGCCATGAGAAAATCGCCGCGGGAATGAATGTTGGTGCAGTCATCCCTGATCGAGGAAGCATAAAGAGACGGCTCCGACGTCAACGCGTTGAGGCTCAGGATCGTGAGTGATCCATTGCGGTGACCGTCCCTGTCCACAGTGAACAGATAATCGATATTTTTCTCCAGCGCGTAGGCGATCGCACCGTCCAGATCGGTCCGCCTGTCGGGATTGTCGGGCTGAATCCCCACGATGTGCGTGATGTCGCCGTTGTTCATTTCCTTGAGCGCATGGCGGTATACATCCATGAGAGGCGCCTCGCCGCCGAGCTCGGCCCCTCTCATTATCGATTTGGCTCCCAGTCGGCGCGCCAGTTTCGCGATCTCCTCCGAATCGGTGCTGACGAAAATATCGCCGATTTTGTCCGAACTCCTGGCGAAGCGGACAGCGTGCTCGATCAATGACAGTCTGTTGATCTCGAGAATGTTCTTGTCGGCGAGCCGCGTCGAGGCGCCTTTTGCCGGAATAACCGCGGTTATCATTTCACTCACTATTCCTCATCTTTTTTTTCAGTCCCTTGCCGCTATTCTCGATCATGAACTTTTGGCCGCCAGTATCTTCAACGGATGTCTTTTCTAATGCCCCACCTTTCGAAATAGGGGGCCTCTTCCTTTTTGTTGAAAAAAGTCCACTCCCCGTTGGCGGCGACAAAATCGTCGCACGCAATCCGCGCCCCCGGATATTTCAGGCTGTAATACTCGTCAAAAACAAAAACATCGGTTCTGTTTTTGAAGAACTCCAGACACTGCACGTAGGACAGATAGAGATCGCAATCGAGAAAAACGAGATCGTACCTGTCGGGTCCGCTGGTGAACTTCGTCTCCAGATCCCCGAAGGAATATTTCGAAACGACGATTTCTTTTTTCCCTTCCGCTCTCCTGAAAAATTCCTCCGCATAGAGGCCGAAGTAATCCTGCTGTATGTGCTCTTTCTTTTTCAGCCGCGAACAGCGTTCCCTGGCGCTCTCGAAGTGGTCTTTGCTTATCCGGCCTTCCCCGTAAAGAGATTCAAATGATTGGAACTCGTCGTTGTTGTTCAGTACCGTTTCCTCGGGAAAACCGGAAAACGAATCGAGTGCGTACATGGTGAACCAGGGAAAGAGTTCTTTGCACAAATAATAGACGGGAATAAATGTCGTACCCTTGTAGACGCCGCATTCGGCATATGTAAAAGAGTCTCTCTCCCCTGCCATTCCATAAATCGTTTCGGCGACGAACTGGGCGTTGCGCCCCACCTCGATTCCGTACTGGGTGAGGCACGTTTCGGAGATTTCGTTCCACATCGCCGAGAATTGTTGCTCAGTTTTTTGAGCCGTCATTTTCCCCTCCTTTTTACCATGCTGGATAGCGGCTTCCTGGCAGCGTCTAAAAGACGGCCCGCCGGTCTGTCGATCACGTCGAGCCGGCTGAAAATTCGAGTTCAATTTCCGGCACGTAAATACCAGTTCAGAGTCTCTTCGATACCCGCTTTCACGGTATGCGTCGGCGCATACCCCAACAAACGATCGGCCTGACTGATGTCGGCCTGCGAGTGAAGGATATCCCCGTCGCGAAAATCTCGGTAAATCGGTTCCATGTCCCGAATGTGCTCGTACTCGTCGGCGAGGCGCGATCGCAGCATTTCAAAAAGCTGATTCAGACTCGTGCGCTCGTTGAGAGCCACATTGTAAACCTTGTTGAGCGCCGTCCGATCCTCGACGGTACCTGCGAGAAGATTTACCTGCACGGCGTTCTTCACATAGCAAAAATCGCGGCTCGTCTCTCCCGTGCCATTGATATAGACCGGATTTCCAGCGATCAAGGCGGCGATCCAGACCGGAATGACCGCCGCATAGGGCCCGTTGGGATTCTGGCGCGGTCCGAAGACGTTGAAATACCGCAAGCCGATCGTCTCCAGGCCGTAATGATGGGCAAACTGGTCGGCATAGAGTTCGTTGACCATCTTTGTGACGGCGTAGGGAGACAGAAGTCTGCCCGTTATACTTTCGGTTTTCGGCAGTTCTTTGTGGTCGCCGTAAACGGAACTACTCGAAGCAAAGACGAATCGCCCGACCTTGGCATCGCGCGCCGCGATGAGCATGTTGAGCGTTCCGTTGACATTGTTCTCGTTTGTGTCCGACGGATGTTTCAGGGAGCGAGGGACCGATCCGAGCGCGGCTTGATTGAGGACGATGTCAACCTTTTCGCACGCCCTGCGGCAGTCATCGAGGGAACAGAGATCGCCCTCGACGAAACGAAAACGACGCCATCGTTCCTCGCCCACCAGAGCTCGGATCTCGTCGAGGTTGCTCCGTCTTCCCGTGGAAAAATTATCGAGCCCCACCACGGCCTGTTCAAGATTGAGGAGTTCCTCGAGCAGGTTGATCCCGATAAAACCGGCAACACCGGTCACCAGCCACACGCGCGGATTGTTTCTCAGTTCATCTTTTAATTTTTCGAAGGCTTTCTTCATTTATCTCTTTTTACTGATTTCTTTTTCGTGATAACGGCACTCCCTACCAACTCGAGTGGAGCCGAATGCCGCTGCCGGAGTCAAACCCACATACCCACGTCCCACGATTGCTCACTTGGATTTCACATATTCAAAGCGTGCCGAATGACCCAAAACAAACTCCTGGCGTTCTGGCAAACGCCGTTAAAGGCATGAAAACAGATTATCGAATTGGAACATTGTGCTTCTTCGTCTGGAAATCCGCCGCCCAGACTCATTACCGTATTTAGAGAAAATCATTATAATTATTCAAAAAGATATTTCTTCCATTTTTTTCCCCATCCCGTCTTTGATTTTTCAATCGTTCACTCTTCAGACAATCCCCTACTCACGCGCGGGCATTTCGCCTACCCCGCCCAGCGCCACGAGGCAAAAAGTGCCATGAGAAGGCCCGCGATCACGGGAGCGAGACAGACGTAGACGGCGCCCACACCGGGGCGCTTCTCGGAGAAGACCGCGAGCCCGATGAAAAGGGGAAAAACCACCGCCGTCAGCCGCGTGTACGACCAGAGTGTGGTGCAGAGCGGGACAACCACCATGCAGACTGCGAGCACGCTGTAGGAAAGTCGGACCTTCCTCACGAAGAGGATCACTCCCAGCACGGCGCAGACAGCCACCGCGAAATCGATGGTCGACGAGTGCGAGCTGTGAAAGGCGGGATTGTCGAAATAACGCCCGAAAGCGCGCCACGGACCCGACATCGCCCCGCGCCACGCCGTCTGGCGCGCCACGAAGGCGAAAGGATCGCCAAAAATCTGGCCGCAAAAGATCATCCACGACGCCAAACCGGCCGGGAATCCCGCGAACCAGACGATTCCGGCGTCGAGGCGGAACTTCTTGGCCTTGAAGAATTCGATCGCCGCCGGAACGATCAACACGAGACCGAGGGGCCGGCAGAGCGCCACGCAGAAACCGAGGGGCAGAAGGGTCCACCACCAGCCCCTCCGGCTCGCGTAGACCACACCGAGGGCGAGGAAAAGAAAAAGCGACTCGCTGTAAATGGCGCCGAAAAAAATCGCGCCCGGAAAAACGGCCATAAAAAGAAGGGACATTCGCACAACGCTGGCCGAGTGATCGAGCCCGACGAGCGCGGCGAGCAGACAGAGGGCGGCGAAAAAGAAAAAGTTTGAAACGATCACCCCCGACAGGACCCAGTCGTCGACGACGCTCTGCACGGCGCCGACGCAGAGCGGATAGAGGGGGAAAAATCCGGCCGTATCGCCCGCCTTGTAAAGGGGGTTGCTGGAGTAGAGGTCGGCGCAGTCGTACCCCTCCTTGGCGATCAGCAGGTACCACTCCGAATCCCACCGGCTGAACACGTCGAGAAGGAGTTCGCCGTGCACGTCGGGGCAGTTGAAATTCCGCGTCATGTCGGCCGAGGGCGGGACGTAGTTGACCGTCACCGCCGCGACGAGAAAGAACCCGATCCGCGTCGCCAGAAAAATGGCCAGTACCGTTCCCCAGGGCACTGAGAACGGGCGGCGTCCCACGGTCCGGCCGCCCGGCGTGGAGGACGGGTCATCGGTCATGAGAAACACCTCCTCTTCAATTTTCCTCCGCCTCCGCCCGGCGGAGGAGATCGACGATCACCGGTTGATCGGGATTCAATCCGAGCGACCGGCGGAAGCACTCTGCCGCGCCCCGACCGTCCTCTCTGTCGAGCAGTATTTTACCGCGAAGATTCCAGCATCCCAAGTGTGCGGGCATGAGACCGAGTCCGCCTTCGGTGTCAGTGAGAGCCTCATCCGATCTCCGGGCCATGTAGAGGGTCCGCGCCCGGTTGAAAAAGATGAGCCCCAGACGCGGATCGAGTTCCTCGGCCCGGCCGTAGGCGTGAAGAGACTCGTCGATGCGGCCAAGGTAACCGAGCGCAATCCCGAGGTTCATGAAAACCCGCGGCTCCGCAGGATCGATCGCCGCCGCCGCCTCAAAGGAGCGCACGGCGTCGGCGAAAAGCCCGAGATTCAAGAGCGCGCGCCCCCGGGTGTCATGAAGTCCGAGCAGATTCACGAAGCTCGTGTACGCGGGATCGACCCTCGCCGCCGCGTCGAGGTGGTCGCGCGCGCACGCGCTGTCACCGGGCAGGCCGCGCTCCAGGTAGGTGATCCCGAGCCAGGTGTGCCCCTCGCGGTAGTTGGGCGTGCGCGCCACGTCGCGCCCGAAAAGCGTGAAATCGTCGGCCCAGTCGCGATTGCGGCCGATCGTGAGCGCACTGAGCAGAACGAGATAGACAAGAACAATCACAAACGCCGGGCGCCTCCACTTCCCCTGACCGATTCGCCCCCACAGGGCGGCCAGGGCCAGACAGGCACCGGCCGAGGGCAAATAGACAAAGCGCTCCGCCTTGATGTGGTGAATCGGAAAAATATTCATCACCGGGAGCAGAGCGACAAAGAACCACGCAATGCCAAAGGCCGCCAGGGGCAAAGACTTTCTGTAATAGAGGACGAGACCAAGTCCCACGAGCACGAGAAACAGACCGGCCACGAAGGCGAGTTGAAGGGGACTGGTCACGATCAGCGTCGTGTCCGCCGTGGTCAGCCCAAAGGGGAGGAGCATCTTGACGGCGTACTCGGCCAGAACGCCCGGCATGGTGAGAAAGGTCTGGAGGGGGCCGTCGCCGTGCCAGACTCCTTCCTTCATATCGCCGAGGGAGCCGAGAAGGATGGAGCGCGCCACGAGATACACGAGAGCGACCAGGCCGAATCCCGCGATCGCCAGTCCCCGGCGCAGCAGAGCGCGCCCCGCCGTCGGTCCGAAGAGGCCAAAGAGTTCGATGAGCACGAGCAGCGCCGGCAGAACGATCACCGCCTCCTTGGTCAGAAGGCCGAGGCCGAAGAGGATCGGGCCGCAAATATAGAAGAGGCAATTCGCGGGCGCCTTTGGCGCCTCGCGCACGGTCGACGCCCACCGCACGTACACGGCCAGCGCACCGAAAAAAAAGAAACCCGCCAGCGTGTCCTTGCTCCCCGAGATCCAGGTCACGCTCTCCACATGAATCGGGTGAACCGCGTAGAGGAGAGCGCAGACGAGCGCCACCGACGAACTCGACGCCAGCCGTGCGCGGTGCGCAAGCCGCCGCACGATCGCCATCAGAAGAAGGGCGCTCAACGCGTGAAGCACGATATTGGGGATGTGGTGAAGCAGGGCGTTCTGACCGAAGAGCCAGACGTTGAGGGTCACGAAGAGAAGCTGCACGGGCCGGAAGTAACCGCTCGACGATCCTCCTTCGGCCCGATCCCGCCCGAGATCGGTGACCGAACCGGTCCACGCGTCGCGGAACTCTTCCCACGAATCGATGACGAAGGCCTGCTGCACGATCTCCTTGTGATCGACCCAGACGAATCCGCCGCACAGAGCATTGGCGAAAACCGCCGCCGTGGCAAGGACGACGAGCGCCGCCGGCCAGAAAGACGCCGCCCCGCTGCGAGAATGGCTCTCACCTTCGGCGGCGGGCGCCGATTGCGACTCCGGCCCGGAACGCGTCTTTTTTTTGCTCACCCCTTACTCCCGGTCGCGTACGATGTCGTCGAGCGCATACTCCCTCAAGACCCCCTCGATCAGCCTGAGGCCGCCGCCCCTGAGCGCCGCCGCTGCCGCCCCGAGGTAGGTCTTGCAGGTGAGATCCTTTTCGCCCTCGATGGCGATGGCGAGCGCATCGCGAAGATCGTGCTCCCGCCGGATGGCGATCGTATAGGCGGCGGCCGCTCTGATCCCGGGATTGTCGCTGCTGAGCGACTTGACGAGGACATCGTTGACCTTCTCCCGGTCCTCGATGTAGACGAGCCCGATGATCCCGTGGATCCGCATGAAGTCCTTTTTGTCCCTGGCCGCTGTCCGCAGCACGAGCGACTCGGCGCTCTTCTTGCCCCGTCCCACCGAGGCGATGGCGCGGATCAGGTTCGCGGCGGCGGCGTCCTCCTTTTCGCTCGATTTCTGCTTGAGGAGCGCCTTGAGCGACTTGGGCTCTGCAAGCTGTTCGAGGGCGACGATCGCCTCGTTGCGCATGGCGAGATCGGGGTGGGAGAGCGCCGCCGCGGCCGCCTCCCAGAAGGAGGGGGGCGATGTGCGGCCGATTTCGTGCAGGAGGCGCTCCGCCTGACGGCCCGACGCCCAGCGCGACGAGAACCAGGATTCGATGAACTCGATCGCTTTCTTGTCGTCGGTCACGATGAGTGAAGGAAAATACTGGCGCGCCGTGTTCCCCCTGTCGCCGCGGCCGCTCCCCTTCTTGACGGCGTCCAGAACCTCTTCGAGCGCCTCCCTGTCGAGCGGGTCGGCCGATGCGCCCCCAGTGGCGCCGCGCGTCTTGCTCTCCGTCTCTCCCTGCGCGCCTTCCCTGGGATCTCCGTAAATGAGGCGGCGCGGTGCGCGGGCGCTGGCGCGCAGCGTCCACTCGAAGGCGGGATCGACCTTGCGGATCGCCTCGACCATGCACCACTCGAGCTGCCCCGTGGTAATCATGAAGGGCACCGAGAGGATCACCGATCCGTCGGGATTGAGCCAGATGTGATTGGGCGCGTTGACCGGTTCGCCCGGAGCGATCTTGAAAACGTCGCGGCGCACGTCGCGCTCCACCTGCTGGTGGCTGCGGCAGGTGATCGTTCCCACGCGGGCGCAATTCTTGCCGCTCCCCTTGTGTGAGAACCTGGAGGCGAAGAGGTTGACCGTGCTGCCGCTGAGTGTGACGATCTTCCCGTCGCGGTAATGGCGCTTGACGAGCTCCTCGCAGACCGGCTCCCCGTCCATGTTGACGGCGATGAAGATCGGTTTGTTCTCCGCCTTGGCCTTTGCCAGCGCGTCATCGAAGGACTCGACCCAGGCGATCCCTCCTGCGATTGGGGAGTGTGCTCCCGCGATTGGGGAGTGTGCTCCCGCGGTTGGGGAGTGTGCTCCTACAGCCGTTAAAACGGTGAGAAGGCCAAAGAGGAAAAAGTAGGCCAACAGACGCGGGGGGATCTGCATGAAATCGGTCCTCTCATTCGGTCTTATTTCTCGCCGCCTCCGTCGATCCGGGGTTCGGGAACGAGGAGCAGGTTCGTCACACCACCCGGTGGGACACGGAACTCGACGGGCAGATACTGCTGCGCCGTATCACCCATGAGGGTCGCCTTGTAATAACCGGGAATGAGCTTTCTTGTTTCGAACTCCCCCGTCCGCTTGTTGACCTGCGTCCAGGCGTTGAGATCGGTCCCCTCCTCGACGGTCTCGAAATAGAGGCCCAGCCAGCGGGACTCTCCCAGATCCTCGGGGAGCTGGACCGTTCCTTTGGCCACCACCGGTGTGACCATGGTGAGCACCACGTCGTCGCGCATGGCGCCCGCAAAGATCTCCAGATCCTTGATCGCCGGAACGGCGTACTCCTGGTCCCTGGCACGCACCGTGTAAACGCCCGTGGGCACCCCGTCGAATCGGAAGGTGCCGTCGAGATCGGTGACCGTACTCATCCGGATCGAGAGGCCCGAGTCAGAGTCGTCCTTCTGCGCGTCGAGAGCGATCCGCACGCCGCGCACCGCCGTCGGGTCGCCCTCGGTGACGACCCGGCCCGAAAGAGAACCGGTGACGATCTCGAAATCGACCACGACCGGAACATTTTCCACCACATCCACCGACCGCCTGATCCTCGAATCGAGATGGCCCATCGGCCCGGGCATGTTGCTCACGCTGATCGTCCGGCCGCCGGCCGGCACCTGGCCGAGGTCGTACCGGCCGGTGGACGACACGGTCCCCTCGTAGCGCCGCCCCTTGTAGGTGCTCACGATGGCGCCCTCGGCAGGGGCGCCGTCGAGCAGAACGCGCCCCGTGACCCGCGCCTTGGGCCCCGCCTCCTCGACACCGAGGTCGATCACGATCTTCGACGTCTCGCCCGACGCAACCTCCACGTCGGACTCCATGAGCGGACCGGTGCGCATCACTTCACCCAGGCCGAGGGGATCCTTGTCGAGGACCCTCTTCAGGACCGCCACCCCCCACTGGCCCGGGTTGAGGTTGGTCACACGAAACTTGCCCTCGTGGTCGGTCGCCGTGATCCGCGGCGATTGCATCTCGATAATGGTGTCCGACCTTTCGAGATTGAGGGCGATCATGTAAGGCGCCTCGTGGGTGCTTCCCCCCTTGTGGACGATGCCCTCGATTATGCCGCCCGGCTTGACAAAGATCACCGTTTCGTTGCTCTCACCCGCCTCGAGATCGGCGCGCACCTTGAGGCTTCCCGTGGTGATCGCGTAGTTGGGATGGGAGACGTTGACCTTGTAATCGCCCGGATTCAGGTTCCCGAAACGCGCCGCGCCGGCCCCGTCGGTGCGCGACCGCGCCAGCTTGGTGGGATTGAACATCCAGCGGTCCTCGTCGTTGTAGGTGTGCACCTGGGCCCACTCCACGGGCTCCTTTCTTTTCTCGGTCATCACGTGGACCACGGCCGGATAGGCCGGTTCGAGCACCACGTCGATCGAGACCGGCTCGGCCTTGACGGTGATCGTCTCCTTGGTCACGCCAAAACCGGCCGCCGTCACGAGGAGCTCGTAGTCTCCGGGCGGCAGATCCTTGATGTGAATGATGCCGTCATCGAGCCGCTCCATCCGTTCCGTCGGCGTGATCGGAGGGTGAAAGGGAAGGACGTTCATCTCCATCCGGTGCTGCCTGAACTTGAGGCGCGCGTTGTCGATCGCCGCCCCTCCCTTGTCGCGCACGGCGATGCGCAGTCCGTAGGCGGGCGGCAAGGTGATCGTGGGCGGCTCGAACTCGGGATCGAAAGGTCCGACCACGGTCCAGGGGTCCTCGGGATAACGGCGCGCCGCCGCAAATGTGGAAAGGGGCGCGGCGCCGGCGAAAACGAACTTACCCTCCGCATCGGACGCCACGGGCGGCTGGAGCACGATGAACTCGGCCACGCCGTAGATCGGCCCGACGCGGACCTCGATCCCTTCGACAGGATCGCCGAAGGTGTCGACCACGTTGCCCTCGAGGCGCACGCCGTCATCGAGGGTGATCGCCCCCACGTCGCGTTCCCCGCCGCCCGATGTCTGAATCGGACCCTTCTTGGTCGTCACGTACCGGGCGCGGTCGACGATGAGTGTCATGATGCCGAGGCGCACACCCTCGAGGCGGAAGGTGCCGTCGGACCCGGTCATGGTGGTGGGAAAAGGCATGAAGTCGACCACCTGCCCCATGGCGGGCGGAGGATCGATGACGAACTCCCGCGAGTCGAAGCGGACCAGAAAGGAACAGTTGTCGCGATAATCCTGAAGACCGGAAATGAAGACCACCGGGGGGAGCATGGTGGCCCGAACGCGCGCGCCCGAGATCGGCTCGCCGTCGCTGTCGACCACTTTGCCCGTGAGAACCGCGCAGGGTTCGAGGATGATGTCTCCCAGATCGACGACTTCGCCGGGGCCGGGGAGATGGTCGACGATGCGCGCCGTGGGACGCGCTCCGCCGAGATCGACGCCGAGAGCGAAGAACGCCCGCGGATAGACCTCCCTGATCTCGAAGGTGCCGTCGGCCGCGGTGCGCGTCCCCGACATCCTCAGCTCGAGAGGCGGCGTGGTCTCGCTCATGAGAGAGGTGGCATCTTGCAGAAAATCGAGGATCTCGCCCCCCACGATCGCGACCCTGATGT
>Ga0180430_10004983_pt1 | contig 11108 bp, 7 predicted proteins | sample SS_ome_9_FD_132999 | JGI IMG/M metagenome (GOLD analysis project Ga0180430, IMG submission 132999) | Hypersaline lake sediment archaeal communities from the Salton Sea, California, USA - SS_1_S_2 metaG | ecosystem: Environmental > Aquatic > Non-marine Saline and Alkaline > Hypersaline > Sediment... | reverse complement strand
CTAGCCCAGACGCCCAAGTTGACGCTGCGCTTTGCAGTGCCCTGAGCCTCGTCGGTTGTGACGGGCATCCGGCGCGGGGGACATCGCCGCGGACGGATCGATGATAGGGGGATCGATGAGCGCAAATACCGAAACACGTGTGAGACGTTTGTGGGCGCTTCTACTGCCTGCGGCGCTGCTGCTGGCCGTGGCCCTGGCCGCTGTGCCAGTGTTCTCTGACTCGGAGGCCGTGGTGATGATCCAGCCTCCGATACAAGAGGTGCTGATCGCCCAGAGTGGGCAGTTGGCGCTGTACGTCGACCATGTCGAGGGACTGCACTCGGCCGAACTGCACCTGACCTATGACCCGTCAGTACTCGACATAACGGATGCGCACTCGGGCCTCCCGGGGACGCAGGTTGGCCCTGGGGACTTTTTCGGGGCCAATCCCTGGCACTTTGACATCAATGAGGTGGACAAAGTAGCCGGCACGATCGACGTGTTGGTGGCCCTCGACGACCATCACGCGGGACCGGGCGTCAGTGGGAGCGGGGCGTTGGCGGTGATCGACTTTCAACCGCTGGTGCCGGGCACCTGCGCGTTCGTTTATGTTGAGGCGGTCCTGACCGATGGGGCGGGTGTGGGCATCGACAACAGCCTGGCCGACGGTAGCGTCGCGGTGCTGTTGATCCGTTCCTCGGCTACGCCGACACCGCGCTACTCGGTCACGCCGACGCCGACCGAGACCGGTGAGCCGACGCCGACCTCGACCTGTTGCTGCCCGACGGTCATTCCCGCGACGCCGACCGCTACGGCGACTCCTCGCTGCCGGGTGTTCGTCTGGCCGCCAGCGGAAGAGGTCTTGGTCGGACATCAGAGCTTTGCCGATATCATGGTGGAGGACGTCCGCGACGTCTTTGCCGTCGAGATGCATCTTCGCTATGACCCCGCGATCATCACGCTCGTGGATGATGACCCCGCGACTCCGGGGACGCAAGTCGAGCCCGGTACCCTATTCTCTGGTCTGGCTTGGAATGAGGACTATCAGAGCGTCGATGAGACGCTGGGCACCGTCGACTATGTGTTCAGCCTGGACAGCAGCAATCCGGTGGGCGTCTCGGGTGCCGGTTCGTTGGCACGGCTCAACTATGTCGCGGCGCAGCCGGGTGTGTCGCCAGTTATCCTGGTGGACGTGATCCTGGCCCACACCAACGGCGAGAGCCTCGATTGCTGCGACGCTGAGGATGGGCGCGTCGACGTGGTTTCGATTCGCTCGACGTCCACACCGACGCCGACGGTCGATCCCCGCGCCAGCGCGACACCGACGCAGACCCCAGAAGGCGGTGATGATCCGGATTGGCCCGATGGCATTCCGGACCACGCCACAATCTATTGCCAGCCCTCGACGCGCTGGCTGCGACCGGGCGAGACGGGCTGGGTCGATATCTATGTCAAGGATGCCCCCGGGCTCTATGCGGCCTGGGTGGGGCTGAGCTATGATCCGCGACTGCAGATCATCGACGCCGATCTGGTCGAGCCGGGTGTCCAGCTTGAGGAGGGCGATCTCTTTGCCGGACTAGAGTGGCACACACTGGCCAACGAGGTCGATACGGCTGCCGGTTCCATGCTGTATGCTGCCAAAGGCAGCTATCCCGGACCTTCGCTGCTGACTGGAGGGCACCTGGCGCGCATCCATGTACGCGGCAACGAGCTGGGCGTCTTTCCGCTCGACTTTGGGCTGACGCTGTTGGCCAATGACCTGGGCGTGTCGATCCCGTCGGTCGACGAGGACGGGCAGGTCGTTGTGGCGCTGGTCATACCTACGCCGACGCCCCCAGGTACGCCGGGAGGGCCGACCGCCACGCCGACCATAACGCCCACGCCGGGCGACGAGACGCCCTTGCCGGAGCTATACATCGAGCCCGACTATCGTACGCTCTCGGCTGGCGAGGAAAGTTGGGTAGAGGTGCGCGTCCGCGAGGTGACCGATCTCAACGCCTGCGAGTTCCACCTGTTGTACGATCCCGCCGTGCTGACCATACTGGACGATGACGCAGCGGTTCCAGGCGTGCAAATAGCGATTGGCAGTTTTCTGGCGGCCGACTCGGTGATGGTCAACGAGGTGGACACCGCCGCCGGCGACGTCAGTTTCGCGATCATGCAGGTGCCGCCTTCGGCGCCCAAGAGCGGCGAGGGCCAGATTGCGCGCATTCGCATCCAGGCTGTTGGGCAGGGGACGACGCCGCTGGCTTTCTTTGGCAGTCGACTGCGCGATCCCGCTGCCACGGCCATGGCGCATCTCGCCTCGGGCGGGGTGGTGGCGGTCAACACGCAAGCTGTCATCGGACAGGTGTTGCTGCAGGGGCGCGAGGACCACAGCGGTGTGCAGATTCTGCACCAGGGCGGCGAGATGGCGCTGACCGCGGCGGATGGACGCTTTGCCTTTACTTGTCCGCTGGCTGCCGGTTCACCCCTGACTCTGACGGCAGAGATGGCTGGGTATGTGACCGCAGCGGCCATGCAGGTCGTGCCGGCCGGTGCGACGATGGATTATGGCACGGTCGAACTGGCAGGGGGCGATGTGGTTGGTCCTCAGACGACAGTCTCGCGTGCTGCTGGGTGCGCTGGAGAGCCGACGGTGACCATGCCGAGCGCATCGGACGGGCGGGTCAACGTGTTGGACCTGACCTTTGTGGCTAGCCGTTTTGGGGCCAGCGCGAGCGACGCAGATTGGCGGCCTTCAGCCGATGGTTGCCATCCGGAGTGGATCAACCACCGATCCGATGTGAACGGCGATGGCCAGTGCGATGTCATGGACATTGTTCTGGTCGGAACCAACGTGGGTACCGATGGACCCTCGGGCTGGTAGCGAGGGCTCTTGAGTATGAGAGAAACAGAAAACCGTATTGGAGCGCAATAGGTATAGACAGTGGGTGTCGATGTGCTGTATAGTGGGGTGAAGGTTACGATCTGACCAAAGCCTCAGGGGTGCGGAGCATGGTTGACAACATGGGGCCGGAACACGATTCTCGCGACGTGCGACGTCGCCAGTGGCTGGTGATTGGCATCGCCATTCTGTGTATGCTGGTCTATGGTGGATTTGCTTTGGGCGATGATCCGCCAACTGCGGCCTACATCTGCCCCGATCCACAGTACATTGAGTTGGGCATGGGCGACACCGTCGTTGTACCCATCATGGTGACCGATGCCCAGGACCTCTATTCGATCCAGCTCGAACTGTGGTACGACTCGCACCTTCTCGAGATCGGCGATGCCGATCCCACCTTGCCGGGCAAGCAGGCCGGTCTGGGTAGCGTCTTTACCGATGTGAGCTGGACCGTCACGACCAACGTGATCGACCAGGTGAACGGCTCGATCGTGCTGGTGGCTTCGCGCATCAACACGGATAACTGGTTTGACGGCGATGGCTCGCTGCTGATGGTCACGCTACACGGTATTGCCGCGGGAAGCAGCCCATTTACTGTGACCGAGGCGATCTTTAGTGACCGCTTTGGTGTAAGTCTGCCGGTCGAAGCCTGCGAGGCCCTCGTGATCGTGGGCGATGCGCCCACACCGACGATCTCGCCAACGCCGACCAATACACCGACTGTGACGCCCAGCCCAACTGTGACAGCGACGCCGCCAAGCGGCCCCGGTGTGCCGATCACTGTCTGCCTGCAGCCCGACTATCGCGCCGTGGCAGTGGGGATGACCACAACGATGGATATCGAGATCCAGGGCGCCTCCAACCTCTATGGCGCCGAGGTCCACATTAGCTATGATCCCACCATCCTGACGGTGGAGGATGCCGACGCGGGAACGTTCGGCGTTCAGATCGGCGTGGGCACCTTTCCGTTCCCGGACTATGTGGCCAGCAACTCGGTCGATACCGTAGCCGGTACCATCGTGCTGGCCACAAACCAGGTCGAGCCACGTCCTCCGGCCGCAGGCACAGGCATCATGGGAACGATCACCTTCCGGGCCCTGAGCTTGGGGACCTCTCCGGTGACCTTTGCCAGTGTCGACCTGAGCGACTCGGATGCCCTGCCGCTGCCGGCTGCCTCTCTCGATGGTAGCGTCGAGGTCCTGGGGGGCGGACTTTTGATCGGGCAGGTAACCTTTCAGGGGCGGCCGTCGCCGCCACACCTGCATTGGGTCTGTCCCCTGTCGGTGACCTTGTCTTATCCCGGCAATCCGATGCCCGCGTTGGTGTTCCCGGCTGTGGCTGATACTTTTGGCACCTTTACCGTGCCCTTGGTGCTGACCGACACCTTTGACGTACGTGTGCGCGACCTGCACAGTCTGCTCAACGTCAAGCGCGATGTGGATATCTACTGGGGTGTGCCCCCGGTCGCCATGGGCGAGTTGGTCGAGGGTGACTGCAACGGGGACAACAGCGTCAACGTCTCTGACCTGGTGATCTTGGCGAATGCCTACGACGCCATTGTCGGGGATCCGAACTGGGACCCCAGGGCCGACCTGGACAATGACGGTGCCATCGACGTAAGCGATCTGGTGCTGATGGCTGCCAACTATGACCTGAGCGGCGACCACGTGGTTACCTCGGTCGGGCCGACCGGCATGTGGGCCTGGGCCGGCCCGCCGGACACTCTACCTGCCATCTCCAAGGAGCGAGCGCCAAGCGAGCAATCCTAGCGCGATAGAATCTCGGGCGCTGTGAGGGAAAGGAATCCTCGCAGCGCCTTTTTTTCATTTGGGAGGTCCATGATGCGACTCGGATTCCCAGTAAGAGCCTTTGGCTGTCCCGTCAGCATAGAGACCGATGGCGACGGCCAAGGGGTGCGTCATCTGAGCCTGGTCTTGGTCGCCCTGGGCGACATGGTGCGCTATCTGTCCGATAGGCGCGTCCGCCTCTACCGACTCCACGCGCGTATGGTGCCGCAATGGGCGGGCCAAGAGGCGAGCGCCTGGTCAGCTGCGCTTGATGAGAATGCTCGCATGCTGGACTTGGTGGCGCAAGCGGTGCGAACGGCCGATCTGCGGCTGACTATGCACCCTTATGCTGATGTGGTGTTGAATGCGCCCGACGCTGAGCGCGTCGAATGGGCCCGCGGGCAGCTTGATGCCCAGGCCAGATTGCTGGATGTCCTTGGCCAGGGACGCGAGGGCAGGATTGTGCTGCATGTCGGTGGCGTGTACGGCGATGCGCTCAAAGCCAGAGAGCGGTTCATCCTGGGCATCGAGAGACTGTCGTCCAGAAGCCGGGCGCGACTGTCGCTGGAGCATGACGACCGACGCTTTGACCTCACGGACGTCCTGTGGATCCAGGCGCGGTGTGGCGTGCCGATCGTGTTCGACACGTTGCACCATCGCGTGCTGAACCGTGAGGGCCTGTCGATGCGCGAGGGGCTCGAACGTGCGCTCTACACCTGGCCGCAGGGCGAGACCCCGCTGATCCACTATGCCGCGCCGCGCAGCGAGATGCGAAGGGTTCGGGGCGAGCGCATCAAGGCGCCTTCATGGACCGAGCACGCCGACTATGTGAACCCCTTTGAATTCGCGGATTGGCTTCGAGACTGCCGTGGCCTGCCCGATTTCGACATCATGCTTGAGGCCAAGGCGCGTGACCTAGCCCTGCTGCAACTGCGGCAAGACCTGGCTCGTTTCAGCCCAGAGCTGCCAGAGCGCTATCCTGGACTGATTTAGTGCCGTTCACTGCAACCTTGCGGAACGGTTGGGTGTCCAAAGGGTTAATGGTACCGAGTTGCCAACCTATTGGAGGACACCACGACATGCGTGTTTTGCTCTTGTATCCCGAGTTTCCCGATACTTTTTGGAGTTTCAAACACGCGCTGCGGTTCATTCGCAAGCGCGCCTCGTTCCCCCCGCTGGGCCTGCTGACCATTGCTGCTATGCTGCCCGATGACTGGGACCTCAAGTTGGTCGACATGAATGTCGAAACCCTTCATCGGCGTGATCTCAAGTGGGCCGACGTTGTGTTCTTGAGCGCAATGGCCGCGCAGCGCGAGTCGACGCAAGGTGTTCTCGAACAGTGCAAGGCCGCCGGCTGCACTATCGTCGCTGGCGGACCGTTGTTCGACGGCGAGACACAGCAGTATCCTCTGGTGGATCACTTTGTGCTGGGCGAGGGGGAGGTCTCGTTTCCGCCCTTTTTGGAGGATTGGAAGGCCGGCAAGCCCAAGCCGATGTATCAGGCCGACCGCTTTGCCGATCTGGCACAAACGCCGATTCCGCGATGGGAGCTCGCCAAGCTCAGGCGCTATTCGTCCATGTGCGTCCAGTTCTCGCGGGGTTGTCCCTTTGACTGTGAGTTCTGCAACATCACCTCCATGCTCGGTCACAAGCCCCGACTCAAGACCGCTGAGCAGGTCATCGCTGAGCTGGACAGTCTGTACGATGTCGGCTGGCGCGACGGCGTCTTTTTTGTGGATGACAACTTTATTGGCAACAAGCGCGCCCTCAAGGCCGAGGTGCTGCCCGCGCTGATCGCGTGGCGTCAAGGTCGGCGAGGTTTCGGTTTCCACACAGAGGCCTCGATCAACCTGGCCGACGACCCCGAGCTAATGGAGATGATGGCTGATGCGGGATTCGAAAAGGTGTTCGTCGGCATCGAGACACCCGACGAAGAGAGCCTGACCGAGTGCCACAAGATGCAGAACAAGGGGCGAGACCTTGTCGAGTCAGTCAAGGTGCTGCAGCGCGCTGGGCTGCAGGTGCAGGGCGGCTTTATCGTTGGTTTCGACAGCGACAAGGCGTCTATCTTTGAGCGACAGATCGACTTTATCCAAAAGAGCGGGATCGTTACGGCCATGGTGGGACTGCTGCAGGCGCCCTATGGCACGCGGCTCTACAAGCGGATGGAAGAAGAGGGTCGCCTAAAGGGCGAGTCGTCGGGCAACAACACCGATGATACCATGAATTTCGAGCCCAAGATGGATCCCGACGAACTACACGCCGGCTACCGTCGGATCATGCGCACGATCTATTCGCCCAAAGAATACTATCGTAGAGTGCAGACCTTTTTGGAGGAGTATACCAAGTCTCGGGCCGTGCGCCCCACGCTCGATCTCAACTATGCCTGGGCGCTCGTCCGCTCTGTCTGGCTACAGGGGATTGTGGGCAAGGAGCGCAAAGAGTACTGGCGTCTGCTGCTGTGGACCGCATTCCGCCGGCCCAAGTACTTTGCCGATGCGGTCACCTTTGCGGTCTATGGCTATCATTTCCAGCGCATCTGTGATCGCTACGTCGGAGCACCGGGAGACTAGCGGAGCAGGAAGACCAGATCAGGGCGGGGCTCATTGCGGGCCCCGCCTTTTGCGTTTTAGGGACAGTCAAGCCAGCGTGCCCTGGACGGTGCGCTGATCGGCCGACAGGATCCGCACCGGCAGAATCTGGTTGCGCAGATCGGCCTCGCTCTGCACTTCGACCCGGGCGTATGTATCCGAGAGGCCGCCCCAGGTTAGGGTGCCCTCTCGTTTCCGGTATTCCTCAAAGAGCACAGTCATGCGTTGCCCCACCAACCCTTTGTGAAAGGATTCGGCCAGGCGATGCCCGAGATCGGCCATCTGCTGCGCGCGCAGGGCGGCGGTCTGGGGGTCCACCTGGCCGGGAAGTTCGACTGCCCTGGTCCCCGGGCGATTCGAGTAGCGGAACACATGCAGGCGGGTGAGGGCCATTTCTTGCACAAAGGCCAGACTCTCGGCGTGTTCGTCATCGGTCTCGCCCGGAAAGCCGACGATTAGGTCGCTGCTGATTGCCATCCCGGGGATCGCGGCCCGCAGTTCGGCAACGGTGCGCGCATAGCCAGACAAGTCCTGTCGACGATTCATGCGTTGGAGCACCGCAGCGCTCCCGCTCTGGAGCGGCAGGTGCAGGTGACGGCAGAGACGGTCATTTGACCACAGCGTTAGTAGATCCTGGGCCACGTCCCACGGTTCGAGCGACGACAGGCGCAGTCGATCAACGGTCGTCTTGTCCAAGACCTCTCTCACCAAGCGCGCCAGCGACCAGCCAGACTGAGGGCCGAGGACGGCGGTAGGGCCTTGGTCGTGTCCATAGCTCCCTAGGTTGACGCCGCTGAGCACGACCTCGCGGTAGCCCCCCGCGACGAGTGACTGGATCTGTGCAATGACCTGATCGGGCGGCCGACTGATCGCCGGCCCGCGGGCGATGGTCACGATGCAGTAGCTGCAGCGGTTGTCGCAGCCATCCTGCACTTTGCAGAATGCCCGCGTATGATGGCGGACGGGCGGGGAGACGGTGTTTCTGGCGGGCGGGCTGGAGGCGGGTTCCATTGCCAGGATGCGCTCGAGAACGCGGTCCTTTTCGCAGTTGGCGACCAGGACTTTTACGGACGGCAGGGCGGCAACAGCATCCGGCGACATTTCAGCATAGCATCCGATAGCCGCTACCTTGATCCGGGGGTTGCGCCGGGCCAGACCACGGATGGCCTGGCGCGACTTGCGGGCAGCCACGTGGGTGACCGTACAGGTGTTGACGATGGCCCAGTCGGCCTGCGCCGGATCATCGACAAGGGTGTGTCCGCGTTGGACGATCTCGCGCTCGAGAGCGCTGATCTCGGCACAGTTGAGGCGGCAGCCCAGGTAGCTGAGGTGAAATCGCATAGCGCGATGATAGCACAAGATCGGGGCACCGCAAGCGCTAGGCGCTACGAGCGCGCTCGCCGATCAGCACGCCAAGGGCGATGATCACGCCGCCCACGATCTGCCCGAGGGAGATGGTTTCGCCCATGAGCAGGGCCAGCAGAACGCCTACCATGGGCATCAGGTTGAGATACAGCCCGCAGACATTGGCCTCAATCCGCTCGATGGCCACGTTCCATAGCCACATGGTCAATGCCGAGACGGCCAGGCTGAGATAGAGCACAGCGCCGATGCTGCCGACATCGAGTGTGGGCCAGCCCAGGATAGAGGTCTCGACGGCCGCGATGGGCAGCAACACCAGTAGTGCAGAGCCAAACGAGGCGACGGTGAGCACCAGGGGCGATCGCTTGGCCATCAGGCGCTTGCCCTGGGCGGTATAGACGCCCCAAGCCACAATGCCGGCGAACACCAATAGGTTTCCGAGCCAGGGGCGCGCGCCCGCGGCGCTGGAGGATGTAGAGATCGCGACGACCATCGATCCGACCAGAGCGAGCACAATGCCCAGGATTCTTTGGCGCGAGAGGGTTTCGTGGAGCAGAAGCCAGGCGAAAAGCGCGATCACCGCCGGCACCGCGTTCTGGACCAGCACACCCGCAACAGCCGAGGTAAAGAGTAAGCCGACGTTCTGAAAACCAAAGAACATGACGACCCCGGTCATGCCGTACCAAAAGATCTCCTTTTGCGTGGACAGCTCGGGGCGGTATCCCTGCCGCCAGGCAAAGGGCAGCAGAACCAGATAGGCAATGGCAAAGCGAACCAAGACCAGCCCAAAAGGCCCAAAGCTGTCCAGTGCGGACTTTGTTACCACGCAGGTCGAGCCCCATATCAACACTGTGATGATCAGGGCGACCATGCTGGCCGCTCGCGAGGACTTCATGCTTGCTCCTTGGTCTCCTTGGTCTGGGAGTGGGCCGACAGGGTGCTGCAATGCGAGGCTATGGTGTCGAGTAGCCAACCGACAGCCTGGACGCTGCGCTCGATGGGCATCCCGGGGCTACCATCCGATGCGCCGGAGGTCGGTAGAAGGTGTGCAAACCCGACGGTCGACGTTCCGCACCTCCCGGCGGCCCAGTCGCAGGCCACATAGAGGCAGTGGTTGCAGAGGTAGGTGCCGGCGTGGTTTGAGAGGCGCGCGGGTACATCCCAGCGCCTCATGGCGTGTAGCATTTCCTCGTTGGGCAATGTGGAGCGATATGCGGCAGGGCCGCCGGGCCGAATGGGCTGGCCCTGCCGGCAGATGCCGTCGACGTCAGGGAGCGAGGCATCATCCATGTTGACGGCAAAGAGTTCGATGGCGATCCGACGGGCGCGGGCCGCGAGCCCCAGCGAGAGGACGGCGTGGGGCCGCAGACATTCCAGTGCGTCGAGGAGCATCTCTGGACAGCGCCGGAACGAGACGGGCAGGACAAGGGTGTGCAGGTGGTACTCTGCCTCGGGCACGATCTCGACGGCCCGCTGGCAGACGACCTGACTGGGATTGCTAGAGTTATCCCCAAAGGGGCCAAAACCGGTGAGCAGGATGGTGGGTATCATGGCGCCCTTCATTGGCTGGCTAGGCATCCTAGTATAGGGGGATGGCGCATCCTGTCGACTTTTGTCCGAAACGCATGAAGGAATTGTCACTGGCCGCGCGACGCTCTGTTCATTGCCCCTTCATCTGTCTGCGCGATCATATGGCGGATAGGGCGGCCGCGCCGGATGCGTATCTTTTTCACGCCAAATTCGTCCTCATAGTGAGGTGAGTGGTATCCACGGGCGCGATGGTTTTTGGTGGGGCCGGGTCGCCATGCTATGCTATGTATTGACCCCGCCTCTGGCTCTCCTGGCCGCACTGATCTGTGATATCATCCCTTTTTTCCTAGACCTACCCAAAACGAGTGAGGAACGTGTATGAAGACCTGGCGAACCGTCATGGCTCACCTGGGCCTGATCGCCTTGCTGCTTGCACTACTGACCACCCCCGTGCTGGCCGTGGACCCGGATCGAAGCCCGGGACGCGTTGCCAACGATGTCTCGATCGCCTCCGATCCTATCGTGAGCAACGAGATGGGTGGCGAATCCGACCAGGACACCGTCAAGGACGATGGAGACGGCCCACAGCTCGACTATACGGCCTCTACGGCGCGGCCTGGTTTTTACGCGGCGCGCGACAACCGCAATCTCACTGCTTCCGAGTACAACCTGGTGGGCGGACACCAGTCCTTTTCCTGGGCCAACCTCGAGCCCAGCGAGGACAATTACCAATGGCAGATAATCGATGACTTTATCACCGGCCAGCTCGCCCAGGGCAAGCAGGCGGTGGGGATTGGCATCGTGATCTATAACGGTCGCGCCAACCTGGGCAGTACCTCCGATCCCCCTCTGCGCGTACCGGAGTGGGTGTTCTCACAAAAGGGAGCGCGCAAGATCTATTGCAGTGGCGGCCTGGAGATTCCACGCTACTGGGATCCGATCCTGCAAACCTACTATGAGGATTTCATCTCG
>Ga0180430_10004981_pt1 | contig 11112 bp, 15 predicted proteins | sample SS_ome_9_FD_132999 | JGI IMG/M metagenome (GOLD analysis project Ga0180430, IMG submission 132999) | Hypersaline lake sediment archaeal communities from the Salton Sea, California, USA - SS_1_S_2 metaG | ecosystem: Environmental > Aquatic > Non-marine Saline and Alkaline > Hypersaline >... | reverse complement strand
CGACGGTCCCTACCTCCATAAAAAAACACTCCTTGCGGAGTGTTCTTTTTCTGCTTGATCGTGGAGCATATCGGAGTCGAACCGATGACCTCTTGACTGCCAGGGACAATACGGGTTTTTCCGCCGGACTCCATTATACTCTAATGCACTCGATTACGAATATTTTGAACAGTTGTTTTTCCTATATACTACAGTTGTTTTCCATTTGGCTGGCAAAAAAGCTGGAAGGTTATGTGTCCATCTTCCTTTGTTACTTTCGCCCGACATATAACCCATATCCCAAATACTGATCAAGATTCCTGGGTGTGACACCTTTTTTTTCATTTTTTTTCAAATGCTCTGTAAGAAGGATTTTTAATATAAAGTGACAGCATTTTATACATCACGCCCATCATCCCTGCAAAGCCGTAACGCTGGAACAGGCCTTTGGTCTCATTTTTCACATCGAGCTCATACGTTTTTGCCTGTATTCCTTTCAACCCCGCATTTTTTAATAAACCCGTCCATTCCTCGCAGGATAGCGGGCTTGCATTCACACCTACCTCCTGCGAAACCCATTGAAGTAATTCAGGAGGAGGAGGAACTTTTAGCCATGTGGACTCATTAAGACCAATGTATCCACCTGGTTTGGTGACCCTGACATATTCATTTACTGCTTTTTGTTTATCTTAAGGAAAAGCAGTTACAGATTCTGTAATAACTGCATCAAAGCTGTTATCGGAAAAAGGGAGGTCCTGTGCATCGGCAACCAGGAATTCAACCCTGTCAGCTACCCGTGCTCTCTTTGCCTTTTGTCGGGATTTCAAAATCATTCCCTCAGAAATGTCAACGCAGGTCATCCTGCAGCCTTACTTCCTGGCAATTAACACAGGGGTTACTCCAACGCCACATCCGACATCCAACAGGTGCTTGTCTTCTTTGATGTGACATTGGTTAAGAAGTTCTACCATGGCCTCTGAATCTCCTATGTGTTTTGTTAAACCCACAGCAGCCGCAAAGTCGAAAAAGGTTTGTTCTTTATTCATCATTTAAACGTATTAGCTGAATTGAACAATCGTTGATTAAAGAGAAACCATATTTTAGAATTCAGTTTTTGTGGGAGGTCGTTTGGCACAGCACAATGGTTGATGCTAATAGAGAAGGACCTTATGCATGGTGCACTGATGATTGCAGGTTAACTTTACGATGTAGATACCTGCATCCAATCCGTTTATCTCTATGTTTTTTGAATCATAGTATTTGCAATGGACAGATTTTCCAGCAAGGTCAAAAATAGTTACCGTTATTCCCGGCATGTTGTCCGGGAGATTCAAATAAATCCTGTCTTTCGCGGGATTGGGATACAGGAAGGGCTTCGGATCAGGAGACTGCTCAGTCAGGTCATTTGAGCTACATCTACTTTCCACTTCTTCAATATTATTGCATCCTTCAGCGTTGCTGTAAATGGTGATGTCCGCATCTTCTGTGGCGATATAATTGCAAATGGAGGATATGGCACAGGTAGAAAGTTGTTCATTTTCCACTATAAACAATGAGCCTATTGAAGATGCCTCCAGGTTTTCCAGCCCCTCCAGGCTCATCAGTGCGTTGTTCCGGTAGATCTCCAGGTAGCCGCCGATGGAAGTAAGATTCACCAGTCCCTCAAGGGATTGCAGTGCGCCACATTGGCCGATTTTAAGCACAGAGCTGATATGCTCCAGTCCTTCTAAGCCATCCAGCGATTCCAGGGACGCGCATCCATATATTTCCAGCAAGCCACCGATGGTATGAAGTGAGTCCAATCCTTCAAAGGATCTTAGTCCGGGACTTTCCCCTATATATACATCTTCGCCAATAGAACTCAGTTTATCCAGGCCGGAAAAATCGGTTAGCACATCGTTCACCGAAATATTTACCCCTTCATTCACTGAAGCAAGGCTGTTCAGCCCTTGCAGGCTGACCAGCGCACTGTTCCCCACGATGAGCAGATCCCCTCTTACTGATGCCAGTTTTTCCAATCCATGTAAATTGGTCAGGCTGGTAGCAGACCCCGGCCAATTGTATATGTCAAGATCTCCTCCTATGGTTTCCAGGTTGTCCAATCCGCTCATATTCTCCAGGTTTTCCAGGGAGTAGAAACGGAGCCTTCCCTGGATTTCCGTGAGCACGTTCAATCCCGCCAGGTTTGTGATGTCCCCTTTGATCAGCACATCTCCTTCGATAATGGAACAACCCGGGTATTCAGATTGAAAAGCATCAATTTCAGACTGTTCGCCAAAAGTAATCCCCCCCGGCAGACAGGACTGGGAAAAGGATGTAGAAGTGATCAGACTGCTCAGAAACATGAGGCAGATGCATAGCGGTCGTAATTGCTGGGATTTCATGTCTATTTCCTTTTTGTATGAAATTTAGTGAAATTATTTCTATTATGCACATATGTGCATTAACTTTGTAGAAACTTTAATGATCATGCCCAGGCCACAGTTTGACAGAATCGTACATGAACCACCGCTGTATTCCCATTTCAAACCTACGGGAAGCCGGGGGCAGGATAAAAAGCAGATCGTATTGACCCTGGATGAATTTGAAGCATTCAGGCTGGCCGATCAGCTGGGGTATACCCATGCTCAGGCGGCAGATGAAATGGAAATTTCGCGTTCCACTTTTTCCCGTCTGATTGCAAAGGCCAGGAAGAAAATTGCAGACTTCATTCTCCTGGGAGGGGTGCTTACCATCGGGGGTGGAGCTGTCCATTTCAGGATCAACATTATTGAGTGCAGGAATTGCGGTTATATGTTCAAAGTACAACTTGACCAGGAAATTTCCGCATGTCCGGAGTGTCAATCTGACCAATTAATCAACCTGGCCGGAAGTTTTGGCCATGGTAAATGTTGTATACAATAACGAATAAAAGAGGAGGTAATTATGCCAGGAGGTGACAGAACAGGTCCAACAGGAGCGGGACCAATTACAGGAAGAGGATGGGGATATTGTCGGGGGAATGATGATCCGGGGTTTGGAAGCTTTCAGGGCAGAGCAGGCCGTGGTTTTGGAAGAAGATTTCAAAGGGGTCCGGGTTTTGGCCGTGGACACGGTTTTCGCTTCAGGCACGGATTTGGGAATTACTACAATGATCCTTCAATATCAGAAGAGACATTGATCGAAAACGAAATCAGGATTCTGAAAGATCAGCTGGCTGTCCTGGAAGACAGGCTTGCCAAGCTTAAAGAAAAGTGATTCCATGAAACTTGAACATGTTGCCCTGAGTGTCATGGACCAGGAGGAAGTGGAGTACTTCTACCAGGCTGTCCTGGGAATGAAGATGATCCGTAAATTTCAGCTGAATTTGACCATGGCCTCTGATATCTTTGGAATTGCGGAAGGTCCTGAAGTATACCTGATGCAAAAGGACCATGTACAGTTAGAACTATTCATTGCCCGGCAGAAGCAGGAGCAAAGCTACGCTCATGTCTGCATTTCGTTGCCCCGGAGAGAAGAGACCGTAAAAAAAGCGGAAGCAGGAGGATATACCTGTTATCGTCTGGAAAGGGAACATTCCGACCTTATCTTCATTTTTGACAGAAGTGGGAATTCTTTTGAAATCAAGGAGGCTTAAAAAGGCGTTGGGTCGCGCTCATAAGTTACTGTATATAGGTGATAATTGCGGGGAAATAGTGCTTGATAAACTATTCCTGGAACATATTGATGTAGACGAAAAGGTATTTGTTGTAAGGGAAAAACCGGTTATAAATGATATTACCGAGGAGGATGCGCGAATGGTGGGCATGGATAAGGTTGCGCGGGTGAAGACCACCGGGAATGATTCGCCCGGAGCCGTTTGGGAGCGTTCTTCAAAAGAGTTCCGCAAACTCTTTATGGAAGCCGATGTGGTCATCTCCAAAGGCCAGGGTAACCTGGAAGGGCTGATTGATGAGAAGCATGAACAGCTTTATTTGACTGGTATTCATTTTAACGGGATCGCACCCTGAACTGGTAGTTTATGGTTTTGCCCTTTATCCGGATTAGGAAAAATGAATATCCATCCGTAAATAACTTTTCCGGACGGTAGCGCATAGATGAAAAACCGCCGTTGTTCTAAAGGGAGACCCTGCCTTCAAAGATGGCATTGCCTTCATCCGATACTATCTTTTAACCGTCAGATCGTCCCCCCATCACAACATCATCTAAGATATATCAGTCAGCCATATCGCTGTCGGCGGATAAATCAAATATTTTCTGGGCAATTGCCCATCCTGCGTTCATCATCATACTTGATAAAATAATTATTCCATGGGATTTATTCAGATGTGTTTTGCGGCCATAACGATTGATTTAATTTTACACCAGCCAGTGAGTATTGTTTAATAATATATGTATTAAAATTAAACAAAAAAGACTTGTAACGTGCAATTCTATTAATTTCTATTAAACAGAAGTTGTTTTTAAATGTTATATGAAAAATAAAAGTATAATAAAAGTTATGAATTACCTGATAGTAGGAGGCAACTCCACCATAGGAAAAGTACTAATCCATTCCCTGGTCCAGCAGGGACACACCTGTTATGTTATTTCCAGGTCGGATGTAACGCCTTCGAATTCTTCCGTTAAATCACTCAAGATAAATATTCTTGAAGAGGAAATTCCGGAAGATTATCTGCCAGACGTACTGGAAGGGTTGGTATATCTACCCGGCACCATCAACCTGAAACCATTCAGGGCGCTTTCAGCCGATGCTTTCAGGGAAGCTTATGAAATTAATTTTATTGGGTCAGTGAAGAGCATCCAGGCTGCTGAAAAATCGCTAAAGAATTCAGAAAATGCCTCTATCGTGCTATTTTCAACGGTTGCTGTTAAAACGGGAATGCCATTTCATGCAGCTGTAGCATCGGCCAAAGGAGCGGTTGAAGGATTGTCGCGATCACTTGCAGCCGAATTTGCACCCAAAGTGCGTGTTAATACCATTGCATTATCCCTGACCGATACACAAATGGCAAACCGCCTCCTGAATTCAGAAAGCAAAGTCAAAGCGATGGAGGAGCGTCATCCTCTTAAACAAATAGGCGATCCCAATGATATTTCAGCACTGGTAGAATTTCTGTTGAGTAAAAATGCAAAGTGGATCACAGGAGAAATCATTCGGGCAGATGGAGGGATTGGTACATTAAAAGTTTAATTATTATGAATCTCAGAGGAAGTACATTTGACAGGATCGATCTAAAAGTTATAGGATGGATGTCGAGAAATGGATTGTTCCTGCTTCGAATAAGTATATCGGTAATATTTATCTGGTTTGGAGCATTAAAGTTTTTCCCGGGAGCAAGTCCGGCAGAATCACTTGCTTTTCGCACTATTGAGGTACTAACATTCGGGATTTTTGGGGAGCAGACTATTTTATACGGACTGGCTATTTGGGAGGTGGTGATCGGACTGGGACTTCTGACAAAGAAATTTATGCGGGAGATCCTGCTTTTCATGTACCTGCAGATGGCCGGAACGCTCACGCCGCTTTTTATCTTTCCGGAAGAGACGTTTCATATATTTCCTTATTCATTGACGCTCGAAGGGCAATATATCGTCAAGAACCTGGTGGTTATCAGCGCCGGCATTGTGTTAGGAGCAACGGTGCGGGGCGGCAAACTGGTGGTAACCTCCTGACTGAAATAAAATCTTAAAACCAAACTTTGGCAAATTTAAATTGTTACGATAATAATGGCACTTGAGATTATGAAACATTTTAAGTTATTGATAATTATCATGTTTACAGCTTTTCAAAGCAATATTTCCGCGCAGGACTTATCAGAGCACTTATGGAAAGACCGGGTTGTACTGGTATACACCGAAGATCAAGCTTCTGATCGCTTTACGAAACAGCTGGATGAACTGAAATCGGACATGAAGGGGTTGGATGACCGTAAACTCGTATTGTACAGCATCACACCCACGCATTTCAGGAAAGGATGGGAAAATGGTGCATGGAAGGTCAGAAACGGATCACTGAATAATTTCAGAGAAGCTGAAGGGGACTTTGAGATTGTACTGCTCGGTCTGGATGGCAGGGTGAAATTAAGGCAGGACCAACTTCTAAAGCGTGACAGTTTATATAATACCATTGACAGAATGCCTATGCGCCAGCGTGAGTTGAAAAGCAAGGATTAACCATTGATTATTTATTGAGTTTTTAACATAATACAGATGGAAATCTTAATACAAGCGATTTAGGCAATTAGTGCACTGCTCGTCATTGCCAGACTCTGGCTTTCCCGGTTAATCGCTGTTGGCTTAGTTGGTGTCGTTCTAATAATGGCAGGAGCGGTCTCCATGCATATTCGGGTCAAGGATCCGTTGAAAAAGTCTTTTACGGCAATCGGTATCTTGCTGCTCAGTCTGCTGGTTAGTTTTTACGCCCTTTGATGCCGGCATGAAAGGGAATTTCAGAATTAGGGTTTCTATCGTGGGTTTTTACAGATTATAGTAAATATTCTTAATACGCGTATCTCCACGTGATGTAAAATTAACATTATTTGAATGTATAGTAATAAACGACTACCCTAATAATCAGCTCATATTCTGCTGTCTAAGTTTTTCTAAAAACTGCGCTGCATGTTGTAAATGGGTAGTCTGTTTTTCGAGGGTCATTTTATCAAAACTTCTTACCAGCATGCTTAACCTTGGATTTTTCAAAAAGAAATCCCTGTGTGTATGCATGAATCGCCAAAACAGGCCATCCCATACAGCTTGCCAGTCCCCTTTTTTAAAATTGCTCATTTTCATCAGGTAATTGCTTCCGCTTATGTAGGGTTTTGTGGCCATGATCCCTCCGTCAGCAAATTGACTCATCCCATAAACGTTGGGAACCATTACCCAATCATATGCATCGATAAACAGTTCCATGAACCAGCGGCATACTTCATCGGGATCAAATTCACACAAAAGCATGAAGTTGCCCAAAACCATCAATCGTTCTATATGGTGACAATACCCTGTTTCCAACACTTTTTTCAGGGTGGTGTCAAACGGCTCTATTCCTGTGGTGCCGCTCCAGAATGAAGCAGGAATTTTTTTCGTAAAACCCCAATAATTTTTTATCCTTTCTTCACCGCCTTTCGAAGTTCTTGATAGTCTCTTTATCAATGATCATAATCACTCTATTTAAACGAATGATGTTTACCAACTTTATTTCAATACGCAAAAAAGGAGGGATAATAACCGGTAACTTCTTTTGCAATCCACTCTCTGGGCTCCATTGATCCCGGTTTCGCCATTAACCACTGCAACAGGAATTTATTGATTTAATACCTGTAGTTGGGCTTGTTTAATCTCCTGATTCAAGCCTTTCTCCTGATCGACCCGTTGAAAATAATCACGCCAGCAAAGTTCTTTGATCAGGGATTCTATTTCAGATATCCTGTAGCCTTTGGCCAAGACGCGCTCCAGTACTTGTCTGGTGCTGATCACACCTCTCGAAATGCAGGGTGATAAGTACGTCACTGCTCCATCCACGAAGTTTCTGGTTATTCCATATTTTAGCGGATCAACTCGGTCTATTTTCTCGGGTATCGTTGCATAGTCGGTTGAAAATTGAGGATCCATCTATTGGATATTTGTTTTATACATAGAGATCTTCTATCGTCCACCATTCAACATCATCGATTCCACGAACAACCTGATACGTATCAACTTTGATCCGAAAAAGGACACATTCCTTTGACTGTAAGAAATCCAAAAGCTCGGGATGTCTCTCCATATGTGCATTGAAAACCATGTCTTTCTGCGGGAGTTCAATCTCCTCTGCATGACCAAATGCTGTTAGCACAAAGCCTTTATAGGACCCTGCCCTGTTAACATCAATACTTTCAACCAGGACAGCTACTTTGCTGTTTTGAGCTATGTTGTTGTATTTGCGTGTATTTCGATAGGTAGCAAAGATCAGCTTCCGGAAGCCTTCAATCGGGGTAACCGCAACCAGACTTGCATGGGGCTGGCCATCGGCTTCGGTTGCAAGAACAGCAAACCGGCTATTATTAATTATATCTTCAATGGATGTTCTTACTGCATTAAGGTTAATCATAATCTGGCAAATTTTCTGGTAATTATCATGAAGTATGTAAATAATAATCCTAATAAAGCAATGTATAGATATTTAATAATTGATCCACTTGTAAGATTCATTTAAACTGAAAGTTAGGACCCTGATTTAAAAGAGTTGTCGCCATGATTGATTATTTCTTTGTCTTTTGAGTTTTTACCCAGGCAGAAGGAGTCATTCAGCTGGTTTCAAGTATGCTTGTAGCGTTAAATTGAGCGTGAATTTCATGTAATCTGGTTTCTCATTCGTTACTAATCCTTTCAAGAAGCTTAGGTCGTAACGCCTTACTCACCCGGATTTTCCATTTTCCCACTTTCACCTCACTGGCGTCAATCTCATTTATCTTGTCAACGGCCACAATATATGATTTGTGTATTCGCATGAATTGATCGGACGGAAGCTCTGCCTCCAGGTTTTTCAATGAATACAGCCCCATGATCTTTTCATCCTTTGTCTGAAAAATCACATATTCCAGGGCCCCTTCTATGAAATAAATATCATCATATAATAGCTTTACCACTTTTCTTTCTGTCTTTACCAGGATAAAATCCCTCAACGGCTTCTCTTCTTGTTGAAGCATTGTCCGTTCACCTGTATTGTCAAAATCCCCTGCCCTGTTTTGCATGTTCAACATGGAAATGGCTTTGTTCACAGCTTTAATGAATCGTGGGAAAGTAACAGGTTTCAAGAGGTACTCAATGGCATCGACCTCAAATGCCCTGGCTGCATATTCCGAAAAAGCGGTTACAAAAATAATTAAGGGTTTATAGGAAAGTTGTTGCACAAAATCGATCCCCAGAATATCGGGCATGTCAATATCCGTAAAAATGATCTTCACGTTATGCCTTTGAATATCATTCATTGCAGCCAATGGTGAATCATAACTACCAACCAGGTTGAGCTCCTGGACTTTGGATATGTAATCCGACAATAATTTCCGGGCCAGGTGCTCATCGTCGATTACAATACAGTTAATCAATTTATTTGATATCATTCAATGCAAATTTTTAACTTCACATAAAACTCATTGCCATTATCTTCTATAGTCAGATTAAATTGATCATTATAAATCAGTTTTAATCTGCTCTCAAGGTTCTCAATACCTATTCCACTATTTGAGGAATTTCCTTCAAGTTTATTTAATGGAATACTATTTTTCACCGCAAATGAAAATTGATCACCTTTCTGCTTCAGTTTCAACTCAACAAAACCCTTCTTATCTTTAATAATTCTGCTGTGCTTAAACGCATTCTCCACGAAAGGCATCAATATCATCGGAGCAATTCTTATGTTGTAATTCTCGACCTGCAGATCCATATCTATCCTTTGTTCCTTTTCTGTTTTCAATTGTTGAAAAGCTATATAATTTTTCAAATACTTCACCTCCTGTTCAAGAGGTACACGGTCTGCATTGCAATCGTATAATACATAGCGCAACATATCCGAAAGCATTGCGATTTTTTCCGGAGCCGTCTTATCACCAATATAGGTGATTGTATAGATATTATTTAGCGCATTAAACAGGAAATGCGGATTGATCTGAGCCCTTAAAAATTTTATTTCTGTTTCGGTTTTTTCTGTTTTCAATACCTCCATCTGTTTTTGGGTCTCCCTCTCCTTTTGAAAAATATGCAGTGAAACGCATACCCAGACAATAATATAAATTAATATAAACTGCATAAAAGCCGAAAGCATAAGAGGGGGACTTTTCACCAATGATTCATCCAGTTTATTGATAATCAAATTTTCACTAAATGAAGCTATTGCTGTAAAAATCAGGACAAGCAGAAAGGAAAGTATCATGAAACGCCTGATTTGTGTTTCGTAGTATTTCGGGATGAGTTTTTTTGAAACAGTATGATAAACAATCCACTGAGACAAGGTTAAGATTGTAGGGTTAATCACTGCCAGCTGTATGGAAATTTGCAAGTGAAGCATGAAATAAACGAACCATACAATGATCCAGATGATGGCCGGATATTGAAAAATATAATACCTGAGTTGCCGTTTTCTCATAAAGCAAATGTAAGCAATAAGCATCTTTATTGCTATTATTCAATATTCAATAGAAAAACTTCAATGTAACTGTTCTTTTCTTCAATAATCCATTCATTGGTTTCCTCACGCCCAAATATTGAATAATCCCGTCAATTCATTGAATATTTTTCGTGAACCGATTCACATAACGCAAATTTGCAGATCAAAAATTTCAAGGCAGATTGAATTCAGCAGGACAGGAGTAGTTGTGGTGCAAAGCGATGTTATGGTTGAATACGAATTAGATAATAAACATAGTCTGATCATTGTGAGATTCAGGGGGTGCATGGACCTGCAGGATATTAATGAGTTGATGACCGATAACAGGATTGCCGGGAACGAGGAAAATTACATGCATCTTCTTATAGATATAAGATATGTGAATACGGATTGTTTTGACGAGTTAAATGAAAATGATGATCTGGGAAACATGATAAATGAGAACACATTGTTCAGTCATTTTTTGATTCTCGGATCAATCGACCAGCTATTTAGTGAACTCGGACTTAATCTTAGGAAACGATTTAAATCAAATCTGAAGGCATTTACGACTTTCAATGAGGTAATGCATTGGATAAACAATAATGAAAAAGTTATAGATAGTGAATAATATCAAAAAGAAAAGAAAGGGAATCCTTATCGCCATCCAGGATTCATTGGTAAAAGCACGTTTTCTTGACGAAGTCATCATGGGAGAAACTGCTGAAATCATTGTGAACGGGAAAAAGTTGCAGGCAGAGGTCCTGCAAATTATGCCGGATCCAAAAGACAAGAACGCGGGGATTGCTGAAATGCAGGTGTTTGAAGACCTTACAGGAGCACTCATTGGTGATGAAGTGGAATTCACCGGCACACCATTGTCTGTATTGTTAGGGCCAGGACTTCTGACAAGTATCTGGGACGGATTGCAAAATCCGCTATATAAACTTAGCGAGCAGGATGCATACCTGGTTCCGGGCATGAGAGCTCCGGCCCTGGATGAGGAAAAAACCTGGGACTTTACGCCATCT
>Ga0180430_10004979_pt1 | contig 11116 bp, 9 predicted proteins | sample SS_ome_9_FD_132999 | JGI IMG/M metagenome (GOLD analysis project Ga0180430, IMG submission 132999) | Hypersaline lake sediment archaeal communities from the Salton Sea, California, USA - SS_1_S_2 metaG | ecosystem: Environmental > Aquatic > Non-marine Saline and Alkaline > Hypersaline > Sediment... | reverse complement strand
GGCCGCCCGCTCGCGAACCTCGGATATCGCTGAAATCACCGACGCCGTTGCTGATCTCCAACCGCGCCGGCGCGCGGCAGCGTCATTCCTGCATAACAGCATCAACAGCACCTGGCGTGCGCTCGCGATGCAACTGGAACTCGCATCCCGGATCGGTGATGTGGAAAGGGCCAAACAATTGCTCGCCGACATAGAGATTTCCGGCATCGAGGCTCAGTTCGTCGCACAGGAGCGTGCCGAGGGTTCTGCGCTCTCCGCTCATGCCGACCGTTGGGAGGGATTGGCCCACGTGAGCGTCGATGTCGATGGCGACGTTCCTGCTCAATTGCGCTCACCCGTCAGCCAACTCGTCGATGAGGCGATCACCAATGCCGTTCGCCACGGTCGAGCCCGGCACATCGAGGCGTTCATCACGGTGTCCGCCGAGCATGTCGATGTCGTGGTCGTCGACGACGGCTCCTGGAATCCTTCTGCCGACGGAACGGGCATGGAGTCAGGAGCGGGGTCGGCAACGGGATTGGGCACAACGTGGCTGGGCACCCAGGGAGTGTGGAGCAGGGAGCACGGCCCGCAGGGAACCCGACTCACCGTGCGCTGGCCGTGCTTGCCCTAGCCTCGCCGGTCTGCCACGCTGGGTCCGTGATGAGTGGAATGTCCGATTCATGCACGTGTGCGAGGGGGATGGCCCGATCATGACTCCGGCACCAGAACCCGAGGCGCTGCTGACCCCCGCAGAAGTCGCCGCCCTGTTCCGCGTCGATCCCAAGACCGTGACCCGCTGGGCCAAGGCCGGCAAACTGTCCAGCATCCGCACCCTCGGCGGCCACCGGCGCTATCGGGCGAGCGAGGTGACCGCACTGCTATCCGAGGTATCCCCCGGTTCAGTGGCACCGAGCAGCCCCTACGGCGTCAACTGATCAGAACGTGCATCGATCAGAACGTGCACTGATCAGGCTGCAGCGACGGCGAGTGCGACCGCGCCGGCGACGCTGAGCACCAGCACCCCCTGCAGCACCCCCACGGAACCGCGCACACTCAAGCCTCGAGCCATCAGCACGTGGGACAGATGATCACGCCCCGGGGTGAACGGATGTCGACCCTCGAAGATCCGCCGGACGACCACGAATGCCGTATCGGCGACCGGGAGCAGCACGAGCAGCAGCGGAATCAGCGCACTCCACGGCAGGTTGATGCCGACCGGGCGCAACCTCAAGGTGACGATCGCCAGGAGGAAGCCCAGGAAGTACGCGCCCGCATCGCCGAGATACACCGTGGCTGGCGCCCAGTTGTGCCACAGGAATCCCAGGGCGATTCCAGCGAGGGCGAAGGCGAGTCCCGCGACGAAGAACTGGCCGTACAGCGCAGCGATGATGCCGGTGCCGACCGCAGCAACCAAGGTCGTCGATGCGGCTAATCCGTCGGAATTGTCCAGCAGGTTCATCGCATTCGTCAGACCGACGATCCACAGCAGGGTGATCAGCAGGTCCAGCCATTCCACTCGCGTGAAGGACACCTGCGTGCCCGCCCACCACACGATGAACGCGAACAGGGTCTGCGCGAGCAGACGAACCCATGGGTTTAGCGCTCGCACATCGTCGACGAAACCGAGGGCGGCAACTCCCAACGCCGGCAGGATCACGCTCGCGAGAAGTTCGAGTTCGCTGGCATCACCGCTGACTGCGACGGCAATGAGAAACGCGATCGTGAAAGCGAGCGCAACGGCGATACCACCGATCTTCGGGATCGGCCGCTGCTGCTGTTTGCGACCTCCATCGGGGGAATCGACCATGCCGGTGCGATGAGCGATCCGGATGGACACCCACACCAGCAGAATCGATAGGACTGCCGAGCCGACGAACGCGGCTAGGTACAACCAGGGGCTCACCGTCAGCTCGAGCGGGCGTTGATGTCCGCGGCGACGTCGTTGATGATGTCGGACAGGTCCCGCTGGGGAGCCCAGCCGAGCAGCCCACGCACCTTGGCGGTGTTGGGCACGCGACGCGGCATGTCCTCGAAGCCTTCTTCGTAGGCATCGTCATAGGACACCTTGACGATGGAGGAATCGGAGTCCAACTGCTCGATGACGCGTTCACCGAGACCCGCGATGGAGATCTCCTCATTCGCTCCGACGTTGAACACCTGACCCTCGGCCTCACGTGAGTCGACCAGGCCGATGAGCGCGGACACCACGTCGGCGACATGGCAGAAGCAGCGGCGCTGCGTGCCGTCGCCATAGACCGTGATCGGAGCACCCTTGAGTGCCTGCTCGACGAACCGGGGCACGACCATGCCGTAGTGCCCGACCTGGCGTGGGCCGACAGTATTGAACAGGCGCACGATGACGACCGGAAGGCCCTTCTCGCGCCAGTACGAATAGGCCAACACTTCCTCGATCGCCTTCGCCTCGCTATAGGACCAACGGGTCTTCAACGGCGAACCAAGAATCCGATCGTCATCCTCGCTGAGCAGATCCGAGTCGTTCTTTCCATAGATCTCGCTGGTGGAGGTGACTAACACCTTGCGGCCGTACTTGTGGCACTTCTCAAGCACGATCTCGCTGCCGCGGATATTCGTCGCGAGGCTCTCCAACGGTCGACCCACGATCAACTCCACGCCCACTGCGGCGGCCAGATGCATCACGACATCGGCCCGACGCACCACATCGTCGACGACAGCATCGTTGAGGATCGAACCGAGCACGAACTCGAAGTTCGGGTCCCCCAGGTGGTCACGGATGTTGTCGTGCCGACCGGTCGACAGGTCATCGAGAACCGTCACCTGGTCGCCTCGCTCCAGGAGCGCATCGACGAGGTGCGATCCCACGAAACCGGCCCCGCCGGTGATCAAAACCCGCATGGGCCTAGATCGTAGGGGGTCGGGGTAGGCCTGGGGAGCACGACCATCAGGTTCTGAAGAATCAATAGCTGAAGGGCCAGGCCTTGAAGTAGTTGCGAACCCTCAGCCACAGGCCGTAGAGCCCTCGTGGTTCGGCGATCAAGAACACGACGATGAGCACGCCGAAGATGATCGACTGCAACTCGAACACGTTCAGCAAGCCACCACCGCCGACGCCGGGATCGATGGGGAGGTATCGGGTCAGTGCGTTGACGAGTTGCGGCAACATGACCACGAAGATCGCACCCATGATGGAACCGGTGATGGTGGCCAGGCCGCCAATGAAGATCACGGCGAGGAAGTCCACTGACAGGAAGAAGTTCCAGGTCTCTGGCGAGATCCGGCCGATGACGATCGAGAACAATGCCCCGGCGATGCCGGCATAGAAGGCCGAGATGGCGAAGGCGAGGGTCTTCGTTCGCAGCAGCGACACACCCATCACCTCGGCTGCGATGTCCCGGTCACGCACGGCGGCGAAGGAACGGCCGAAGCGCGAGCGGGTGAAGTTGCGCGCGAGCAGCGCCATGACGACGAAGATCACCAGGCAGGTGAAGAACAGCATCGTGTAGCGGTCGATCTCGATACCGAACACCTCGTAGTTGGCAAACAGATCGAAGCCGAGGAAAACCGGTTCCGCAGGTGCGCGACCGACGCCGGCACCACCCGTGATCGGCTTAGCCTCCTTGAAGATGTGTTCACCGATGAACACCAGGCCCAGGGTGAGGATCGCCAGGTACAAGCCCCGCACGCGCGCGGCCAAAGGTGCGATCACTGCGGCGACGATCGCGGGGACCAGGCCCGCCAGTGGCAACCAGATCGCCATGTCCCAACCCAGGCCGATCACGCCGCCTCGGGCTTCGCCTCCGAGCACCGCAGCGGTGTACGCACCGATACCGAGGAAGAAGGCGTGCGCCAGCGACACCTGTCCGGCGTATCCGGTGAGCAGGTTCAACCCGATTCCACCGATGGCGAAGATGAGAACCTTCGCACCCAGCGAGACCATGTCGCGGTCGAGCAGGAACGGCAGGATCACCAGCGCAAAGAAGCCGATGAGAATCCACAGTCGTTTCGCCCCGGTGTTGAAGATCGCCATCTCGGAGGCGTAGTTGGTGTACAGCCGTGGCCGGCCACGCGTGGTGTGGCGGGACTTGCTGGTCGCAGAGCTCATACCCGGACCACCTCCTTCGTGCCGTAGAGACCGTAGGGACGGACCATCAAGACGATGATCATGATGAGGTAGGGCACGATGACGTCGAAGTTGGCGCCGAGCCACGGGGCGAACTGCGGCTGGTAGGTGCGGGTCAAGGATTCGGCGATACCGATGATGATGCCGGCGACGACCGAGCCCTTGATCGAATCCAGTCCGCCGAGGATGATCACCGGCAGCGCCTTGAGGGCCACGAGTGCGAAGGTGGTTTCCACACCGGAACTACCCGCGACGAGCATGGCGCCAGCGAGAGCAGCCATCGCTGCCGCGATACCCCAGGACAGGCCGAACATCCGCCCCACGTTGATGCCCTGGGCGAGACTCGTTTCCTGGTCGAAGGCGGTCGCACGCATCGCCAGGCCGGTGCGCGACCGGGTGAGGAACAGCCCCACCAGGCCGATAGCGACCAGACCCACGATCAACCGAGCGATGTCGACGGTGAAGATCCGCGCCCCGAGCACATCGAGGGTGTTCAGGCCGAACGGATCGTTGACGATCAGCAACTCCGAACCGAGCAGCCGACCGGCGAGGACGAGGAACACGATGAACAGACCCACGGTCACGGTGGCCGCCGAGAACGCCGGTCTGCCGACCATAGGCCGAAGCGCGATCCGCTCGGAAGCCAAACCGATGGCGGCGAGAACGATCATCGCGAGGATCACCGACACGATGAATGGAAGCCCGATGCTCACCCCGAAGTAACCGGTGAAGAACGCGCCGAGAATCATCAATGCCGGTGTTGCGAAGTTCACCACTCCGGTCGCGCGATAGATGATGACGAAACTGACACCGAGCATGGCGTAGACGCCGCCGGTGCCCAGACCTCGCATCAGCGAGGCGAGCAATTCACCCACGGATCACTCCTCGCCTCGCGACACCACGATGACATCGCTCTGATCGCCACCGGGCAGCGCATCCGCACCTGAATACATATCGTCGATCAACGGACCGAAGGTCTTGGTGAGTGCGGATCGCTTGACCTTCTGGGTTGCCGTGAGATCGCCGTCCTCGTGGTCGAGGGCCTTGGTGATCATGCGGAACTTGCGCAGGTTCTCCACTCGGGCGGTCGCCTCATTCGTCTTGGCGATGATGCCCTGTACGAGGCGTAGCACCTCCTCGCGTTCGGAGAGATCGCGATAGGTGGTGTACGGGATCCGCCTCGCTCGCGCCCATTCACCGACGGTGTCCTCCTCAACGCCGATGAGCACCGTGAGATAAGGCCGCTGATCGCCGATGACGATGGCCTCGCGGATGAACGGCGATGCCTTCAGCGAGTTCTCCAGTTCCGACGGGGAGATGTTCTTGCCGCCGGCGGTGATGATGATGTCCTTGATCCGGTCGATGATCTTCAGGTGCGTGCCATCAACCCATTCGCCGACATCACCGGTATGCAGCCAACCGTCCGCATCGAGGGTGTCCGCGGTTGCTTCGGGTTTATTCCAGTAGCCCATGAAGTTGCCCGGATGTCGGGTGAGGATCTCACCCGTGCCTTCGGCGAGGACGACCTCGACACCGGGGTGCGGCTCGCCGACGGTGCCGAGTTTGATGCGGCCGCGCTTATTGCTCGTAGCAACGGCGCTGTTCTCGGTCATGCCATACAACTCGTTGATGCGCACACCCATCATGAAGAAGAAGTACAGAACCTCCGGCGAGATGGGGGCTGCGGCCGAGGCAGCTGCCCGCACCTTCCCCAGACCCACACGCTCGCGTAGTGCGCGATAGAGGAACACGTATCCAAACGCGTACCGGATACGACTCCACAGGGTGTGCTCTCCGCCATTGGCGAGCATCGAGTCCGCAATACCGCGCCCCACCCGCATCCACAGTCCGTAGTTGGCCTTCTTGATCCATGAGGCCGCACCCATGCGCACCTCGACGCCGGCCTTGAGTTTCTCCCAGATACGCGGAACGGCGAAGAACAGCGTGGGCTGAACTTCGCGAAGGTCCGTCGTCACCGTGTCGATCGATTCCGCGAAGTGCACGACAGCCCCGGAGACTGCATTCGTCCAGGTCGTCACCGCACGCTCAGCGACGTGGCACAGCGGGAGGTAGGACAGGATCACATCGCCGGGATTGGGTGGCGGCTCGTAGAGCCCGCCACCGTTGACGATGACACTGCTGGCGAACTCCACATTCGCATTGCTGAGCATCGCGCCCTTGGGCGGCCCGGTCGTTCCCGATGTGTACACCAGGGTGACGATGTCCTCGGGTTGGGCTTCGTGAGCGATGCGGTCGAGGGCGTCGGGATACGCCTCGCGGTGAGCGCGGCCCTTGTCGATGAACTCCTGCCAACCGAGCAACTTGGGGTGGTCGAGGGATGCGACTCCACGCGGCTCGAGATAGACGATCCATTCCAGGTTGGGGCACTGGTCTTCCACCGCGAGCGCCTTGTCGACCTGCTCCTGGTCCTCAGCGATGAGAACGCGAGTACCGGAATCGGCGAGCAGGTATGCGACCTCGGGCGCAGGGTTGGTGGGATACAGCCCGACGGTGATGCCACGGATCGCGTTGATACCCAGATCACCGAACAGCCATTCGGGCCTGTTCTCAGAGTGGATCGCTACGCGGTCACCGGTGTCGAGCCCGAGGGCGAGCAGCCCATGGCCCACCAGACTCACTTGATCGACGTACTCATTCCACGTGATGTCCTGCCAGATACCCAGCCGCTTGGCGCGCATGGCGACCCCGTCGCCTTCGACGGCGGCTCGCTGCTGGACCTCCTTGAGCAGAGTCCACGTCGTGGTCGTGGAGTCGGCAACCGCGGTCATCGCTCACCCCTTGTCAGTCTCGTCGGGAACATCATCGGCGCGAACATCGTTGTCGTGAACATCGCTTTTCTCACAGCATCTCCTCGCCGAGGTAGGCCCGGATGACGTTCGGGTCGGCCTGCACCACGTCGGGGGTGCCCAGTGCGATCTGCTCACCGAAGTCCAGAACCAGAACCCGATCGGCGAGGTCCATCACCAGGCCCATGTCGTGCTCGACCAGGATCATGGAGATACCCATCTCGGCGCGTACGTCGAGGATGAAACGCGCCATGTCCTCTGTCTCCTCGACGTTCATACCGGCAACCGGTTCGTCGAGCAGCAGCAATTTCGGCTGCATCGCCAGAGCACGTCCGAGCTCCACTCGCTTCTTCACGCCATACGGCAGCATGCCAACGGGATAGGCGCGGTAGTTCTCGATGTCGAGGAAATCGATGATGTCCTCGACCACGGCACGGTTGGCAACCTCCTGACGGCGCGCTTTGGGAGTGAATAGGAACGCCGAGAGCACCGAGTAATCCATGTGACCACCACGGCCGAGCATGAGGTTGTCGAGCACGGTGAGGTTGTCGAATAGCTCGATGTTCTGGAACATTCGCGCGATACCCATGTGGGCAACATCCTCGGGCGCTTTGCCGACGATCTCCTCACCCTGCATGGTGATGTTGCCCTCCTGGGGGCGATACACCCCGGAGATGCAGTTGAAGATCGAGGTCTTCCCGGCGCCATTGGGCCCGATGACCGCGAAGAGTTCGCCCTCGTCAACCGAGAAACTCACTCCGCGAAGGGCTTTGGTGCCACCGAAAGACAGTGCGAGATCATTCGCCTGAAGGATCGGTGTCAACTCAACCACCTCTTGCGTCGCCGATACTGCTTGACATCGCGCAGTGAGCCGCGTTCGTCTCCGCGCAGGCCGAGATAGAACTCCTTGACATCGTCATCCTCGCGCAGTTGCGCGGCCGGCTTGTCCATCACGATGCGACCGGTCTCCAGCACGTATCCGTGTGTCGCAATGGACAGTGCCATGTTGGCGTTCTGCTCGACCAACAGCACGGAGGTGCCGGATTCGTTGATCTGCACGATGAGGTCGCGCAACTGCTGGATGATCTTGGGCGCGACACCCAGCGATGGCTCATCGAGGAGCAGGTATTTGGGCTGCGACATGAGCGCGCGCCCGATGGCGAGCATCTGCTGCTCGCCGCCTGAGAGGTAACCGGCGGTGGCCTTACGACGTTCTGCGAGCACCGGGAACATCGAATAGGCGCGCTCGAGTCCCTCGGTGATCTGCGCGCGGGTCGCCGTATGGCCTCCGGCACGCAGATTCTCGTCGACGGTGAATTCCCGGAAGATCCGGCGACCCTCCATCACCTGACCGATACCGGCAGCCACGATCTCGGGTGCGGACTTCCCGTTGATGTCGGCGCCGTCGAGGCTGACCCGACCCTTCGAGATCTTGCCCCGATGCACATCGAGCAGTCCCGTGATGGCACGCAACACGGTGGTCTTGCCGGCTCCGTTGGGTCCGAGCAGGGCCACGATGGAGCCTTCGGGCACCTGCAGGCTGACGCCCTTGAGGACGAGAATCACGTCCTCATAGACGACCTCGAGGTTCTCGACCGCGAGCACCTAGCCGCCTCCTTCGCTAACGCCGTCTGAGAAAACTGACAGGACACATGATCGGGAAGTACCGGACGCACTCTCAACCTTCCACTTTTCGCAGTCCGGGCCTACCCACGGGTAGGAATCGATGGTTCGTTACCGTTTCGATATCTTCACGGCCCGCTACGGGCTGAGTCCCGGTTACTCACCGGTCAACTTGATGACGATTCGTTCACGAATCGGTGATTTGGGGCCGGATTGCTCGCCAGCGGGGGCGTCGTTTGACACAGTGAGGTCAGATCCTCGGGCCATCGCCGTTACAGGCGGCGATACGTCAAAGATCCGCTCGACCGGTGATCGACGGCCAGTTGGGGACGGGGACCACACCAAGTTCAGGAGGACACGTGAGAAAAGGACGTAAAGCTTCGTCCATCGCGGCCCTCGCGGCAGCGAGTGCGCTCGTGCTCGCCGCCTGCGGTGGCGGCAGTGATGACGGATCGACGGGTGATGCGACCAGCCCGGACGCCAGCCCGACCGGCGGTTCGTCGGTCAACTTCGATGTCGGCGTCACCGAGGAGGCGTGCCCCGAGGCGATCAATCCCGATAACGGGTGCATCTACCTCGGTGTGCTGTCCGACCTCACCGAGGGCCCGTTCGCTCCGCTGGCCGTCCAGGTCACCCAGGGCCAGACGGACTTCTGGCAGGCGGTCAACGAAGCCGGCGGCATCGGTGGCTTCGACATCAACATCTCCCAGAACACCCGGGACAACAAGTACGACCCCGCGGTGCACAGCCAGGAATACCGTGCGATCGAGCCGAATATCCTCGCGCTCGCCCAGACGCTCGGCACCCCGCAGACCCAGGCGATCCTGCCGGACATGGAAGCCGACAACATCATCGGCGCTCCGGCATCGTGGTGGTCGGGATGGCAGTTCCCCGCTGAGGACGGCGACCTGATCCTCGAGTCTGGGGCCTCCTACTGCATCCAGGCCATGAGCGGCATGGACTGGTGGGTGGAGAACAACGGCACGATCTCCAAGATCATCGCCGTCGGCCCGCCCGGAGACTTCGGTGGCGACTTCGCCGCCGGCACCCAGGCGTGGGCGCAGGCCAACGACGTGGAATTCGGCGGCTTCATCGAGTCGCTGCCGAACGCGATCGCCGGCAACCAGGATGCTGCCGTTGCGCAGATCGTCGCCTCCGAGGCTGATGTCGTGGCCCTGGGCACCGGTCCGGGCGAGGTCGCCGAGATCGTCGGCAAGGCCGTCGCCAGTGGCTTCGCCGGCAAGTTCGTCGGTGCGGCTCCGACCTGGAACCCGCTGCTGCTGCAGTCCGCGGCGGCCCCGGCCCTGCTGGCCACCTTCACCAACTTCGGTACCGCACCGTCGTTCGGCTCGGTGGACATCCCCGCCATGGCGGCGATGGAGGCCCAGCTCGGTGAGGGCGTCTTCCCGGACAACGACGGCTACACCTACGGATGGGTGTGGCAGTACCCGCTGAAGGCTGCGATCGAGAATGCCACCGCGGCCGGCGACATCACCCGCGAGGGGCTGCGCGCCGTGGTCACCGGCGGTATCGAGGTCGATTACGAGGGTGCCCAGCCCAATGCCCTCGTGGGTGGCCCGCCGGACACCGTCGACCGCTCGGTGACGATCAACGTGCCGAGTGAGGAGTCCCCGCTGGGGATCCAGACGATCGAGATCGGCTATGTCGGTCCGACGGCTGAGGCCTACGACTACTCCGCGCCGTGTGCCGGAGCTTGATCGAGGTCTGAGGTTGACATAGTTCGACCCGTAAGTGTTCGGCCCGTGGTGGGGTCTCGAAGCCGGTCGGCTTCGGGACCCCACCCGTCTTTATGTCAGGAGGGCGTCGTACTCGGAAGCCAGCACCGGATCTACCGAGCCCGGATGATGATGCGCTTGGACTGCTCACCCGTCTCGGCGCGGAAGTACACATAGATCTTCTTGCCGGTGCGTCGCTGCCAGGTGAACTCACCGGTGATGCCGGAGGTGATCTGCACCTCGCGCACGCCGATGCCCTCGGTGTAGGACGTCTGGCCGGGAAATTTCACGAACGGCGTCACGAGTGTTCCCTCAGGGATATCCACCGTTGCGCCATCGACGATCACTCCGGGACGCCCGCGGACCGTGCCGCGTTCGCCGGTCAGGGTGATCGAGGCCACCTCATCGACGAGTCGACCAAGGTCGAGAATCCCTGCTCCGCAGGTGATGGCGGTGCAGGTCTGGCTGGACGCAGTCGGGAAGGGCTGCACAGCGTCGATCAGTCGCGTCCGGATCGCATCGGGTGCGCTCACACCGAGACCGGCCAGCATTCCCGCGGCCGCCGACACGATCGGAGTAGCCATCGAGGTGCCGATCTTGTTTCCGAAAGAAGGTTGCTCCGGGCCCCGCACTCCGGTGTTGTCGGTAGCGAGAATCGGATCGATGTTGCTGCCACCCGGTGCGGCAATGGTGGCGGGGAACCCATCGGTACCCGTGTTGGAATAACTCGCCCGTGCTCCATTGCGATCCGTGGCGACGACTCGCACGACACCGGGGCAGTTCGCGGGGACGAACTGGTCGATTGTCGAGAACTCATTGCCTGCCGCAGTGACCACGATCGCTCCGCGCTGGTTTGCGACGTCGATGGC
>Ga0180430_10004977_pt1 | contig 11118 bp, 8 predicted proteins | sample SS_ome_9_FD_132999 | JGI IMG/M metagenome (GOLD analysis project Ga0180430, IMG submission 132999) | Hypersaline lake sediment archaeal communities from the Salton Sea, California, USA - SS_1_S_2 metaG | ecosystem: Environmental > Aquatic > Non-marine Saline and Alkaline > Hypersaline > Sediment... | reverse complement strand
TGCCGCCAGAGATGGCCCCGTTGCTTGCGGTAGCGGGTTGGCGGCATCCCGGTGCGTTTACGAAAGAACTTGGTGAAGCTCGTCGGCTCCTCGAACCCGAGCATCGCCGAGATCCGGTCGATGGCAAAATCGGTATGGACCACCAGGTCGATCGCGTGGGCCATCCGCAGACGTTGAATCTCTTCGCCGGGCGATCGTCCGAATTGTTTTTGAAACTGCTCATTCAAGGTCCGCCGCGGAATCGACAGCGTCTTTAGAACGTCCTCGATGGTTATGCCAATGTTGGCTCGGTCGTGAATCAGCTCCATCGCCCGGGCGACATCCCTGAATTGACAGTCCTGGCCGCCGGTCGATTCGCGCACGACCAGTTCCGTGGCAGGTACCTCCATCGGTTTGCGTGGTCGCCGGCCGCAGCGGATCTGCTTCACCAGCAGTTCCATTGCGCGATACCCGATGGTTTCGCCGGGCACATGAACGCTGGTCAGCGTTTGAGATTCCGAGATTGCGATGTAGGAATCGTTGACGCCGACCACGGCCACCTGCCCGGGCGTCTCGAGCCCCAGCGCTGCGGCACGGGCCAGGACCAAACGCCCCAGCACATCATTCAGGGTTAACACACCCACGGGGTACGGTTTCGCGGTCAATGCCCGATCCATCGCAGCGTTGGATAGCGCGTCATACGCGATGGGTGTGGCCTCTTCGATTTTCGTCGTCACCTCCATGTGGGTGAACGGACAGCCGGTCGCGGCGACCGCTTGCTCAAACGCTCGGGCTCGAATCGATGTGCCCGCCGTGCTGCTCGAGCCCACGTGCAGGTACCGCCGGCAGCCACACTCGCTTAGATGATCCACGGCGAGTTGGGCTATCGAGGCCGGCTTAACAAACACCGCCGGCAACCGCGGGTCAATGATATCGGAAACCATGTTCACCGCGGGAACGTCACCGCGGAGCACCCAGTCGATGATGCCCGGCCCGGCGCCTACGGCAAGCAGAATTCCATCGACATCGCCCTTCCAAGGAGGGAAGGATTCTTCGTCTTCGTCACAGGGTGTGACCCCGTAAAATTCATGCAGCGCGATGTTCGGATGGTCCTTCACGTACCGCAATACCCCAGCGAACTGGCGGCCAACTGACTCCTGGGTAGCCAGGCCGTAGACGCCGGTGACGATGGTTTTGTCGCTCAAAGGACCTCCAGGCCGCCCGAGGGATAACGCAAGACTATGCGAGGAAAGAACTTGCGTCGCTCCAAGCTTCTTTGCGATCCCGCTCAAACGGACAGGTATTGGGTTGCGGCTGTGGTAGAATACTTGTTGGGGTGGGTGAACGTAGACCCCTTGCGGACAAACAAGTCATCTTTCGAGTATTGGGCCGGGGGGGCTTGGACAGAATGAACTCATTGGATCAAAGTCGGGAGACAAACATGCAATGCTCACTCGTCGCAGCCCTGGCCATCGTCCTACTTACCGCGGGCGTCAACTCAGCCAATGCCGGCATCCTTGTCCTTGATGAGGCAACTTTTACCACCGGATATACAGGTGGCTCAACCCACACCTTCACGAATGGTGCTCTTGGAGGCTTTGATGTCACCGGATATGACAAACTCGTGTTTGTCGCGTCCTCTGAGGGCATAGATAACCTCTTGTCCGTTACTTATGGAGGCGTTGCGCTCACCGAAGCGGTGACAGCAGCTAGCGCTAACAGAGGATCTTTCATCTACTACCTGGACAATCCGACGGTGAATGGCGATCTATTTGTCCAAGGCGATTCCGGCGGCAACGGTATTGGCGGAACACTCTTCGGTCTCACCGGCACCCAGGCAGGAGTTGGAAACACAGACACTGCTGGTAGCGGTAGCAGCAATGCTACGAATGTTGCCACCTTCAATGCGAGTCTCGGATCCATTGTGATAGGTTCCGGGACGGGCAACAGTAATGCGGCAGTCGTTGATGCCCCGCAAACAACGATTACCTTTGGTCTCAATGTAGGCTCGGCATTTCATAGCGCGGGCTATCAACTCGTTGATCCGGCGGGCAGCGTGGACGCCAGCTTTTCAGCCTCCCGGGTTGTTGCGGCGGCGGAGTTTCTGGCGACTCCAATCCCCGAGCCCGGGTCGCTGGCGCTGCTTGGCGTGGGCGGGCTGATGCTGCTTACAATCCACCGCCGCTGAGATCACGAGCCCGGCGAACGTTGGAAAAACGATTCTTACTCAAATACTGATGACGATCATGAAACGCACACTCATAGCAACACTGGCCATTGTCGGCGTGATTTCTGCTTGCTCGGCGAATGCCGCCGTCATCATCCAGCAGAGCGGCTCAGACGATATCAGATTCGAAGCCGGGTCTTACGGTAGCATAGTCAATGGCACGTCTTTTGTAACTGATAATTCAGATGGCACGCTTACCACAACGACTGGCGGCAGTGATTCTCTGGTGACCTATCAGATCAACTTTGCCACGGCAGGCAACTACTTCCTATACTTTGACGCTATGTCAGGTGGTGCTTCGGCCGACAGCGTTTGGGTGAATCATGCAGCGGGTTTCAACAGTGTGCCGGGGACTAACAGTTCCGAGTCATGGAACAGCTTAAGTGTCGGCAATAACGTAGCGTGGAACGGGCTTTTTAATATCGGCACCGGACTCTCAGCGAATACCGCCTACTCGGTAACCGCTGGCTCGCCAGCCTTCGCGTGGAACGTGGCATCGCCTGGCACGGTGTCGTTTACAGTCCGGAGTCGAGAGGCCGGCCTCACTTGGAACGGCTTCGTCTTCAGTTCGAGTGACACAGAATCGGTATCGGACCTGAATGCTTTGCCGTTGAGCAATGTCGTCCCCGAGCCCGGGTCGCTGGCGCTGCTTGGCGTGGGCGGGCTGATGCTGCTTACAATCCACCGCCGCTGAGATCACGAGCCCGGCGAACGTTGGAAAAAACGATTCTTACTCAAAGACTGATGACGATCATGAAACGGACCCTCCTCGTAACCTTGGTTGCCGCGGTCTTTGCCGCCGACTCGGCCGGGGCGGCGGTTATTTCATTGTCCGTGATTAATCCGGGGTTTGAGATTGACACCGTGCCAGCGGCGGGCGCCACTGGATGGACGACGAGCAACTTCTGGACTGTCGACGGCACAGGTGAGGAGGACATCAATTCCCCGCAAGCTGGGTCCAACTTCCTCTCGGCCGACCGTAGAGCGCCAAACCCTGATGCATCACAATTCCTACGATCGACCGCTTCGCAGAACATTAACCTCAGTGTTCACGCAACTGGTATCGACCTCGGCATGGCAACGGTTGATATTGATTTCTTCGTTGCACACCGAGACGGCTTCGACGATCCCTCGGCGACACTTCAGTTCTTCGACGGCTCGAACAATCCGCTTGGCTCGCTGATCGACACCGGAGACGTGGGTCAGGACGACAACTCCGGCAATTGGTTGGCGGCGACTATCGGCGGCGGCGCTGTGGAGGTTCCCACCGGAGCCCGCAGCATGACCCTCACGTTGATCGCGACCAAAGGGGCGGGCGGGTCAGTCATTCAAACGGGCTTTGACTCTGTGAGCGCTTCAATCAGTGTCGTCCCCGAGCCCGGGACGCTGGCGCTGCTTGGCGTGGGCGGGCTGATGCTGCTTACAATTCACCGCCGCTGCTGAGATCACGAGCCCGGGCCGACAGGATTCGGCAAGAGCATGGCGAAAAAGGTGGCAGCCACCAATAAAATCTACGAGCCCAGGATGGCCGGCCCCGGCGGAGGCTCGGGCGAGGTCGGCTGCGGCGGTATTTCCGTCTGCTAATTCCGCTGCCAATGGTCCTCGGCTTCGATGACGCTGCGGGGCCCGGCGCCGTCGAGCCACTCGCGGGCGGCGGCGTCCTGCCGGAGGAACGCATCCCAAAACGCGGTGGTGAGCGCGAGGATCGCCCGATGATGATTGGGGTTGCGGGGTTCGGAATCGCCGGGCAGCGACCGATCGGTGAAGGCACTGTGTTCCGCATCGTGGAGCACCAGTTCATACGCCCGCCCCGCCGGCAGGCCGGGAAAGACAGCCAGGCGGCTGGCAACGGTTTGGCTTCCGAGCGGGGCGGTGTCTTTGGTGCCGGTCAGCAGGAGCCAGGGTATCTCCACCGCGCTGAAGGCGGTGCCGGCGTCGAGTTTGCCGCGCGGCGTGCCCGGGCTCATCACGACCGCAGCCTTAATCCGCCGATCGGTGAACCGCCGGCCAACGAGGGGCCAGGACTGGCCCGACACCGCCTGCGTGGTTTGGGCACCGAAGGAATGCCCCGACATCCCGACCCGCTCGAGGTCGAGGCGGGCGGCCAGCGGATGGCTGAGCGCCGCGTTCCAAATGGCCAGCTGGTCGAGCACCGCCGCAACGTCCGCCACCCGGAGTCGGAAGTTTTCCCCGGACGCCGCGGCCCGCATCGCCGCCATCCGCCTCGCCGGGGGCAGATCCTACCAGACCGATTCGTCGCTGCCCGGGTGCTGGAGCACGACCGTGACGTAGCCGCGAGCCGCCCAGTGGCTGCCGAGGTAGCCGCAGCCGCGGCGGGATCCCCCCAGCCCGTGGCTGAAAAGCACCACCGGACACCCGTCGGGTTCCGGAGCCCGCGTTGGCAGAAAGACGCGGATCGGAATGGTGCGGTCGCGCTTGTTATCGACGACGTCGAGGTCTCGGGGCTCGGGAGCCGGGTCACCGAGGGCGACAAGTGGATCGTAGGCGACCGCATCGGCGGCGACGCTGAATAGCAGCACGACGAGCCAGATCAGATTCCGCATCACAAGCCTCCGTTCGGCGACGTTCTTCAAGGAACCCGCTGCCGCTGCCGCCGCTCGCCGGGGCCCGCGCGACGCCGCTCCAGCCCGGGGAGCGGGCCGCCGGCCGCGACACCCGGCACGTAGTATTCCACGTAGCTCAGGTGCATCTCGTCGAATGTCTGCGGTCCCCAACGGACCGTCTGCGTCGGATCGGGATTCGCGGGATTGTCGGGGCTGTTGTCGTACCAGGCCGTGAATACGAGCGTGTCGCCCGCCCGCAGTGGGAGCGGCTCGTGCAGCCGATAGAGCAGCTGCCAGTTGAAGTCGTAGCGGGGAATGTCGAGGAGCGTGGAGCGGCCGCCGTCACCGCGGATGAGTTCATAGCGACAAGCCTTGCCGCGAACGTGCAGATGCGGCAGGAAGCCCATGATCGTGGCATCGAAAGGCAACCGGAGCGAAGCCCCCTCGCGATGGTCGGCCACCCCTGGCGGAATCGAGATCCGAGCATTGACGATGTCCGCCACCCTGACCTCGTGTCGGGGAGGCTCCCGCGCATAGATCACGCCCACGCGGGTCCGGTCGGTCGTGGCGGTGCCATTGGGCGTGTAGTGCATCTGGAACCTCAGCCGGGCTCCCCGGGGCAGCCGTGTCTCCACGATGACGGTCTGGTAAGGCATCACGCCCGTCGCCTTCACCGGCACCGGCTCGGCAAACTCGAAGATGGCGTCGGGCGTGCCGATCTGCCAGCCGTCCGGATACACTCTCGGCTGCAACGCATCCGCCGGATCACCCAAGGGCCGGCCCCCGGTAAGCCAGCCGAGGAGATCCTGCTTTTCCGCCGCGGCGAGCGAGCGGTCGTTGGCCCATGGCGTGTGAACGCGGCCGGTCTCGGCATCGGTCTCCGGGGGGGCGGCGAACCAGGGGGGCATGATCCCGCGGTCGATCACCTGCCGAACCATCGCCGCGTGGGCCACCAGGTGCTCGTACGTGTCGAGTGGAAACGGCCCGACGCCCCCGAAGTTCGCCGCCGCGATCCGCATCTCGGCCGGCTCGTCGGTTGCCACAGGATTGACGAGAATCCAGACGATGTCGTCGCCGGAGGACGCCGCCAGCTCCGCGAGCCGTGGCAGATACTTGCGGCTCAACGGACAACTCGTGCTCGTCATCGCAAAGACGACGATCCGGTCGGCGGCGATCGTGAAGAGCGAGCGTTTCGCGCCCGTGATGTCGGTATAGGCGACGTCCCCCACGCGGCGGCCGATGCCGTGGTCACCCGGCCGCACCGGTTGCGGTCCCTGGCGGACCGGCAGTTCGGCCCGGGCGGGCTCGCCACCCTCGGAACCCGCTGCCGCCGACTTCGTCGTCTGGCTGCCCGCTCGGGAGCGGAGATCTCGGAGGGCCCCCGTCCGCACCGCCTCGACCGCTTCGGGCTTCGTGATCAAGCCGTTGCCGTCGAGATCGAGCCGCTCGAAGATCGCCGGCGCCGGCAGTTCCTCGCGTGTGAGTTGCCCGTCGCCGTTTCGATCGAGTTGGTCGAACCGTCGCCCGGGAGCCTGCTGGCCGCTGGCACGACCCGCCAGCGCCGCGCAGCACGCCACGACCAGCAGGCCTCTGAGTATCCGCGAGCCTCGTCGCATTCCCATGATGTCCGTTTGAACGGGCGAAGCTGGCCGAGGTTTCGAGCCGGATAGCCTTTGGCGTCGACGAAAGAAAAAGGTGCCAGCCACCAAATCTGTCTGCGACACGGGCCGACCCAATTGGCCGCCTTGTGTATCGGGAACGCGTAGCGGACGCGTGTGATCCGGCCGTGCAGGCCGCGGATCACGGAGAGCCCGTGTCGAGCAGGCGAACGACCCTGCACCGGCGGACCACGCGGCGCCGCACCCGTTCGGTGAACGCGGCGCCACTTGAAGGAGAAATCAAATTAACCACGCCGACGGCGCTGTGCGATCAGCAGGCCGCCCAGCAGGCCCAGCAGCGCCAGCGAGCTGGGCTCGGGGACGGCGACGAACGAGATAGCTGCGGCGTCCACATTAGTGAAGGCGCTGCCCGCGGACAGAACGATCTGAATCTGGCCGGCCCCGCCAGAGTTGTATGTTCCCAGCGATGAGAAGTTTATTGCATCGCCATTCGGGTCAGTCAGAGCAAGATCGGCTGGCACGGCCAGTTTGTGGTTCTTCAATACCGCTGCCAAACCATTGACGCTGTATGATGCATCATTTGCATTATTGCCTTTGCCGTTCTTGTTCCAGTTGACAAACACCTCGACAAGCGTATTGCTGGGTAATCCGCTGAAGGCCCAGGTCGCGGTATTCGTACCTGTGATATAGCCACGGGAAGCGGCTGCATCACCTGGCGCGTTCCAGAAAGATCCCGTTTAAACGTTGGGGAATCCTGGTTCAGTAGACGCTGAAAACGTGCCGGTGATCCCGGTGAAGTCGTCGCCATCGGTGCTGAGGTCGTAAAGCACACCTGCGCTGCCTACACTCACCGAATCGAGCACAGCAATCGTCGCAGCGCTGGCTGGACCTGCCGCTACGAGAGCGGCTACGAGGCCTGCCACCTTGAATAAGTGGGTAGTCACCGCTTAGTCCCCTTTGAGAAGATGACAGAGTGATAGTCTAGTCAATGGCACTTCCGCAAGCTTTTCGCGGCTGATGAGCGGCTTGCGAGTCGCGTGCTCCCGTCTTTTCGATCCGCGGTAGGCCTTTCCCCGCCCTTCCCCTACCCCCCTGGAGTGGCGTTTTTCTGGTTTGTGCGCGGAGTTTCTCCGAAAAAGGTGCCAGCCACCAAATCTGGGTAAACCGGGAAAAGACGCTGCCCAAACCCCCTAGATTTGGTGGCTGGCACCTTTTTCTTTCACGTGGAACATGAACTACCACGCCGAGCACCACATGTACGCGGCCGTGCCCTGCTACAACCTCGGCTGAGCCCGCGGCCGACCCGTCGCGTGCCACGGCGTCGGGCAGGCCCTCGCCGAGCGGGCGTGACGCCTCGCCGGGGCACGGGCTTGCCCCTCAGGCCAGGATGCCCTTCACGACGTGGCCGTGCACGTCGGTCAGCCGGAAGTCTCGGCCCTGGAACCGCCAGGTGAGCTTCGTGTGGTCGAAGCCGAGCAGGTGCAGGATCGTGGCCTGTAGATCGTGGATATGCACCGGGTCGCTGGCCACCTTGAAGCTGAGCTCGTCGGTCGAGCCGTGCACGTGGCCAGCCTTCACGCCGCCGCCGGCCATCCACACGGTGTAGCAGTCGGGATAGTGGTCGCGGCCGAGGATCTTCCCACCGGCGGTGCGGCCCTCGCGGAAGGGCGTGCGGCCGAACTCGCCGGTGCACAGCACGAGCGTGTCGTCGAGCAGGCCGCGCTGTTCGAGATCCTCGATCAGGGCGGCGGCCGGCTTGTCGAACGTGGCCGCCTTCTTGGTGAGCCCGTCGCGGATGTCCTCACTCGGATTGGTGCCGTGGAAGTCCCAGCCCCAGTCGAAAAGATGCACAAACCGCACGCCTTCCTCGACGAGCCGCCTCGCCAGGAGGATGTTGTTGGCCAGGCTCGCCCCGCCCGGCGTGGCCCCGTAGGCCTCGAGGACGTGCTGCGGCTCTTTGGAAATGTCCATCACCTCCGGCACGCTCGCCTGCATCCGGAAGGCGAGTTCATACTGGGCGATTCGCGTGAGCGTCTCGGGGTTGCCGAGTTCAGCCGCCTGCAGTTCGTTCAAATCCCTGAGGGCGTCGAGCGTTTTTCGCCGCATCGCCCGGTCCATGCCGGGCGGATCGGAGACGTAGAGCACGGGATCGCCCTTGGAGCGGCACTGCACGCCCTGATAGACGCTCGGCAGGAAACCGGAGCCGAAGCTGCTCGTGCCGCCGTTGGGCTGAACACCCGAAGAAATCAGCACCACAAAGCCCGGCAGATCGGCGTTTTCGCTGCCCAGCCCGTAGGTCACCCACGACCCGAGGCTCGGCCGGCCGGCCCGCGGGGCGCCGGTGTAGACGAGCAGTTCGGCCGGGGCGTGGTTGAACTGATCGGTGTGCATGCTTTTTACAAAGCAGAGCTTGTCGGCCACGCGGTGGAGGTGGGGAATCGCGTCGGAAAGCTCGATCCCGCTCTCGCCGCATTTGGTCCAGCTGCGCCGCGTGCCGAGGAGCTTGGGCGTGCCCTTGGTGAAGGCAAACTTTTTTCCAGCCAGATACTCAGCCGGGCAGTCCTCGCCGTCGTGCTTCACGAGCTGCGGCTTGTGGTCGTACATGTCGAGGTTCGGCGGCGACCCCGTCAGGTGGATCACGATCATCCGCTTGGCCTTGGCCGGCAGCGGCGGCAGCCGGGCGGCGAGCGGGTCGGCGGGGCTCTCGCCGTCGGCTGTGGCCGCGGTGGCACGATCACCCAGCAGGCTTCCCAGGGCGATCGCACCGATCCCGCCCCCCATGCTGCCGAGCAGATGGCGGCGGGTGGCGAGGAGCTTGTGGTCGAGGATCGGGTTCATGGGCACATGAAGGTTTCGTCGAGGTTCAGGATCACGTTGGCCACGACCGTCCAGGCGGCGAGGTCGGCCATCTTCGCAGGCGTGTCGATGCCGAGCTCGGCCGGCGGGGCTCCGAGCGGGTCGGTCGCCATCAGCTTCGCGGCCTCCAGGTCATCGCGATACTCGCCCGCCGCCTCGTCGTGGAGGGCGACGAGCCGGTCGATCTCGGGCTCGGTGGGATGGCGGGTGAGCACAAGCCGGAAGCCGCGGGTGGCCCGCTCGGCCGCCGTCTCGCCCCCCTCGCCAATCATCCGCCGGGCGAGCGCCTGGGCCGCCTCGACGTAGACCGGGTCGTTCAGGGTGACCAGTGCCTGCAGCGGGGTGTTGGTTCGCGGGCGGCGGAGCGTGCAGACCTCTCGGCTGGGGGCGTCGAAGGTGGCCATCGAAGGATAGGGGTTGCTCCGCCGCCAGGTCGTGTAGATCGCCCGACGGTAGCGATCCTCACCGGTACTCGTTTTCCAGTCGATGCCGCCCCCGAAGGCCGCCTTGAGGCCGAGGTCGGGCTGCGGTGGATGGACGCTCGGCCCCCCCTTCTTCGGCGAGAGCAGGCCCGCCGCGGCCAGGGCCTGGTCTCGGATCACCTCGGCCGAGAGGCGGACCCGCGGGCCGCAGGCGATGAGCCGGTTTTCCGGGTCGGCCGCGACGAGCTCCGGCGGGCAGGTGCTCCTCTGGCGGTAGGCTGCCGTCGACACGACCAGCCGGGTGATGGCCTTGGTGTCCCAGCCTGAATCGACCAGTTCGCAGGCCAGCCAGTCGAGCAGCTCCGGGTGGCTCGGCAGTTCGCCTTGGGCCCCGAACTCCTCGCTCGTCGAGACGATCCCGATCCCGAAGAGCCGCTCCCAGATCCGGTTGACCACCACTCGCGCCGTCAGCGGATTGGCCGGGTCGACCAGCCACCGGGCCAAGGCCAGCCGGTCGATCCGGCCGTCGGCTGACGGCTTGGCCGGATTGAAGACAGCCGGCACGGCGGCGGTCACCTCCGGGCCGAGATCGTTCCAGTTGCCCCGAAACTGGAGCCTGGTCACCCGCCGCTTGGCCGGAGGCAACTCCTGCATCACCGGCACGGTGGTCACCGGCTTGATGGCCGCCAGCTTCTTCTCGAGGCCGGCCTCGAGCTCGCGCAGCGGCCGCAGCTCGGGGGGCTCGAGCGTTCCCTTTCCGGCCGGCGGGGCGTGGCGGGCGATCTGGGCGAGTTCCGCTTTGATCGCTTCGCGGCGGGCTTTCTGCTCAGGCTCGAGCACAGGCAGCACCGGAGCCTCGTTGGGCCGGTCGGCGTCGGCGGTCTGGTTGAAGATTGCATAGACGCCGAAATACTCCCGCTGCGAGAGCGGGTCGTATTTATGGTCGTGGCACTGGGCGCAGGCCATCGTGGTGCCCATCCAGGTGCTCAGCGTCGTGTTCACCCGATCGACGACGGCCGCCACGCGAAACTCCTCGTCGATCGTGCCACCCTCCGAGTTGGTCAGCGTGTTGCGATGAAACGCGGTGGCGATCCGGTCATCGTCGGTGGCGTTTGGCAGGAGGTCACCGGCGAGCTGCCGAATCGTGAACTCGTCGAAGGGCATGCCCGCGTCGCAGGCCCGGATCACCCAGTCCCGCCAGGCCCAGATCGACCGCGGCCGGTCGTCGGCGTAGCCGGCGCTGTCGGCATAGCGGGCGAGGTCGAGCCAGCCGCGGGCAACGTGCTCGCCGTAGCCAGGATGGGCGAGGAGACGGTCGATGAACCGCTCGACCGCGTCGGGGGCGGCATCGGCCACGAAGGCATCGACCTCTGCGGGCGTCGGCGGCAGACCGGTCAGATCGAGGGCCAGCCGGCGGGCGAGCGTCAGGCGATCGGCCTCGGGCTGCGGCT
>Ga0180430_10004976_pt1 | contig 11118 bp, 4 predicted proteins | sample SS_ome_9_FD_132999 | JGI IMG/M metagenome (GOLD analysis project Ga0180430, IMG submission 132999) | Hypersaline lake sediment archaeal communities from the Salton Sea, California, USA - SS_1_S_2 metaG | ecosystem: Environmental > Aquatic > Non-marine Saline and Alkaline > Hypersaline > Sediment... | reverse complement strand
GACTACTTCTTGAAGCTGCCTCGAATCCGCTTCCTGCTCGCCGACGATCCGGGCGCCGGCAAGACGATCATGAGCGGCCTGCTCCTCAAGGAGTTGAAGGCCCGAGGCCTCGTGAAGCGCACACTTGTCGTCACGCCCGCCAACCTGACGTTCCAATGGCAGCGGGAACTCAAGGACAAGTTCCGCGAGAGCTTCGACGTCATCAACAGCCAGGTTCTCCGCTCCAACTACGGGCAGAACCCGTGGCAGGAGCGCGATCAGGTCATCACCTCTGTGTCCTGGGTCTCGCGGATTGAGGATGCTCGGGACAGCCTCCTTCGATCGCGGTGGGATCTCGTCATTGTCGACGAGGCGCACAAGATGTCCGCTTACGCGGACGATCGAAAGACGCTCGCGTACAGACTCGGCGAATCCCTCTCGGGGATGACGGATCATTTGCTGCTGATGACAGCGACGCCGCACAAGGGTGATCCAGAGAACTTCTGTCTGTTCTTGTCGCTGCTGGATCGAGACGTCTATGGGAATATCCAGAGTCTCGAGCAAGCCATGCGGCAGCAGAGTGCCCCTTTCTACCTGCGTCGCACGAAAGAGGCACTGGTCACGTTTCCCGATCCCGACACGGGCGAAGTTCGCAAATTGTTTACGAATCGGGAGGTGCATACCGCGGCCTTCGACCTTGATGGTGAAGAGCTCGAGTTCTACGACGAATTGACCCGGTACGTGGAAGATCAGTCAATCCGGGCTTCAGCGGACGATTCGGCTCGCGGTCGAGCGGTCGGCTTCACGATGGCAATGCTGCAGCGTCGCATGGCGTCCACGGTCTATGCCGTCCGCCGAAGTCTCGAGCGAATGCGCAACCGCCGCGAGAAGATCCTCGCCGATCCAGATGCGTATCGCCGAGAGCTGATCGAGAAGAAGCTCCCTGATGACTTCGAGGATCTGACGGAAGAGGAACAGCAGGACATCATCGCGCAGCTCGAGGATGTAGTTGCCGATGTGGACCCGGCAGCGCTCCGTGAGGAGATCGCCAGGCTGACGCGGCTCATCGAACAGGCGATGCACCTTGAGCGCCGCGAGGTCGAGTCCAAACTCAACAAGCTGCGCACGGTCCTCAACGAGAACGGGTTCTTCCAAGATCGCAGCAAGAAACTTCTCCTGTTCACCGAGCACAAGGATTCTCTCGACTTCCTCGCCGGCGACGGCAAGGACGGACGGCCGCTGGGCAAGCTCCGCGAGTGGGGTATGTCTGTGACCACGATTCATGGCGGCATGAAGATCGGCGATCGTGACACTCCAGGAAGTCGTATCTACGCCGAGCGGGAGTTCCGCGAGACATGCCAGATCCTGGTCGCAACAGAGGCGGCAGGCGAAGGCATCAATCTCCAGTTCTGCTCGGAGATGGTCAACTATGACATCCCTTGGAATCCCGTCCGGCTGGAGCAGCGAATCGGCCGCATCCACCGGTACGGGCAGACAGAGGATTGTGTGATCTTCAACTTCGTGGCCAAGAACACGCGGGAAGGTCGCGTGCTCCAGAAGCTCCTTGATCGCCTTGCGGAGATTCGCCGCGAACTGGGGACCGATCAGGTCTTCGACGTCGTTGGCGAAGTGTTCCCGGCGAACCTTATTGAGAAGCTGTTCCGTGAGATGTACGCCAGGCGACTCGACGAGCACACGATTCAGAATCGGATCGTCGAAGAGGTCGATCCTGAGCGCTTCCGGAACATCACCGAGTCCGCGCTCGAGGGGCTCGCCAAACGCCAGCTCAACCTCAGCGCGGTAATCGGCCGCTCGGTCGAGGCGAAGGAACGTCGGCTCGTTCCTGAAGCGATTGAACAGTTCTTCGTTGGTGCTGGACCGGTCGTCGGAGTGTCTCCCCGTCCTGTCGCCAAGAACTCGGGGGTGTACCGCGTTGGTCGAGTGCCTCGACACCTGCATTCGATCGGAGATCGCCTCGAAGGCCGCCACGGTCGGCTTGGTCGAGAGTACGCGCGCGTTTGCTTTGATAAGACGAAGCTGGAAGTGGAACCCACGCTGGAGTGGGTCACGCCTGGTCACCCACTCTTCGAGGTCGTCCGCGAGGATCTGCTGGAGCGAGTCGAACGAGACCTCCGAAGCGGAGCTGTGTTCTATGACCTGAATCGCGATGCGCCATGCACGCTCGATGTGTTCGCGGCATCCATCAAGGATGGACGCGGCAAGACGCTGCATCGCCAGCTGTTTGTGGTGGAGACAGACGTCCAAGGTGCCATGCACCTTCGGCAACCGACCATTCTTCACGAGGTGGCAGCCCACACGGACCATCCCGCACCTTCGTTGGACGCCCCGGCACCCGAGCGTGCCGTGGTTGAGACGTACCTGGTCGAGAACGCCCTTCAGCCATGGCTGCAAGCGATGCAGGCGGAGCGATCCAGCGAGATCGAGAGAGTCGCGAGGCACGTCGAGATCAGCCTGAACGCGCTGATCAACCGACAGCAGTTCCAGCTTGCGGAGTACCTGAATCGGCAGGTCGAGGGAATGACAGTACCGGGGCTTGACGGCCTCATCGCCCAGACCGAGCACCATCTGGACGACCTCAACAATCGACTTGAGACACGAAGGCGGGAGCTCGACATGGAGCGCCACGCCTCGATCTCTGACATTCATCGTCTTGGGCGAGCGATTATCGCCCCGCATCCGGAACGCCAGGCGCCACAGTTCGCGCCCATGCGACGAGACGACGAAGTTGAGCATCGGGCGGTAGAGATTGCAACGGCATTCGAGGAGGGCCGCGGCTGGCAGGTCGAGAGTGTTGAGAGCGAGAACCGAGGATTTGATCTCATCTCACGTCGTCCTCATCCGGAGGATCCGAGGACGTTTGTGGAAGTGCGGTTCATCGAGGTCAAAGGTCGGGCGGGCGTTGGTGAGGTCGCGCTTACCGAGAACGAATACCGGACGGCGGATCGCATGCGCGGGGAGTATTGGCTCTACACCGTCTTCAACTGTGCATCGGAACCCGAGCTTCATGTAGTCCAGAATCCGGCCCGCCTCAGCTGGGAGCCAATAGTCACCGTCGAACACTATCGAGTGCCACCAGGTCAGGTTACGGAGGCCGCCAGCAAATGAACCCGTACGGTGCCTACACCTTCGCACATGACCGTGCCGTCTACCTGGTGGACCTCTACGACCTCCTTCACAACCGTCGACAGCGCGCCGCTCGCTCCGACTGGGTCAGTTCGTTCAAAGAGCTTATGCACTGGAACCAGGGTGATGAAGTCCATCGCGTCGATGGCGACAACTGCATCCTGGTTATGCGCAACCCATCCGACTGGACTATGCAACACTTCGCACACGACCACCTGTCAGAACTGTTGCGTTCAGCGATTGTCTGTGGCGTATCGGCGATGGATAGGTTCTTCCACGATGTTGTCCTCGACAACTCGCTCAAGCTCCTACGCCGTGCAGATGCTGATGTGCCAAAGACGCTCCGCGAGGTCAAGCTGTCGCTCATCGATGCGGATGCCGCCATCGCTCACGCATTGAAAGGCAGAGCCAACGGAGCCAGGTCGCGGCCGCGAAACACCCTCAAAGCTCGCCTCGCTGAGGCATTGCATCAGCACACCTTTCAAAGCTCGTCAGGTGTTGAGCACGCGATGGGTATGCTTGGTCTCGGCAAGCCTTGGGGCGATCTGTCTAGGCATATGCAAGGGAGTGCTGAAGATGTGAAGGCCAGACTCAACGGCATCGTGCGGCGGAGGAATCAGATTGTTCACGAGGGTGATCTGGTTCGGACTGCCAGGCCACAATCTCCAAAGATGCATGATGCTGTTTCGGCAACGGTCAGAGACGATCTCGACTGGCTGAAGAGTCTCGTTACCAACGTCAACAACCGAGTCCAGGCCGAGCTATGACTGCCCTATACCCGAAACGCCTCATCGAAGTCGACCTCCCCATCGCACGGATTTCCGCACACTCGCGCCGGGAGAAGTCGATCCGTCACGGCCACATCTCGACGCTGCATATCTGGTGGGCAAGACGGCCGCTCGCGGCTTGTCGAGCTGTCATTCTCGCATCGCTTTGGCCTGACCCCGTCGACCTGGCCGAATGGCAGGCGGAGGCGGATGCTTCGGATGAAATCCGCGCACCGAGGAATGAAGAGCTCGGGCAGGGAGAGGGGGTCGCTATTCGGCCACATCGGTTCCTTGGTGAGGCTCGGGCTCAAATGAAGCGGTGGGCGTCGAAGTACTTGGCAAAGGCGAGCGCAGAGTCCTATCCGAACCTGATCAAGATTCAACAGGGCGAAGGCGCTCTCGAGGATCCGGAGTTCCTGCGAGCCGTGTTACTCGACTTCATTGCCGACTTCGCGAATTGGGATAACGCGAGCGACGTTGACTATCTCTCCACCAGTCGGTCCCTTGTCCAAGCCGCCCACGAAGCTCTTGGCGGTGAGCCTGGCACCCGGCCAATGGTCATCGACCCATTCGCAGGCGGCGGGAGCATCCCGTTGGAAGCTCTGCGTACTGGGGCTGATACATTCGCATCTGATCTAAACCCCATTCCCGTCTTGCTCAACAAGGTCGTACTCGAGTACATCCCGAAGTACGGCCAGCGCCTTGCTGACGAAGTGCGCAAGTGGGGTCAGTGGATTAGAGAGCAGGCGGAGAATGAGCTGTCACAGTTCTACCCGAGTGACCAGAGTACGAGCACCCCAATCGCCTACATTCGAGCCCGAACTATCCTGTCGGAAGCGCCCGGCCAACGAACTCTTCCGGTCGAAGTGCCACTCATGCGATCGATGTGGCTGGCGAACAAGAAGGGAAGGAAGATAGCGCTTCGATGGACTCGAGACGGCAGCGGAAAGGTCAAGACCAAGATCGTTGAGGTGACGTACTTCATCGACGGCGAGCCTACCGAAGTTCGTGTTCGACGACCATTGCTGGAGATCTTCGAGCCGGTACGCGACTCAGAAGTCGAAGCGGGCCCAGTGGCTCGCGGGCATGCAACCTGCCCGGTCACCGGGTACACAACCAAGGTGAAGTCAGTGCGGTCGCAGCTGATGCAGAGGCAGGGTGGTTCGCGGGATAGCCGATTGCTCGCGGTGGCATCCGTCCATGCGACAAAGAAGGGTCGCACATATCGCCTGCCCCAGCGTTCTGACGAACACGCTGTTGCAATGGCAGGAGCGAAGCTGGCCGCAATGGAGAGCGAGGCAGTGGGCGCGTTATCGCTTGTGCCCGATGAGTCGTTTACCGGATTGGAGCCTCGCCGGATTCCCGTGCCGCAATATGGCATTGCTCGTTTTCGTGACTTGTTCACGGATCGGCAGTTGCTAGCGCTCACCGTTTTACGACAGCTTATTGACCAGGCACATGCCCGTCTCTGCGCGAGGGAAGATGCAGAACTGGCAACTGCAGTGAAGATCTGGCTGGCGATGACATTCAGTCGGCTTACAGATCTAAACAACGCGATGACTAACTGGGTCGCAAACGTCGAGTGTCCAAAGCACCTGTTCGGGCGACAGGCCATCCCGATGGTCTGGGATTTTGCAGAAGCGAATCCGCTCGCAGAATCTAGTGGATCTTGGGCCAGTATGGTCGAGCGCACTGCCTATTCGACGGAAGGGTCGCTCTATACAGCGCCGGGGTTTGCAACGGCCGCACAGGAGTCGGCTACCGCGCATTCCCTTCCGGACGACAGTGTTCATGCCATGGTAACTGATCCGCCGTACTACTACTCAGTACCGTATAGCGACCTGTCGGACTTCTTCTATGTCTGGCTACGTCGGGTGCTCGGCGATGAACTCCCGGACCTGTTCTCGAGTGCGCTGACGCCGAAGGATCAGGAATGTGTTCAGAATCTGCCTCACTCCGAAGTATCGCACTTGCAGAAGTCCAAGGCGTTCTTCGAAGAGACGATGACTGTCTCATTGTCAGAGGGTCGACGAACCGTGCGACCTGACGGACTTGGGGTGGTTGTGTTCGCGCATTCCGACACTGAGGCATGGGAGTCATTGCTTGGAGCACTTATCGACGGAGGGTGGTGCGTTACAGGGTCGTGGCCGATCGACACAGAGATGCAGAGCCGTGTGATCGCCAATCGCCAGAGCACTTTGGCATCATCCGTCCATATTTGCTGCCGACCTCGCGAAGACGCGTCGGGCGAGCTCGTCACGTCTTCCATCGGCGAGTGGCGAGAAGTGATTGCTGAACTTCCTGAGCGGCTTCGCGAGTGGATGCCGAGACTAGCGGATGAAGGTGTTGTCGGAGCCGACGCGATTTTCGCATGTCTTGGGCCGGCACTGGAGATTTTCAGTCGCTATAGCCGTGTCGAGAGAGCTAGTGGCGAGACAGTGCCGCTTCGCGAATATTTGCAGCACGTTTGGGCTGCTGTCTCTAACGAAGCCTTGTCGATGATGTTCAAAGATGCGGATGCGGCGAGCCTTGAGCCGGACGCCCGTCTGACCGCCATGTGGCTCTGGACTTTGGGCGCGGGAACGAACATCAAGGCACTATCCCAGGGCGGCGTCGACGATGCCGCATCAGTGGACGACCCAGGCGTAGAGGATGAACAGGCGGCAGCCGCGGCAAGGATCGGCTTCTTCCTAGAGTTCGATGCCGCAAGGAAGATCGCGCAGGGTCTTGGTGTTCATCTGGAGAAGTCGACGAGCATTGTCGAAGTCAAGGGCGACAAGGCGCGACTCTTGCCCGTTGCTGAGCGAGTCCGCTACCTCTTTGGCAAGGAGGCAATGGAGGATTCAGTAGATCGGCGCCGACGCAAGAAGAATGAACAACGAAGTCTGTTCGAGGAGCTCGAGGCAATTGAGGCGGACGTTGAGAGCGTCGGTAATGGTCGCTTTGGCGGGCTGGACACGGCCAAGCCTGGAGTGACAGTACTCGACAAGGTGCACCAGTCGATGGTCTTCTTCGCATCGGGTCGGGGGGAGGCCCTTCGTCGGTTTCTCGTTGACGATGGCATCGGGAAGGACGGTAGGTACTGGAAGCTAGCCCAAGCGCTGTCGGCGCTCTATCCAAGCGGTACCGATGAGAAGCGCTGGGTTGATGGAGTGCTAGCGCGGAAGAAAGGGCTCGGGCTGTGATGCCCGGGGCTTCGCGTATCAAGTTGATCGACGGCATTCCTGGCGACAGCCTCGGCCTGCGATGGCGCGCGGCCTTCTTCCAGATTGTTGAATCAGCCGAGATCGCAGATCCCCTGCGAGAGTCGGGAGTCCCTGGCAGACTTAGAGACTGGACCAGCAACCTGACCACTGCTGTCGTCGCGTCATGCGAGTCGCTGGGGCTGGCCGCGGCGGGCAAGGGGCACGGCCTCGATCTACTTGCGGAGTCACGTCAGGAGTACCTGGGACTGGACGTCACGGCATTCCTACCGAGTGCCGCGGACATGGCATCATGGCCCTATCCACTGATGGCGTTCGAGCTTGAGAACAGCATGCGGGACGACCGCATCGCCTATTCGATCTGGAAGGTTGCGAGTGTGCGCGCAAAGTTGGGCGTGGTCTTCGCTTACCGCAAGACGTGGGACGAAGCAAACCGGCTCGTCGGGACGTTGGCGAAAGCTGTGCCGGGCGGATTCGGTCCTGACTGGAATGAAGACTCGGACAGCGAGATCGTCCTGGCGGCCGGGAGCCGATCGGACAATGAGCAGTTCCCCTGGGGCTACTTCAAGTTCTGGGCCTTTAACCGAAACACACGACGATTTGAGAAGCTGTAGCGAGGCGCACGATGGCGAAGCTCAAGCCCTGGTATCAGACAGTCACCCCCCGTGAGGACTTGCGAGAGAACAAGCCGCTCGATGCGTCTGAGTTCGCCGTTCACCTCGATCAGGTTCGCTCGGGCACTGCGCCCGAGGTCTACACCAAGCCGTCGAAGTTCTTCGAGCGGACATATCTGACTTCAAGCCTGTTGTCTCTCTCGGCGGAGGTGTTGCGACGGCTGTCAGGCATCAAGGTCGAGACCTCAGCCATCTTCAACATGGCGACGCAGTTCGGTGGCGGCAAGACCCACTCCCTGACCGCGCTCATGCACCTCGCCCGCGGGGGCCCAGACGCCAGCTCTTGGAAGGGAGTGGATCGAATCCTCAGGGAGGCTGGTCTTGAGGAGGTTCCCTCGGCGAGCGTGGCAGCGTTCGTTGGCGACAAGTTCGATGCTCTGGAAGGTCGGGGCGGAAACGGGGAACCGCAGCGTAAGTCTCCATGGGGTGAGATTGCCTGGCAACTGAGTGGCGAAGAGTCGTTCAATGTGGTCGCCGAGCATGACTCCAAAGGAATCGCTCCCGGTGGTGATCTGATTGAGCAGATGCTCCCCAATGAGCCATGCCTCATTCTCATCGATGAGATGATGAACTACGTCATGCGTGCGAGGCCTACGGGCATCGTGCCCCAACTGCATGCGTTCATTCAGAACCTCACGGCCGTCGCTGCAGAATCGGACAAGCTTGTTCTCTGCGTATCGATCCCCTCATCGAGCGAGACGGAACTGCCCGAGAAGGAGGACCGGGCCGACTACGAAGCGTTCAAGAAGATGCTCGATCGCACCGGCAAGGCGATCGCAATGTCTGGTAAGGGCGAGACTGCAGAGATCATCAGGCGCCGACTGTTCGAGTGGGAAGGGCTGAACAAGGACGCTATCGCGACCGTGCGGGCGTATGCCGAATGGGCGTCGGAGTGCCAGCAAGAGCTACCGAACGTTGATGGGGAGCAGGCTCGCAAACTGTTCGAGTCAACGTATCCATTCCATCCGTCCGTCATTTCCGTCTTTGAGCGCAAATGGCAAAGTCTCCCGAGGTTCCAGCGTACGCGAGGCGTACTGCGACTCTTGGCTCTTTGGGTCTCGCGGGCGTACCAGCAGGGGTATGGCAAGGCGAGCGGTGAGCCTCTCTTGCAGCTCGGCTCTGCACCACTGGACGACCGGACGTTCCGCGATGCCGTGTTTGAGCAGTTGGGCGAAGAGAAGTTGAAGGTGCCGGTCGAGACGGACATTGCCGGTCGCAGTGATTCGCACTCTCTCAGACTCGACGAGGAATCCACACCGAATATCAAGAAGCAGCGGCTGCATCAGAAGGTCGCCACCTCCATCTTCTTCGAGTCGAACGGTGGCATGGCGGCGGCACAGGCCGAGGCCGCGCTCCCGGAACTGAAGATGGCACTTGGCGGCCCTGAGTTCAACTGGGCGGAACTCGATAGTGTGCTGGAGGGATTGCTGGGCCGTTGCTTCTACCTCGTGGCCGAGCGCAATCGATACCGATTCGGTCTGACGCCGAACTTGAACCAGATGCTTGTCCACCGTCGCGCCAATGTTCGCGAGTCGGACATTGAGGAGCGCATCAAGCGCGAGATCAATGACCTGTTCAATGTGAAACCGCAGGATCCGGAACGACGCCGGTGCTTGCCGGAGCTTCGGTTCTTCCCACGCAAGAGCAACGACATTCCGGACCGGGCGCAGCTCTGGCTTGGAGTGCTTGGCTTCGACATGCCCCAAGGCGAAGGCGCGACCGCGGCATTGATGCAGTCCATCGTGAAGGAATGCGGCTCGTCGGGGCGCACATACAAGTCAGGCGTCTTCTTCGCGGTGCCCGAAGCGTCCGCAGCGGTGACTGATGATGCCCGGAGCGTCCTGGCTTGGGAGGATATCTCTGACGATTCAGAGTCCGTTTCGAGGCTCGATGATGCGCAGAGGAAAGACCTGAAAGTCAAGCACGGACGCGCAGACCGGGACTTGAAGGAGTCGCTGTATCGGGCCTACCGGCACGTGTACATGCTCGGTAAGGACAACGGCGTTGTACATGAGGATCTGGGGCAGATCACCTCCAGCGTTGATGCCTCGATCTCCAACATGATCGTCGGTCACCTGCTCGGGAAGGAGATCATCACCAAGTCAGTCGGCCCAACCAAGCTCGTCCGCTATTGGCCGCCGGCGCTCGAGGAGTGGAGCACCAAGGCCGTTAGAGACGCCTTCTTCGCGTCACCGGCATTGCCGCGCCTGTTGGACGCGGACTCGCTAAAGCGAACGGTCGCGGATGGCGTCTCCCAGGGGCTGATCGGATACGCCCACAAGGACGCGGATGGACGCCTTCATCTGGACCACTATGAAGAGTCAGTCGGAGAGGCCGAGATCGAGATCAGTGACGATGTGTTCATCCTCAAGGGTGAGCACGCCCAACGACTCAAGGAGCCACCACGACTGACCGCGATATCCGTACGGCCCAATCCACCCGCCCCGGTCAAGATTGGCGATGCGTCTGTCTTTACCGCGACCGGACAGGATCAGTATGGCGGTGAAATGCCGCTCGCGTCTGTCGAATGGACCTGCTCTGGTGGGACGATCGGTGCCGACGGCAAGTTCATCGCCGGTGAAGAGACCGGCAACTTTGAAGTAACTGCAGCGAGTCAGGGAGTCGCGTCTCATGTCTCGATTCGAGTGATCGAACCTTCCGCCGAGCCTGAGCCTGGCGGCGGTGGAGGCCACGAACAGCTCTTGTTGTGGTCGGGCGACGTCCCCGCGCAGAAGTGGATGAACTTCTACACAAAGGTGTTGTCGCGATACGCAGCCTCAACCGACCTGAAGCTCCGAGTCAGCTTCGAGGCAAGAGTAGATGATGAACAGGCGGCACGGGCACTTGAGGATGCTCGGACAGCACTGCGTGAACTTGGATTGGATGCCGAAGCGAGGCTTGACTAATCGCAACCGGTCAGTTGTAGCCCCCTAGCAGTTCGTCTTGCACTTCAACAGGTTCCATGCTCGGCGCTGAGAATCCCAGTGCGTTGTTGAGGTGATCGGGCGGAGATCACGCTCGGTGATTGGATCTCGACCGTGCAGGACCGGCGGCAAGAACAAAGGGCTTCCTCGATGTCCGGTGCCAGGTGAAGCAGGTTGAGAATCTGGGTCATCCGCGGCTGTGTCACACGGGCAAGCGTCGCAAGCTCTGACTGGTTCGACACGACGTAGTCGCGCATTAAGCCGTCGAAGCGAACCGCCAGCTGACATGCCCCCATTCTCTGGTCCAGCGTTATGAGAGTCGGGTGGTTTCCATGACAGACGTGGTTCCTTGGCTTGCCGACGCGGAGCGAAGGGGCGAAGCCCCGAGCGGAGCGGCGGCAAGCCGAGATGCGTAGACCGACGGCGG
>Ga0180430_10004975_pt1 | contig 11120 bp, 10 predicted proteins | sample SS_ome_9_FD_132999 | JGI IMG/M metagenome (GOLD analysis project Ga0180430, IMG submission 132999) | Hypersaline lake sediment archaeal communities from the Salton Sea, California, USA - SS_1_S_2 metaG | ecosystem: Environmental > Aquatic > Non-marine Saline and Alkaline > Hypersaline >... | reverse complement strand
GCAAGCGATAAAAATTGGCAAGAAAGCCGCTGGTTCTCCGGTGAGCCGGAAATGAAGCTCCGCCGGTGATGAATCTAACAGCCGACCGCCGTACTGGGATGCGAGAGCGCATCGATCGCCATTAGCAGTTGACCAGCTCGTTGGCTGCTTGGTGCTTGGGGGTAAACAACGGAATCAGGATTATAGGCTTTCTCTCCAAAGGGAATGTGATCTAAAACAATAGCTACGTCATTCTCAATATTCAACAGAGTAGAAAATTGATATCTTGACATCCTAACCCACCTTTATTCTTAATTTGCATCAAAGGATGTCTTAATAACCTGCTCAAACTTCTATAGCTGAAGCATCGACATCGCATTAATGAAGAAAATTGCTATATAGCAACAGAAGCCTGGACCATTCCAGGCTCGCCCAAATGAGAAATATCTGCTAAAGATCTTTAGCCGAGTGGATCCGATCATTCTGGGAAGGATTATTTAATAACTAATATGAGGCCGTCCGGGAATTCATAGCACATCCATGATCCATCGGATTTGGCCGTTTTTGTTTCCTTGACGGTGATTGTAGCGGACCAAGATTTGGTATGTGAACATCGCCGCCAGAATTTGAGTTTGATTATTTACTAAACCACGACGCCATACGCGATCATCCAATTCGAACAACGACTTGAACCATTCGTTGAACGGCTCTACCGTCTGGCCGCGATGTTCAAAAGAGCTACCAAGGTATGTCGCGGCAACTCCAAACCGAGAGGCAGTCTTGCTAAGGGTAGGCAAACCTGTTGCGCTGTCATGATCTCATGTTAATTGACAAACTATTTTGTCGAGCCAGGAATGAACGCAAGCCTCTTGCTGTCCTCTTCACCGGCTTAGGTAAAGGGTATTAAGCTCAATGAGATCAATATACTTAGAATCTCAGCACGCATTCAAGCACTCCTTGGTACTATGTCATCAAATATTCAACGACTCGATGGAAACAGAACTGCAAGACCTGACTACATGTCGGTTTCTGAGCCGGGGAGATATATATTTTACCTAATTCCTTAATGGAGGAATCTCATTCCGATTCACGAATATTGCCGATTCGCCTCATCGGGCATAATTGATCGTCGGCCAGTAGAATCCTTGACTCCTACCTTAACGGCATGGTAAGCTGTTTATTATAATTAGCTTCCTAAATATTACAAACAGCCAAATTAATTATTGCTAACATAACTGGCGGTTAAGCAGGTGGAAAATATGCGAATCAACAGAGTGACTTCAATAATATGCTTTGGGCTTACAATTCTTTTCTTCGGATGGAATTTCAACGTCTGCGTGCTAGCCGCCGACGACTACGTGTGGATCGAGGGTGAAGACGCTAAGGCTCGAAACGTTGCTGTTCATGGATGGTACAACTCCATCAAGAAGATCGAGCTTTCCGGTCAGGAGTGGATATCGAACTATGGCAAAACGGATGGAACCGCCGACTACAGTATGAAGATTCCGGCCGACGGAAACTACACGTTCTGGGTTCGGGCAAACACGGTTGCCAAGCCACGACTCTCTTACCAGATTGACAATGGCATTTGGATTGAGATCAATCTTAAGGAAAACGTCTACGACCAAGTCAATCTCGCGTCAGATAACAAGCCAGATATGCGTTTTCTCGCGTGGTGCAAGGCCGGTCAAATCCGTCTCACACGCGGTGACCACACGATCCGGTTCAAGTTTCACGGTGAAGTCCAACATCACGGGGCGCTCGACTGCTTCCTACTAACGCTTCGTCCGTTCACACCAGACGGACAACGTCGCCCGGGTCAGAAACTGGGCTATCATGATCCAGGCACCTGGGCTTTCGAGCCGGACTTCGACCAGTTCGATACTAACGCGCTGCTTGACTTGCGGTACCTCAACGAGCGTGTCGCCGGGCAATCAGGTTTCATTCAGCGATCCAAAGCAGGTGGTTTCCTACATGGCGACGGCCGACCCGCTCGGTTCTGGGCGGTCAATACCAATCTGCATAATAAGAACGACTCGGAGCAGCTCGCCCTGCATGCGCGGTGGCTAGCAAAGCGCGGAGTGAACATGGTTCGGTTCCATGGCCAGTTGTGTCCCAAAACGCCAGGGTCTCGAGTGACCGATGTCGACCGCAAGGCCCTAGACGCCTGTTGGCGACTCGTCGCAGCGATGAAGAAAGAGGGTATCTACACCACAGTCTCGCCCTACTGGGCCGTTTCGTGCAACGTACAGCCGAGTTGGAACATCCCAGGATTTCCAAACGGCAAGCCGATGGCCTTGCTCTTCTGGGATAAAACTCTTCAGCAGGGATACAAGGCCTGGGCGAAAGCGCTCCTAACCGAAAAGAATCCGTACACGGGCATCCCACTCGCCCAGGACCCGGCCGTAGCGATAATCCAAATCCAGAACGAAGACAGCATGCTCTTCTGGTCGATGCAATCGGTCAAGGGTGAGCAGCGAAGGATTCTCGGCCGAAAGTTCGGCCAGTTTCTTGCGGGCAAATACGGTTCTATTGATAAAGCACAAACGGCATGGGGCGGTGCTCGCCACAAAGACGACGATCTGCACGGTGGCGTACTGGGGCTCTATTCCATCTGGGAGATCACCGAGCAGCGCGGCAACGAGCACCGCCGGGCAGACCAGATCATGTTCTACGCAAGAACGATGTTTGAGTTCAACCGCGAGATGGCAGCCTACTTTCGAAGCCTCGGTTGCAAGCAATTGGTCAACGCGGGCAACTGGAAGACGGCCGCTAACGTTCGGATGCTCGATGACGAACGTCTCTGCTACGCAGCGAACGACGTTATCGGAGCGAATAAATACTACGGTAGCGAGCACACCAATCCTCGCGAAGGACACAAGGCAGGTTACCTGATCAGCCGAGGCGATCGGTTCGCTTCGGTCTCGGCCCTGGTGAATCCACGAGGGCTTCCGCTAAACATCAAGCAGGTGGCCGGGCGACCGACGATCATCCCAGAAAGCACTTGGGTTCCGCCGATGCGATACCAATCGGAAGGTCCGTTTCTTGTAGCGACCTACGGTTCGCTCTCGGGTGTGGACGTCTTCTATTGGTTCTCAACGTCGGACATTGGTTTCGGCAGGCCGATGGGGAAGTGGCAGCTTTCAACGCCTGCATTAATGGGCGGCTTCCCCGCTGCGGCGTTAGCGTTTCGCAAGGGATATATCCAGCAAGGGAAGCCGGTCGTGCATGAACGGCGATCCTACGATGACCTCTGGCGACTGAAGATGCCAATCATCGCCGAGGACACTAGTTTTGATCCGAATCGAGCAAGTGAGAATATTGGGCCTGGCTCAAACTCCAGCGCGGCGGTCGATCCATTGGCCTTTCTGGTCGGCCCGATCCAGGTAACCTACGCGAACGGTCCGGCACAAAACACGGTCATCGACTTGCGTCCATACATCGATTCCGAGCGGCAGATCGTTCGAAGCATCACTGGCGAAATCGAACTTAATCACCGTGCGGGACTCTGTAAGCTCAATACTCCGAAGGCTCAGGGCGTGACCGGTTTTCTGAACAAGGCCGGAGTGATCAAGCTCGGTTCCGTCGAGGTCCGATCAGAAAACGAATATGCAACGCTGCTAGCCGTGTCGCTGGACGATCAGCCGCTGCACGATTCGCAGAAGATTCTCGCCCAAGTGGGCACGATCGCCCGACCCTTTGGCTGGAAAACACAAGATGCCGGGACTACGAAAAAGAAAAACGGCGAAACGATCAAGCTTCAGACCATTGTTGATCGCGGGTCAGCTCCGTGGAATGTTGCGAACACCCAGATGACACTGACCCTCTTGAATCGCAACATCACTAAGGCAACGCAAATCGACGTCAATGGCATGACCGTGAGAGAGATTCCTGTTCGCCGCGATGACGCAAGACTTACGGTTCAGCTCCCCGCCGACGTAATGCACGTGCTACTGCAGTAAGATTTCCATCGCGAGGAGGATCCACCCGCTTCAATCTTCAATATCACTATCGCCACCATTGTTTCATCAAAGGAAGCAGTTCTTCGACCAGTTCCGGGTGTTTCTTCGCTAGATCGTTCTGTTCGGAAATATCCACCGATAGGTCGTACAGCTCCGGCTTCAGGGGCGACTTATTACGGTAGACGACCATTTTCCACTTGCCGCTACGAATTGCCGAGATGCGGCTCGATACGCCTTTTTCATTGTAATCCCAGAAAATGTATTTGCGCGCTGTTTGCTCGTCGGTTTTACCCAGCAAGGTTGGCACTAGCGATACCCCATCGGTTGGATAATTCAACTTCGCGCCAGCAAACTGGGCGAACGTTGGAAGCCAATCGTAGAAGACGGACGGGAAGTCATTTACTGAACCTTTCGCAATCGTCCCCGGCCACCAAGCAATTGTCGGCACGCGTAGGCCGCCTTCATAAAGCGTACGTTTTTGACCTCGAAGCGGTCCGCGGCTTTCGAAGAACGCAATGTCCTGTCCGCCCGCCGAGCACGGACCGTTATCGCTAGTAAAAACAATGAGTGTATTTTCGGCGATCTTCAATTCCTCGAGCAGCCCACGAATACGACCAATGTCACGATCCATGCGAGAAATCATGCCCGCCCTGGCGGCTCTCGGGTAGCGAGGCTTGTTGTAGCCTTGCATTTTGTACGGTTCCGCAATTGGGGGCCGGGCAGGATCACCCAGCTTGTCGATGTACGGAGCCTGGGAATCTTCCGGGACGAGCACTTCGGCATGCGGAATTGTATAGGGCAAATAGACAAAAAACGGTCGCTCACGGTTTGCTCGTATGAAATCGAGTGTCTCTTCGGTAAACTTGTCGTGAATGTACGTTTCGTGCGTCTGTGGATTGTCCGTCATCATGACACGCTGCGAGTTCCGCCACACGTAATCGGGATAATACCAGTGGGCACGTGTTTGGCTGATAAAACCGAACCAATGATCGAACCCTTGCTTATTAGGATGGCCCGACTGATTACCCAATCCCCATTTGCCGATACATGCCGTACGATAACCGGCCGATTGCAGCACGGTTCCGATCGTCTGGGTTTTCGGGGCCAGTTGCTGCCCCTGTCCGATCGTCGCCGCGTGGCCGATATGCTTTCCGGTAACAAGCGTGAAACGCGACGGCGCACAGACGGTGCTACCCGAGTAATGGCTCGTCATCTTAAGGCCTTCGGCACACAACCGGTCGAGCTCGGGTGTCTTGATATATTTTTGCCCGAAACAGCCAAGATCGCCGTATCCCAGGTCGTCGGCAAGGATCAGGACGATATTTGGCCTGGGTGTTGACTCTGCCCTAACTGCTTTTATATAATATAGTTGTGAGACAGTTAGCAAGAAGAAGCAAATGGCGAATGTAGTTATTCTGTGTAGTAAATTTCGAGCTTTTGGGTTTGAAGCCCATTTAGATGAATCATAGTCTATTTGCTGCATTGTCGGCCTCTTGGTGAATCGCAAAGTGTGGTGGACAAAAAGATCAGGATCTCAATATCCAGTATCTTTTCTCGCTTGAGTGAAGTCAAGTCTCTTCGGTTCGCTTGTTGGTAATAGATAAAAAAAGGACAAAGAGATGGCTAAAACGAAAAAACGTAAACGGCGCCAATCGCACGGATCGGCTTGGCATTGGAAGCAAACGGATTGCTGGTATTATACCGAACCTGGTACGAAAAAGCGGATTGCTCTCTTTGACGAAAAGGGGGAACGAATTCGCGGCTTGGATAATCGGGAAGCGGCGCGAGATTCCCTTGCGAGGATTCGATTGGCAAGTGAACTTTCTACACCCAGTACGACAAAATCCAGCGAGTGGACCGTCGCCCGGGTTTGCGAAGTTTATCTGGCCGACCTGCATCGTACAGCAACTTCCGCCTGGGCTAAAGAAGTACAGAGATGGCTTAATGATTTGTGTCAGTTCTGTGGTGCCTTGCGTGCCGACGAGTTTAAGAGAAAGCATCTTCGTACTTGGCTCGCTCAACATAAGACCTGGAGCCCTAACACACAGCGTAACGTTATCGCCGCAGTTATTGCCGCGTTCAATTTCTGTTGCCGTTTTGACGATTTGGGCGTTAATCCGGTCGCCGGATATAAGAAACCAGCCGCGACTCCTCGCGTCACTGCCTTTACACCTGAAGAGGAGGAGGCGATTTATGAGGCTGTCGACGAGCATTATGGGCTTTTTATTAAGGCGTGCATACTGACTGGCGCGCGTCCTTATTCGGAATTGGCTAAAGTAACCGCGGATCATGTTGTCGAAACCCCTCAGGGAATGTATTATTTGCTCAAGGCAAGGTCGAAGGACGGCCAACCTGGCCACAAGACGGCTCTGAAAACTGGCAAGGATCGACGAATTATGCTCTGCGAGGAAATGGAGGAAATCACGCGAGAACTAATGGAAACGGCTCCAAAAGGAAGTGGTATCCCTCTATTCCGCTCACCGCGCGGCAAGGCATGGACGAAGGTTAATTGTGTCATGCGATTTTGCGCCCTTCGTAAAGAGCTCGATTTGCCTGCTGATCGCTGTATGTATTCCTGCCGGCATACCTTTGCCAAGCGTACACTGTCAGGCTATTACACCGGACAGTCGGTAACGATTGAAGTTTTGGCGGGGCTCATGGGCAATTCTCCCAAGGTCTGCTGGGAGCATTACGCTCAGTGGGCCGACCAATACATTGATCCGCTTTGGGCGGCATTGGGGAAGGGGAAACCCAAATAATAGCCCGTTTTCTCATAACTCGTCCGGACGACCGGGTTTGACCTTGATATACTGGAAATCGGATTTTCGTTTCTGCTTCGGTAGTTGCCGAGGCTTGTTTTCCTTGGGCTGGACTTTCATTCGTGTAAGGAGTCGATTGATTTCGCGTTCCTCGAATTTGATGCGTCCTTGGCCGCGACGACCGCCTTGGAAGTAATTGATTGTTTCTGCCTGGCCACGGATCATAAATTCTCCACTATCCGACTGAGCAAGCCAATCATAGAGGGTTGAACGGGTGATGCCGAGACGCTCGGCGGCTTCATCGGTCGACAATAAATTTGCTGGCATGATAGACCTTCAAATATCAGGAATCGGTTTTGATTTCTCCGCGAGAAATCCTTATGACTCCAGTATCTGAAAGTCCTCTCGCATCTCCCTCGCATCTCCCTCGCATTTGGGCGGATTCTATGCGAGACTTTGATGATCGAGCAATCGTGAATGCTAATAGCTAAAAACAAGGGCGGTTCGATGGATTTGATCCAACTGGCGACGCGACAATATAATGACTTGATACCAGATTCCTTGCGAGGAATGGACCAGGAAGAACTTTTTCGGCGAGTGTCTACGCCTGCAGTCGAGGCCTGGATCGCAGACTATGTCCTGCCGGCGATTGATGAGTTGTGGAAACGGCCGATTTTCCGAGAGAACGCGACGTGGTCGCTACGGACGTTGAGGCCTGGGGCGGATGGATGAGCGTTCGTTGGTCGAGCGGGTAGATGCATGCCTTGTTACGCAAGCCAAGTCGCTGTCGCGATTGGACGCCAATGAGCAGGTTTCGGAGCAGCTTGATCGCATGCTTGATCAGGCAAAAATGCTGGACGATCGAACGCTAACCGAAGATGGCTGGGTGCTGGGACTGCCGCACAAGCACGTGATGATTCCCTATTATCGCCAGCAGCTGGAATCGATCGCTGATGGCTGCTGGACCGATTTAGTCTGTCCCAATGATTATTTTGGTCCCACTGGTGGGATGATGCGGCGAGAGCCACTGCCGTCAGGCGTTACTGAAGGGTCGATGGTCGTTTCTCATAATCCTCATTTGCGGCATGTCGGCGATTTGATTTCGCTCTGCATGCTGCAGCGTGTTCGTTCGTGGATTGGGTTTCTGGCAGAGGCTAGGTCGATCTATCATGAGGCTTGTTGCAGGGCAGAATCTTTGGATCGGGCAGAAGTTGAAGCGGAACAGACGCGTTGGGCCGAGCTTACGGAAAACTGGAGACAGCTCCAGTCGATATGCCTTGTTGGAGCCGATGCTCGAATACGAGAAGCATGCATGATTGCTGTACAAGTCGTCGCTAATTTCCATTTCGCGCCAGATTTGGAGTGGCTCGGTCTTGATCCATACTCGATTTCAAGATTTCGCGGCCAGCTGCGCGACACGTGTGTTTCGCGACGTGACCTGTCTACTTTGGATCGTATTGCCGCAGCACTTCGCTCTCTTGTTGGTCTTTACCAAGATCTAGACCCAACCATATCCGCCATTGACGAAGCGATCGCCGACGGCGGATTGGTCATGGTTAAGTCTACACGCAAGGTTTATTGGGAACAACAAGAAATTGACCAGTCGTGGCGTACTTCTAGAATGCCCTGGGAGATGTTATGGTTGCTCGTACAAAGGACCCTGTGTAGTATGTCCGTCGATTGCTACGATCTATATAATAAATCAGTTTCCGATTCTACGATTCATAACCGAGCGAGCCGCTTAAGACAACTCCTTCCCCCGACGCTCGCCCGGCTTGTTGTTCCAGGCAATGAACCCCTAACCTATCGGCTAGACTTAACATCGGACAAGTTCCAGCTTTTCGATTGATTCAAACCTCCTTCGACTCAGACAAGATCTTCTCAGCAATCTTTCTCGCAATCAGATCAATAAGCTGCATCGTTGCATCCATGGCAACCGCTGCTTCCTCCGTCGTGAGCGTTCGTTCTACCGGCTCAACCTGAATGTTGCAATCTAGATTCTTCATGGACACTTCCTTTCTAAAAAAAATGACCCGCCATACCAAATAGTACAGCGGGTCAAAGGTTTATGGAAACGAGCAAATTAAGGACCGTTACGGATTGAACTCATGGCCGTCAATCGGCCGAAATTCATAACGCCCATGAAGATGACGTTTCATTTTCGGATAATCTGCCGGTGGTTCGGTGACGCGAACGTACGGATCGGTAAAGCCGCATTGTTGCATTTCGCGATCAAGACGCAATGCGCGATTAACAACGTCATATGATACATTGAGTTGTTTGGCGATTTGTCGATATGTTAAGCCTTGCTTTTGCATGGCAACACATTCTTTGCGATGCCGGATTGGCATTGGCTCATCATATAAGTCGACAACCATCGAAAATGTAGTGAACTGGTCGACGATCTCCGCCGGCAAGCGATCATCAAGCAATCCCGGCAGCGTGATATCGAAATGTCCGCGAAGCACGACATGGCCATTGTTGATCGGGCGATACGGTAGGACGTAGAAATTAGTGACAAGCTTATTCATTATTCGCCAGAACTCTTCGGAGTCCGTCGCAAGGTCCGTAAGCGTGTCGATTGCAAGTTGACAAAGCTTGGGCGCTGAAGGAATCTCGATCGTCGGGTTGGCCGATTCGAGTTGGTTCCTTTGGAACTTAAGTTCGTCGTTGCGATCTTCCAGGTCCTGAATCTTGACGATGATGCTTTGTGGAGAATTCTTGCCGCAATCGGCGATCGCATCTGTTAGTTTATCGATCTTGTTTAGGTTCGACTTGATTTCAGAATCGATCTGTTGCAACTTGGTATCTTTGGCACGCCGCTGTTGTGCCAACTGTGTACGAACCTTGTCTACGAGTACATCGTCGAACGGCTCTATTGACTTGAGCTTATCTATGATCGCTGCGGTAATGTCCCTTGCGGCTTTTGGGCCATCGAATGTAATGCCGCACCAACAGCTATAATTCTTAGCGCCTTTGCATTCCAGGCGATTTCGATTCATAATATAGTCTCCAAGGTTAGTGAAATAGGTTAAGTCCACGTGCCATCGCTTCTCGATCGGTCAATCCGTCGTTTCGCCAAGGAGGCTCAATCCGACCGTCCTCAGTACGGACGCGTCGAAAGTTATCCGGCATAATCGACAGATCGATACCCGTGTGCCTTGTAGGGCCATGGAATACATTCTGATCTTGGTCGAGAAACCAAGCGTACTGTCGAAGGATCGTAAGCCACTGATCGATCGTGACTCTTGGTTTCCCTGCATGATCGCGATGAAACGACATGTGAAACGCTGTTTTGATCTTCCTTGATAAGTGCGACCAACAAAGCCTCCAAGGCCCGATCGGTGCTCCATCTGAATTGCAATCGAACCGTATGAAGTTAGTGCATCCGACCATCTTTACGTTGGTTTAAAAGATAATAATATGATAGAGCTCTATTTTTGGAAGGAAAAAGGAGAGTGGGATGGGGGGGCGTCTCATTTGGAAGATTATCGGCATGATTGTATTTGTCGCAGTCCAAACGGCCGCCTAATTGCATCCGGCGACTATAATGGAGGCATCCATTTGTGGGACAGCGAAACCGGGACTGAGTTGGCCATGCTCTTTGGAGGCAAATATGGGGTCGGAATCCACAGCGTCTCATTCAGTTCTGACGGACTACGACTTGTAAGCGGATCTGAGAACGGTACGATGAGAGTCTGGGACGTAGATCGTCGTGTCGAACTCTTTACTTCACGCAAGCATGGGAGGGGTATTGGAGGCGTGGCGTTCAGGCCAGACGGTCGTCGAGTTGTATCGGTCTCATGGGATGAAGCACGCGTGTGGAATGTTGAGACCGACACTAAAGTGGCCTGCTTGCAGATCCAAGATCTAGATTCCGCCGGATCTAAAGATTGGCCGGAAAGCAAGAGGTTCACCAGTGTGGCATATAGCCCAGATGGGCGGCGGTTTGCAACTGGCCACCGATCAGGGACGGTGCGGATTTGGGACGACGAGACTGGTAGCGAAATCGCCGAGCTCCGCGGAAACGGCACGCCACTTGAAGTTACAAGCTTGTCGTACAGCCCAGACGGCCAAAGAATCGTTAGCGCCCATAGTGACAAAACAATACGAATATGGGACACGAAGAGCGGGGCTGAACTTGCCATCCTCCGTGGACATAGTCAAAAAGTTGTTAGCGTATCCTACAGTCCAGATGGCTCACGAATCGCCAGCTCCGCGCTGGATGGCACTGTTCGAGTTTGGGATCCCGATCGTGTTGCAAATCACCTGGAACTCAAAAAGCTGCCGTCCTTCATCTACAATCGAGATGGCCGCTTGATGAAGTCTGATGGGCATGGTGGTGCTCTGCAGGTGTGGGATGCAAGGAGTCTTCACGAATATGCTTCATTGCAAGGACATGATGATATTGTCACATGCG
>Ga0180430_10004974_pt1 | contig 11120 bp, 4 predicted proteins | sample SS_ome_9_FD_132999 | JGI IMG/M metagenome (GOLD analysis project Ga0180430, IMG submission 132999) | Hypersaline lake sediment archaeal communities from the Salton Sea, California, USA - SS_1_S_2 metaG | ecosystem: Environmental > Aquatic > Non-marine Saline and Alkaline > Hypersaline > Sediment... | reverse complement strand
GTTGCTTCTGTTATCTGATCACCAAAAAGCTCTGGATGTTCTTCACATAAAAATTGAACAGCTTGATTGATAGTAGGATGATCGAAAAGTAAGGTTGCTGATAAATCGAGTTCATATTTTTCATTAACCTGATTGACAATCATAATTGCCATAATCGAATCTGCACCGTAATTACTCACTTCTTCATCAACATCAATGTCTGATTCGTCAATTTTTAAGGTTGTAGAAATGATATTGACTAAAGATTGTTGCAATTCAGCAGAAGAAATGGTTGGTATTATTTCTTGTACTGGCGTTGCTTCTGTTATCTGATCACCAAAAAGTGTAGGATATTCTTTGCATAAAAATTGAACGGCTTGATTGATAGTAGGATGATCGAAAAGTAAGGTTGCTGATAAATCAAGTTCATATTTCTCATTGATTTGATTGACAATCATAATTGCCATAATCGAATCAGCACCGTAATTACTGACTTCTTCATCACTATCAATTTCTGATTCATCAATCTTTAACGTTGTAGAAATAATTTCTACTAAGGATTGCTGTAATTCTGTAGAAGAAATGGTTGAGGCTACTTCTTCTTGTATTGGAACAATTTCTGTGACTTGATCACCAAAAAGCTCTGGATGTTCTTCACATAAAAATTGGGTTACTGCGCTAATAGAAGGATTGTCGAAAAATAAGGTTGCCGATAATTCTAATTCATATTTTTCATTAACCTGATTAACAATCATAATTGCCATGATGGAATCAGCACCATATTGGCTAACATCTTCATCAACATCAATCTCTGATTCGTCAATTTTTAACGTTGTAGAAACGATATTGACTAAAGATTGTTGCAATTCGATAGATGAAATCGTTGAAGTTGCTTCTTGTGCTGGAATAACTTCTATCGTCTGATCACCAAAAAGTTCTGAATGTGCTTCACATAAAAATTGGGTTACGGCATTGATAGAAGGATTATCGAAAAATAAAGTTGCCGATAATTCTAATTCATATTTTTCATTGACTTGATTAACGATCATGATTGCCATAATCGAATCAGCACCGTATTGGCTAATGTCTTCATCTAAGTCAATGTCTGCAGTGTTAATTTTTAATGTTTCAGAAACTATTGTCAACAAGGATTGTTTTAATTCATTAGATGAAATCGTGGTAGTTTCTTGAGTTGTAGCAGTTGTGACAATTTGGCTACCAAAACGATCAGGATATTCTTCACATAAAAATTGAACAGCTTGATGAATAGTAGGATGATCAAAAAATAAGGTGGCTGATAATTCCAACTCATATTTTTCATTAATTTGATTCACAATCATGATGGTCATAATCGAATCAGCCCCATATTGACTGACATCTTCATTCACATCAATATCATTTTGATTGACTTTCAAGGTCGTAGCGACAACGTCTAAAATGACTTGTTGTAACTGTTCTGTTGAAATAGTATTAGCTGATGAAGTTATGACTTGAGCAGGTTTTTCTACTTGAGAAGTTGTTGATTTTTCTGTAATAATAGGGGCTTCATTAACAGTCATACCAAAGGCTTTATTGATTTTCTTCTGATCGCCTTCAATAACAATAAATTGCGAATGATCCGCATTCAAACCTTGTAAAAATGCTTGAATCCCTGTTTCATTAGAAATTGCCAACATACCCATTGCCGATGCCAACCATTTTTCAGTTTGACTATCAACTTGCATTCCACCTTGTTGCCATAACGGCCAATTAATACACAAAGTTTTACCTGCACGTTTTTTGGCAGCGCGTAATTTTTCACGTTTCGCCGCAAAATTATCTAAAAACGCATTGGCATAGGCATAATCACTTTGACCCACGTTATCCATCATAGAAATAACGGAAGAGAATAAAATGAAAAAGTCTAATGGATCATCTTGTGTGGCTTCATCTAAATAGGTTGTACCATACACTTTGGGAGATAAAACTTTCTCAAAATCTTCAATGCTTTTTTGGCTAATTAAGGCATTATTAATAATACCTGCACTGTGAATAACACCGTTTAATGTACCAAATTCCAGTTTAATTTCTGTAATCAGCATTTCGACATCAATACGTTTTGAAACATCCGCTTTTTTATAAATGACTTCTGCTTCTAATGCATTGAGATGATTGATTTTTTCTGCACGTTCTTGTGATAAATCAGAACGTCCTGTTAAAATCAATTTCGCTTTAAAATGCTTGGCTAAATATTCCGCAAAAACAAGTCCTAAACCACCTGCACCGCCTGTAATTAAATAAACACCACCTTGTTTTAATAAGGTAGGTGTCGTTATTTGAGCAGGTGTATTAACTGCTTGCAGTTGTTTAACCCAACGTTGTTCTTTTTCATAATGCACTTGAGCATCAGTAGTGTGAAATTCTGCCAACGCAACTTGACTGATATTTTCTAAACTAGATAATGCTACAACTTTATAATTTAACTTAGGATTTTCCTGATGTACTGTTTTGGCAAAACCACTGATTGCGGCATAATGCGGTTGGGCTTCTTCTAAATTCGCCAAATAAGCATACAATAATTGAATCGGATTTTTAGGATGCGATGCTAATAACGCTTGTGTAAGATAAAAGACTGAATATAAACTAATTTCAATCTGTGCATTCAGACTTGCGCTATTAAAACGAGATTGTGACCATAAGTGAATAATATGACTAGGTGCTTGAGGTAAAACGGATAGTAATTGATAATAATCTGCTAAATGATTGGGATTAATGGCATAAGTTTGCGTATCTAATTGACGATAATTCTCGCCTGGAATGACTAAAATCACATCATCATTAAAAGCCGATTTGAAATTGGCATGACGCGCATCACTCAAATCAAATAATAATACTGTACCTGTTGGTTTGGTGAGACTACGATTATCTAATGCCTGTTGTTGCCATGTGGTTTGATAATACCAAATTGCATTTTTATCAGTTAATAATGGTTGAGATTGAGTAGCAACTGCTTTTTGCGGCTGTTTTTCATTAATTGGTATCCAATACGATTTTTTGGCAAAGGGATAAGTAGGTAAGGATAAACGTTGTTTTCGTTCTCCTTCATACAAAGATTGCCAGTCTATTTTTGCTCCTAATACCCACGAATCAGCAATGTCAGCTAATTTTTTATCACGAACAATATTGGCTAATTCCGCATTTTTGTCTTTACCTTCATATAAAAGGGCAAGTTGGGCTTTGTCTCGTTTAACATTACCTAAATAAAGACCATTAAAACTGGTTTCGCCTTCAATATATTGTGTTAATACTGTGATGACAGTATCGACATTATTCGCTAAAATGGCTAAACGTTCACCTAATGTTTCACGACCTACTTGTAACGTGTAAGCAAAATTGGTCAATGAAAAGGTTGTTTTGTCACTGTCATTGAGAAAATCTCTTATCTTTTTGGCATACGCTTTTAACCTATCTTCATTGGCAGCCGATAAGATAATTAACTGGTCAGTTTGGTTATCAACTTCTTTCGCAGCTCTTTTAGGGGAATATTCTTCTAAAACAAAGTGAGAATTTGTCCCACTAAATCCAAAAGAACTGAGTGCGGCACGACGAGGGACACCTTGTTCTGTTTCCCAATCTTTTAATGCTGTATTGACATAGAAAGGCGTGTCTGGAAAATTAAGATGCTCGTTTTCTTTTTCTAAATGTAAAGAAGGCACTAGTTTTTTATGTCTTAAACATAATAATAATTTAATAAATCCCGCCACACCTGCCGCAATTTGCGTATGACCAATGTTAGTTTTCACTGAACCAATGGCACAATATTGTTTCTTTTCAGTGTAAGCATTAAAAGCTTGAGTTAAGCCATCGATTTCAATCGGATCACCTAGTTTAGTGCCTGTACCATGCGCTTCAACGTAAGTAATGGTTTCTGGATTGATATTATATTTTTGATAAACTTCGGTTTCTAAAGCAGCTTGAGCAGATGCACTGGGTGCAGTAATGCCTGGGTCAGTATTACCATCTTGATTAATACCAGAACCTTTAACCACACCTAAGATATTATCCCCTGCTTTTAAAGCGGCTTTTAATGGTTTTAATATCACTGCGGCTGAACATTCACCAATTGCAATCCCGTTGGCATGTTGGTCAAACGTTCTGCATCGACCTTGTGGTGATAAAATGCCCATTTTACTTGCCCAAATAAAACTATAGGGCGTTGGATAAACCATGACACCGCCTGCTAAAGCCATGTCACTCGTACCATTACGAATACTTTCACAGGCTAAATGCAAGGCGACTAATGAAGATGAACAGGCTGTATCAACGGCAATACTTGGACCTTTTAAGTTTAATAAATAAGAAATTCTCGCCGCTAAAACAGAAGTGATATTACCTAATAAGGAATACGCTTGTGGGTAAATTTGGTTATTAGGAAAAAGGTGTTGATAATCACCCGTTGAACAGCCTACAAATACCCCACATTTTTGACCATCTAAACTATCAGGAGAATAACCTGCATCTTCTAGCGCACGCCATGCTTCTTGTAAAAATAAACGTTGTTGCGGATCCATTAATTCCGCTTCTCTAGGCGAAATTTTGAAAAAAGCAGGATCAAATTTGTCAATATCATCAATTAATCCCGCCCATTTGCTATAACTTTTATTCGGGACTTCAGGATCAGGATCGTAATAACTGTCTAACAGAAAACGACTTTCAGGTATTTCTCTAACGGAATTTTTACCTGCGGCTAAATTTGTCCAATATTGTTCAACATTATCCGCATCGGGGAAAACACCTGACATCCCAATCACTGCAATATCTTGTGCAGCCTTGGTTTTAGTCGGTGTCATGGCTTTAATGATTTGTGCGCCTTCTTCGGGCGTAATTTGGTGGTCTTTGATGAGTTTTAAAACTATTTTTGTTACATCATTATTCATCGAAACTAATTGCTCCATCCATAAAAAAACCCTGCATTAAACAGGGTATTTTAATAAATCTATAAAAATTGTGGTGCGTTAAGCAAATTCAGATTTTCCACTATAAAAGATTATGATTCCACTACATTATATATTTCTGCTTGCATTTCTTCAAAATAATCAGCAAGTTTAGCTGGAAGGATTTCTCCTTCACGTGGTGCGCCATAAACGCTTGCTAATCGTTTGAAATGCCCATTAAATGCATCTTGATCACGCCATTGTTCGTAGCAGAAAAATTGGTTTTTGTCTTCAGTATGTTGATGAAAAGTGAAAGTAATACAACCATCATCTTCAGCACGGCTTGATTTCATAATCTCACCTGCTGTTTTGTAAAATTCTTCTTCTTTGCCAGCTTTGACTTTAGCTGTAAACAATACGTTGACTTGAGTCATTAATGTTTTTCCTAATTATAAAATGAAGTAAGGTGCATAAGCGAAATGTCATGCACCTTTGGATTCAAAATAAATAAGGTGGATGATGGTTATACCTTGTCCACCCTACTATTTCACAAATTATAAATTATCCCAGAAATCACAATGTGGGAATAATTTTGATTTGACATTAATACCGTCTGTGTCATATTCAATATATTGTTCGTCACTTGTCATATCAAATTTAGGCCACGCAACACCTGCTGCCATCGCGTTAGGATTACCTGTATATGCAAAGCTACTCCATTGACTGATCATGGAACGAGATAAAGCTTGTTCTGTTTCATTTAAGCCAAAGCTGCCTTCTTTAGTTAAGAAAACGAAATCAACATCAATAGTATGGAATGCACCAATTTTTTTCACGCTTTCGATTTCATCACGACCTGCTGTGAAGTGAGACATATAAACGTTTGAACCTGATTTAGATAAATCACGTAATTCTTTACGAATTAAGCATTTAACATCTCTATCCGTTAAAATTGCACCTAATGCATAAGCAGGAGATTCAAATTTCGCAGGCGCATATTCTTCAAGTACTTTATCAAGATCATCAGCTTCAACAAGTCCTGCAACGAGTGCTTTGTACTCTTTCTCGTCAATACCCATTTTGTCTTGACCATTGACCATTAACATTTGCTCATCTTTAGTCACAAGATATAAAATAGGAATATCTTTAGGTGCTTTACCTGCTTCAAATAAATCTGCTGGAGAATCTGCTAAATAAATATTGTCATTAACAGGTGTCCACATTAAACCAGATAAACCGCCTTCTGGTGGAATTGCACCTTCAACTTCATCTGTTGTTTTACTTCTTAAACAAGCAAGATAGCCATCGCCTTTTTCACAACCTAAAGTGCTTAATCTTTCAGCACCTTCTTTAGTCGCTTGTTCCATCGATTTGTCAACGGCTTTACTTGGACCACTTTGCGTAATCGCTTTGTGGAATAAGCCTTGTGCTTTTGGAGATACGACTAATGCACTTACAGACATACCACCTGATGATTCACCAAAAATAGTGACATTTTCAGGATCGCCACCGAAGTTAGCAATATTATCGCGTACCCATTCTAAAGAAAGGATTTGGTCTTCTAAACCATAGTTACCTGTTGTAGGATGATTAGGGTCTTCTGCTTTTAATTCTTCTAACGCTAAGAAACCAAAGACGTTTAAGCGATAGTTCATTGAAACAACAACAACATCACCTTCTTCAGCTAAGTTTTTACCACCCCATGTAGAGCCACTATTGATACTGAAGCTACCTGGATGAAACCATACCATAACAGGTAATTTTTTCTCAGGGGCAACATTAGGTGTCCATACATTGATAGTTAAACAATCTTCGTTAGTGCCTTCAACGATTTTTGCACCGCGTTTTTGTGGGCAAACTGGACCATAAGCATCAGCTGCTAAAGGTTCAGTCCAAGGTTTGATAGCTTGAGGTGCTTTCCAACGTAAATCACCAACAGGTGGTTCAGCGTAAGGAATACCTAAGAACATTTGTACACCATTATCTGCTTGAACACCAGTAACAGGGCCACTTGTTGTTGAAACAGTACTTGTGTTTGATAATGCAGCTGCACTTGTTGAGACAGACAACAATAAAGCTGCAGCAATGGTTTTGACTACCTTCAGATTACTCATTAAGGTCCTCCTGAGTGGATTAAGAGTTATACAACGTTAAAAAAAGACGATGATAAAGATCTGCCAAGATTTATTATAATTTTTATTAGAACAAATTTTAATAGCTTTATATAGCGCATTATAACGCTTATGCTATGTATTATATATATTTATTGATATTATATAGTATTTCATGAAAAATAATAGTCTGATATACTGTAAGGGTGGAAGAGGTTTTAGAAAGACGTTCAACAACTGGAACTATAGAGAATTGCTCAATATTATTGAGATGCGCTGTGAAGAAAACCGTGTTTCCTTCCGTAGCGTCAATCCCTATAAGACCAGTCAAACATGTCCCTCATGTTCCCATGTTGAGCGGGAAAATCGTTCTGGAGAAAGATTTTTGTGTCTTCGGTGTGGGTACGAAGAGCACGCTGACATAGTTGGCGCACTGAATATCTTAGAACGATTTCTCAGCGGACAATATGGTGCCGCTTTCAAAACGAATTGAATTCTATTAAATACTATTCAATAAGTAACTATAGCAACAATACTTTTATTGTTTACCACATTAAATTTTTTTAGTTTGAATCACTATGTTGTTCCAACTCTTTTTCTAATTCTTTTTGATTATCAAATTTAATTTGTTGTTGTTTAATTAATGGTAGCATGCTACTACTAAATCCTGCTAATGCACTGATAATACTTAATATCATGGAATGTAATAATGTGAAGCCAGGCATCACAGCACAGCTAAGGCTAATAAAGGAAGGTATCATGACACTTGTATTTGCTAAACCTAAGTTAAATTCAAAGTCTCTAGCAAGAATGAATAATTTTGCTAAATGCGTGAGTTTACCATCCATTAAAATAATTTCTGCAGAATCAATAGCAATAGTAGATGCACCACGCAAAGAAACAGATATATCAGCACGTTTTAATGCAATGGAATCATTAATACCATCACCAACATAGCATATTGAATGCCCTTCCTCTTGCAATTTTGAAATAATATCTGCTTTATTTTCTGGCAACGTTTCTGCAAAATAATGATCAATGCCTAATTGATTTGCCAATTTACGAGTAGGCGTTTCCTGATCACCTGAGATAATATAAGTTTTTACATGTTGTAATTCACATAATTGTTGAATAATATCATGGGCTTCAGGTCTAATTGTTGATTGTAATTCAATAACACCAATAACAGTATCACCTTGTGCCACTAATACAACGCTGTTGCCCTGTAATAAACTATTGTCACATGCTGCTTGTAACTGATCATTTAAAGTACAAGATTCTGCTTGCATAAAACGCATACTACCAACGCGAATACAATGATCATTAATAGTGACAGTAACGCCAAAACCAACACGATATTCAACATCATCAATACTGGGTAAATCTAATTGTTGTTGTTGTGCTTCTTCAATAATGGCCTTAGCAATAGGATGCGACTGTTTTGCTTCAGCAGCAGCTGCGTAACGTAATACTGTAGCTGTATCATTTTCTTCAGTGACATGAATGTGGGTAATGTGAGGTTGTTCTAAAGTTAATGTACCTGTTTTATCAAAAACAATGGTGTCTATTTTTTTAAGAGTTTCTAATGCATGCCCATTTTTTATCAAAATACCATTTTGAGCCGCTAAATTGAGAAAATTGATAATACTAACTGAAGATATAATATTAAGACGATAACGAAAATGAGAATTAATGATAATCAAGGCACTATTTGCACCTAAAACTGGCCAAGTAAATCCTGCTAAAGCTAGTGTAGGAACAACTGTTTGATCTGTTAATTTTTCTGAACGTAATTGCGTATCCGTTTTAATGTTAACAGTTTGATTAAGAATATGACCAATTTGAGCAACAGAAGTTTCCTCACCTGCACGCGTAACACGAATATGAATATGTCCTGCTAAAACAATGGTTAATGCATAAACTTCATCATTTAATGTTTTTTCAATGGGTCTAGATTCACCTGTTAATAAATGTTGATCAACTGTGGCTTCACCACTAATTATCGTACCATCAATAGGAATTTTTTCACCTGCATGTACAACGACAATATCATCATGTTGTAATGATTTAACAGAGATTTCGGTTTCAACACCATCAACAAGTAACCATGCATTACTAGGCTGTTGTTCAAAAACATTAATAATATTATTGGTTGAATTACGTTTAAGTTTAGCCATAAGTTTGCGATTCATTAAATACAGCGCAAGATACATATAACATAGCCAAAAAAGCCCTTTCATAATCAGTAAAGAACTTAATAGTGATGCCATAATATCTACGCTAAATCTACGTTTATGGACTAAATTTTTATAACTATCCTCAAAAGCGTCTTTTAACACATAAAAAATAACAGGTAGTCCAACGATACTAAGTTGAGGGTTCACGAAAAAAGTAAGAAAACTAGTAGCAATAAATGAACCTGTAAATATTTTAATCTTTTTATCAACAATTTTTTCAGCAGGACTAATATTCTCTTTGTTATGAGAAAGTGTTGCTAAATGTTGTTCGCGTTGTGCTGAACTGATGCGTACTGTTTCATTGACAGCCTTAACCGTTTTTTTAATGGCTTTGCGTATTTTTTTAGAAGATATAGCTGAGAGAGTGGCAATACTACTGCCAATTAATAAAGAGGTTAAAAGCATAGTATTTTCAATAATAATTAAGTAAATGAATAACCACTTGCTTTAGCAAATGATATTGTGCAATTTTTTAAAATCCAAAAATTTTAAAATACTTGAGTGTAGAAGGCTTGTTTTCTATTTTGCTACAAAATATATATTTTTAATAGCCCTAATTTTAAGTTTATTTTTATATGTATTCTTGTATTAAGGATGGTAGAAGGAATATTTCTTATTTGGAAATTGCTAGACACTGCAAAATAAGTCGTTTAACAGCCATTTGCTCGGTTTTAAAACTAACTGAAGATGGTTTTATTTTTTGTACTATGATACTGGAAAAGTACATAGTACAAATGTATTACTGTATTATCGATTGTATTTTATGTTTATCTCCTCTCTTGATTCTGTGTTTGTGATGCTTAGTGTTTCTCCATCTTGCAAATTATTTATTCTTGCTATTTCCATAGCTATTTCTTTTGCTTGTGTCATGTCTCTTGCTATAAAGGCTTGAGTCATAGGTCTTAGTTTTTCTATTCCTAATGTGACTATGAACCGTATTGAGTCTTTCTTTTGGTTTGCGTTAAATTGTGTGTAAAACGCACTGTCTTCGTCTTTAAGCCACTTTCTCACGCTTTCCTTACTAAACCGTGTTTTCCAAAAATCGTCTTGTTTTGCCCACTCTATGGCTTTCTGAACGGCTTCGGCTTCGTCTTCGTATTTATTGCCTGCGGTTGTATTCCCACTAAAATTATCAACTTTTTCTAAGAGAGTAGTATTCTTTGTAGTAGTCTTAGTAGTAATCTTAGTAGTAATCTTAGTATGTTCGGATAAATCCGAGGGGGTGTCGGATAAATCCGAGGGGGTGTCGGATAAATCCGAGGGGGTAGCGGATAAATCCTCTGGGGTGGCTTCTTCTTCAAATGTGATTCTCAGTATTTCTTCTATTACTGGTTCAACATATAAAACATCATATAAAACAGCCCCTTGTTTTGTTCTAACGGTTCGGTATTCTCTATCGATATAACCACGATCAGATAACCTTTTAAGTGCATCAATTGATTGATCTCGTGTAATGCCGAATTTGTTCATAAAAAACTGACGTGACAATTGCGCTTTATCACCTTTGAATTTTTGTCTTGTCTGTTCTTGTTGGTCGTTGTTTAGCACTTTTACTGGTCTGTACCAATAAATGATTTCAGCTAGAATGGTTATTCCAATAAAATCTACTTTGCCTGATGGGAGCTTGACGTGTTTGTACCAATTATGAGGTGTGATATTGCCTTCAAAATTAATTTTACCTATCTCTTTTACGATAGGATTAATTGAATATTCTTGAATAGCAGACGGATCGGTGGTAGGATTCTGACTAGCTGTCATGATTTTTTCCTTTGATTGAGATTGTGATAGTTAGTTGAGGGATATGTTGTCTGCATACCCTCAATGTCTAAAATTCATTCTACGCTTTTATTATTAATTAATCAAATGTAACTATTTCGTTT
>Ga0180430_10004973_pt1 | contig 11122 bp, 4 predicted proteins | sample SS_ome_9_FD_132999 | JGI IMG/M metagenome (GOLD analysis project Ga0180430, IMG submission 132999) | Hypersaline lake sediment archaeal communities from the Salton Sea, California, USA - SS_1_S_2 metaG | ecosystem: Environmental > Aquatic > Non-marine Saline and Alkaline > Hypersaline > Sediment... | reverse complement strand
TTTGCCAACCGACTTCGTCGCAAAAACTTGACGTATCTCTCGGATATGCCTGCGTTTTTGGCTCCTTGTCGGATTGGCAAAACGTCTCGTTCTCGCGACGAAAGCAATTTCCGGAGGTGCCCTTAAGGGCACCCCTTAGAATAATATTCTCATTTTAGACCGATTCCAGAGAAAAAACAACCCAAATTCTACCGTATTTCCCAGAAAATAACCATTTCCGCCCCTTTTTACAAAGTGACCTTGACAAAATCCCCCCTTTTTTGTACCTATTTTTTGGAATTCAGTAACTTTCGAAGGAATACAAAAATGCCGATCACCGACCCCGGAAACATACTTGTTGTAGATGACCATCGCCAAGCACGCGAATCGATCGCCGAAGTACTGCGATGCTCGGGACACACCGTCGCACTTTGTGCAGGCGCCCGTGAGGCTCTCAAAGTTCTCAACAAAAAAAATATTGACTGCATTATTACCGACCTGAAAATGCCCGGGATGGATGGTGTTGAGTTTATCGCGGAACTCGAAAAACGTCAAACCAATGCACAAATTGTAATGGTCACGGCACACGCCTCAGTCGATACTGCCGTCGAAGCAATGCGACACGGAGCGTTCGACTACATCGAAAAACCCTTCGACGCCGAAAAACTCGAGAACCTCGTCTCCAGAGCAATACAACACGGACGCCTCTCCACAAACAAACCGGCAGCTACAAGTAGCAATAACATCGCCACGGCACCGGCAATGATTGGCAATTCCGAAGCGATGCAAAAATTGCGAAAAAGCATTGAACGGATTGCACCGACCGACGAGACGGTCTTAATCTCTGGCGAGAGTGGAACCGGCAAAGAGCTAATCTCGCAGACGGTACACTCCCTCTCGCGACGCGCAAAGGGTGCTTGGGTGAGCCTCAACTGTCCCGTACTCTCGGCGCAATTGACCGAAAGCGAGTTGTTTGGACACCGCAAAGGCGCGTTCACCGGAGCCGAAGCCGACCGCGTGGGACGCTTTCAGGCAGCGGATGGCGGCTCTATCCTGCTCGATGAAATTTCCGAGGTGGACCTAGGATTACAGGCGAAGCTGCTCCGCGTCTTGCAAGAGCGAACGTTCGAACCGGTCGGGTCAAGCGAAACGATTGGCGTTGACGTGCGAGTACTTGCAACCACCAACCGTGATTTACTCGCGGAAGTTGAAAAGGGACGCTTCCGGCAAGACCTCTACTACCGGCTGGCAGTTGTTCCGCTCGTCGCGCCACCCTTGCGCGAGCGACGCGAAGATATTCCGGAATTGATTGCACACTTTCTCGGGCGCTGCTCCGAACGCCTCGATTTTGTTCCCGGTGGATTCACCGACTCTGCGATGGAATTGCTGGTCGGTTACAACTGGCCAGGAAACGTTCGCGAGCTCGAAAATATTGTCAAACGGGCGAGTGTCCTCGGCGGTGAGGATACCGTCGGGCCTGACGAAATTGCACGCTGGTTGCTCGGTGAAAATGCAACAACGACAACAACGACTCTTAACGCTGCGAAGCCCGAACCCATCTCCAAGACCGTTGCCGCCAATACTCCTTCCGAGTCCGCTCCTTCCGAGACCACGCCACAAGTTGGGCCAGGGCTAAGTCTCCAAGAGATGGAGAAGCAACTCATTGAGTCGACGCTCAACCACTACGAAGGTCACCGTGCGAAGACCGCGCAGGCCTTGGGCATCGGTGTCCGCACGCTCTCGAACAAGCTCAAGGAGTTTGGTTACAAGCCGCGAGAAAAATCAATGCGTTCGCCAAAAGCGGCTTAGGGCAGCGTAAAAGAACTTCTTTTTTGCGGTATTCCTTGGAATTTCGCTAATTGTCTCGCCTCTTTCCTTGACAAAAGTCTTGCAAGTGCTAGAATAAACGCTCTGTTTTTCCTATTTCTAAGCATTTTTCCCAAAAGTACAATGGCTCAAAAAGAACAAACCGCCAACACCGGCGCACAGCTTGAGGTGTCACGTCGCGAGAAACTCCAAAAACTAGTCGAACTAGGAATTGACCCCTGGGGACACCGGTTCGATGATCACAGCAGCGTTGCTGATATCCGTGCGAAGCAAGACGAAATCGTCAAACACCCACTCAAAGAGGGACAACGCAATCCCGACCAAGATGGCCCGAAGGTTCGCGCAGCCGGTCGTGTTGTCCTACAACGTAAGAAGGGGAAGCTCGTCTTTCTCGACCTGCACGATTGGACGGGACGCATCCAAGTCTTCCTCGGAAAAAATCAGGTGGGCGAAGAAAACTGGGAAATGATTCAGTGCCTCGACCTCGGTGACATCATCGGTGTTGACGGTGAACTCCGATGGACCAACACCGGCGAGCTAACCATCTTCGCGGCGGACGTCCATTATCTTACGAAGTCGATTGAAACACCGCCGGCCAAGCACAAGGGTTTGCAAAGCCCGGACCTGCGTCAACGGATGCGTTATATGGACCTCGTCCACACCGACGGCGTACTAGAACGGTTCCGTCGTCGTGCGACCATTGTCCGCTCGATCCGTGAGACTCTCTCAAACGAAGGCTTCCTCGAAATTGAAGGGCCTACGCTCCAGACAATCGCGGGTGGTGCTGCGGCACGTCCCTTTGAAACGCATCACAACGCACTCGACATCAACCTCTTCCTCCGCATCGCACTCGAGTTGCCACTCAAAAAGCTGCTCGTCGGTGGGATGGAAAAAGTTTTCGAGCTAGGACGTAACTACCGTAATGAGGGAATCGACCAAACGCACAATCCCGAGTTCACGATGATGGAGGTCTATCAGGCCTACGCCGATTACGAAGTGATGATGGAGCTGACCGAAAAGCTAATCTCCAACGCTATTGAAGCAACAGGACAAGAAAAGCAACTCGATTGGGAAGGCCTCCCGATTGATTTCTCCGCACCTTTCGAGCGAAAAAAGTATCACGACCTGCTCGCCGAACATACCGGTGTTGACCCTCACGATGCCGACGCAATGGCCAAGTACGCCACAGACCTCGGTCTCGAAACGAAGGGTAAACACCCCGACGTCGTCAAGAATGAGATCTTTGAAGCAAAGGTGGAAGACAACCTCATTGGTCCCGTCTTTGTGATGGATTATCCCGCAAGTATTTGTCCCCTCACGAAGCGAAAGAAGGACGACCCAACCATCGCCGAACGCTTCGAGCTGTTCATCCACGGTACCGAGTTGGCCAACGCCTACACCGAACTCAACGACCCTGACCTGCAAGAAGAACTATTCAAGAGTCAGCTTGATGGTCTTGCCGAAGAGGAGTCGATGGCAAAGATGGACCACGAGTTCATCCGCGCGATGCGTCACGGAATGCCACCGGCGGGCGGTTTAGGAATCGGCATCGACCGACTGGTGATGGTCTTAACCGGCACACGTTCAATCCGCGAAGTCATCCTCTTCCCACTGCTCCGACCTGAGCGAGATAATAAAGAGCAGCCAAAAGAGAAGAAGGAAGAAGTGAAAGAGTAGAGCAAGTTAAGAAGAACAACGTGGCATCTTCTTCGGGCGGAACGCAAACGGGCCTGTTGCTATTCTAGCATAAATCCCGCGTTCGCCCAGATCGCTTCGGTCCAACTTGTGTTCTCAACGCGGAGTGTCAACCGTTTCCCTAGTTTTTTCGTGTGAAGCGGGATGTCGATCTGTTGGCCGGGGGAGTAGCGCGTGTGCTTGCCGCTCGCCCAAATGAGTTTGTCGTCCACCCAAACTTGGAAGGACGCAATCTCGCCCCGTGATCCTTCTGAGGGTCCGATGCACGCAACAAACCGTTTCCAACTGGGCTTGATTTCGCAAGTAATTTCCTTGACGTTCGGGTGCACCTTCACGCCACTCTTCATTTTGCAAAACCAGAGCGTTGGCAGGGGACCGGATTTGATGTCAATCTTTTCAGCTTTTTCATCGATCTCAATTTTGAGCGTTGTGACAGCTTCGAGCGGTACGTCAGGCTCGATCGGTTGCCCCGATTTGGGAAGCCCTTCGATGATCGGTTGCAGTGCAAGCTCGTCCCAAATTAAGGCGGCAGGATTATTCGCGTCATCGCGGTCGGCTTGCATTGCTAGGGATAGCTCAACCTCCTGCCCGAGGTACTTCGCGAGAGTGAACGCCTCGGAGACCAAATAGTCGCAATGCGTGGTGTGGTCGCCGCCCTTTTCGCCACCCTCGGTGTCACGAACTTGCTCACCGTTCGCCTTGACGGTAAAATGCGAGCTGTTTTTGCCTTGTTTCGTGGTGGTCGTTAGGAGGAATGCATTGTTCCAGTTGACACGAAGTTTACGCGTCGCGATGAGTGGTTTGTTGGTGCTCAATTGGAATGCATTATACCATTGTCGTTCACGCCAAAAGTAATCGCCGTTGAGCTTAATGCGTTTGTGCATCTCCTTCGTGAATGTCCAGTCGTTGAAGAGGAGTGAAAAATCGACGACCCCCGTTTCGTGCATCGGACGCGGTTGCTTGACCTTCACAAAAGCAGATTGCCAAGCGACAACATCGCCAATGTCGAGCGGGTCGGCGTTGGCAGGTGCGTTGGTCTCGGCAAATTCGGTGACGAGTATCAACCGTTTGGCGTCTGCTAAATGATTGATGGTAGCACGCACAGGTTTCTCGCCGCCACAGAGGAACGGGCTTGTCCAAGCTGGCTTGCCCTCAACTTTGTCGAGAAAAATTTTACATTGCACACAGCCACCGCCGCGGGCGATGTCGTCGATGCCGACCAAGCTCGAGAAGGAGAGAGCATCGGGCGGCAAAGTGAAGGCGACCTCGCTGTAGGAGTGTGTGCCAATCCCCCAGCCGTCACGTCTGCCCGAGAGTAGCAGAGGCATACCGCGAACATTCCGATTACGCTGCCAGTGCCAGGTGAACCCGGTGAGATTACGCTCTGCAAGCGTTTCGGCGGGCAGTAGCGAAAGCGGGACGTCACAAATTTTTCGGTAGTTCACCGACGCAATGTTGCCATCGAGTATTAGCAGTGCATCCTCTGCCCAGGCCGGCTGCACGGCGTGATAGCTTCTATATTCTTTCCGGACACCCAGCACGCGGTCGAGGCGGTAGGTTAAAACGGCTCCGTTGCTAACGGTTAAGCGTGCGAGGTATTTCGAGGTACTAGGCGGTTGGGCAAAGGCATCACGCAAAATCGTTTTGAGGTACTCAGGTTGCGGTATATGAATTTCCGCAAGCTCCGCCCATTTGGCGTTTTCCAGACCTCGCTCGCGAAGAATGCGGATACCCCAGCGGTACCATTTAATTCGCTTGGCCATTATCTCGCGTCCATCGGTGAAGACAATCAGACCCGGTGTAAGAGGACGTTTGTTCGGCTTCGTAAAAACAATGCGAGCCAGAGCGTCAAGACGAATTTTGACCGGCTGGTGCTTTGCACCCACAGTCATCGGATACGAAACGGCCACTGGGAGCATGCGAATCGGCAATGTCGATTCCTCAATCGCGTCGGTTGGCGTAATACCGCCAGGAAGAATGTCACCGTTGGCCAACTCGACAAAGGGACCTAGAAGCGCCGAGGGAACCGCATTGTCTTGAAAAATACGGACGTGGTTGTTGGGGTCAAAGAGTCGCCGATTATTTATGCTCGCGTTGTCAATTTTATATCCTTTATCTTCATATCCTTCGTCTGTGCTTTTGGTTTGACAATTTTCAATAGTGGGAGACTTTTCGACGGTGCCATCAAACCATTCAGCAACAAAGCGTTCGGGCTTTTCCACTTCCGCGGCCGGAGCTTCCTCACAAAGGAGGGCAAGTCCCAAGAAGGAAAGGAGAAATAGCGTAGTTTTTGGAAGGGCATTCATCAGATTTTATTTCTCGGGTTCAAGGACTGTCATATTAAGCCGCTGATTGCTACCGTCGTAAGGCTTTTCAAAAAGGATAATGCGTCGCCCATCGGTAATCATTCGTTCAATATGCTTGAGTGAGTTCTTTTTAACCTTCAATGGTTCTAAGGGAGTGCCGTCACTTGCTTGGAAGCAGTTAATTTCTAGCTCGTTGCCCCCGCTATGTATTCGCGGATCCACTACGAGGACCCGTCCCTCTTGTGTTAAAAGCGTTTTTCGATTAGGATCATCACACCGCACTCGCCAAGCGAGTTTCCCGCTTTCCAGATCGAGGGCTTCCACGACCTTTTCGGTTGTAAAAATGACGCGATTGCCTTCCACTCCGACGATGTTGGTGAGATCGGGCTCCATCCGGGACCAGTGAAGTTTCCCAGTTCGGATGTCACGACACTCGATGGTGTAGGTACCGGGTGCGTCAATAATCACTCGGTCGCCAGCGGTATGCAGATTACCTGAGGTGTACCGCCGGTACTGATTTTTTTCAATGTGACGCGACATAAAGGGCAACTTGCGGATCCACTTAATTTCGCCGCAAAGGTCGCAGCAGAGTACGCCTGCTCCAATTCGCACAACTAACAAATCCTCGTAGCGTGTGGGACGCCCCATTTGGAAAAGAGCATCTGTCAATTCAATATTGACTAGTGACCTGCGTGACAATAGGGTACCATCGTTGGGATCGGTGCGACGCAGTACCAACTCGCCGACGGTGGAGAGATTAAGCGACTCCGACCCTTCAATACAAAAAGTCATCAGCACGCCGTCACACAGAAGTGGCTCACCAAGAACAAAGGAATGCACCTTCGGCAAAGTATTCCAAACTACGGTTCCGTTGGTTTTATTCAAACAGAGCGGCGAGGTATATTCCCCTAACCAAAAGGGTAAAAGCATATTTGGGGAGTTGTTTAACAAAAGGGGACGCGGCGAACTCGACGTATTTAGCACGTGCTTCACTTCTGAGCCGCGGTGCGTGAAGGCAACGCTACCGTTGGCCATATTGTAACCAACTAATTGCTGTGGGGTATGAATGTAAAGGGAGTCGCCCTCAGCAGCCCAACCGAAATTAAGCGGCTCGATGGCCTGGGTGTTTGTTTCTCGGCTTGTGCGTCCCTTCACGGGCAGGTTTAATGTGTGACGATGCGTCTGGACGTAGCTCTTCGCAGTTGACACAAAACGCTCACTTGCCGGTTTTGCGACGGCCGCCGAAGCCTCCTTCTTCTTGATTATTTGCGAGACCATCTGCTCAAATTGGTTCGGTTGCAGGATGCATTCATTGAAGGTAACAGGCTTGGTGACCGGCTTGCCCGTTTTTTTGCCTAGGAATGCCGACGCGAGACGTTGATGAGCTTCCCACTGCTGCTTAGATGCTTCGTCGGCGAGTATAACGAGTCGCCCGTAATAATTCGCGGCCGTGCGGAATTGCTGTTCGGAGAGTGCCCGACCCGCTAGATGCGCCAACGCTTCTCGGCTGACCTGCGTGCGATGGAACTGCACAATCACCGCCTCAATAAGTGGCAAGTCGGACTCCCGGATGCCTCGGTGGAGCCAGAGGCGACCTATCTGTTCTTTCGCTTGCAAAGCCGTAATCAATTCGGGATGAGCGTCGATCCAATCCATCAAGACCTTGCTTAACGGCACGAGCAAATCTCCCTCAGGGACAAACGTTGATGTCACCTCTGCGAGGGGAGCGAGGGTGAGTAGCTTGGCAACGCCGGCCCAATTCTTTGCAAGGATGCCCTTCTCAATTTCTGCGCAAAGAAAGCGTTGATTTTTGGAGAGTGATTTCGCATCGAGGGGATGTCTGGCAAAGGTCTTCGCGACGACTTTTTCGTCTTTCTCCAGATCCAGCTCTGATGCAACCTCTTTTTGTGGCAGCGACCAGTGCTGTAGTGCCCTACTTTGCATCCAAGGTGCGAGATTTAGCGGACGGATACTATGTTTTTTTTCAAAGGGAAATAAATACTTTTCCCGGAGTGCTGCCAAGAAGAGACGTTCCCAGTCGCCACGCTCGAGCAAGGCGTAGAAAGCAAGACGCGTAAGGTCAATCGGGGCCGGTAAACGAGAATCGCTAGCATACTTGTCTGTGTTGTTAAAACTAGATTCTTGGAGGTACCAAACGTCGAGGAGGTCGGGAAGGCGTTGCCGCAGTTGTGGGTCCGACCAGTAGTCCTGTGCGACCTCGCAATAGAGACGCGACAATGTGCTCCAGTCAAAACTTCCAGTGAAAAACAAACGACGCGGGAACTCCAGCAGTGCCGGTTCAAGCCGCTTCCAATCCTTAACCCCAAGCATTGCATCTCGTAACAGGTCGGCGGCAAACATTCTACAATGCGTCGGCGAATGCTGTAGAATAACCAGCCGACTGGCCAAACCCCAGTCGCGGGGAGCAACATCTTTCGGACAGGCCGCCAGCAACAGTTCTAACTGACTTTTCCAATATTTCGTTTTGGTAGTCAATGCTTTGAAAGCTTGCGAGGCACGTTCAACGAGCTTGGCATCAACGAGTTGCTCCAGTCCGCCAAAGCGTCGGACCTGGATTTCACCGACGCGAATCTCTCCTTTTTCACGGAAACCACGACCTATAACCCCAATGTGTGTCGCTGGCTTGACAAGTTCCGTTGAGTTTTGATCCCAAGCACTTGCTGGTATCCACGTCTTGCCGTTGTTGCTTACGTCGATTTGTATTGCGTTGAAGTTGGTAATTAAACGCACCCAAAATTTTTCGCCGACAACGAGTCCTTTTTTGTAGAACCAATTGACGCTATTGCGGCTCTCGGGGCCATCACAAAATATCCGCAAATCCTGATGCTGACCAATGCGGAATTGCAATCGCCGGTGGAAGTCGGTTGGACTGACCAGAAGAACGCCAGTCCCCACCGTCGCCGAATCAATTCGCATTGTAATTTCGCTGCCACTGCCGTAAGGAAGGGTCGCTAGGGCGATCCAATTATCTTCTCTAGCAGATTTATCGGCCTTCGAGCTAAAGACCATTGCGTCACCATCACTACGGAGGGTCACTTTATCGGCCAACCATTCGGTTTCGAGCTTCCACTCCAAGTCCTTTGGCGCAATCTTCTCGTCACGAAAAATCAACTTCTTGGCACGCTCCTCAATATTGAGTGGCGGCAGTCGGCAATGCTCGGCACTTTTGAGACGGCATTTTGTGTCAAGAAGGAAATGCTCTGGCGGCTCTGGCATAGGAAGTGTCAAAAAGAGAAGGTCGCCGCGACAGATTAGCAACGCTCCGTTTTCGTAACGCACCTCGATCGGCCCATCGGAGAAGGCACGCCGCCACAAGCCTTGATCAGAATCAATAATCGTGTGCGACGGTTTTTCCGGAACACGCTGCTTAATCGCGTCGTGGAGCGACTTGCCTGGGGTTCGCGGAAAATTGAAGGCTTGCAAAGTACCTTCATTTTTGACGTACTCCACTAGCACCCCCTCCTTGCCTCGCCAAAAACCAAGGCGGAGTTGTTCGACGTAGGTCATTCGCAAACGCGTGGTACCACCCTCGGCGGTGGGCGGGACTACTTCGTAGGTTCCGTTGAGCTGGATGTAAGGGGGTTTTTCCTTGGTGACAACCTGCACCTTGGCATTCCCAATCGGCTTGAGAAGAGTGTCGAGCTGCTGCCTCCATTGACCATCACCGCTGCTGGCGAGGTCGTCGTAGATTCGCCACGCAGGATCAAGAGGCGGTCCGCTTGGCTTAGACGCGGAAGGAGTATGCGTGGGAGGGGCCTCGGCGAAGGACACAGGCGGAGCTGTCGGCTTCGGCTCGTGCAATGGGGTTGCCTCCGGCGTGGTCGTCGGTTCCGACGGGGGCAACGTAGCAGCAGGCGGCGGGAGCGTTCCCTCGGTCGCCTCGCTGGAAGTGCGTACCGCAATTTCCTCCGTCCTTTTTTCGTTCGGCGCAATGCGACCCAAATAGACAACGGCGGCCACAATTCCGAGCAGGCAGAACACGACCAACACGAACCAGGTCTCGGCGAACCAGCTATTTTCAGGGGTTTTATACTTTTTCGATGGCATCTCTCAATTATCGCGGATAGCAGGCTGAATGTCAACCCCTCCTGTGGGATTCTCTCGCCGTAAACAAAGTTAGCCCAACCGTCTGCGATGGTGGCGACCAAGGAGCGTCGTTCACCATCGCAAGCGATTGGGCTAAGGATTAGTACCAAAGGGAGGTACAATTATCTCGTCCTTACACCTTCGGGTATTCGTAGCCCTTCGTTGGGGTACGTGCAAAGAAGGATTGGGCTTCGTCATCACCAATGAACTTCTGGTTCTTGGCATCCCATTTCAGTTCGCGGCCGAGTCTCGCGGCAATCGCCGAGAGATGACAAATTGACATCGCGGTAATGTGGGAGAAAGCATCGGAGACAGGCAGTCCCCCCTCGCGGATACACTGGAAGAAGTTGGTCTTGTGCCCCGCAACCTTCTTACCTTTGTACAGTCGGGTCGTGTCTTCTTCGGTGTACTTGTCTTTGTCCCAGTTCTCTTCAATGGGCTTCCCTTTGATGGTGCCGCGTGAGACAAAGATGGTTCCCTTTTCACCTTCAAAGGTAACACCATTTTGGCCGCGTGAGGTTACGTGCAACTCAACACCGTTGGGCAACTGCGAGATGACATCGTAGTCGTTGGCGGTATTGTAGCAGTCGTCCTTGGTGGGGTAACCCTTCTCGAAGGGGACGGGATGCTTGGCATCTTTGCCATTGATGACGGTTGGGCCATCCTCGAGGTTTTGCAGGTTCATCGCCCACATTGCAATGTCGATGTGGTGGGCTCCCCAGTCGGTGAACTTACCGCCGGAATACTCATACCACCAGCGGAAATTACCGTGACAACGTTGCTTAATGTACTCAACGGTCGGTGCTGGGCCGAGCCAAAACTTCCAATCGAGATTCGCGGGCGGAGCTTCTTTCTTGAAGGGACCACCCGTACTGCCACCGCCGATGGAGCAAGTTACCTTCTTCATCTTGCCGAGCAATCCTTTTTGCACCATATTAACCGCTCGCATAAACTTGCCGCGGTCGCTTCGTTGCTGGGTACCAATGAAGAACGTCTGCTTGTCATACTTCTTACAGGCATCACGGATCATCAGGTTCTCTTCGAGCGTGAGCGTCAACGGTTTCTGGCAGAAGACGTGCTTGCCCGCTGCGAGAGCCTCGAGACAAATCATCACGTGCCAGTGGTCGGGCGTGGCGATGGAAACAACTTCAATATCCTTATTGTCGAGAACTTCTTTGTAGTTCTGCGTGACTTTGGCCTTACCGCCA
>Ga0180430_10004972_pt1 | contig 11127 bp, 9 predicted proteins | sample SS_ome_9_FD_132999 | JGI IMG/M metagenome (GOLD analysis project Ga0180430, IMG submission 132999) | Hypersaline lake sediment archaeal communities from the Salton Sea, California, USA - SS_1_S_2 metaG | ecosystem: Environmental > Aquatic > Non-marine Saline and Alkaline > Hypersaline > Sediment... | reverse complement strand
GACTCCCCTTATAATTCTCAACTTTTAGGTGTTGTCTCCACCAAGCCAGGTGTTTTATTGGGGGGATTTGCTGCTAATGACCATCCAGATGATAAAAAAGTCCCAATAGCTCTTTCAGGAAGAGTTCCAGTCAAAATTGCCCCTGAATCAAATGAAATTAGAATCGGTGATCTTTTAACTTCAAGTTCCACTCCAGGCAAGGCTATTAAGGCTACTCAATCAGGGCCTATTATTGGTAAAGCGTTGGAAAATTGGAATTTGGAATCAGGTAAAGACAAAATTATTGTCTTTATTGATCTTTCTTACCATGCCCAAGGTTTGATACTGGGAGATAACTCTTATGGAGATCTCAATGATATTACTGATGATCTTGATTTAGGTGATGAAGATATTGTTATTGAAAATAATCTTAACGTTCTTGGCCAAACAATCGTAGCTGACTTAGGAATTACTGGCAATATTTCGGCTGGTTTAATCGCCATTAATGGAATCGAAGGTAAAATTGATACTCTTTCTGACTCACTTAAACTTCAAGAATCATCTCTAGGTAATTTGGAAATTATGGCTGGTAAAATCAATATTGATATTGCTGGTAATTTGGAAATTAAGCAAGGGATTATTGCTGGTAACTCTTCCTTTAGAGATGAAACTCTTATTGAGGTGGGACAAAACAGCGTCAGAGTAGAAAAAGAATGGGAACAAGAACCCGTTACCATCAATCTTACCCCTTCTTACAACACCACTGTTTGGGTAACTGAGATTGATAATTCTGGATTTACTATTAACGTTGCTAATTATCCCGATAAACAAGAGAAAATCTACTGGCTAGCTATTTGGTAATCGATCCCATTACTGATTATTTCTACCTCACTCTGATCCGTTCTTAGTGTTTTTACATTCTGTTTTAATAGCCTATTTAAAACATCCGGGTGCGGATGACCAAAACGATTCTTGCCAACGCAAATAACAGCTATTTTAGGGCTAATTTTTGATAAAAAAGATTCATTGGTTGAAAACTTACTACCGTGATGAGCTACTTTTAAAACCGCAACTTCATCAACTTCTAATTCATCCTCAATCTCGCTGGAGATATCACCTAAAAACAAGACTTCGAATTGACCAAAGACAAGTTTAAAAACCAAAGAACTGTCATTAAGGTTTTTAAATTCAACTAAATTTCTTGGCGGCCAAATAAAAGACATTAAAACGGGATCAATTTCAATCTTATCCCCTTTTTTGGGAGCGTAATTTTTAATTTGGTAATTATCGATCAGGGTCTTTAATTCTCTAAAACCGTCGGTAGAAACTTGCAAATCAGGATTAAGCAAAAGATAGTCAACTTGATAACGCTCAACCACCTCAATTAAACCAGTAAAATGATCAGCCTCAGGATGAGTTAATAAAACCATTTCTATTTTTCTATCCCAAAAGGGCATATTGTCAGCCAGGCAATTTAAAACAGAATTATCAGGCCCCCCATCAACCAAAATCTGGGTTTGTCTATAAGTAATCAAGTTAGCATCACCTTGACCAACTTGACAAAAAACCAGGTGTAAATTATTGTCGGGTAGACTTAAAAAAGCTAACCAAATCAAAGTTAGAGTTAAAAAAAGCCAAAATGCAGGGTTTTTGAAAAATTTAAATTCCGGCATTATTACCTTTTGAATGGAAACGAACCAAAATTAAGACCAAAACCAAATAATAAAATCCAACCCACCAGCCAGAAAGAGGCTCAACTTGCCAGCTAATATAAGGTAAGCTACCAAAAAAATTAACAATCCCCACAAAATAAGTTAAAAAAAGCCAAGTAAACCAACTTATCAGCTGTGACAATAGACTGCTGATAAAACTAAAAATTATCAAAACGCTACCTAAAATCATGATAAAAGGGATCGTTGGCAATACCAAAGTGTTAACTATCGGCGATAACCAACTAATTTGACCAAAATTACTTAAGAGGATTGGTAAAGTTGTCAATTGAGCTGAAATAGTTACCCAAAAACCCTGAGATAGGAAGGGCAGAATAAATAATCTATCATTCCTTTTAAACAAAGGATAGATAAAAACGATTCCCAAGGTAGCCGCCAATGAAAGCTGAAATGATATATCAAAAAGTATCAAAGGCGATAAAAGCAACATAAAGATGACCGTAAAAAACAAGATTGAATAAAGATGAGTATCTTTACCTAGAAACTGACCAAGATAAAAACCTAAAGCCATTAAACCGGCTCTCATAACCGGTGGTTCCCCGCCAACCATTATCACATACAAAATGATTCCCAGACTCGCTAAAAGAATTGCCAGTCTTCTCTTAAAGAAAAAAACCGTTATCTCCAAGAGAATTCCAGCCAACAAAGAAACGTTCTGTCCAGATACAACTACCAAATGAAGTGTGCCTGTTTCCCGCAAGTTTTGCCAAAAATTTTCTGGGATTTGTTTTTTCATACCCAAAATGATCCCCAATAGCAAACTGGCTTCGGGTTCCGTTAAAAAGCGGCTAATTTTAGTTTCGACATGTCCTTTAGTTTTTAAAAGCCATCTTTTAAAAACGCTTTTTCCAATTAAATTAAAATTTTGGTTTTGTTTTTCAATGGTTGGAAATAAAGCTACATATCTACTCTTAAAAGGCCCTAGCAACTCTTTTTTGAATTTGCCAATAACCACCAATTGATCACCGTAAAAATAGCCTGGAAAACGATTTGCCCTTATTAGAACCGAACCGACCTCAATGATCTGGTAAGATCCCTTAAGATAGGTTTCTTTGGTTACCATTCCTTTAATTTTCACTGTCTGATTTTCAGGTATTTGGTATTCAGGCAAGTGATATAAACGCCAAAAGTAAAAAGGCAAACAGATTAGCAGAATAATCAGAAAACGAAAAATTAGATGATTAAAAAACGCTGATTTCATCCTCTATTTTTGAATAAACGTCTTGGGGAACAATTTTTTTATCGATTAATTCCTTAATATCGGCGTAAGGTCGATTATCAATGATATCTTGAGCCCTTTTTTCTCCCACTCCCCAAAGCGTGTCTAATTGTGATAAAGAAGCCTTGTTGATATTTATTTTATTATTTGAATTGATATTACCGTTTTCAGAACCTAAAACACTAACTTGGTTATTATCCGTATTTGCTCCAAGCCTGGAAGGAATGTAAATTTTGGCTCCGTCTTCCAATGTCTGGGCTAAATTAAGATTTTGCTCAACCCATGAACGATCAGCTAAAGCTGATAAGCCACCAGACATGATTAGTAAATCATTTAAACGGGAAGATTTGGGAAGTTCATATAAGCCTGGTTTTTCAACCGAGCCTTCAATATCAACAAAAATATTACCAGATTCCTCTTCCATGGAAATTATCTCAATCTCGGGCTGACTTTGATTGGAAAAAAGGAAGAAAAAACCTAAACTTAAAAAAATTAAGGCCAATAGAGCTAAAGTTAAAGGCCATTTAAACTTAATCAACCAATCATTTTCAATTTCTGCCATCAAAAAAGCCGGTCATCCGGCTTGTTTTCTTATCTTAAATCCATCAACAGCTATCTGTCAAGCAATTAAACAACAAAATTAATGATTTTACCTGAAACAAAAATAACTTTTTTAGGCTTATTAACATTTAGATATTTGGCTACGTTAGACTCTCTCTTAGCCATCACCTCTACCTCATTTTGATTGTCAGCCTTATTGGCACTAATTTTAATTTGAGCCCTTAATTTGCCATTGACTTGAACCGCTATTGATTTAAACTCCTGCTTAATTACCTTTTTGTCAAAGGTTGGCCAAGACTGCTGGTGAACGGAAAAATCCTGTTTTAGAACTTCACACCAAATTTCCTCAGCCAAACAAGGAGCAAAAGGAGCCAAAGCCTTAACCAATAACTTAGCCTCATTTTTATTCAAGAAACTATTCACCCATTCATTAATAAACTCCATTAAAGCTGCTATTGCCGTGTTAAATTTCATGCTTTCCAAATCATTACCTACTTTCTGGATAGTTTGATGTAGTTTGATATTTAAATCTGAAGTTGTTTTTTGATCGCTAACATTTTGATTGGCTAACCGCCAAAAACGGCTTAAGAAACGATAACAACCTTCCAAACCTTCATTACTCCAACTGATAATCTGGTCAAAAGGCCCCATAAACATCTCGTAAACTCTAATCGTATCAGCTCCAAACTTAGATACAATTTCATCCGGACTAACGGTATTACCTAAACTTTTACTCATTTTACGACCGTCATCAGCCAAGACCATACCGTGGGAGCAACGACGAGCATAAGGCTCAGGTTGCCCAACATAGCCTAAATCAAACAAGACCTTATAAATAAAACGGGAATAAAGTAAATGTAAAGTCGTGTGTTCCATTCCCCCATTGTAAAGATCGATCGGCATCCAATAATCAATTTTCTTTTTAGCGGCAAATTCTTTATCGTTTTTAGGATCTAGATAACGCAAGAAATACCAGTTAGAACCAGCCCAATTAGGCATTGTATCGGTTTCTCTCTTACCTTGACCACCACATTTAGGACATTTAACCTTAACCCAACTTTCAATCGCTGATAACGGTGATTCACCGGTCCCGGTTGGTTTATAATTTTCGACGTAAGGCAATTCTATCGGTAAATCTTTTTCCGGTATCGGAACAATTCCACATTTTTGGCAATGAATAATTGGTATCGGCTCTCCCCAATAGTGTTGACGGGAAAAAACCCAATCACGAAGTTTATAGCCAACACTAAAATCACCAAGTTTTTTATCTTTAAGCCACTGAGTTATTTTTTTAATAGCTTGTTTTGAATCCAAGCCGTTGAATTCATCGGAGTTAATCAAAACACCATAATCAACAAAAGCGTCTTTACTGATATCACCACCTTTAATAACTTCTTTAATGGGCAAATCATACTTTTTGGCAAAATCATAATCACGATAATCGTGAGCTGGGACTACCATTACCGCTCCACCGCCATAACTGGCGACCACATAATCGCCTATCCAAACAGGAATTATTTCCCTGGAAACTGGATTAACCGCTTGAAGACCACTAAAAACACCTGTTTTTTCTTTAGACAACTCAGTTCTTTCCAATTCTGATTTTTTCTGAGCCCGATCAATATAATCTTTAATTTTTTTTAAGTTCTGGTTCTCTCCTTTTTGATCAGATTCCAAAATTGATTTAACTAAAGGATGCTCAGGCGCAATTACCAAAGCAGTTACCCCAAAAATTGTGTCAATACGAGTAGTAAAGACATCAATTGACTTGATTGATAAATCTTTGTTCTTGATTTCAAACTTTGCCACCGTTCCAGGACTGCGTCCTACCCAATTAATCTGTTGGGTTTTAATTTTTGGCAAATAATCAACTTTTTCAAGATCATCGATCAACCGGTCAGCATATTCGGTAATCTTCAACATCCATTGTTGACGTTCTACTCTTTTGGTTTGCGCTCCACAACGTTCACACTTACCATCAATTACCTCTTCATTAGCTAGGCCGATCTTGCAAGACGGACACCAATTAATGGGAATCTTAGACTGATAAGCCAAACCTTTTTCAAAAAGCTTTAAGAAAATCCATTGAGTCCATTTGTAATACTTTGGATCAGTTGTATCTATTTCCCTGCTCCAATCAAAAGAAAAAGAAAGTCGTTGACACTGTCGTTTGAAAGTGGCAATATTCGCTTCGGTAGCTTTGGAAGGATGAATCCCCATCTTAATGGCATAGTTTTCAGTTGGCAAGCCAAAAGCATCCCAGCCAATTGGGAACAAAACATTAAAACCTTCCATTCTTTTTTTTCTAGACAGAGCGTCTAAAGCCGAATAACTACGGCAGTGACCAACATGAAGACCATCGCCAGAAGGATAAGGAAATTCAACTAAAATGTATTTTTTGGGCTTTTTAGTTAACGGATCATTCGCTTGATAAAAATTAGCATTCTCCCAATTTTTTTGCCATTTAGGTTCAATTTTATCCGGAGAATAATATTTCATTTTACTGTTTGCCATCTCTACCTCTACCCCATATTGTAATTCATTTTCTTTTTATTGTAAAATAAAAAGATGACTAAGTTCCTGCTCCATAGTCTATTTCTAGTCCTAGCGGTAATTTTGGCTTTTTTCTGGACCAATAATCCCCTTCTCTCCTACTATAATCTGCAGTTAATTGCCGTTTTTCTCATTTTTTTCTTTGTTAATCAGATTATTGGCCGGCGTCATCGTCATAAAATGAATCTGACTATCGATGCCGCTATCTTCACCATGGTTATTTTACTTATGGTTATTTCCACCGGTGGTTTAAACTCTCCTTTATTCTTTTTAATTTATTTTCTAATGTTTGGCCTCGCTTTACTTTTTGAACCAATCATCACTCTTTCCTTAACAGTAGCTATGGTGCTTTTCTTCTTGTTCTCTCCTACCAAGCAAGAACCGATAAACGAATTATTACAACTTTTTTCGTTAATTTTAATCACTCCAGTAGCCCTGTTTTTTGGCAAACAATATTTGAGAGTTTTAAAAGATGAAGAGAAAATTAAAATTCTGAAAGAAGAGGAACAGATTATGGAAACCACTATTGAGAAAGAGGAAACCGATACCTTATTATGGGTTTGCTTAGAATTAAAAAAAGGTTTAACTGAAATTGCCGATCATACCAGTCAACTTTTAGCTGATGTCGGACATCTAACTACTAATCAAAAAGATCGCTTATTAAAAATTAGAGATTGGACTTTAAAACTACTTAAAAGCGGTGAAGAGCTTAAGCAGGAAACTGACCAGAATACCGATGAGTGCGATTAAAAACAAATTTAACTTTTATCTAACAGCAATTATCTCGATTACTGTGATTTTTTTTCTTCTCCCTTCAAATGTTAAAGCTCAATCGCGTCTTGAATCACCCAATTACACCATTACTTGGCCAAATCTCAATATGGGAGCAACTTCTTCCGCTAGTAGCAGCAGTTATAATTTAGGTGTTACCACCGGTCAAATTGCCCCCGGTCTTTATTCTTCAACTGGCTATAAAATTAGAGCCGGTTTTCAATATATTCACTCAATTATCCCTTTTTACTTTAAACTCTCAACTATCGCCCTAAACTTTGGGACTCTAACTTTAGATAGTCTAACTAATGAACAGGAAATCACTTTGACCGTTAACTCCGGTGCTGCTGGGGGTTATCAAATCAAAGTTCAAGAAAATGATCGGTTAACTTCAACAACCGGTAGCTATATTGAAGATACCACTTGCGATGTCACTGATAGTTGCGATGAAAGTGATTCAGGTACCTGGAATCAAACCAGCACCTATGGTTTTGGTTACACCATAGCTGGCGACGATGTGCCGACCGATTTTAGTGGCGGTAAATTTAAAAATTTTCCTGACGAACCGAGCGAAAATCCAGTCAAAATCATGGGTTTAACTCCGGCTGGAGGTCATGTAGCAGGAATAGGAAAAACAGCCGTGATGACGGCTAGAATTAATATTAATAATTTACAACCAGCTGGAACTTACCAAAATATTTTGAAATTTTTCGCCATTCCAACTTATTAAAAGAACAATATTAAATTCATAAAAATTATAAAACTATAAAAATGAAACTTATAAATAAAATTCTCATCACTTTTGCCTTAATCGTTTTCTTTATTTTGAGCTTTGTCTTTAAAGCTCAAGCTCAAAGTTTATCTTTAGGAATCTACCCTCCTTTACTAGAGGTAACCATGCAACCCGGTAAATCAATCACTCAAGTTTACAAACTCTATAATAATGGCGACAGTGATTTAGTCATGACCAGTTTTTTAGCTCCTTTTGTCCCCGACGGCGATCAGGGTTATATTGAAATTAGACAAGACGAAAAACCCCAAAGTCTCGATTGGATTTCTTTTCAAAATGCAGATTTACAATTGGGTCAAAGCTTTGCTTTGCAGCAAAATTCTTCCCAAGAAGTTGTTTTGAAAATCAAAACTCCGGAAAACGCTCAAGAAGAAGACCATTACTTCACCCTTGTTTTCGCCAATGATCCCAACTATTCCGGTCTTATTGGCAGTAATCAAAGCCAAAACCAAATTCAAATCGGAGCCAATATTATTTTAAGTATCTCTGAAAGCGGTGAGCCTCAACATCAAGCTCAAATTAGTGAATTCAAGCTGACTAATGGATTCGCCAATATTTTTCTCGATTCTTTTACCAAACCGGAATTTATCTTAAAGGTTAAAAATACCGGTCCTAGCTTTTTTAAACCCTTGGGTAATATTAAAATTAAAAACCCTCTAGGTGGAACTTATATTCTTGATCTTTTACCGGAAAACGTTTTAACTAATTCAACTCGTCAAATTAGCTGTCAAATTAATGAAGAAGCTGCTAAATGCAGCTTACCATCAAAATTTTTATTAGGCTATTATCAAGCTCAAGTTAGTTTTGATTTGGATAAACCTGGCGAAGAATATCAAAAAGAAATTTTCTTCTTGGCTTTTCCTTGGAAAATAACCACCGTTATCATTGTTATCATTGGAATTGGTCTCTTTACTATTAAGAAAGCTAAAAAAACTATTGACAAAGGTTTTTAATTGTTATGAAATGAACAGAGAAACATGTTAGAAAAAGAAAATCTAAGGCTTAAAAATAAGCCAAATTTTTTGTTAATTTCCTTCTTGGTTCTTTTCTTGTCTCTATGTTTCTTTTTTCTGAAGCCACAAACATCAAAATCAGCTAGCTTAACCACTGCTTCAGCAACTCTTTCTAACCCTAGATTGTCTTTTTACGGAGCAGTTAATACTGGAGCTTCAGCTGGAGTCACGGCCGTTGATATTAAAAGCAGTGGTAGTTATGGTGATCTTAACACTAATCATCTTTTCCCTAAAGACACTGTTGCCATTGGGGCTGAGGGTGACAAAGAAATCGCTTCGATTATCGACAGTGACACCTTTATTTTAGCTGAAAGTTTAACCATCCCTGCCAGCGATGGTGATCCTGTTTACGCTACCCAATCAGGAACTTTAACCGTAACTTTTACCACCACCAACGTTATTCCAAGTGGTGGTGATTTAATTTTAACTATTGATGATCCAGCTTCAAATGGCAATGATGGAGCTCCTGATACAGCTGATTCAACCGCTAATAATGGTTTTGACTTCAACGGCATTACCACCGGAGAAATCACTTGTCCGACCGGAGGTAGTTGGAGTGTTACTTCTGCCACCGCTGGTTCAGGTTCAGGCCATACCGTTGTATGTACCGCTTCTGCTGAAATTGCAGCCAGTACCGCCCTAACCGTTGTTGTCGGTGATGGATCTACCGGTTTAATCAACCCGGCTCCAATTTATTCAGGCCACACCCAAGGAATAGCTGACAATTACGAAATCAATGTTAAAACCAGAGATATTAGTGATATCACCATTGACGAAGTTGATGTTAAAGTAGCTCCTGTTGAAGCTGTTTTAGTTTCCGCTACCGTCGATGAAAGTATCACTTTTCAAATTCAAGGTGTCGCTACCGGTTCTACCGCTTGTGGGCAAACTGTAGACGTAACTACTACCGCTTATTCAGTTCCCTGGGGGACCTTATCAACACCAGATGTTTTTAAAGAAGCGGCTCAACAATTAACTGTTTCCACCAATGCCGATGGCGGTTACAGTGTTAAAATTGAAGAAAACGATCAGATGGGTAAAAATGGGGTTGCTTGTGCCGGTAATGGTGGTGAAGGGGTCGGTTGTATTCAGGATACTACCTGTAGCGCTAGTGGTTGTGATGAATCTAGTGGTTACGATTGGACTGATGCCGCTACCTATCGTGGTTTAGGTTATTCGTTAGAAAACGTTGACGGCACTGATGCTTCCTTTGTTTATGACTCCGATGATCCTTGTACCAGCTCCTCAGGTGGTGGAACTTTCTGTGCCAAACAAGTAGCTGATATCGCCGCCAGTGAAACCAAAGAAACCATTATGACTAACGCTAACCCAGTTTCCTCCAAAGATATTTATGTTTGTTATCGTATCGCCATTTCTGGAACTCAACCATCTGGTTATTATTACAATAAGGTTAAATATACCGCCACACCTATCTTTTAAAAATGAAAACACTGCCCAAAACCCACCATCTTTTGAAAACTTCTAAAGTAGGTTTAGTTTTTTTGGCTTTAATTATTGCTTGTGCTTGGCCGGTTTATAAAGCCAACGCTCAAGATCAATCAGGTGGACCAATCACCGCCGCTCCTGCCAGACAAGAAATAACTATTAAGCCAGGTGAAAAAAGTGCTTTCGTTATCAAATTCTTTAACCAAGGTGATCAATCAGTCTCAGGCCCAATTCAGGTAGCTGATTTTATTGTCGAAGATAATGAAGGAACCCCAACTTTTATTGAAGGGCCTAATACCATCTCTCCCAAGTATGCAGCCGCTTCTTGGGTAACCCTCCCCTACGACCGGGTTACTATCGCAGCCAAAGACAGTGTTATCATCCAAGCCAGTATCCAAGCTCCAGAAGACGCTCAACCGGGCGGTAGATATTTAGCGGTCTTCTTTGAGCCAGGTGGAAAGCTGGCTAACGAAGAAGATAGTGTTAATAATGAAGCAGAAACCCCGGTTGCTGTTCGTCTAGCTGGTCTTGTTTATATCAGAGTTGCCGGGCCAGTTGAAGAAAATGCCTACGTAACTCAGTTAACTACTCCCCGTTTTTTAGAATTTGGCCCAATCACAACCACCACCGAAATTCTTAACCGCGGTAATTATCATATTAAACCTAAAGGAACCATTACTTTAACCAGCATGTTCGGCAAGCAGGTTGATCAACAATTAATTGATGAAAAAAACATCTTTCCTGAAACTTCTCGTTTATACGAAAATAAAGTCGGTACCGAATGGATGTTTGGCAAGTATCGCATTGATCTAAATGCTTCTTATGGTGAATCAGGCAAGGTCTTAACCGCGACTGTTTTTACCTGGGTTTTCCCTTGGAGAATGATCGCTACCATAATCTTAGCCTTAGTCGCTATTATCCTCTTGATCTCACTTCTTTATCACAAGATCAAGAAAAGACAACAAGAATTGGAAGAAAAAGTTGAACAACTGGAAGAACAGCTAGAAGAAAAATCCAGTCAATAAACTTGAAAACCAAAACCACTATTCTTTTTTTCCTAATTCT
>Ga0180430_10004971_pt1 | contig 11127 bp, 7 predicted proteins | sample SS_ome_9_FD_132999 | JGI IMG/M metagenome (GOLD analysis project Ga0180430, IMG submission 132999) | Hypersaline lake sediment archaeal communities from the Salton Sea, California, USA - SS_1_S_2 metaG | ecosystem: Environmental > Aquatic > Non-marine Saline and Alkaline > Hypersaline > Sediment... | reverse complement strand
TAAGACCACAAGTGATGAAATTTTCTGGCCCTCTGGAATAGAATTTAATAATGTTCCTTATATGTTATATTCTGAACGCACAGAGACTAGGACTTACCAGATTCCATGGTTTGCTTATTATGATCATTCAAGTAGTTCATGGGTAAAGAAACGTATGGTAGACAGAACAGGTGCACAATTAATAGATAGTACGTACTCATATAGGACTGTTTTTGTTGGTCTCATGGCTACAGATGAAAATACATTTGACTGTTTTATAAGAAATACATCAGCTACTCCTGATAGAATAGATCAATATAGAACAACAAATAAGGGTAATTCTTGGTCAATAGTAAGGAATATTGTTATTGATAGTATTAGTACATATGAACAAACTTGGGGTATGGAGTGGAATGGCGATGTTAATGTCGGTGATGATAAAATGTGGTTGTATGGTAATTATGATATGGGTGATTATTCTGATGCATGGATACTTGAATTTGCTAGGAAAGAAATACCAACTAGATATGGTGAAATATTAAATGTTGAGCTATACCCAACAACTGCAGATTCAATGAGATTTATATTAAGAAATACAGTAGATTCAAGTAAAGATACAACAGAGTGGATAGGTTTACATTGATTTATTTATAAACTCAAGGTTTTAACATGAGACATATAATAACATTGACTGATGATGAAGGTAATATAGTTGAAAGTAAGACAGTTACATTACAGCCTTGGCAATCTGGTTCTCCTTATTATCAAACTGGAGTTTCAGGTTATCCAAAGACTTTTACTGAAATCTCTGGAAAAGGAATGTATTATGTAGATTTAGATGTAGGAGTTAAATGTACAATCTTAGTTGATGGTGCAGTTTTAGATGGATTTATAGGTTTATGGTTTAATGGAGAAAATGAACCAGCTTATGATCCAAGATAAAGAATTAACCATAATTAATAGGAGAAAGTAAATGGCAATTAGAACCACATGGCAAGACAAGTATGCTATAGAGCAAACTTCCAGTCTTACTGCCACACCTACCTTTGCTTCAACAGCAATAGGTATTGAGGGAACTGGTTCTTCTGGAGGTAAATTTTTGATGCCTCTTACAGATCACCCTCATTTGCCTCCCGCTTCAGCAACACAAGAAAATGAACTAGCGGTAGGTGTCTCTCAGAGACATAATTTAGAATATAACCAGACAATTGCAGAACCGTCTACTGTTACAATTAATATGCTTGCAAATGCATATAATGTATCATTGTTTCTATGGCTTCTGTTTCAAACTGGAGCTACAGAGAGTAGCGGTTCAGTAAATACATTACAATGCATACCTTATACTTCAGCAGAGATTGAGATCTATACTGCTATTACTAGGTTACTTGGTGGTACTGCTGGTGATGATGATACAGTCTCACAGTATATGCCTGGTTGTGTATGTCGCTCTGTTACAATCTCCGGAGAAACAGGTGGAATTGTAACTTTAGCAGCTGAAATGGTAGGAGCTAATTGGGCTACCGCTAATGATGATTTAGGCAGTGTCAGTTATAGTACTCTAACTTTCTCTGATAAAGCTCCATTAAAATTTCAGGATATGGTATTTCAGATAGGTGCTAATGCAGTAAATATACCTTCTTTCTCAATCACATTTAATAATAATGTAGCTGCTCAGTTTTATAATAATGATACTATTCAAAATTATATTCTAGGCAGATTAAATTGTGAGGGAAGTTTTGGTGTACCTTGGAGTGATACTAACGAAGGAGAGAATCAACAGCTTACTGATTTCCAAAACGGCTCAGAAGATGTTATTACTGCTTATTGGGGTAATTCTTCGGGTGCAACTGATAATTCATTGGCATTCGTTTGCAATGTAAGACGTACTGAGACTGGTATGGAGGACAGTGAGGGTGAGATAGTTTCGGCAATAGATTACTCAGCTGTTGAGGGTACTTCTAATGAAGCTATTAATATATATGCTGGATATAGTAACACTTATCTATTACGAGGTGTCTCATAAATAATAACTTAAGTTCAAACAAGAACAGGAGTATTTCATGATTAAAGGTGTAAAAAGGGAAGCCATTCCTTATGTTTTAGAAGCAGATCGTTCCAACGAAACTGAAGATCAAACAGTCTTTTTTGTAAAGCCTAAAAGAGGCCATGAGGCTAATTTGACTTTAAAAAGGTACGGCAGTGCATCTAGAGATGGTAGAGGTGGTTATAGAGAATTTAGCGTAGATAAACTTGATTCTGCTGATATTGAGGAATTTAAATCAATAGTAATAAGAGTAATGCGTTATCAATTCTCTGAAGGTCATATCTATTATGAAAAGTTCGAAGATGGTATTGTAGTTGATACTCAAGAACAAGAGGTAATATCTGCTATTGCAAGAGATATGTCTTCTGTCTATATGAGTGAACTCTTTGATGTTGCTGGAGATTTGCATAAACTTGAGGAAGGTAAATATCTCGGAAAATATAAATGAGAGATAGCCTTTTTGGAGTAGGACTTAGTTTTGATGGGGTTTGGCTTGAAGAAAGTTCAGACCCCATTAGAACTAAAATTTTCTACCGTCTATTAACTTATAAGCAGTTAATTAGATATAGAAATAAAGCATTAGAGAAAGAAGATTACTCTAGAATTATTTTTAGGATAGATAATGTGGAAGTTGAAGGTAATATCTTAGAACAAATAACTAATAAAAAAGTTATTCAAGAAGTAATCTCTGAGTATTTGAGTTCAGATCAATTTGAAAATTTATGGACTGAGATAATACAAGATTCTGTTTTAAGTAGAATTGAATATAGGAAGTTACAATTTATTACTTATTATTTGAATTGGAAGGCGGATGAGTTAACTCGTAGAAAAAATTATGATTGTGATAATTGCAGGAAATGGAATTTTATAGATGACAGATATTGTTTCTTAGAACAAGAAACATACGAGTTACCAAATTTAATCATTGATGAAAGTCCAGCTGGTTTTGAGATGAGAGATGAAGAACCTTATCAAATGTCTATTGAAGATTATCTAGAAAAATTAGATGAATTATCTATAATAAATAAAGATCTTTCAATTTTTGATATAAGTCAGAAATATTATACACATCTTATAGATGATGATAAACCAAATAAACAAATGGAAGTTTGTCCAGAGGCTATAAAAATAAAAGCAGAGTATCTAGCTGAATTATTTGAGATGGAAGCTAGAGCTCAAGAATATAATGTATTTCCGTTTGATGGTAATCAAATGAATCAACCGGCTATTGTATTAGAAGCATTTGATGCTATAAGAACTGCTAGAAATACTTTCCATTCTAAAAAGATGCAAGAGATGGGAAATAAAAAATGATAAGACAACCTAGTATGTTTAAAGATGCTGAGTTATATAAGTCTTTCGCTGTGAAGCTTAGTATGGCGGGTGGTTATCAAGAGATAAAACAGACAACTAGGATTTTTGAACCTATAACTGAAGCATTAAAAGCAGTAAGAGTAAGAACAAAAGACCTGTCAGGTGTATTTGACATAATAGCACAAATAGTTTTAGAAGGAATGAAAGAGACACTAGAAACAGCGGGTAAAACAACAGGTACTGCATGGGAACCTTTATCTAAAAGTACTTTATTAGAGAGAAAAAAAAGAGGTACATCAAAAGGTGCTATTTTCCCAGAACAGCCTATTTTAAATGAAACAGGTCAATATTTTAACTCTATTAAAGTTATTAGAAAAAGTCTAAAAACTTTAAATATAGGTACTTATAATCCTTATCATCATGAGTGGGCTAAAAGAACAAGATATAGAGGTAAAACTGTAGAGATTCCAGCAAGGCCTTTATTAGTTTTAACTGAGAATATGCTAAGAGAGATCTTATTATTCTTACAAAGTACACTAGATTCTTTATTAGAAGGTGATCCTAATAAAGCTAGATTTATGAGAAGTAGAAGAGCAATGGCTATTTATAGCCCACCTTCTAGACTTAAATCAAGTAGCCTTAATAGTGTAACAGATGGTGGAGTGGATTTCTAATGACAGATGCTATAAGTAAAAAATTAGATATTTTGTTTTCTTGGAAAGGTAGTTTAGGTAATCTAAATAAAGCAATAAAATCTGTTGGCAGTCTTAAAGCTAATATGATGAACCTTACTAAAGGTTTAAATAAAAATACCTCTGCTTATAATAAACTAGATAAAGCTGTTGGAAAGATACAAACTAATATGGGAGAGATGCTTAAAACAATTAAAGACCAACGGCGCGTGATTAACAAATATGGAAAAGATCTTCAATTTTTAAGAGAAGAAAAGAATAGATTATCAAGAGCTGTAGCTGGATTAAGAACAAGATCTGAAAACCTCAAAGTAAAACTAGCTGAAACTAGAACTGAAATGAGGATGATGAAAAAAGATATAACCATGTTAGTAAGTTCTAATGATAAACTCTATCAAAAGGTTAAAAAACTAGAGACTCAAGTAAAAGAAATAACAATTGCTAATAGAGCTCAGGCTAAGTCTGCTAGAAATTTAGAAAGAGAAAATAAAAAACTAGAAAGAAGTCAAAGTAAATTATCTAGTTCTAATAGAACACTTTCTACTTCAACAACTAGACTTGGAAGAGCTTATAATAAAACTAAAAAAGAAGCAGATGCTTATTATATAAATTCTGAAAGAATTAGAGGTAGAACTCAAGGTTGGCGTCATGGTCTAGGTATGATTCGTAATGAATTATTGCTTTTAGCTTTTGCTTTTGGTGGTGTAGTAAGGACTATGGGAAGATCAGTAGAAGCATCAACTAAATTAGAGAATTCATTAATAGGATTAAGAGCAGTTGCTGAAAAAACTGGAGAGAGTTTCTTTGTTGCTAATAAATTTGTTCAGGAGTTTACAGAATCAGGTTTATTAAGTGTTGCTGACGCTTCAGCAAGTTTAAAGAATTTATTATCAGCTGGATTTGGGATGAATGAAGCTATCTCATTATTAAGAGCTGGTGCTGATGCTGCTGCTTTTAATAGGCAAGGTACATTAAGTTTAGGTCAAGCAGTTGTAGGTTTTACTCAAGGTATTAAAAACCAGAATTCTATCATGGTTGATAATGCTGGTATTACTAAGAATCTTTCTATAATGTATAAGGAATATGCTTCTACAATAGGTAAGTCAGCAATGACTTTATCTGAGGTAGAAAAACGTCAAGCTATACTAAATGGTATACTTAGAGAAGCAAGAGTTTATACAGGTAACCTTGCTTTAATGACTACTACATATTCGGGTGCTACTGAAGCTTTAAGTCAGAGCGTATTTATGACTCAGGCTTCTTTTGGTGATATGATTAAAAAAGGTTTAAAACCTGTAATAAACCAAGTTAATATATTAGTTAATAGATTCAAAAAATTTATAGAACAGAACGAAGTAATTATAAGATCTGAGTTAAGAGGTTTTTTCGAAGATTTAACAAGTGCAGTAAAAGGTACTTGGTATGTGATGAGAGGTCTAAATAATGTATTAAAAACTGTAGGTACTAGTTTAAAAGATGTAGTAGTTTTTGGTAGCTCTTTTATAGTTCTTAATAAAGTTTTGGGAAAAGCTAGAGGTTTAATACCTAAATTAATAGCAGCTTTTACAGGTCTAGCTACTACATTAAAAAGTGTTTATAAAGGTTTTGCTGTATTCACTGGAGCTAAAGGAGCTGCAACAGCGGCTAAATTTGTTGGTAAGTTAACAATTGAGACCAGAAAATTATCAGGTGCTTTAAGAGTTTTAGGTTTTATCTTTAAAGCTCTTGGAGGCTGGGTAACTGTACTTCTAACAATAGTTGCTTCATTAGTAGGTTGGTGGTTTAAACACAGATCAGAAGTTAGAAAAAATATTGAAGAACAAAGGAAATTAATTGAAGAAAAAAGAAAGACAATAAAGACTAATCATGAAGAGTCTTTATCTTGGATAGAATTAACTAAAGATAAGTTAAAAAATACAAAGATAACTGAAGAACATAGAAAAGAACTAGAGAAACAGTTAAAAGTTCTTAAAGGGATTGAAGTATTTAATAGGAGAGCTAGAGCTGGTACAATGATAGATGAAGCAGCAGAGGCTAATCTATTAGAGAAAGTTGATGAAGATTATCTTAGAAGAGCAAAAAGCTCTACAAGAATAGAAAAAATGATGAAATCTATTCAAGAGAGAGAGAAAAGTTTGAATGCCTTAATGAAAGAAAAATTAAGAATTCAAACAGATTATAATGCAATAAAGAATAAAGAAGATGAAAAAATAGATGATGAGATAAAGAAAAAAACTAAAGCTTTAGAAATACTTAAATTTATTGTTGACTATCAAAAAGAGACCGGAAATCAAATTGATGATAATAATGATAAATTAAGTGGTACAGCAAAGTCACTTAAATCTTTATTGTTACTTATTGAAGATTTAAAAGGTAAGATTAATGGAATGACATTGAAAGGTGTAGCTCTTGAATTAAATAATTTTAAAACTGAAATAGGAAAACTAGATGTTAAATTAAAAGAGTTTATAAGAACATTAGGTGATCAAGCTCCTAAAGAGATAAAAGTGTTAGCTGACCTGATAGCTCAGTATTCTGAATTAAAAGGAGGACAGTTACTTCAAGATAGAGCTCAAGAATTGAATTTAAAAGCTTCTGAAACTAGTATGAATAAGATGACTGTTACAGTGGCTGGATATAATAATGAAGTTAATGATCTTAATACAGAATTAATTCAAGCTTTGTCACAGGTTACTAGTAAAAGTCCTAGTGAGGTTAAAAGTTGGATTAATATAAGAGATGAAGTTACAAAATATAATAATTCTTTAAAAGCTTTAGATTCCACTAAGATTGAATTTAAAGCTCCTGATATGACTTTTGATCCTTATCTAGAAGAGACTGGAAGAGTTGATTTCACTGTAGAACCTATATTGAATACTGATAAATTGGATAAAAGAAGTGAAAGACTGAAAGATCTTAAAGAACTAGAGACTATGAAAGTGAAGGATCCTTTCCCAAATTTTGAAGAAAATAAAAAGAAGATGAAAGAGTTCTTTGATTCTATAGGTGAAGAATTTCCTAAAGGAATTAAAGATTGGGAAGATCTAAGAGAAGCTGTAAAAAGATATGAAGATACACAAAAAGAAATAATTGCTGAACAATCCTTTAAATATATAAGAGATCAAAGAGATGAATTACAAGGATTAAAACAAGACTACTTAGAAAAGACTGATGCTATAACTGCTTTAGCAAATGAAGAATTGAATAGATATGATCAAATGACTCAAAGATTAGCAAACTTCAGAAGAGAACAGAATTTATTATTAGAAAAAGGCATTATAAAGGAGGATCAATATAAAAGGAATTTATTGGAAGGAGAGAGGTTATTTGAGGAACAAAAATTTTATATAATGCAAGAGTATTTTAATAAAAGAGTCCAATTAAGAGAGTCTGAAATACAAGATACCTTGAATATGTTAGAAACACTTGCAGGTGGATGGCAGAATTTAGGTGAAGGTATATTTGATTATACTCATGGAACAGAAAAAGAGATGGAAGAAAGAATCGCTCGCCAAAGAGATTTATTAGATAGAGGTCAAATTGATGTAGTGCAATATGAAGACAGAGTAAGTCAAATACAAAAAGCTGCGGATAAAGATAGGGATGCTGCAAGAGCTAAATTTGTAGCTAATATGATTAGACAGTCTACTCAAATTGTATCAAGACATTTAATAGAAGCTGGTGTATCTGCAATAGCATCAGCTCAAGCTCAAGCAGCTCAGGCTCAGATGTGGGCTGCATTCTTTACAACACAAGCAGGTATTATGGCTAGTAATCCAGCTACTGCAGCATTTGCTCCTGCATTTTTGCAACAAGCTGCATCAGAACAGGCATTAGCTGGAGCTTCTATTGCTGGAGGAATTGGAATGGCAGCTCTTGGAGTTGGAGTTGGAGTAGCGGGTGGATGGGGAGCTGCAGCAATAGAAGCAAATAATCCTGGATCTGAAGGTGGTTTTCTTGGAACACCTACTGAAGATGTATTTGAAGATAGGAAGAAAAGACTAGGTGGATCTATAAAAGCACAAGAGATTCATTTAAGTATTAATCCAGTGACTTATATACAAGCTGAAGGTAATATCTTTATAGGTGAGGGAATAACAATAGATACCTTCAGAGGTCTTGTTAACGAAGCTTTTGTACAAAGAACACAAGAAGCTATTGAGACTGGAGAACTTGAATTAGATAGCATAATTACTAAGGAGTCATAATGGCTTTATGGAAAATTGGAGTAGGTGTACCTATAACCAATCCTGGATTTAAATTCGGTAAAAGAGTATATGCATTATTAAACGGGGCTTGGACTTCTGGTACAACTCTAACTTATGACAATGATACAGGTACTGATGAAGGTCATTCAAACGGTTTAGTTAAATACCTTCAACAAGGTGATAAAATATTAGTAGGACCCTCAACATATACTAACTATGAAGGTGCTACAGAAGTTTTTACTGTCTATTCAGGTACTGGTACACAAATAACAGTTGATGCAGCTCCTACTGTTGATTTTAGTGACAATGATCCCATTACAGCTATTTGTGGAGGTATGCCGGCTGGTTGGACAGCTAATGATGGAGATAGTATTTGGTGTTATCCATTGACGGGTCAAAGTGCTATAGGGAGTACTTCATTATCAGATAGAGGTTATAAGGATAGATATAGAGCTTTTGTTAGAAGTGGATATAATGGAGCTGGAAGAGGTCTTCATTATATATTTAATGATGATGATTTTATAGAAGATGCTTATTATAGATTTGGTTTCTTCTATCAAACTCAATGGAGTATCTCAACTACTTTAACATCAGCACTTCGTGATTCTAATGGGAATTTTGGATCGATTGAAACTGTTACAAGTTCTCAAACATTATCTTGGACTGAATTTAATTCAGGAGCTAAAGCAGGTCCTTCTTCTTTAGGTGATTGGTGGGATATTTATATAGCTTTAAATAATACCGAAGCTGGTAATTCTTATTTCTTAGCTGATGATGTATATGTTGAACATGCTATGGAGACAGATGATGCATCTAGTGGTGTTTATACTTTTGATGATTACCCAAGTGCAGGTTCTAGGTCTTATTCTTATATTGGTGGAGTTGGAAGAAAAAGACTAGCAAATAATGTTCAAATAGTCACAGATAATACGGGTGGTGGAGATAGAACTAAAAAATTAATGGTAAAAGCTGGATTTAATGATGTCACAAAAACTTTAAGAGAGAATCTTCAAATATTACTTGATTGGTAAGATAGAGGATTTCCTTTAGTAATACATCATGATATAACTAGTATACCTAAAAATATATATGGTTTTTTAACTCTTCAAGATACTAATTTAAATCATTGGTCAGAAGATTATTGTTCTTTTAATCTTGCATTTGAGGAAATGTAATGGCAACTTTTGGAAATAATGAGTATGATCTAACTAATGCTATTATACCTTCTACACTTACTGCTAGAAATAACCCAGTAAAGGGTAAAGAGTTAAAATTTTTTATAAAAGATGATAATGATGAATGGGTTGATTTTTCTGATAGGTGTTCTGATAGGGGTAAGAATAAATTATTAAATCATACAACTTTTAAATATGCAACAGAAAAAAGAGGAGGTTTACCACTTCTAGAAACATCAGTTGGCAGTATTGAATTAGATAATAGTGATGGTTTATTTGATTCAGAAGTCGAAGGATTAACGGCTGAAAATGGTAGTGCTGCAGATTTTTCTAATGTTTCACAAGGTAAGACTTTAACTGCATGGAGAGATAGAGAAGTAAAATTTGAATTATATCTCAATTTAATTGATGACTCTATTATGGTAAAACCTATGGGTATTTTTATCATAAAAAGTATATCAATGAAGATAGATAAAAATAGTAAAGTTTTTATAATTACTTTTCAAAGTAGGATGAATGCTTTGAAAAGTATGGATGCTTCAGTAGTCAAAGAAGGAAAAGATTGGTATAGGAATAAATCAATACCTTTTCTTATAAGAGAGTTACTGAAAACCAGATTTGCAGAATCAGATGGAAGTTTACCTGATAGCTTTTATATAAATAATCTAGCTAGAATGGCTGTTCCTGAAGACATAGGAACTGCTTACTCTAGTTTTGGTGTGCCTCCTCAAGATGCTAACTCACAAAACTTAGAGCAAGACTATATTAGATGTGCTGATATCTGGATATGGAATACAGGTACAGTGAGTTCTTCAAGCGATTACTCTTATACTTTGACATCTTCTACAAATTGGACTACAGCTTCTAATATAAAACCAAAAGTTGGAGATGTTATTGTTATAAAAGATTCTTCAAACGATAACGATGGTAATTATAAGATTAAAGCAATAAATGGTACTACCATTACGTTATATAGTCCGTTAAGGGGTACTACTGAATCTGGGATGTCATATACTATTTCAAGAATATTTTTTATCTTTAAAGATACAGAGTTGTGGGAATTTATACCAGAAGATAATGCTTATAATCAATTAGCAACTTGGGATTTGATTTGGAGTACGGGTATTTCGTTTCATGCTGTACCTTATTATATAAAGATAGCAACTAATAATAAGCTTTATGTAGTGGAGAGTTTAATACCTGATCAAAAATATGTTACTAGTGTTGGTACTTATGGAGGAAGTCTTTTTGAAAACTATACTTCAAGAACTTATGATACATGTGGAAGAGTATATTCTTGGAATGGTACTAGTTATTCTGCTGAGAATATAATTGGAGGAGGTCTAGAGTCAGGGCCTTTCATTATGAAGTTAGCACCTTGGGGTATCTTTAGTGGTAATGGCCCTTCTAACGTTTTTATACCTTATAATCAATTAGTAACTAGTATTAAAACAGCAACTAGTGTTGATTATGGTAAAAGGTATTTATATAAAGAAGAAGATTATAATGATGAGACTGGAACTTATGCTGCAGACCCAGAACCTGGAAATTTAAATTCAAAAATAAGTACTACTGTTTATACTTGGCCTAATTATGTACCAAAAGGTTTTTGGAGATTTGACGATTATCAAGCTGATTATGATACTAATGAAGCAGCTGGTATGTTAATTACATGGGATACTGGACCTAGAGTAGTATATGCACCTGATTGGGGT
>Ga0180430_10004969_pt1 | contig 11130 bp, 10 predicted proteins | sample SS_ome_9_FD_132999 | JGI IMG/M metagenome (GOLD analysis project Ga0180430, IMG submission 132999) | Hypersaline lake sediment archaeal communities from the Salton Sea, California, USA - SS_1_S_2 metaG | ecosystem: Environmental > Aquatic > Non-marine Saline and Alkaline > Hypersaline >... | reverse complement strand
GAACTCCTTTGGGAGAGCCGCGCGGCGAGCCGATGGAGGCCCGTCGCCACGGATTTGTCGTAGATGGTGTCGCCGATCCGCACGACGAGTCCGCCGATCAAGGCGGGATCGGTCGTGAAGCTGGGTGAAATGGAGAGGCCCGTCGATTGTTCCACGGCCGCCACCGTCTCGCTGCGGAGGGGTTCCTCGAGGGCCGCGGCTGTGGTGAACACGGCCTGGGTGCGTCCGGAGAGGGAGTCGGCGAGCGTCTTGGCGGCGTCCAAAACCGCAGGCAGCAGCCCGAGCCGGCCGTGCCGAGCGAGCACCTGCAGCACGTGCAGGGTGGTCTGGAGCACACGGCCCTCGAGAAGTTTCGCCAGCAAAGCCTGCTTCTCGGCCACGTCGATCCGAGGTGAGTCGAACACCGCCAGGGCTCCGGGGGCCGCCGGCAGCAGGTCGTGCACGACCTGCCCGAGTTCATCGATTACCTCATCGCGATTGCCCGCCGCGGAGGCGGCCTCCACCACAGCCCGGGCATAGACCTTCGCGATGCCCACCGCGGAGGGGTCGTCGGCGGGGCCATGTTGCTTTGAAATTGATTCAGTCTCGTGCTGCATTGCTGGTCGTTGCCGTGGGCCCGCCGCTCAGTTGAGGCTCGGTCTCGAGCGGATGTCGGCAAGCGACTCGCGCACGAGCCGTGCCTGATCCTCGGCCCCGATCTTCTCCTTGATAAATTTGCCGGCCACCTCGACCGCGAGATCGCCCGCCTTCTGCGAGATCGTGGCGAGCGCGTCGTCGGTCGCCAGTCTGATATCCCGGCGGGCCCGTGCGTGCTCCTCCTCGGCCGCCTTGCGGGCCTCGGCAATGATTGTGGTTCGGGTGCCTTCGGCGTCGCGGCGAGCCTCCTCGAGCATGCCGCGAACCTCCTCGGCAGCCTCGGCGAGCCGCCGCTCGTAGCTGGCGAGCATTCCCTTCGCCTCGTCGTGGGCCGCCCGGGTCGCGGCGATCGTTTCGGCGATCCCCCGTTCCCGCTTCTCGAGGCCTTCCATGATCGGCTTCCAGGCGAAGGTTGTCAGCAGGATCAGCAGAAGCACGAAGACCGCGAAAGACCACAGCGCCAGGTCGAGCTGGAACCAGGCCGGGCTCTCGAAATCTTCCTGGCTCACTCCCGGCGGCGGATTATGGCCGATCTCCGGGGCGTGGTCGCCACCGTGATCCTCGCCGTGGGCGGAGTGGGCAGCGGCAGAGTCGGCGGCCTTGGTGACCACGGGGGCGGCCGCCGTCGCGAGGACGACCATCACCGCGGTCACCGATGTCACGAAACCTCGATGGCGGCCACGGCGCAACGCCGCGACGGCGTGGGCGGCTGCCGGGACTGGGAATGACAGTGGCATGCGATTTGGCTCCTCGCGAAAGTTCGTCGATAACGTCGGGGGCGGGCGGCGTCTGCCGGATGCCGCCCTGCCCCGCGTCGCTATCGGGGATCGTGCCGGGCTCTCGCCTCTCACTTCCCCGAGCAGATGAACAGGGCGTAGAAGGTGAAGCCCTCGATGAGTGCCGCCGCGATGATCATCGCCGTCTGGATCGAGCCGGCCACCTCGGGCTGGCGGGCCATGCCGTCGTAGGCACTCGCGGCGAGCCGGCTGATGCCGAAGGCCGCGCCGATCACGGTCAGGCCGACGCCAAAGGAGGCCGTGAGATCGATCAGGGCCGGGCTGCCGCCCGCTTCCTGGGCGAGGGCGACGTCGGCACACAGGAAGGTGGCCGCAACGGCCGCCACGGCGGAGAGCGTACGGACGGAGAAAAGCGAACGGATCATGCGGGGGGAAACTCCTTGCGATACGAGGGACCGGACCGCTCGGTCCGGAGAATTGACAGGGAAACGGGATCGGTGAGGAAACGCCTCCTGACGGCCGCCCATGCCGGCGACAAGCCTAATGCTGGTGCACCGAAGCGCCAATGAACAGGGCCGAAAGAAAGGTGAAAATGTAGGCTTGCAGGAAGGCCACGAACAATTCGAGCACGCTGAAAAGCGTGCTGCTGACGACGCTGATGCCGGTAACGGTCGCCCACATGCCCGTCGAGTAGCTCGCCGCAGCAGTGATCAGCCCCATGATTCCCAGCAGCACGAGGTGGCCTGCCACCATGTTGGCCAGGAGCCGGACCGCGAGAATCAGGTGCTTGATGCACAGCCCGAGCATCTCGATCGCGAAGATCATCGGTTTCAACAGGATTGCCAGCGGTAGCGGGAGGTCCATGCTCGGCACCTGATTGGTGAAAAACCCGACCACCCCGAACCGCATCATCCCGGCAACCACGACCGTGCCGAAGGTCACCGCCGCGAGGGCCAGGGTCACCGAGAACGAAGCGGTCGGCGAGCCGGCCCAGGGAACCATGCCCAGCAGGTTGCAGCCGAGCACGAAAAAAAAGAGCGTCAGGAGCAACGGCACGAATCGGTCGCCCTCGTGTGCCAACGGGACCGCGGCCGCGGCCGCTCCACCGCCATGGCCGGACTCACCGCCGTGGTCGTCGTGGGAGTCAATCGCGGGCCTCGCGATCGAGTCGCGGATAAACATCACGAACGCCTCGAAGAAGTTCGCGAAGCGTCCTTGCGGCGGATCACCCGAGGAGAGCAGTCGAGCCAGCCGTGTGAAAAGCACCAGCAGGATCGCCGCGAGCACGATCTCGAGGATCATGAACTTGGAGATTCCGAATCCGTTTTTGACGGCATAGAGACTGTCGAGTTCGGCAAACGGCTGGGGGATCAGAATCTTGCCGTCCATCGCCTCGTTGAACTCCGCGAGGCTGGGCATCTCCCGTCCCTCGCCCTCGAAGGGCGCTTTGAGAAACCCCGGCACGTCGTCATACGACTCGTAACCCTGCCGCCACATCGGCTTGGGCACCTCGAAGAAGTAGGCGTCTTTGAGGTGGTAGATCGGATTGTGGTCGGACATCGGCTCGGCTGCGGGTGGCCGGGAAATTGGAGTTGGCCGCGGAGTGGGCCGGGGCCGAGAGTGTGTTCACCCGAGGGCCGCGACGTCAATTCGCGTCTGTGCCGCGGCCGCGGCGGGCCGCTCCGGCCCCCTCCATGATGTGCAAAAAAACGTCGGTGGCAAGCAGGACGAGATAAAAGATCACCAGGAATTCCCTCGCCCCGCCCGCGGCCAGTGGCCCGCCGGTGGACGCCAGCCAGGCGAGGGCCGCCAAGGGGGGGGTCAGTCTCACGAGCGTCGCGGCGGTGGCCGTTGCCGCGGCGATTCCCGGGCTGCGGCCCCTGCCCCAGCGGGCGGTCAGCCAGCCGCCGAGGCTGCCGGACATCACGACCACCGCGGCGAATCCCACCGCCTGCCGCTGGGCTGGGCCGGTATCACCGATGGCCAGGGCGATGCCCGCGGCAACCGCCAGTACGGCCGCCAAGAGCCCGGCTCCGGCCAGAGTCGCGGTCCTGCTTTCGGTCCTGCTTTCGGTCCTGCTCATCGCTGCTGCCCGCCTGTGGTCATTCGAATAAGCCAGGTCAGCCCGACCACGAAGCCGATGATGAGGCCCAATAGCCCGAAAATCCTGGTCTCCAGCCAGGTGTCGAGTGAGTTGCCGGCCACCGCCGGCAGGAACATTGCAACCCCCACCGCCATGATTCGTGAGGCCCAGGAGAAAGCCTCGCCGAGAGGGGAGCGTTGCGGCTGGGGTGGCATCGGGTGGCTCCGGGGACCCCGGGGAGGCAACGAGTTCGATCCGCCGGACGGATCATGAGGGGCCCAGCAGGAATGCGGTTCGCACCGGCCCCTTGCCCTTGACCTCGATCTCGCCGCGGTCCTCGAAGCGGAATCGCAGGCCCAAAGCCTCGCGAGTCGGCTGGCTGACGTGGACCCGCGAAGGCTGGCCGTGAGACTCCATGCGGCTGGCAAGATTCACCGTATCCCCCCAGAGATCGTAGGTAAACTTGTGGGTTCCGATCACGCCGGCGACTACCGGTCCGGTGTGAATCCCGATCCGCACCTCCATCGGAAGGCCGCGGGACCGCATGATTTGCCCAAATGAGCGGAGCATGCCGAGAGCCATGGTGGCCACGGCGTCGGCATGGTCGGCCCGCGGCAATGGCAGCCCCGCCACCGCCATGTAGGCGTCGCCGATGGTCTTGATCTTCTCCACGCCATGGTCGATGGCGAGCCGATCGAACGCCGAGAAGATTTCGTCAAGCAGGTCGACGAGTTCGCGGGGCTCGACACGGTGCGAAAACTGCGTGAAGCCGCAGAGATCGGCGAAGAGCACCGAGACTGCCGGAAACAGCTCGGCGATCGTGCCGGAGTCTTCCTTCAGTCGTCCGGCGATCTCCGTGGGCAGGATGTTGAGCAGGAGCCGCTCCGACTTCTCCTTCTCCCGCTCGAGGTCGGCCAGCGACCGCTCCAGCGCCGAGAAGGCCTCGTTCCGCTCGATCAGCCGGCTGAAGGCCTCGGAGTGAACCCTCAGGCGAGCGAGCAGCTCGACCCGGTCGGGAAGTTTCACGAGGTAATCGCTGGCCCCGTTGGTGAGCATCTCGGCCTTGACCGCCGGCTCCTCCTTTGCCGAGAGCACGATCACCGGCACGTCGCGGGTGGCCGACACGCTACGAAAACGGCGGACCATGTCGAGGCCCTCGATGCCGGGCATCACGAGGTCCTGCATGATCACCGTCGGGCGGAACGCTCCGGCGACATCGAGGGCGGCATCGGCCTCCCGGCAGAATTCAAACGCCACGTCGGGCTCGTCTGCGATCAGCCTCCGTACCGCCTCGCCGAAGATCGGCTGGTCGTCGACGAGCAGCACGCGATGCCGTGGGCCCGCCATGGTCAGACTGTGCCGGGAAAAGTGAACTGGGGAACCAGGATTCGAACCTGGACTAACTGGTTCAGAGCCAGTCGTGCTACCGTTACACCATTCCCCATCCGGGTCGCAATCCTGTCGGGATCGAAACCGTTGGCGGGCCGCGTGCAGCCTTGGTGACGTCCGCGGTATGCTTGTGCCAGCCCTTGAGCCTAGCCCTGAGCGGGCAGAATGGCAACGCGGAAAGGGGACGACCGTCGCCGCCAGAGCGATCGGCGGCGGGCAACCAGGTGGAGCGAATCGGTGCCTTTTCTCCTCGTGCAGAGCGGCTCCCACAGCGGCGAGAAGTTTCGCCTCGAGGCCGACCGCGTGATCATCGGCCGCCATCCGGCCTGTGATCTCGTGCTCGATGCCTCGGCGGTGAGCCGGCAGCATGTCGCGGTTACCCTGCGGGAGGACGGGTACTGGGTGGAGGACCTGCGGAGCCGCAACGGCACCTCGCTCAATGGCCGAAGGCTCGAGACAGCGGCCCCCTTGAGCGACGGCGACGAACTGCAGATCTGTGACCAGCGGGTGATTTTTGCATACTCCGCGACCCCGTCGGCCGAGCGGATGCTCCTGGGAGGCGACACCTCCGAGGAGTTCCTCGACTCCACCCCCGGCGACTCGGTGATCATGTCGCAGCTCGACATCGGCGGTCATGCCAAAGGCGAGAACCCCGAGGCCCAGCTGAAGGCGATGCGGGAGATCGACGACGCGATCGGCGGTGCCCTCTCGCTCGACGAGGTGCTGCCGCGGCTGCTCGATGTGCTTTTGGGCATCTTCCCCAAGGCCGACCGCGGCTTCGTGCTGCTCTCCGACGCCAAGAGTGGCCGGCTCGTGCTGCGGGCCAAGAAGCTGCGGATCCCGCAGCCGGAGGGCCCGTTGCGGCTGAGCCTCTCGCTGATCGACAAGGTCGTCAGTGCGAAGCAGGCGATCCTTTCGGCCGACGCGGCCAAAGACACCCGTTTCGGTGCCAGCGATTCGATCGTCGACAGCCGGATTGTGTCGATGATGTGCGTGCCGATCCTGGGCGGCGAGGATGACGCGGTGATCGGCATCCTGGAGATTGATTCCCACGACTTCCGCAAGGCCTTCACGGAAAAGGATCTCGAGCTGCTCGCCGGAATCGCCGGCCGGGCGGCCCAGGCGGTCGAGCAGGCCCGCGGCCACGACGAGCGGGTGGCACAGGAGCAGCTCAAGCGAGACCTCGAACTGGCTCATCGCGTGCAGCAGGGGCTTTTGCCTTCCCGGCCACCGCCGATTCCCGGCTACGAACTGTTCGACTTCTACGAGCCGGCCCGGGAAATCGGCGGTGACTTCTTCGGCTACATCCCGCTGACTGGTGGACGGATGGCGATCGCTTTGGCCGACGTGTCGGGCAAGGGAGTCAGCGCGGCGCTGGTGATGGCCGCCCTCTCGGCCGACGTCCGCTACTCTCTCGCGAGCGAGGCCGATCCGGCGAAGGCGGTCTGTCGGATCAACGAGAGCTTCTGCCGCAGCGGCTGGGAGGACCGCTTTGCCACGCTGATCGTGGCTGTGCTCGATCCTGCCAGCCACCGGGTGACCTTCGTGAATGCCGGACACATGCCGGCTGTCGTTCGCGAGTGTGACCCCGAGGATCCCCAGGGGCGGCCCGGCCGCCTGCGGCCGGTGGGCATCGAAGAGGCCGGCCTGCCGCTGGGCGTCGATCCGGGCTGGGCCTACGAGGCCTTCGAGGTGAGCGTGGAGCCGGGAATGCTGCTGGCGATGTTCACCGACGGAATCAGTGAGGCGATGGACCAGGATCAGCGGCCCTACGGCATGGTGCGGGTCTGGGAGGTTCTGCGGGAGCCCACGGGTTCGGTCGAGCAGGCGGGCCGTCGGCTGCTTGCCGATGTCGAGCGGCATGCGGCCGGCCAACTCCGCAGCGACGACATGTGCCTGGTCTGTTTCGGCCGGCCCCTCACCCCGGGGCCGGTAGAGTCTGCCCAGTCACCGGAACAGGGCGGTCGCGGGCGGGCGGCTCAACCCGCGACCTGAGGAAGGTCGATACTCCGCGTGGGCCCGGATGCCTGCGAGGGCAGCGGGCGGGCCGCAGGGCCGAAGCCGAGGGAGGTCAGCGAGATGAGTTTCTTCCAGTGGTTGCGTGAGGGCGTGCGGCAGGCCGTGGTGCTGGGGCTGGCCGACGCGGTCGAGGATGTTGGCGACCGGGCACACGGGGAGGATCTCGGTGTCGCTCTCGCCGAAAACCTGCGGCAGCGGCTGCCGGCCCCCGCGACGGAGGCCGCCGGCAAGCGGGTGGTCGAGTCGACCGCCGGCGGCAAGCGGCGGCGGCTGGGCCGCTCGCTCGACGCGGCGGGAGTTGGCGAAACGACACGCAAGGCTGCCTGAGCGGCTGCCGGGCTCTGCGAGTGGAGAGCCGTTTCACTCGCCAGACGGGCGGACCTCCTGCACCAGGAGCGTCGCGTCGACCACGGTGCCGGCACCGGCACTGCTGTGGATCGTGGCCGATCCGCCAAAGAGCCGCGCCCGCTGGCGGATGCCCTCCAGCCCGAACCGGCTCTGCTCGACCGCGTCGGGATCAAAGCCCACCCCGTTGTCTTCGATCACGAGCCTGACCGCATCGGGCTCGGGCGTGCTGATCGCGACGGTGCAGCGACTCGCCTGGGCGTGCCTGCGAACGTTGGTGAGCGATTCCTGCACGATACGGAAGATGGTGGCCTCCAGCTGCAGCGGCAGCCGGCCCTGGAGGTCGTGGGTGAACGTCACCTCGTCGACCTCATCGCGGGCATCGGCCACGAGCGATTCGATGGCGGGCACGATCCCGAGCTCATCGAGCACCGGAGGCCGCAGGCCGCCGATCAGCCGCCGCGATTCATCGACCGCCGACCGCAGCAGCCGCAGGCTTTCATCGAGGTTGGCCGAGGCCTCGGCATCCCGCATGGCTTCGCCGAGTCCCGACTCACCGACGACATGCTCGAAGGCCTGCAAATGCAGCATCGCACCGGCAAGATACTGGGCGAACCCGTCGTGGATCTCGTAGGCCACAAGCTGACGCTCGCGTTCCTGGATTTCGAGAAGCTGCTGCAGCAGGCGGCGTTCACGGTCGAGCCGCTCCTGCGACTCCCGCAGGGCGAGCGAATCCTGGCAGCTCACGATCGCGTAGCGGCACTCGCCGGCATGCACGATCGGCAGGATACGAACGGCATAGCTGACCCTCGATCCGGCCAGGGAACGCCCCTGGGTTTCGAAGGACCGCTCCTGCCGGTGCTCGAAGGCTTCCCGGAGTTGTTGCTCAATGGGGCTCTCGTCGTAGAGGTCGGCGAAGTCGCCGAGGGTGCGGCCCACCACCTCGTCGACCCGGCGGCCCTCCTCGACGCGATTGATGAAGAGAATCCTTCCCTCGTGATCGACGCAAAGCAGAAATCCTGGCGTCACCCGGCCAAGGCCCTCCCAGAGGACCGGCCAGGGCAGATCAGGAGGCGGGAACTCCTGCGGCACGACGCCGCCGGCGTTGGGTGCGTGACTCTGGCGTGAGGGGGACATCCTCGAGCGGCCTTTGCAAGACGGTATTCGACCAGACTCCATCCTACCGGCGGCAGGCGGTTGAAGAGACTCCGCAAGCAGCCGTGCGCTGCCGGCGGGCAACGCACTGCCCCTTTGGTGGGCAGCGGTGACTCGGGTCGTCGGTCTTCCAAAGCCGCCGCCGAGCCTGGCCACGGACTGTTTTCAGGCAGGATTGCGGGGAAATCGATGGCATGTGGCCCGCGTCGCGCGGAACCCCGCAGGTTTGGTATGCGACTTGCGGACTGGTGGGAATATGGCGGGTGGCAGGCATGGTGAATCGGCCGTCGTGAGTGATTTTGGAGAAGCGATCATGGAAGGCGACAGAGTGACCGCGGTGAGCGACGACGAGGTGGCCGGCCAGGTACGGGCGATGCTCACCGTTCGCCATCTCCCCTCGCTCGAGCGGATCATCGTTGAGGTGAGTGATTCGGTGATCCGTCTCGGGGGCTCGGTGATGACCTACTTCGAGCGAAACGTCTGCGAGGAGTGCTGCCGGCAGATTCCCGGAATCGTCGCGATCCACAACGAAATCCACGTGCTCCAGGTCGGCGATCTCGGCGGTGCCGCCGGACCGACCGGAGCGGTCCTGAAGATGTCCAAGGAGGTACCGGCCGCGAAAGCCTGCAAGCCCGGGGCCGCCGTCCTGACCTGACGCTCTTCTTCTCACTCCCCGAAGGGCTCTCACTCCCCGAAGGGCGGCCCCGGGCCGAAGGCCCGCAAGGCGGACTCGGGACGTGTCCGTCATCGCTTCGGTCGCGGGATTCGCCCACCAACGCGGCCGCGACCCTTCCCCTTCCCTCCGCGTCGTCCTCCCGCCGGCCTGCCGTCGCGGAGCGAAGCGATCTCGTCCCGCAGGCGGGCAGCCTGCTCGAAGTCGAGTTCGGCCGCCGCCTGCATCATCGATTCCTCGAGGGCGTCGATCGTGGCGGCGATTTCGCGGTCGTCGCTGCGGCCGCTGCCCACTGCCTCGGCGGCCATCCTCCGCGAGGCGGCCTCGGCCTCGATCCCCTGCCGGATCTCCTTGCGGATCGTCTCGGGCGTGATCCCGTGGGCCGCATTGTAGGCCTCCTGCAGGCTGCGTCGTCGTCGGGTCTCGCTGACGGCCTGGTCCATCGACTCGGTGATCCGGTCGGCGTAAAGGATCACGCGGGCATCGACGTTCCTCGCCGAGCGGCCGATCGTCTGCATCAGCGAGGTCTCGCTCCGCAGGAAGCCCTCCTTGTCGGCATCGAGGATCGCCACGAGGGCCACCTCCGGCAGATCGAGCCCCTCGCGGAGCAGGTTCACGCCGATCAGCACGTCGAAGAGACCCTCCCGCAGGCCCCGCAGGAGTTCCACCCGTTCGAAGGCATCAAGCTCGCTGTGCAGCCAGCGGCAGCGGACCTCCCGCTCGCTGAAATAGGTGGTCAGGTCCTCGGCGAGTTTCTTGGTGAGGGTCGTGACGAGCACGCGGTGGCCGGCCGCCACGGTGCGATCGATCTCGCCGGCGAGGTGGGTCACCTGCTGGCGGGCGGGCACGATTTCGATCACGGGATCGAGCAGTCCCGTGGGCCGGATCACCTGCTCGACCACCTCCCCCCCGGTCTGTTCGAGCTCCCAGGGTCCGGGAGTGGCCGAAACGTAGATCGTCTGGTGCAGCTTGCGTTCCCATTCGTCGAACTTCAGCGGCCGGTTGTCGAGCGCGCTTGGCAGCCGGAAACCGTGATCGACGAGGGTTTCCTTGCGGCTGCGGTCGCCGGCATACATCCCGCGGACCTGCGGCACCGTGACATGCGACTCGTCGACAAAAAACAGGAAGTCGTCCGGGAAGTAATTGAACAGCGTGTCGGGCGTGCTGCCGGGGGCCCGGCCGGAGAGTGGCCGCGAGTAGTTTTCGATGCCCGGGCAGAAGCCCGCCTCGGTGAGCATCTCGATATCGAAGCGGGTGCGGGCCGCGAGCCGCTGGGCCTCGAGGAGCTTGCCCTGGGCCTTGAGTTCCTCGAGCCGCTCCTCGAGTTCCTGCCGGATCGTCGCCACGGCCCGCTTGATGCGGTCCTCGGGCATCACGAAGTGCCGAGCCGGATAGAGATACATCTCGTCGATCCTGGCAGCCACCTCGCCGCTGGTGGGATGGATGATGGCGATCGACTCGATCTGCTCCCCCCAAAACTCCACGCGGACGGCCAGGTCGTCGTAGGGCGGCCAGATGTCGATCGAGTCGCCCCGCACGCGGAAGCGGCCGCGGTCGAGGGCCACGTCGCCTCGCTCGTACTGCACCGCCACGAGCTGCTCGAGCAGCCCGTCGCGGCCGATCTCCAGCCCAGTGGCCAGCCGCACCACCATCGCCCGGTAGTCGTCGGGAGAGCCGAGGCCGTAGATGCACGACACGCTCGCCACCACGATCACGTCGCGTCGGCTGACAAGCGCGCTGGTTGCCGCCAGCCGCAGGCGGTCGATCTCCTTGTTGATCGACGCATCTTTCTCGATGTAGATATCCCGCTGGGGGATGTAGGCTTCGGGCTGGTAGTAGTCGTAGTAGCTGACGAAATAGTGCACGGCATTGTGCGGGAAGAAGTCGCGGAACTCCGAGTAGAGCTGGGCCGCGAGCGTCTTGTTGTGAGAGAGCACGAGCGTGGGCCGGCCGACGCGGGCGATCACATTGGCCATCGTGAAGGTCTTGCCGGAGCCGGTGACGCCCATCAGCACCTGCGAGCGAGATCCCGTCTCCACGCCCCGCACCAGGGACTCGATCGCCTGGGGCTGATCGCCCGCCGGGGCGTAGCT
>Ga0180430_10004968_pt1 | contig 11130 bp, 8 predicted proteins | sample SS_ome_9_FD_132999 | JGI IMG/M metagenome (GOLD analysis project Ga0180430, IMG submission 132999) | Hypersaline lake sediment archaeal communities from the Salton Sea, California, USA - SS_1_S_2 metaG | ecosystem: Environmental > Aquatic > Non-marine Saline and Alkaline > Hypersaline > Sediment... | reverse complement strand
GCTGGAGTCGGAAAAGGACTCAAAAAAATCGCTTTGACAGATCATGCTTATCTGCATATGGCATACGGGGTTAGTATGAGAAGGTTGGATGAGTATCTTAAAGAAGCGTATGAGTTGAAAAAAGCATACAATAGAGATATCGAAGTTCTTGTCGGCATGGAGTTCAATCTCCTCGACACAGAGGGAAATATCGATATACCGTTAGGATATGCAGATGAGTTTGAATTAAAACTTATAGGTGTGCATAAGCTTACAAAGTATTCGAATTTTAAAAGCATTGTCTATATGATGGGATACCAGCTTTTCGATAAAATAAGATATAGCAGAAAAGTTCTGGATATAAACACAAAAAGCTATATCGCAGCGATTGAAAACAATGATATCGACATAGTGGCACATCCATCGAATATAGCGAGAGTGGATTTTAAAGCTTTGGCAGAGACTTGTGAGAGAACCAACACTCTTTTGGAGATAAACGCCAGACATCCGGATTTGCGTAAAGGGGATGTTGAAAAAGTGCTTGAGACAAAAGCTAACTTTATTTTGGGCAGCGATTCTCACAGAGCAGAGAGTATTGGCGAGTGTGGGTATGGAAGCAGGTTTATAGAGGAGAACAGTATACCGCTGAATAGAGTGGTAAATGCATTTGATGCATAAAAGGGAAGTGTAGGATATGAAATTTGTAATCGTTACCGGGCTTTCCGGAGCAGGAAAGTCACAAGTTTTAAAAAGACTTGAGGATTTAGATTTTTTCTGTGTGGACAACTTACCCCCGAACCTTATCCCTAAGTTTGCGAAGATATGCTTAAAAGGTAAGCGGGAGAAAGCAGCAGCAGCTGTCGATATGCGTATGGGAGAGATGTTCAAGGGAGTATTCAAGGCAATAGACAAACTAAAGGAAAACGAGGACATCATGCTCGACATCCTGTTTTTGGATGCAAGTGATGAGGCAATTGTGAAACGTTTTAAGGAGACGAGAAGAAAACATCCTCTTTCAAAGACCGGTCAAGTTATGGAAGGGATTTTAGAGGAAAGAAAATTCTTGGCGCATATCGAAGACCTCGCAACAAACAAGCTTGATACGACGACATTCACACTAAAGAAACTCGGTGATGCACTTGAAAGGATCTATGCGGATGATGATGAGGATAGGATTTTAATATCAATAACAACATTTGGATACAAGCGCGGAATACCTATCGATGCTGATATGGTGTTCGATATGAGGTTTCTTCCTAATCCTTTCTATATTGAAGAGCTTAGAGAGTTCAGCGGAAAGGACGACAAAGTTCGGGATTATGTTTTGTCTTTTGAACAAGCGAGACTCTTTATCAATAAGATTTTGGATATGATTTCACTCGTTTCGCCGCACTATTTGGACCAGGACAAAAAACAGATCGTTATAGCGATCGGCTGCACCGGAGGCATGCACAGGAGTGTCGTGGTTGCAGAGGAAATATATCGCGTGTTGAAGGAAAAAGGCGAAAGAGTGACCTTGGACCATAGGGATATAGGACTTGGATAATAAACAGAAGAGTATAAAGAAACAGGAAACAAAGGGGTAATTATGTCATTTTCAGCGACAGCAAAGGATGAGCTCGCAAGAACAATAGCAGAAAAGGAGTGCTGTGCTACCGCAGAGCTCAGTGCTTTTGCGCATGTCACGGGAAGAATCGACCTTAAAGGCAAAGGAAATTTCGAATTCTACATGAACACGGAACATGCACCAACGGCAAGGTGTATGCTTAAGCTTATAAAGACAAGGCTGAATACCAATGCAAAACTCATCACAAAGGAAAATAAATTAAAGAAAAAACATATATATACGATACTTATCGATGACTATAATCAGTCCAGAAATCTTCTGAAAAAGCTTAAATTTTTGGATGAAGACGGCTCTATGCACTTTGAGGTGAGCGAAGAACTCACCAGGACAGAGTGCTGCAAGATCGCTTTTCTCAGAGGCAGTTTTCTTGGCAGCGGGTCTGTTTCGGATCCGGAAAAGGGATATCATCTGGAGTTTGTGGCTTCCACGCAGGAATTCGCCGATGGTTTGTTGAATATACTAAGTGAGTACGATATAAAAGCGCGAGATATTAAAAGAAAAGAAGCTTTTGTTGTTTATGTTAAAGAAGGCGACTCTATTATAAAACTGCTTACTATGATCGGTGCTTATTCTTCCATCCTCGAACTCGAGAATATACGGATATCCAAGGATATGAAGAACAACATCAACAGGGCAGCAAACTGTGAAGCGGCAAACTACTCAAAAACCGTAGATGCGTCGATAAAACAAATAAGAGCTATTATGCTGCTGAAGGAAAAAGGGGAACTGGAAAAGCTTTCGCCTTCTCTGCTTACCGTTGCGGAAGCCAGAATAAACAATAAATTCGCTTCTCTGTCAGAGCTCGTAGGCGTTTTGGGCGGTAAAATCGGAAAATCGGGTTTGAACCACAGGCTGCGGAAGATATGTGAAATTGCCGATAAAATATCGGATGAGCTGTAGCGGGCTTGAGCAGAAGAATTATTGAATTGAGTTTCTTGTTTTTTCTTTTTTAAACTCAAAGCAAAGAAGATAAAACATAGAATTGTATTTTTTAAAGCAAAATGAAGTTTTTAAACCGGGCGGATGTTTATTATTAGCCCCGAGCCAAAGGTTATTTTTAGGAGGTTTAGAATGGTTTACAAAGAAGTGACGATTAATAACAAAGACGGTCTAAACGCAGCAACTGCAGCGGCTATTGTTCAGATGGCTGGGAAGTATGGTTCTAAGATTCTTATCGAAAAGGGAAACAAGAAAATCAATGCAAAGTCGATTATGGGAGTACTTTCTCTTGGAGTGAAAAGCGGCGATGAAATTTTGGTTGTTGCTGATGGTGACGACGAAAAAGACGCTATCGATGCCATTGAGGGTATAATCGGATAGGATTTTTAGTTGAAAAATGAATTTTGTTAAAGGGCGGATATGCGCATTTTCTAAAAGTGAAGGGCGTAGAGCCGTCTTTTTGTTATCATAAAAGGAGATATCTCGTTCGATTAATTCAGGTATTCCTCCTAAAAACCCTAACCACAAAGGAATACAAAGACCTCCAAATCCTTGCTTTAGAAACCTTTCGATTTATCCCTGTCCGAAGATTGAACATAAAGTTATATGCAGGAAAGATTTTTTATGGTGAAATCAAGGAAGAAGCACAGACAATAAGAGAAATTCTTTGTTTTCCTCTTGCTTTTCTAAACCGCCAAAAGCAGCTGAAGTATTAATAGCAACCAAAGAATTTCAACTAACTAAAAAATAGATTTTCTTAGGATATCATAAAAAAACATCTAAAGAAAAATAATAAATGGGTAAAAACGCTTTCATACTTGCGTTTTTCTGTGTTTTTTAATAGAATATACTGGACGAAATGTGGAGAAAAAACAGATTATTCTGATTTTTTATAGATTTTAAAAAGTATAAATATTTCTAGGAGATGTAAAACGATATGAACAAAAAGACTATCAAAGATGTGGATTTAAAAGGTAAAAAGGTTTTGATGCGTGTGGATTTCAATGTACCGCTTAATGCTGAAAAGAAAATTACTGATGAAACAAGAATCTCCGCTGCATTACCAACGATCAACTATGTTTTGGGTGAAGGAGCAAAGGTTATACTATGCTCACACCTCGGAAGACCGAAAGGTGAATTCAAGCCGGAATTTTCGCTCGAGCCTGTAGCTAAAAGACTCGAAGAGATATTCCCGGGCAAGGTCAGCTTTGCAAAGGATATCATAGGAGAAAGCGCAAAAGAGCTTACCGAAAAAGTCGGGCAAGGCGAAGTCGTGCTGCTTGAGAACTTGAGATTTCACAAGGAAGAGACAGGAAACGATGCTGAGTTTGCTAAGAAACTCGCTTCCTATGCGGATATATATGTAAACGATGCTTTCGGAACAGCGCACAGAGCACACGCGTCTACTGCCGGAATTGCGGAGTATCTTCCTGCTGTTTCCGGACTGCTTATCGCAAAAGAGCTTGAATTTTTGGGCGGAGCTTTGGCGGATCCGAAAAGACCTTTTGTTGCGATTCTCGGCGGGGCAAAAGTTTCGGATAAAATTGGAGTTATCAGCAGCCTTTTAGAAAGAGTGGACAAGCTTATTATCGGCGGCGGTATGGCTTATACTTTCCTAAAAGCGCTTGGCAACGATGTAGGCACATCGATATTGGAAGAGGATAAAATTGAGCTTGCAAAGGATTTGATGAACAAAGCGAAGAAAAGAGGAGTGGAGATGCTTCTTCCTGTGGATACTGTGTATGCTGCGAAGTTTGACAATGACGCAGACAGGAAGGTGTTCAAGCGCCATGAGCAAAAGGGCGGATATACAGGATTGGATATTGGACCTGAGACCAGAGAGATTTTCTCAGAAGCCGTTAAGGATGCGAAAACGGTTGTTTGGAACGGTCCTGTCGGGGTTTTCGAGATGGAAAATTTCAGACATGGTACTGAAGCGGTTGCAAATGCGCTTGCGGCGACGGATGCAGTGACGATAATCGGAGGAGGGGATTCTGCTGCTGCGATTAAGAAACTCGGGTTTGCAGACAGAGTGAGCCACATATCGACAGGCGGTGGAGCTTCATTGGAATTCCTGGAAGGAAAAGAGCTTCCCGGAATCGTTGCACTGAATGATAAATAGGACCTGATTTAAGGTTTTATTATATAGATTTTATAACTAATAATCGGAGGAAAAACGAATGAGAAGACCAATAATTGCAGGAAACTGGAAGATGAATAAGACGGTGAGTGAAGCGAAAGAATTGATCGAAGCGTTAAAGCCGCTCGTTTCGGATGCACTCGCAGAAGTTGTTGTATGCCCAACTAACGTATGTTTAGCTGACGTTAAGGAGATGCTTGAAGGATCGAGCATAAAGCTCGGCGCACAGAATGTTCATTTCGAAAAGAGCGGAGCTTATACGGGTGAAGTGTCCGTTGATATGCTGAAAGAAATCGGCGTCGAATTTGTTATAATCGGACATTCCGAAAGACGTGAATACTATGCTGAAACAGACGAGGGAGTTAACAAGAAAGCGAAGGCGATCATCGCCGGCGGAATGACACCTATAATCTGCTGCGGAGAGACCTTAGAACAAAGAGAGCAGGGAATCACAAACGATTTTGTATCAGGTCAGATTGAGGCAGCTCTCGAAGGATTGACTGCTGGTCAAGTCGCTTCTTTGGTTATCGCCTATGAACCTATATGGGCTATCGGAACAGGAAAAACAGCAACGGCAGAACAAGCAAATGAAACCATATCGGTTATCAGAAAGACCGTTGCGAAGAAATTCGATGATGCCACTGCTGAGAAAGTACGTATCCAATATGGTGGAAGCATGAAGCCTGCAAACGCAGCAGAGCTTATGGCACAGCCTGATATTGACGGAGGACTTATCGGCGGAGCTTCTTTGGTAGCCGAAGACTTCTCAAAAGTCATAAAATTTTAAGGGAGAATCATGGGGAAAAAACTCACAGCACTAATCATTCTTGATGGGTTCGGATACAGCAAAGAAACTGCAAAGCAGGGAAATGCTGTCCGCGCTAGCAAGATTGAAAACATATTGAAGCTTAAAGAAAAGTATCCTCATACGCTTATCGGTGCCGGAGGGCTATCCGTTGGACTGCCTGATGGACAGATGGGCAATTCTGAGGTGGGTCATCTTAATATCGGAGCAGGTCGTGTGGTATACCAGGCTCTGACAAGAGTCACAAAGGATATTGATGACGGCGGATTTTATAATAATGAGACTATCGAATCAGCGATTAATAATGCGAAGGAAAAAGGCACAAAGCTCCATCTTTATGGACTTGTTTCGGACGGCGGAGTACACAGCCACAATACGCATCTATATGCTTTTTTGAAAAAAGCAAAGGAAAGCGGACTAAAGGACGTTTTCGTCCATTGCTTTATGGACGGGCGTGATGTACCGCCGGACAGCGGAAAAGGATATATAGAAGAACTCGAAGAAAAGCTCGCCGAAATCGGTGCTGGTAAAATCGCAAGTGTTATCGGGCGATACTATGCTATGGACAGGGACAACAGATGGGAACGTGTGGAGAAAGCTTATGACACAATGGTTTTCGGTAATGGCGCAAAGGAAGAAAGCGCAGTCGAGGCTATGCAAAAGTGTTATAACGATGAAATATATGATGAATTTATAACGCCGACAACGATTGAAAAGGACGGGAAGCCTTTAGGGCTAATTGGAGAAAATGATTCTATTATTTGCTTTAACTTCAGACCGGACAGAGCAAGAGAGATAACGCGGACGTTTATCGACAAAGATTTCAGCGGTTTTAATCGGGATTATTTCCCTGTTTTCTATTGTTCGCTTACGGAATACGATGTGACATTTAAAAACGTTCATGTGATATACGATCCGCAATCGCTTGAAAACACCTTTGGTGAATACTTGGCAGATAATGGACTGACACAATTCCGTATAGCGGAAACGGAGAAATATGCACACGTAACCTTCTTCTTTAATGGTGGAATAGAGGAGCCGAACAAAGGAGAGGACAGAGTTTTAATACCCTCGCCAAAGGTTGCTACGTATGATATGCAGCCCGAGATGAGTGCATATGAGGTCGCGGACAAAGCTGTCGAGCTTATAAACAGCGGAGAATATGATGTTATGGTATTGAACTTTGCGAACCCTGATATGGTCGGGCACACGGGAGTTTTTGAGGCGGCGAGAGATGCAGTTAAGGCTGTTGATGAGTGTGTCGGAAAGGTTATAGATGCAATCCTGGAAAACGGCGGAGAAGCGATTATAACTGCCGACCATGGAAACGCCGAGAGAATGGTGGATGTTGACGGCGGACCTTTCACAGCGCACACTACGAATGATGTTCCGTTTGTTTTGGTTTCGGAAAAGTATAAAAATGCAAAACTTAAGCAGGGCGGGATTTTGGCGGACCTTGCTCCGACTATGCTGGACTTGATGGGAATGAAAAAACCGGACGAGATGACCGGAACGAGTATGATAGTAAAATAGAATATGATAAACTTTCAAGGACGTTTTTCTTTGCCGAAAGACGTTCTATTTTTTTTCTTTTAAAAAACTATGATTTTTTCTTTTTTCTTTTTCAGCGTACAACATCTTGTCCGCTTCTTCAATAAGCATATCCAAATCCTTTTGCTCATCGCTTTTTAAAACGGCAAAACCCAAGCTCAATAGTACCTTGTATTCCAAATTGCTGTTTTGATTGAATTTTTCGAAAGTATCATATATACGATCCAATATCAATTTTGAATTGTCTGAATTGGATTGATTCAAAAGAATAGCAGCAAACTCATCACCACCGTAGCGGGATAGTATATCGTCGTCCCGCAGTGCGTTTTTTAGGCACTCCGAAACGAATATCAATGCGGAGTCTCCTGCATGATGACCAAAAGTGTCGTTGATTTCCTTAAGCTTATCCATATCACCGAACAATAATAATACTTCTTGATTTTTCCTTGAGGCTTCCTTGAGGAATGCTTGCCCAACCGCATAGAAGCCACGTCTGTTCAAAAGCCCGGTGAGCTTATCGTGGATAGAGATTCTTTCGATCTCTTTCGTGTTTTGCTCCAACTTGCCAATGAGTCTGAGCTTTTCCGCTACGTTACTGAGCTGCTGACGCAAAGTCGAAGTGATAGGGTTCGAAGTTTCTTCTATGGAACATGCAAAGAAACCATGGTAGAAACCTTCGGAATTAAGGGGGAAAACAGAAAGATTGTTCCCCGCATTATCATCAGTGATCTCTTTGGGCAAAAATCTGGCTGAAGAGTATTCTATATTTGTATAGATGTTTTTGCTGTTTTTGCCGAACAGGAGAGTGAAATTTTTTTCGATAAACGAATCAAGATAATTATCAATCTGGACGGGCGACGAAAGAAAGCATAAATAGCATTGTTCGAACGAAAACAGGTCGCAATTATTGCTGATAATCTGAACTAAATCGTCATGCGAGGATGCACTGTTAAGTTCGCCGCTGAAATCATTTCCCAGAAAAAAATTGTTATTGAATTCATATAGACTTCGGTGATATTTCTTTTTTGAGATAACATCCATTGAGAAAAGAGCCTGCAAGGAAAAATGGAGTATATATTCTGCTTTATCGGCTTGCGGGAAAAGATTGAAAAGAATTGAACGCATAGCAAGCATCATCGCTTTCCATTCGATTTCCTCATGAGATTCTTTGAAGCTCCAAAAATAAAACCTTTCCAGCGTTTTTGAAAGAGCGACAGGGGCCTTGCCTGCTGTAAAATCCTTCACCATACTTTCAAACAATTCATCGATGTATAAGTAAAATCTGCTGATAGGCTTTTGTGTAAGATGTAAGGAGCCGATTAGTGTTTCAACGATTTTATCCCGATTGTTTTGAAACACCTCTTCAATGCTGTTTCCTTTTTCGAAAACCATATCAGCTATTTTATTGCAATAATTTTGAATAGAGATAACATCACTTCTTATATTCTCACATGAGCACGACTCTCGAGCGATGAATTCGGTATTTAATACAAATTCTTTTTTTACTTTCTTGCCATTTTTGATATCTATTATTATATCAATTGCAGTGGATGACATCTCGTCCATTGGCTGGCTTGCTGTTGTGAGTGAGGGTGAATGGAGCATACTGTAGATATTGTTATCAAATCCGGTAACGGCAATATCTTCCGGCACTTTTATTCCGTTTTTGTCAAAAACCGTGCAAAGACCAAAAGCCATCTCATCGTTTGCACAAACGACGGCATCCGGGAAATTTTCTAGTTCGTTTATTATATAGCGTGCTGCATTCTTTCCGGATTCATTAAAATAATCTCCATAAATTACTTTTTCCTCTCTGAAAGCAATCCTGTGTTTTTTTAATGACTTTTTATAGCCTGTTGTTCTGTCCTCTGCCTCAACACTTTTTTTCGGACCGGACACATAAACGATATCCCGAAACCCATGAACATCTATTAAGTGGTCGGTGATAGTTTCGAGACTTTTTGCATTGTCAATATTGATATTGTATGCGCTGTCAAGCTTATATGAAAGGGATACTATAGGTATATCTTTAAATTGCTGAAGAACCGGTAATAAATCGTCGATATCCATATAATTCGAAATTGTGCCTGTGGAAACGATCAGCCCGTCAAGAATTGATGAATCGGGTAAAGAAAAAACGAGTTTGCCGCGTCCATTTACATTCTTTTTCGTTTTTAACGGATTACCGCAGAACACGAGAAGATTACATTCTCTCTCCTCTGCTTTGTTTTCAAGGCTTCTCAACAAATCTCGTTGATAATAGTGGTCTATCGCCGGAATAAGTGCCCCGATAGTAGGGATTCTTTTTTTACCAGTCACTGTATGCATGCGGATTATCTCCAAAATATGTTTATACAGAATTATAATAGATATATTATACTGGAAATGAATGTATAATATCAAGTATTATCACATGTAAATATACTATTATAAATAACTCCTAATGATTATCTACAGGATATTTTTAAAGGCGCTGTTTGTTGATTGAGTTTCTGTGATATAATATGCTCATGAAAAAAATTTTGATCATGGCTTTATTCCTGCTAAGTGCACTTTTATTGGGTTGTGAAACCGAAGATAATGGAAATGCCTTAATGCAGGACAGAATGAATGAGTACATTTATAACGAAGAATTGCAGAGTAGTTTTTCTGAAATGAGATTCATAACCGTAAGTGACGTTCATTATTTGAGCGAAACTTTACATGATGGAGGACTGGTATTTCAAGAGATGGTAGGGTCGTCCAATGGACAGATGCAATATCAGGCAAAAGAGATTCTGGACAAGTTTTCAAAGAGTGTAATCGAAAAAAAACCTGATTTTGTTTTGGTAACTGGTGATCTGACTTTAAACGGGGAAAAACAGAGCCATAATGAGCTATCGAATATATTTAAAGCGATTGAAGAAGAAGGTATAAGCGTATTGGTTGTTCCCGGGAATCACGATATAAACAATGTTTACGCCAGAAGCTTCTTTGGAGAAAAGCAGGAAAAAGTCGATTATGTTTCGAAGGAGGAGTTTGAAAGAATCTATTCTGACTTTGGACCAAATGAGGCGATATACAGAGATTTGGAAACTTTCAGCTATGTGGCGAAAGCGGGTGAAAACGTATGGATTCTGATGATAGACTCAAGTTCCTATGAGGAAAATGAGGCGAACGGATATCCGGTTTCCGGCGGGATGCTCAGAAAAGATCAAGCTGAATGGCTTGAAATGGTTTTTGAGGAGGCGGAAAAGCAGGATAAAAGGATAATAATTGGAATGCACCACAATATGCTGAAGCATGCGTATGTCGATGATTATTATATTAAGGACTTTATGATTTCGGGTGCGCTTTCCGGTATGCCGCAGTATATCGCATCAAAGGGTGCAAGGGTTGTTTTCAGCGGTCATATACACTGTCACGATATAGCAGGGGAAAGATATGATGACGATTTCATGTACGATATAACTACAGGGTCTTTGATGGTATATCCGCACAACTACAGAGTTTGCAGCTTGGACGAAAATGGGAAACTTGAGATCAGGACAGAGAATATCGAGAGTCTTAAAGGTGATAATGAAAGAGGAATGAGTTTTTATGAGCTAAGCCGTGAACAGGCTTATCAGAAAGAGGGCAGAGATTTCTTCATGCCGGAAGGCGTGAGCAAAAGAAAAGCACAGAAGATGAGAGACTTTGCCATCCTTGTCGCGAATGCATATTTCGAAGGTGAGGACCATAGAATTTTGGACGATAAAGAGAACAGAGAAGCGTATGCGCTTTGGGAGAAACTTGCGGAGAAAAATACTGACAGAAGAGCAGACATGATACTCGGTATGAGCGTAGATACCGAGCCCAGGGACAGAAATATTATGATTGATTTAAATACAGGATTTTGGGAAAATATAAAAGAAGAATAGCCAAGAGCAAAAAATCATTTGAGTATCGGAGCTATATGTTTATCAAAAAGCTCTGATGCTTTTTTATTTAGATCCTTTTCAAACAGACGATAAGAATATAACAGCTCTTTCCCTTTCTTTGTAAGAGAAGAACCGCCGCCGCCTTTTCCCCCTGTCCTTGCTTCAACGAGGGAAAACTTGAATACCTCTT
>Ga0180430_10004967_pt1 | contig 11130 bp, 6 predicted proteins | sample SS_ome_9_FD_132999 | JGI IMG/M metagenome (GOLD analysis project Ga0180430, IMG submission 132999) | Hypersaline lake sediment archaeal communities from the Salton Sea, California, USA - SS_1_S_2 metaG | ecosystem: Environmental > Aquatic > Non-marine Saline and Alkaline > Hypersaline > Sediment... | reverse complement strand
TGGCAGGATCGTTGACGCGAACGGTCCTGGAAATCGCGCCCCATCCGGCCTCGCCCAGCGCGCGATGCTTCAACTCATCGAAAAGATGGGGCTGCACTTCGGCGAACACCAAGGCCGCGAGGGAAATCAGCTAGGCATTGAGAGGGCGGATGCTCGACTTGAGCGTTTGTTTGAATACTTTGTGGATTATTGGCCCTACCGCGACCTGGACACGCGCGACCTCTGGATGCAACGCATTCGCCTCGCCGCCTCGCAAAACGGTTTTGATTTCGAGCCCGCGCTGCGCAAGTTTTTGGTCTACGTCCTCGTCGGCAGCAAAAAGTATTCTGCGCTCGCGTCGGTGAAGAAAACGAAGTACCCGAAAAAACGCGACGTCGAAAAAGTCATCGTTCGCGTGGCGCGGCTGATTCAAAAGGGAGCCTCTTTGCGAGAGCTTCGCGCCGCCGCCGACTCCGCCGCCTACGCCGCCGCCGAGGCCGCCCGCGCCGCCGCCGCCGAGGCCGCCCGCGCCGCCGCCGTCGGCTACGTCGCCGCCGCCCGTGCCGCCGCCGCCGCCCCCGCCGCCGCCGCCAGAGCCGCCGCCGACTCCGCCGCCGCCTACGCCGCCCGCAATGACTACGCCGCAGCCCTGCTCTATTTCGTCGAGCAGCAGGCCCAAGCTCCTCGGCGTCGTCGTCGTCAACAAAACCCGTCGACCGAAAAGGTGCCGACCCTCAAGCAGCTGCTTGGTCGCACGCCGAAATCCAATCCGCAGGGTAAGACGGCGAAGAAAAAGACTACCCGCAAGCCCAAGGCTGGCTCCGCCGCTGGACTCGTCAAAGATTGTCGCCGCCTCTGGGAACACTACTGCGAGCGCCCGAACAAAACGCGGCTCAAGGCCGTGCTCAAACACTGCGAGAAGATGGCGGAGTCGTCCGCAAAATCCGTGAAAGAAGAACGCGCCCGCTGCATGCGGAGCGCCCGACGCGAGATGAAAAAACTTGGGATGAAGTAAAACATGGGAGGGCGGGATCTTCCTCCCTGAGAGGACTAGCCGCGCAGCTCGGTGACGATGCAGGCCGTCTCTTTGGCCGCATCGATCACGTCTTTTTCTTCGGTAAAACGGCCAAAAGAGTAACGCACAGCGGCCGTGGCGAGCTCGTCGTGAGCTCCGATCGCGTCGAGGACGTGAGAGCGTTGGCCCGATTTGGCGCATGCACTCGAGCGGCTCACACAAAAGTCTCGCTCGCCCAGCATGTCGCGGACCTTGGCGCCCTCAACTCCGTAAAAGGCGATGTTACAAATCCAAGGGACCTTGCGATTTGGGTCCCCTTGCATGTACGCCATAGGAACTTCATTTTTGATGATGTCGACGAAGGCATCTTGGAGCTTGGTCAGCCGCTCGTATTCCTCGCGTATCGAGCTACAGGCCAACTGCGCCGCCTCGGCCATGCCGACGATGCCTGGCACATTCGTGGTCCCGGCGCGTACACCGTTTTCTTGGCTGCCGCCTGAAATTTGGCAAACGAGAGGAACGTCTTTCGCGCAATAAAGCGCGCCAATGCCTTTTGGTCCATAAAACTTGTGTGCCGAAAGCGACATCATGTCGATGTCGCCCGTTGCGCGAATCGGCATCTTCCCGAAGCTTTGGGTTGCATCCGTGTGGAACAAGACTCCACGCCGCTTGCAAAGGCGCGAGATTTCGTCGATGGGCTGAATCGTTCCCAGCTCGTTGTTGACGTGCATGATGCTGCACAAGACTGTGTTGGGCCGGATCGCGGCCTCGACGTCCTTGACGCGCACCACGCCGCCTTCATCTGGGCGAATCAGGGTGACTTTGTGACCCCACTCTTTGAGCTGCATGGCGGCGTTGAGGGCGGCCTTGTGCTCGAAGCTCGAGGTGATGAAGTGGACGGGCTCGTCGTAGCACTCCGCGACGCCCTTGATCGCCAAGTTGTTGCTCTCTGATGCGCCTGAAGTAAAAATGATCTCGTCAGGATCGTCGGCGCCGATGAGAGCTGCAAGCTTTTTTCGACTCGCCTTGACAGCTTCTCTTGCTGCTCGGGCGCACGGATGCGCACTCGACGGATTTGCGAACAGCTTCGTAAAATACGGAGCCATCTTCTCGAACACTCGAGGATCGACGGGCGTGGTCGCCGCGTAGTCGAGGTAGCGCATGTGACCCCTATGATACCACGAGGCTATTTTTTCCGGTCCTTGACCAGCTTGTAGACACCATAGCCAGCCAACCCGACGACCGCAAACGGCACGATGACCCCGAAAAGGAGGATTTTCCCATCCCCAGAGCTCCCATATCGTCGCTTTTCGAGCTCTTTTTTTGCGCGACGGCGCTCTTCTTTGCTTCGCTTAGCCACGATTTGTTATATCAACAAATGCCGCGATTTTGGCAAAACCGCATCCATGGCAGGCCTGGGTTACGTTTCAAGTCTTTGTCGTATTTTTTCATCAAATACTTCGCATATCGTACACCTCGGTCGGTGGGGCGTCCACGCAGATCTGCAAACTTGAGGTTTTTGGCGAGCAAGATCCGGTCTGGCTCGCTCATTGCGTTCCAGATCTTGCGATACTCGCTGATGGCCGTCTGGAAAGCGGCGTCGAGCTCGGGCGCCTGAGATGGGTCCGTAGAGCTTCGCAGCGCCTCTTTGGCTTTGACGGCTTGACCGAGTTTCCCAACCCACCGGGAGATGTCTTCGGTGAGCATCTTGCGCTCCTCGGCCTTGCGTAGCTCCGATTGTCGCTCAGCCACCTTACGCCGATAGTCCTCCTCTTTCTCGCGCTGCTGCTCGGCTCTAGAGGCGAGCTCTTGCAGGTCCTCGAGCTCGACCTGGGCACGCTCGACAGGTGCGTAGAGCGCCTTTCGTCGCTCCTCTTCAGCCTCATCCCACTGCCTACCCTCGCGGCGCAAGCGATCTTCGATGGAGGCCACTTTGCTTTCGTAAAGCTTGACCGCGTCGTTGACTTTTTCGCGCGCTTTTTCGAGGCGCTCTTCGAGGTTTTCGACGTCAGACGCCTTGAGAGCCTTGGCCGGTCTTTGCGGCTTGAGCTCTTTGAGCAGTTCCGTTTTCGCCCGGCCACGAAATAGCTGATCTCGGCGCTGACGCAACCGGCTCAAAATATCGGGGAACGATGCGATGGCTTCCGTGAGCGCCTGCTGTACATCTTGGGGTACGCGCTTGTCTTTGGACACCCACCAGTTAGGCAGCTTGCCTTTCATCATCAGCCGGTTCGGAAACCCAAACCTTTGCTCCAAAACCTCGGAAAGCTCTTTGAGCTCTTTTTTGCTCGCCGATGCGAATAGCTTGTATTCAGGCGAACCCTCCGGGTAAGCATTTTTCCACTCTGGTCCGAATCTGTAGAACTTGCCGTTCTTGGCGTATTGCTGATGAACAAAGCGCTGCGCGTAGTAGTCCGCCGGTTGCAAAGGCCGCGGCTTGAGCCTTTCGCGCCTCTTCCTCTTTGGCTTTTCAGGCTCTTCGACGGCCTCGGGCTGCTGTCCGAGTGCTTTCCGAATTTCACTATTGAAAGCCCTAATCTTGCCAACGAGATCTTCGTACTCTGAGACGATGGTTTTGTCCGACAGATCTGGCTCAGGCATATCCAGATAGGCTGACAATATTTCATTGGCTGCCCCCGTCCAGTCGATTTCCAGCGATTCTTCTTTGCTCCTGAGGTCGATAGGGACAACTTCTTCGAGTTTTGGCCTCCGTTCTTCGAAGGCTTTTTCGTACAAAGGCGTAACCGCATCCGCGATGGCTTCATCTTCTTTGCCTGACGGTGCGGCCTCGAAAGCCGATGCAGCCTGCTCGCGACCGATCTCAATGAACTGCGCAAGTGTCGGGATCTGCATCTGGGGGACCTTTTCGGGAGCGATGGCCTTGCGCTGAGCTGTCGCAGTTCGCTTCTCAGCCTCCTTGATCGCCCTTTTGGTCTCCTCGATCCTTTTGGCTTGCTGGGACTCTTTTTCTTTGAGCTCCCTTTCAGCCTTTTTCTTCTCTTCTTGTGTTTTGTCCTCGGTGAGCTGATCTACCAACCCCTCGTCAAGATCGTACTGATCTGAGATCTCGCGCAAAACCTTAGCCACGATTTTCCTGCGCTTAGCCGTCTCCTCATTGCGCTCTTGCAGATCCCCCTCATCTTGCCCAAGCCAGTTTTGGTACTCGAGTGTCGCATCCAGCAAAAGCCGAGCGAGGCGCTTGCGGTTGGCGGGATGACGAAGCTGCCGGACGGCGCCTCCAACCAAACGCTTGAGCTCTTTATCCGTTTTTGCAGCGGCAAGCTCTTCAGGCGTTGGTAGGTCGAGAGGTTTTTTAGATCCGGGCTTGAGGCCGAGCTGTTTATGTTCGTACGACCCTTCAAGCACTCGGTTGCTCAAAGCGTCGCCGAATTTCTCTCCCAAAAGGGCGCTCAGGATATCCTCTCGCCGCTCTTTGCTCGTTCTCAGTTTTTTGAGTTGCTTGGCTTCAAGCTTAGCTTGCTTTTCGAGCTTTTCTCGCTCACGACGTAGCTGCGTAAGCTTAGCTTCGGCCTTTGCGCGGTCAGCTAGCTCGTCTGACAGGGCCTTGACCACGCTTTGTGGTAGCGCGGGCGGCTCTGGCTCGGGGGGCGGCGGCAGTGGAGCCGCGGGGGCGCCGGTCGGCGCCGGGCCTTTTGGTGGCCGACCAGTACGAGGCGGCGGGAAGTTAGGCGGGTCTCCCTTGTTGCCGTACTTGCGCCAAATTCTACGCTGCCGCTGCTTGCTGGCCCGCATGCGTTCATAGATGAACTTGGGTTTGCGACCGGCTGCGATCAGCTCGAGGACGTAGCGTTCTTCAGGCTTGGTCCAGTGCTTGTTGCAGCGGTGACGAGGTGGTGGATATGGTTCCTCGACAGGTTCTTTGCGCGGTCTGCCACGGGGCCGTTTCGCCTTTTGCGACTCTTGCTCGACCTCTTCGAGCTTTGCCGGGTCTGGCACACGCCCCTTTTTCTTCTTTTTTGCGCGTCGTTTTTCGAGCTGCTCGAGTTTTTGTTTTCGAGCAGTGTCTTTTTCTTTCGCAGACCTGCGCTTGAACCCTTTTGGGTTCTCGATCGGCGCGCTATTCACCCAGGCTTCAACCTGCTCAGGCCGAACTTTGAGCAGGTCGCCGATTTTTTCAACATCCCAGCCTCGGCTGGCCAGGTCTCGCGCCCGTCCCGCCATCGCCTTGGGATAGCGCCCGCGCCCCCGGCTGTGCTTGTACCCGAGGGTCTTGAGCCAATTGTGCACCGTCATCGTCGAGACATCGTACTTTTTGGCGATGTCTTCGAGATGCTTGCCGCGCTCATAAGCGCGCGCGATGGCAACCTGGTGGTCCTCCAGGGCCTGACGGGCCTGCGTTTGCCGGGGCATCAGATCAGGCCCAAAAGCTCCCTGACTTCTTTTTGTTTCATCTGGAGCTTTTGGGCAATGTCCTCAATTGGGATGTTCTTGTCGTACATCGCCCTGGCCCGAGTTTCTTCATCGAACTCAATCGTGCCGAGGTTGCGGTTACGCAGTTTTCGCCTTCCCATCTTCAAAGCGGCGGACCACTTTTTGCGCCCTTCTTTGCCAAAATCTTGGGTCAGCGTCTTGGCATCCTCGCTGACGACGTACTTTTCAGCCAAATCAGCAACGAACTCAATCAGTCGATCGTCGGACATATTGTCCATTTTGTAGTTGAGCTCTTCGAGGTCGATCTTCATCGCTTCGGCCTCATGGATGCCGGGCTTACCCTTCCCTCTGGCCCTGACAGCACCTCTTTTGCCCCGTGAAGCAGCCACTTGGCGGGCGACTGAGGCGGGCACCCCTCTCGAAGCGGCACCCCTCTCACCGCGAGCAGCTGCCATTTGGCGGGCGACCGAAGCGGGCACTTCGCCAGCCTTTTTCTTCGATGTCGTAAGCCCTGCTGCGCGCGCTGCTTCCTCTCGGCTCATCCCTCCAGCTCGGTACATGCCTGCGATGATTTCCGAGCCAGATTTTTGGACGGCGCGCGTTTTTGGGAGCGTCCGCATTCTTGCGGCGGGCGGCCCATGCCAAAAGATTTCCTCGCTAGGCATGGGCTGGAGCTTTTCGATGAGCATCTTCACCACGCGGCCTTGCGAGGGACCTTGTAACACCTTTCCGAGGATGACCATGCGGCCATCACCGGAAAAGTCGACACCCTGAGTCTCGATCGGTCCGTACTTGGGCGCGAGGAATCTGGCTGGCACGACAAAATCTCCGCGAGAAACTCGGATATCGGAAATTGGTTCCAGGCTGCCCCCGGCAATTGCGAAGAAGGCTTTTTCGTCAGCGCCCTCGACCGCCTGAAGAGATTCGGGGAGCAGCGCGGTAAACGGCGTCCGGACATCCTTAGCACTCAGGCCGCCGCTGACTTTCGGGTCGAACGTTTTAGGGTTTTTCGACTGAGGCATCGCTAATGCATGCTTGGACCAAAACCGCTCAGATTCTTCGAGCAAAGCCTGGTCTTTTTGCACGCTAGGATCTCCCGGTTCGCGCGGGGCGGAGGGGCCGCCGTAAGCGGTGTACAGTACGCAAGCATCATCTTCATGCGGCCCGGCGATGACCGTGACCATAGATGTCTTGCGCATTGGCTTTTTGATCATGCGTGAGGGCCACTTGCGATTACCTCTTGTGACGTATTTGACTTGGCTCTCTTTGATGGCGGCGTCACCCATCACCGGCCCATAAAGACCACACTCGAGCATCCCGTATTTTTGAGGTAGCCGAAAAGACTCGATGAAAAAGCCGTCGCAATCCTTGTATTTTTTTTGAATGTACTTGATCGCTTCGTCCGACAAACCGTGATCGAGATGTGATACCTCTTTGATCAACAGGCCTTTTTTGCCCGGATTTTTGCGTGGAGGCAAGCCCAGATCTTTGCGGCGTTGGCTCAAGGCGATGGCAACAGCCTGTCTTTGTGGCTTGCCGGCCTCCATTTCGCGCGCGATGTTGCGACTAACGATCTTGCGCTGCTGGGCATCGCTCATGCCTTTTCGGACATGCTCGAGCGGGTTGGTGACATGGACCTTGGCAGCCTTTTTGGCCTTACCTGGGTTTTTGCTCGGCATCTGTTCCTGAGCCCACCCGATGGCGTCGATCATGGTGACGTTCTGCGGCATCGTTTTTTGGGCGATGGCGCGCTCGTGTCCTTTTTTGAACAGTTTCGCCTTAGAGCTTTTGCCCGTAAAACTGATGAGCAGATGGTAATCACCTTTGCGGTAATGCTGCTCGTTGCCGACGATCTTTCCTCTCCAACCTTTGTATTGCATCTTACCGCTCCACCAGCTTGCGGCGCTTGGCAGCCGAGTGCGCGAGTTTGGCATCGGAGACATAGGTCTCCATCAAGGCCTCATCGAGCACACCTGAGGTCTTGTAGTTCCACCCGAAAATCCCTTTCATCACGCGGTCCACATACTCCTTTTGCGGCTCTCGAGTGTGCAAAAGGGGATGTTCTTCCGGTGAGATAAGGGCAGGCCCTTTGCCCCTGCGGGCTCGCTTCTTGGCCGTCTTTTTCTTAGCCGTCTTTTTCTTGGCCGTCTTCTTCTTGGCCTTTTTCGATCTTCGCTTCTTCGGGTTTTGTTCGAAGTCTTCGTAATCGAGTGCGCCTGCGTCGGTCTCGGGAACAGGCTCCGGCTCTTCGGAGGCCTGGGAGATGCGAGGCGCATCTCCCCCCGACAGGTCTTCCTCTCGGATGAACAAAGACCCCTCCACCGTGTCATCAAACCCAACAGAGAAGGTCGCCATCGCGTAGCCTGGATGGAGCTCCATTTCATCCAAAGGCGAACTCAAGCGCCCCTCGTTGATATCGATGATGGCGAAGTGATCGACCTCCCCATCATCTTTCATCCGACGCTTGAATTTTCCGGACCCGCTTGTTTCGACTATGAAGTTGCCATAGCGCAGACTTTTTCCGGGATACTCGTCGGCAATCGCATCTTCGATGGCCATCCGGATCTTGCGAGGGAGTCGGCGAAAGGGAATTGTTTGAGCCATCAGCGATACTTCTTTCCGAGCTCGTAACCACCGTGGCTGCGCGGCAATCGGCCCATGGCTTTGAGAGATGCGGCCTGCGTAGAGCCGATTCCCTCACCCATCTTGTGCAGTGTCTCAGCGCGCTGGGCTGCGGCCTTGCTTTTGAAAGGGCTTTTCGCAATGCGATCTTTGTCCCAGGCAAAGGGCCGCTTTCGAGTCGGGTTTTTGCTATGGGATTTATTTTTAGCCTTATTTTTGGGCTTGGTTTTAGGGTTAGATTTGGCCCTGGCGGACTTCATGAGCGAAAGCAGGTCTTTTGCCCGTCGCTCAAAAAAGTTTGGAGCCTGCCCTGGGAACGACTCAGCGATGATTTCCGCTGCGGCCCTCGGATCGAAATCGGTGTAGATGGGCCTACTTGCATAAAAGGCGGCGCTCATCACAGCCCTATCCTTAACCCGAGATCCCTCAACCAAAGATTGCGCGAAAAAAAATGCATTGTCACGCGACAGTCCGCTGGCCCTTGTGTCAACGGCCATGCGCTTGATCGCATTTTTAGCAATCGCATCCTCGGTCAGCTTCGCCAAATCCTCGAGATACCTTTTCGTATAGACTGTCAAGATCGCCTCGGCCCTGGCTTGGTCGATATGGTCTATCCCCCGGTCATCGAGATCTTTCAAATCCTTCTTGATTTTACCTTTTGTACGCTCCTTCAAAGAGCGCATGTGCGCATGCAGGAAGCTATCGAAAATGCCGAAGCTAGGGTTTTTCTTGCGCGCGACCTTCTTAGGCCTTTTCCCTGGGTTAAAGCGCGGCTCGTAGTCGTCGCCCGGTCCCGCTGCGAGTCCATCGAGGGCGACCTCGGAACGGAGCATCATCGTCTCGAGCCTCTTATAGAGGCTGATGGCGTATCGATTTCCTAACGGAGTCAAGGAGAGCTTCGCGCTGCGGGCATCTCCATGCTTCTTGATGACGTCGCCGCTAATCAGCTCCCGCATGGCCAAAATGATCGTCTCCGGACTGTATCTCGACTTTAGTGCCTCAATCAGCACCTTGACCTTCACAGGCTCCTTTTTTTGCCCTGGCTCGGTCACGAATAGGAAGGTCAAAATATCCTCCTTCGCTTCACCCAGCTCTCGCGCGGCTTCGCGGCGCCGTGCGTCATCTTGCAGCTCAGCGTCATACTCTTGGGCCCAAAACGTGAACAGCTCCTTTTTGCTGGGCATCTTCGACCCTTTGCGAGGCGTCGGGTTCGGGAAGCGATAATCGGCCTTTTTTTTCGGGTTCGGGAGAGCTTCGGAAGGAGCGGCTCGCCATCCTTTCCCTTTGCCAGACATCCATTTCGTGGCTTCGTCAGCGGCTCGAGTAAGGACTTTTTGGACGTCTTCCATCGCGTATGAAGACCCACGATTAGCGCGGATCAGCTTTGCGACGGCTTGAGAGGCTCCAGTCCGAATGATGATGAGCTGCTGCGTCGGGTCTTTTCCAATCGGTACAATGCGAAGCTTGATCTTCGCTCCTTGGATCTCACGCTCAAGACGGGCGTTAAGGGGGAGCATTCCCGCTCCAGATTTGAGTTCTTTGACAGTCCATCCTTTGACAGTCGAGCCAACCAGCATTTGCAGTGATGCGGGGACGGACTGGGGGCCGCTTGCGGTGCTGAAGACTGTATGGCCGGCGCCAACAACATCAGGGCGCTCCGATGCTTGAAGGCCAGAAATCATCCGCTGCAAAGACTCCGGGCGCTGACCAATGAGGTCCCATGGATCAACCCCACGGCGCTCGAGCAGCTTTTTTTCAGGCGCTGAGAGCTTGAAAACCGTCATGGTGCGACCTGCGGCATCTGCAGTGGTCATCATGGGATTGGCCTGCGCCTCATCAATGATGATGACGCGGGTCCGCTTAAGTCCATCGAGTCGGTCTGTTTTACCATTGTCGAGCTTGAGCAGGCCGTAATAATCAGCGCCAGGCCCAGTCCGATCGCGGTAGTGTTTGATCGCCACTCCTGTGACCTGAGGTTGTGGAAAAATTAGCGTATCGAGGAAGACCAGCTTTCCGGATTCAACGGCGTCTTTGATCCCCTTAGATCCGAGGCAGGCTTCGCGGCGGACGGACTTCAGCTTTGGGCGAGAGATAATCTCACCGCTTGCGGTTTTTCGTAGTTTCTTGCGCATGTTCCTCTCAGGCTTGTCTTGCGATGGGTTTTTTCTAAAGATCCCCATCAATCCTTTACGCTTGCCAGCATAGGCGGGAATCTCTACATCTCGCTTACCGCGAAGCTGACGAGCGTTCATCGATAAGACGTTGTAGGATTGCTTGTCGAGTACCCTTGAAAAGATCCGAAGCTTATCCTCCAAAGCTCTTGCTTCACGAGGGAACAGGTCTGGCATAGAGCTCGAACTAGGATCCATGTCGCCAAGTCGAAGGTCTTCTCGGAGGCCGACGAGCGATGAGATGAGTCGGCTGATCCGTTTCGCATCCGCTCGAGCCGCTGTCTCAACCCTTGAGCTCTTGTCGCCAAGCTTGTAGGCGCGAACGTAGTCGCCCGGCTCAGCCATGATGGCCTCACGCAGCCTGGCCTGCTTGGCGCCTAAATCTTGGTATAAGCGCTGGGCCGTTGCTTGACCTACGGGGTTTTTCTTGACCATCGTTGCTTCTCCTGGGTTTGCTCGCTTGAAGTATTGTACCGCGCGCTCGTGCTCTTGAGCCTCTCCTTTGGTGCGAAAGCCGCCAAGATTGCGGTGAGGCGAGCTTCGCGATAGCAAGAACCATCGCTTACCGTAAAACTTAGGCTTACTGATCGCTTCATCGCCGAGAAGTTCTTTTGCTTTTTTGCGAGTTACGATCACCTTTGCCTTTTCCTCTGATTCGAAGCTGATTATTCACAAGCGAATAGCGCGTATTTTGGAGTCTGAGTGGTTGCCGGGCAACTAAGCCCCCAGGCTCGGCCCGCAAGGGCCACTGAACGTCTGTCCATGTGGGCAGACCGGGTGGTCTAACCTACTGCTATCCTGCGCAGTGTGCATGTAGTTTGCCCGTGGCAAACGACATTGTGCTAAATTTTAGTCTCTTAGCTGATCCGTAACGCGGCAGCTACGGACTAAAATTAGGGTACCTGTAGTTTGCCTAACCGTCTAGGGGCCTATAATGGGCGTTACGGGACC
>Ga0180430_10004965_pt1 | contig 11132 bp, 9 predicted proteins | sample SS_ome_9_FD_132999 | JGI IMG/M metagenome (GOLD analysis project Ga0180430, IMG submission 132999) | Hypersaline lake sediment archaeal communities from the Salton Sea, California, USA - SS_1_S_2 metaG | ecosystem: Environmental > Aquatic > Non-marine Saline and Alkaline > Hypersaline > Sediment... | reverse complement strand
CATGGAATCCACCACAAAGAGGATCTCATGGGGAGAGACAGCATCTTTTATGGAGGCGATCTCCTTCATCATCTCCTCATCGATGGCCAGTCGCCCGGCCGTATCCACGATCACTGTATTGTAACCTTTGAGTTTGGCTTCCTTGATGGCTGCCTTGGCTATCTTCACAGGATTTTTATTGCCTTCCTCGGTATACACCGGAACGCTTACCTGTTCTCCTACCACCTTCAGCTGTTCAATGGCCGCAGGTCTGTAAACGTCGCCCGCCACAAGCAGGGGACTCTTTCCCTGTTTGCTTTTAAGCTGATTGGCCAGTTTGCCGGAGAAGGTGGTTTTACCCGAACCCTGCAATCCGGCAATCAGAATAACGGTGGGATTTCCTTTCAGGTTGATGGCTTCATTCTCCCCGCCCATAAGCTTGGTGAGGTGATCGTGAACGATCTTCACCATCATTTCCGAGGGTTTTACAGCCGTCAGGATCTTCTGACCCAGAGCTTCCTCCCTCACCTGATCGGTAAATTGCTTGGCTATTTTAAAGTTGACATCGGCATCCAGAAGGGCCCTTCGCACATCTTTCAGTGTCTCTGCCACATTGATCTCGGTGATCCTTCCCTGACCCTTGAGCAGCTTAAAGGAACGCTCAAGTCTTTCTGATAGATTTTCGAACATAGCTTGATAGAAATTTCAAGCTGCAAAAGTAGCGAAAATCATGCAGACATAAAAGCTGGCTTTGCTTTGCCTTGTTAATCTTCGCTTGACTGCACAGGCAGGGAACCCAGCAGTTGAATATCCTGCAGATCGGAGTAGTCGTAGAGTTGAAATCCGTCATCTCCTATTAGCAGCAGGAAAGTCCCCAGCGGAATCACATCGTAGGCATGGATGTCGGGGAAGGAGGCTATCCGGTTCTGGGTAATGGTCAGCTTGTTGCTGGCATCGTATACGTCCAGACCGTATTCACCTTCACAAACGAAAAGTATCTCGTTATCTATACCCAATCCGTAGGGCCCTTTCATACCATAGGAAGCCTTTCTCAGGGGTTCGTACTTGTCGCTTATATCTATCACTTCCAGCAGGTTCTGGTTACCCCCGCAGAAGTTTCCGGAACGCAGGGTTACATAGGCCCAGTCGCCTTCCACCACCACCGGGTCGCAGGCTGTTATGTGGGTGTAGGAAGAGAGTATATTGGGTGAGGAGGGCAGATCCAGGCTCAGAATATGCATGCCATTGGATGAGCCCACGTACAGATGCCCGTCTGCAATAAATACGGTTTCAATATTTCCCCAGAGGTGTTGTTCGTTTTTCAGTTCCACCGAGCTGGTGTTGGAAATGTCATACACCTTGAGCTTGTAAGTACTCTCCAGGGTATATAGGTAGTCGTCATAGGTTATGAAACGTGCCATGGACCCGCCAATGCCGTAGGAGTTGCCTCCTGCACTGGAGGTGGGTGCACCCCGGAAGCTGGATTCCAGCGCATAATCGTAATATATGGGCCAGGGGTAGGGGTTGTGATTTATTTCCCGGGTAATCTTTTTGATCTCATAGCCGGTGATTACCCCCAGATCCTGGTCGATCTCATCCAGGGGGTATTCCCAATCGTAGGGAGGGATTACGTATTCAAAAAGATCCTCCAGTCTCTCAATGAGCAGGGGCGAACTGGGATTCGATACATCAATCAGCAGGAGGTCCACGTAACTTTCCGCGTAAAGGACCTCATTTCGAATGGAAATATCCACATTCCCGGGGATCTCTATAAATGCTTTTTTCTCAGGATTCTCCGGATCACTCAGGTCTACCACATGAATACCCTTTTGGTATTCGTTGATATACATATAGTTATCCTTGTAGTAAATTTTTCCGGGTTTCTCCAGGGGCTGTTCCTCACTTACCTTGAAGGAGGACCTCAGATCCTCGTAGGACATATACTGGGGAACATTGGCCAGGTAACTTTGTAATCGCTTGTCTTCACAGGAGCTGAGCATTAATCCCAGTGCACTTATAATCAGGAGCAGTCGCTTCATTGTCGGTGTATTTAAAAGGATGTTTTGATGGAAAGATGCAAGAGTACGGCTGGCGGTTGCGTCAACACGCAACCTTTTGTCCCGGGGCTTCATCCTGACAGAAAACAATGCCCCTATGAAAGCGAATAAATCATCCATCAAATCCTTCAAGTACCTGTTTATAATGGCAGTCTTCTGTTTCACTGCCCTTCCCCTTTTGGCCCAGGAGGTCGATCACGTCTATCTGAAAACCGGCAGTATTGTGAGGGGAAAAATCCTGGAAATCGCACCGGAAGACCATGTAAAAATCGAAGATTTGAGCGGGAATCTGTGGTATTTCAAAATTTCGGAAGTGGAGAAGATCTCTTCGGAACCCTTCGAGTATAATAATAATACCTATAGCGGTTCCATTGGTTTTCAACCTGGATTCGTGAACATGACATCCATTGGCTTTCTGGCAGGATCGGCCCACAATGCTCAGGTGGCCCCTTTCAGTCTTTTAACGGTGAATGGTTACCGAACTTCGTCGGGCATCTTTGCAGGTGTGGGAACGGGAGTGGAGTTCTTTTCAAGCAATTACATGCCCTTCTTTCTCGATCTGCGTTACGACTTGCTGGGAGAAGATGTGGTTCCCTACCTGATTAGTAAAGGCGGCTATTCCATCCCACTGTCAGGGGATGATACTTCCTACGATGTGAGCTATGATTATGCAGGAGGCCCGCTTTTTGCCCTGGGTGTGGGTCTGAAGGTGAAAACCAGGAAGCACTTTGCCTGGGACCTGAGCCTTATGTACCGTTACCAGGAAACATCCTACAAAGAAACTTATGGTTGGAACAACCAGGAGTACGAATACACCGATATTTTCAGCCGGATTGAGATCCGTTTAGGACTCTATATCGACTGATCCGCCCCAGGTGGATTAGGTTTTCCTCCCGGCCCGCTTTTGCATCGTCACTGGCGGGCCTTTTTATTGGCAAAGCGTAATACCAGATAACCTGCAAGTCCGGCAATAAAGGAACCTGCAAGAATCCCGGCTTTGGCAGAATCCAGAAGCAAATCGTTTCCGGAAAAAGCCAGGTTGGCCACAAAAATGGACATGGTAAAGCCCACCCCGGCCAGCAACCCGGTTCCCATGATTTGCATGAAATTCACCCCTTCGGGTAGCTCAGCCAGCTTCAATTTTATGCCAAGCCATGAGAAAAAGCTAATTCCCACCAGTTTGCCAATAACCAGACTGATTACAATAACTCCCCCGAGGAAGGTATCTAGCTGGGTGTCAGAGTTGAAGGATACTCCCGCATTGGAAAAAGCAAAGAGGGGCATGATCAGGTAGGCTACCCAGTTATGCAGCCTGTGCTCAAGTTGCTGAAGTGGTGATTGCACCTTTTCAGTCCAGCTCTCCAGGTCATCTATTCCCTCGATCTGATCCTTGGTAAGCAGCGGGGGCTTCCCATCGTCCTTTACCTTGATATCCTCTACGATTTCACAAAGTCTTTCATAATAGGTGTCGATTCCGATGCGCTGCCTGATGGGTACAGTAAAGGCCAGCAAGACTCCGGCAATGGTCGGGTGGATACCTGCCTTAAGAAAAAGGTACCAGATAATGATCCCGAAGACCAGCCTCAGTGCTTTTGCATGAATTTTCCGATAGGAAAGGAAAACCAGAATGGCCAGAAGGACCAGTGCTATGCCGATCAGTGACCATTTAATCGATTCGCTGTAAACCACAGCAATCACCAGTACTGCCCCCAGGTCATCCACTATGGCAAAGGCTGTAAGGAATACTTTCAGACCCAGGGGTACTCTTTTCCCCAGAAGGGTAAGAATGGCCAGGGAGAAAGCTATGTCCGTTGCCATGGGAACACCCCAGGCACTGGCGGATTCCGGATTTTTATTCAGTGCCAGGTAGAAAAGCACAGGGATCAGCATACCTCCGATGGCTGCGAATAAGGGGAAGGATGCCTTTTTTACGGAATTCAGTTCACCAATAAGCAATTCACGCTTAATCTCCAGGCCGATGAGAAAGAAAAAAATGGCCATGAGCCCGTCATTTATCCACAGAATCAGGGGTTTGATCAGTTCAAAACCCGATGTGCTGACTCCCAGTTCGAATTGCCAGAGTTCATGAAAGTCTTCGGCCCAGGGAGAATTGGCCAGGATAAGGGCCAATATGGTGGCACCGAATAAGAGCATGCCGCTGAAACTTTCAATGCGGACGAATTTCTGAAAGGGAGTGACCAGTGCTTTTCTAACCATACTTTTACCAATTAACTTTTAACTCAGTTGTTAAACTATTTTTGTGTTCCACATAATCAGTTAAGGGAATATTTACCAGACATACTTGCTCACAACGCTTACAGAGCTTGCATTGTTCAATTTCCATTTCAGGAATCTGGCGAAGCAGTAATTTGCTCATGTAAGAAGCAAAAAACCCCGGGTTTCGCAGCAGGAAGAGTATCCGGCTCAGGGTATTCCAGAAAGAGAGTTTTTTAAGCATAGGATCTTCACCGGGGATTGACCGTAAATAAAGTTACACAATCCTGTGAAAATCGCCAGTCTCTTAGCCCGGAAGTGTATAATGCAATCCGGCATCGGGTCCAAGGGGGATGCCCAGGAGCAGCCAGCCCACAAGCAGGATTATCCAGACCAGCAAGAAGGCCAGGGAATAGGGAACCATGGTGGCAATGATGGTACCGATACCCGCTTTGGAATCGTATTTCTGGATGAAGGCAATGATCAGTGCAAAGAAACTCATCATGGGAGAGATGACGTTTGTCACGCTGTCCCCAATTCTATATACCACCTGCGACAGTTCGGGAGAATAGCCCATGATCATAAACATGGGGATGAAAATGGGTGCCAGGATGGCCCATTTGGCCGAGGCACTTCCCATAAGCATATTGATGGTGGCTGAAAGCAATATGAACAGGATCATCAATGGTATCATTCCGATGTTGGCAGACATCAACAAACCGGCTCCCTTTACCGCCATAATGATTCCCAGGTTGCTCCATTTAAAATAGGCCACAAACTGAGCAGCAAAGAAAACCAGGACCAGGTAGGTGGCCAGGGTTTTCATGGAATCGGCCATTCCGTTAATCACATCGGAGTCGTTTTTGAAGGCTCCTGTGAAAAAGCCGTAGGTGAGTCCCATGGCACCTGCTGTGATGAATAACATGGCTACCACGCCCCTGATCAGCGGGGAACTGAGCAGACCACCGTCTTCACCCCGGAAGAAACCATTCTCCGGGATGATCCCTACGAGGGTAAGGGCCAGAATACCCAGGAAGGTAAAAGCCGCATAAAGCAGTCCCCTCAATTCTTTTTTGGAGAGTTTGTCAAAGCTTTGGTCCTCCGTATTGTTCTCGGCTTTGTATTTGCCCAGTCTGGGTTCAATGACTCTTTCCGAGATAAAGGTACCGGTGAAGGCAATCACAAAGGTGGAAGCTACCATGAAGAAATAATTGGCTGTTGGATTAACCTCGTAGGCCGGATCCAGAATCTGGGCTGCTTCCGTGGATAAACCTGCCAGCAAGGGATCCACCGTACCCAGTGCCAGGTTTGCACTGAAGCCGCCAGATACTCCGGCAAAGGCGGCTGCCATCCCGGCAATGGGATGCCGGCCAACGGCCAGGAAAATAACTCCGGCCAGGGGTATCAGAAGCACATAACCCACATCCGCAGCCATGTTGGATACAATGCCTGCAAACACAATGACGAAGGTGAGCAATTTACGGGGTGCGTTCAGGACCAGCAGCCTGATCAGGGCATGGATCAATCCGCTCTGTTCGGCAATACCTATTCCCAGCATAGCCACCAGTACAATGCCCAGGGGGGCAAAGCTTGTGAAGTTGTCCACCATCTCCAGCAATATCCTGTGAAGGCCATCCTGGGAAAGCAGGTTGATGGGACGAACAATTTCTTTGGTACCCGGGTGTATCACTTCCCATCCCAGGAGGTGGCCAAGAGCTGAAAGAAGCAGCGCCGCCAGGGCAAAGAGTGCAAACAGGGTGGCGGGGTGGGGCAGGGCATTCCCTACTTTTTCGGTCCAGTTAAGTGTTCGTTGAAGAAAGCTGTTCTTAGTAGTGCTTGTACCCATGAATGCGTAATATTTTTAAAAACTCCGGTGAAAGTAGGAATTCTTTTTATATCACAATGGTCTGGGAGCAGGGAGTCGTATAATAATAGCTTATAAAGCTAATCACCTTATAGTATAGCTATAAAGGAATATGCATTATATATATAATTATAGTAACCTATATATAGTAATAATATTAATATAAATTATAATATAATCATATAACAGGGGGGCCTTTCTCAGAGTTTGCGCCTTACCGTATGAAGATTTTCGCCTTCCCGGATCAGCTCAAAACCGTTTCTGGTGTAGAAATCCAGGGGGCCCCGGTATAGTTTCTCTGTGGAAGTTTCTTCCGAACGGGGGTAAGCTTCCAGGTAATCGTACTGAAGGGAAGAGTAGTCGTTCACAATTTTTTCGAGCAATAGCTGCATAATTCCCTGTCGCCTGAAATCCTGATGAACCAGGAAACATACGATGGAACAGATCTTTGTATGATCCGGATCTTTCAACTCATAAGTCTGGGTAAGAAGCTGATAGTTTAAACGATTGTTTGCATTGCACCAGCCGACCACACGGCCTTTGTGGTAAGCAAGATAGCCCTTCATGCTGCCCTTATCGATCATGTCTGAAACGCAGGACCGGTTTCTGTCCCTTTGCCATTCTTCGGTTCTTCCTGTAAAGTGAAAGGAGTAGCAGTAGCAGTCGGCCCAATGCGGGTGCTCTGAAAATTCGACACTTTCAAAAAAGGACAGGTAGTCCTCCTTAAGATCGCTTGTTAATTTTTTGATCTCAAAAGACATATTAGCTCAAGTAGCCGATTCCTTTTTCAACTAACTCCTCGTATTTGTCCCGGTTAAATGCATAAAGGAAGGGAGCTTTGTGTGCTCCGCCACTGAGTTGCTTTTCATGACGGTCCAAAAAGCCCAGTTTCAGCATCTTCTTCTGAAAATTGGCCCGGTCCAGCTTTTTCTGGAGAATTTCTTCGTAAAGAAACTGGTATTCCTTCATGGTGAATTTCTCCGGCAGGAGGGAAATCCCGATGGGAAGGTAGTTGATCTGATTTCGAATCTGTTCGAGGGCCTTGTGTACAATCTGATTGTGATCGTACATCAATTCCGGGATTGAATCCACGGGAATCCACTGGCAGGACTCACTTAAATAATCAGGACTTGGAGCGCTGTTCCGCATATCCACCAGCGATAAATAACCGGTGCTGATAAAACGGTTTTGGAGCCAGGTCAGCATGTCCCTGAATTGCTCCGGGAGTGAGGACTCAGAAAAGAAGTTGGGTGAATTTGCACGGCGCTGAGTATCTCCAAAGGTGTGGAACTGTTTCAGATAGGGTAGTTTGATGCCTGTTCTCTCCTCCAGGATCCGGGAGGCGGCCCGGTCCATGTCCTCATCCTTGTGCACAAAACCTCCGGGCAGACCCCAGTGTCCGCCATCTTTCATTTTCAGAAGGAGGATATTCAATTGTTGCAGATCGAAGCCAATCACTACACAGTCGATGGATATACCGGGAAGATAATCAGATACCTCTCCAAAGTACGGGGTGTTCTCTTTTTTGGGGACCATGCGTCAAATATATCAAATTAATGTGTATGTTGCACACAATAGAGAAATATTATACCTTTGCATCACAAAAAAAACAAATCTCATGAAAAAAGCACTTAAGATAATCGGGATTATTCTCTTGTCCCTTGTAGTGGTCATCTTTGTGGCCTTTCAGGTATTTGCCATCAGCAAAGGAAGTCAGGCTAAAAAATTATATGCACAACTGGGCGAAGAAGCACCTTCACTGAGTGTCGATGCTTATACTTTCAGGGATTTGAATAAAAATGGCCGTCTGGATATCTATGAAGATACCCGAGCGGATATGGAAGATCGAGTAGGGGATTTGCTCAGTCAGATGACTCTGGAGGAAAAGGCCGGATGCATGTTTGTGTCCATGATAGGTATGACTCCGGATGGGGAGCCTGTGGACAAACCCAAGTTATCAACCAATCCCTTTGACATCATAGTCGCCCTGGCAGCTCCACCGGCTTCAAAGAGTATGATTTCAAAGAAGCTGAACAGCTTTAACATTCTGAATGCCTATGATCCGGACGATATGGCCCGCTTTAACAACAAGCTGCAGCTTATTGCAGAAAGAATGAGACTGGGAATTCCTGTCACCATAGCCAGCGATCCCAGGCATTCGGCCGATAACAATCCGGGTGCTTCTATTTTTACAACCTCTTTCTCCAACTGGCCCAATCCCCTGGGATTAGCTGCAACCAGGGATACACTACTGGTACGTGAGTTTGGTGATATTGCCCGGCAGGAATACAGGGCAGTGGGTATCACAGTGGCTCTGCATCCCATGGCAGACCTGGCAACTGAGCCACGATGGGCCAGGGTAAATGGAACCTTTGGAGAAGACGCCTATTTATCTGCTGCCATGACCAAGGCCTATGTGCTGGGTTTCCAGGGTGATTCTCTGGACGCAAAGGGTGTGGCCTGCATGTCCAAACATTTTTCCGGTGGAGGACCCCAGCTGAAGGGCGATGATGCACATTTTGCCTTTGGAAAAGATCAGGCCTATCCTGGAGACAATTTCGATTATCACGTCATACCTTTTATTGAAGGAGCACTGGCTGCTCGAACAGCTCAAATCATGCCTTATTATGGGATACCGGTGGGACAGACCAATGAGGATGTGGGCTTTGCTTTTAATAAGGCCATCATTACAGAGCTTTTACGTGATTCTCTGAAATTTGAGGGTGTGGTCTGCACCGACTGGGGGATTATCAGCGATAGCAAGATCAAGGAGGCCTCTGCATGGGGAGTGGAAGATCTAAGTCCCAAACAAAGGATTAAAAAGGTTCTGGATGCGGGCTGCGACCAGATAGGTGGGGATTATGTACCCGAGTTAATTGTGGAACTGGTGGAATCAGGGGAGTTAACAGAGGAACGCATTGACATCTCTGTAAAACGCATTTTACGCGATAAATTCAGGCTTGGATTATTCGATAATCCTTATGTGGATGAAGCTGAAGCTCTGAAGATTGCTGGAAATGCAGGTTTTGTGGAGAAAGGAAAGCAGGCGCAGGCCAGATCTATGGTTCTGCTTAAGAACCAGGAATTGCTTCCCCTGAAAGAAGGAATAAAGATATATGCAGAGGGAATGACGGATCTCGCAGCTCTGGAAAAATATGCTGAGCTGGTCAAGGATCCTTCCGATGCTGATGTGATCATCACCCGAATAGCCACACCCTGGCAAAAACGTGAAGGAGGAAGCATGTTTGAGAGCTTCTTCAGAGCGGGCAGGCTTAACTACTCGGAGGAGGAACTGGGAGAGATCCTGGAACTGATTGAGCAGAAACCCTCGGTGGTTGTAGCCAATTTATACAGGCCCACTGTCCTTACGGAAGTAAATGAGCTTTGTGAAGCCCTGATGGCCGATTTTGACACTTCCGACGAGGTTCTGGCAGATGTGTTGTTCGGGAAACGCAAAGCCGAAGGCAAACTTCCCTTTGAGCTGCCTTCCAGCATGGAGGCCGTTGAAAAGCAATTGGAAGATCTTCCCTATGACTCGGAGAATCCCCTGTATGCCTTCGGATTTGGACTTGACTATTAAGCGGGCAATTTTACATAGCCCTTTTCCAGTCCTGTGCCTGGAATTATTTAAACTGGTATAGGAAGACAATTACTCCCTTGAAAGCATTCTTCTTGCTGCCTTTGATTTCCAGGGTGGCTTCCACTTCTGCTTTGGCTGTTCCCCGGAGATTGACGATGGATTTTAGCGCGGTGGATAACCTGACTTCCGAGTTGACCACCACGGGTTGACCAAATTTGAGGCTTTCGATGCCGTAATTCACCAGCATACTGATGTTATTCACTTTGATTATCTGGTACCATAGGTGGGGGAGGATGGAAATGCTTAGATAACCATGGGCTATGGTGGCGCCATAGGGACTCTCCTTTTTGGCCTTTTCTTCATCCACATGAATCCACTGATGATCCAGTGTGGCATCTGCAAACAGGTTGATCTGCTCCTGACTTACCTTGTGGTAATCAGAAACTCCCAGTTCTTTCCCCACATAGGATTCAAATTCTTCGTACGAATTGATAATTAACTGACTCATAGTTTAGTATTTATTTGATGTTGTATTTCTAACACGAGACCCCTCATTCTTCCGGGGGGATGAAATCCAGACTGATCCATTGAACCCTGGGCTCTGCTTCGGGCGAAAGGGTGAAATAAACCTCCAGCTTAGCCTGACTACCTTGAATAACAAAACTACCACGTAGCTGGTTCTCTGGCACCACAGGTCCCACGGAACTCACTTCTCCGATGCGGCTCAGTAGTTCCCTGGCCTCCTGCATCCGGGATTCCCTGCTACGATCGAGATAAAGATTGGCTGCTACAATGTCCTCTTCGAGTGCCGGATCCCAGTGCATAAGCATTTGTGCCAGCTCTTCCTTTCGCTGCATGAGAATGGGAGAAACTGAAAGCTTTCGTGCCTGAAAAAGGTCCTGGTCCATCAAGGATTGAATGACCCTGTAGTTGGCGCTTTGCACGGTACCACCCACATAGGTTAAATTGCTGAAGGCCATGATCCCGATGCCGTATTCCGGATAGAACATATAGGAAGAGCCAAAGCCCGGCAATCCGCCATTATGTCCCACCTCAATCAAGCCCTGCTGGTCTTTCATGGCCACCAGTCCAAAGCCATATCCTCGCATGATCTGATCTGAATTCCAGAAGCGCGCCGTATTGGTGTAGAATCTGGGCAGGTTCATGCGATGCATCTCTCTGAGCGAGCTACGTTTCAGGGGACCCGTATCGCTCTCATTCCTGGGAGGGTAGGCCGAAAGGTGCAGGGACACATATTTGCTGAAATCGGCAATGGATGTGATCAACCCTCCCATGGCGCCAAAAGCACCGTCGTGGAGCATGGGCTCTGCCTTCCAGCCATCCCCCTCCAGGCGGTAACCCAGAGCCAGGAGTTTCTCAGGGGCCTCGCTGTACTCCCAGTAAGTGTGGTCCATGCCCAGGGGATCCAGGATGTTTT
>Ga0180430_10004964_pt1 | contig 11132 bp, 6 predicted proteins | sample SS_ome_9_FD_132999 | JGI IMG/M metagenome (GOLD analysis project Ga0180430, IMG submission 132999) | Hypersaline lake sediment archaeal communities from the Salton Sea, California, USA - SS_1_S_2 metaG | ecosystem: Environmental > Aquatic > Non-marine Saline and Alkaline > Hypersaline > Sediment... | reverse complement strand
TTTTCGGTCCGGAATGCCGGATTACACGGTCCTCCAAGCGACCTCTGCGGCCGATTGGGAGTATGCCATCTGCCCGGTGCACCCTGGTTCTGGAGAGAGGAGCAACGCGTCGAGTTCGCCCGCTGCATCGAGGATCTGCGAGCGCGCGGCGTGGTCTATCTGCTGCCTGGGGAGCACGCACATCCGCAAGCGGACTTCCGTTGGCACGGGACGACTTCCACTGAACGCTCTGGATGTGTGCGGCGTTACGTAGGGAAGGCCAGCCCCAGGATCAGCGCGCGAGCGCTCGGGAGGACAGCATGGTCGGACTGCCGCGCTTCATGTTCCGAACGCCACCGAGCCGGACCCTTCGGCCCCGTCGGCTCGGGCCGAGCCAGGCTCGGGCGCGTGCTTGCTTCACCGCTCGCGGCCGATGGGGTGCAGCGGGCGCGGTAGTCCTCCTTTGTGCCTGCGCCGCGGCAGCCACGGCCGCAGCCCAAGCCGCTGCCGCATCCACCCAGAAACCGAGCACGAGCCGCCCCCCGGAGGTGCTCTCCTGGCGCCATCAAGTCCTGCCGCTGGAGCGCTACGGCGAGCTCGCCTCCGCCTGGGAGCAGTACGTCGAGGCCCATCCCGAGGACCCGCGGGCGTGGGTCGAATGGGGCGATGCGCTGCGCTACGCGGGCGACGATGAGGCGGCGCGCGCCAAGTACGCGCGCGCGTTTGCGATCGACTCGACCGAGGCCGGCGCGATCACCGCCTACGTCGCCGACATGATGACCCATCGCATGGATCATGCGCCGACCGCCCGCTGGGCCTACCGCAAGCTGCGTTCTGTCGCGGAGAGCTCTCCCGACCACGCCCCGGCCTACTACATGCTCTACATCGCTGCCCTGACGCAGGGGGACGCGGTGTGGGCCAAGGAATCGCTGCGCCGCATGGTGACGACGGGCGACATGCCGCCGGTGCTGCTCGACTACGCGTACAACCTGCTCGTCTCCGCGCCGCCGGGGGCGATCCTCTTCACCAACGGCGACAACGACACCTATCCGCCGCTGGCGCAGCAGGCGCTATACGGCGTGCGCCCCGACGTGGCCATCGTCAATCTCTCGTTGCTCAATACGCAGTGGTACATCCGCCATCTACGCGAGATAGGGCTGCCGATCGCGCTCGACGACCGGGCGATCGACGCCCTGCGGCCCACGGCCCAGGATCGCGTGTCGGACCAGATGCAGCGTCACATCGCCGCGCACCTGGAGCGCTCATCACGCTGGCGGGAGATCTGCTACGCGGTCACCGTCTACGAAGACGCGATCGCCGTGCCCAACGACCGGGTGACCTCGGGACTCGTCTGGCGCCTGCGCGCCGCAAAGGGCGCGCGCGATGGGGCCCCGCGGCGAGCCGCTGCGGGATCCGAAGCAGGATCCGACGCCTTCGATCTCGAGCGCACGCGCCGCCTGCTCGACGAGGAGTTTCGTCTGGCGAGCATCACCGATCCGCGCACCGACTGGGCGCGCGAGTCCTCGGTCGTGCACCTCGGCATCAACTACGCGGCGTTGCTCGGGCGCGTCGCCCTTGGGGTCGCGGCCGAGGAGGGCGCTCCGGCCGGCCGGCCTTATCTCGAGCGCACGGTCCGCCTGCTTGCCTTTCACGACAAGCGAGAGATGGCGGAGCTCTACCTGACGATCTGGGAAGACGAGTTTCCGCGCGATGCGGCGCCGGAGCGGTGGCGCGCCTTGTTTCGCCGTCGGTAGCGTCGCCCGACTCCGGCGCAGAGCGCCTGCGCGCCCACCCGGCGTCTCGCCCCACGAGTGCGGTCTGACGGACGCTGCACGCCGCCCGCGCGGACTCCTACCGATACGCCGCCTTGATGCCTCCCCACGTCGTGGCTTCCACCGGCGATGCAGGGCAGCCTTCGCCGAGCGCCCCGATCACGCCGCAGTCGCTCCCCTGCGGATGGTTCCCGGGCAGGCAGGGCGAGCCTGCCTCGAGGGTGTAGTCCCCCGAGACCGGATCGCAGAAGCGTGGATCCTCACTGAAGTTCCCGTCGAGGCCCAGTTGGCCGGCGAGATCGCCGGTCCAGTCGCCGCCGGCGTTGCCGAAGATGTCACAGCAGGTGGCGGTCGCGCTGCCCGTCACGGCCGGGCCTGCTTCGGCGAACGCGATGATCGTATTCGCGATCTCGGCATCGCCATCGATCCCATCCAACTGACCATTGCTGTTCCCGACCAGTGAGCATCCGTTGATCTCGATCACGGCGTTGCCCGGCAGGTTCTGGAAACGCATCCCGCCGCCACTGCTCGAGGCTGTGTTCTCGGCGAACAGGCACGCCGAGACCGAGTGCAGCGTTCCGCTCTGGCTCAGGGTCGCTCCGCCGCTCGCGGCGGAGTTCTGCGTGAATGCGCAGTCGGTCAGCGTCAAGGGCGTGAAGGCATAGGCGAGTGCCCCCCCCGATTCGGCTGTGTTCGCTTCGAAGGCGCAGTCGGCTGCGTCGAGCACGCCCGACCAGCAGGCAACGGCTCCGCCTCCGGCGGATGCCTCGTTCTGGCGAAACGTGCATCCCGACATCGTCAGCGTAGTGCCGCTGGCCCGTATGGCCCCCCCGTCGGCGGCATCGCCGCTGGAGAGATTGCCCTCAAAGAGGCAACCCTCGATGCTCGGGGCACCACCCGAGAAGGTGAGCGCCCCGCCGCCATGAGCCTGGTTGTCGACGAAGGCGCAATCGGTCAACGTGGGCGAGGAGCCGTCGCATTGCACGGCGCCTCCCTCTTCCCACTCGCCACCGCTCCAGCCATGGGTCACGGTGAGGCCCTGCAGCACGGAGAGCGCCGTTTCGCCCGAGACGAGCAGGAATCCCCGTCCGGTCCCCTCGCAGTCGATCACGCAGTTTGCGTAGCCGTTCTGCGACCGCACCGTGATCTCCTTGCCCAGGAGGTCGATGTCGCGATTGCCGGGTCCGGTGAAGACGCCGTCGGCGAGTGCGACGATGTCACCGTCGACGGCCGCATCGATGGCGGCCTGGATGGTGGGGAAGTCCCCGGTGCCATCGGGGAGGACGGTGTGTGTCGTCGCGAAGCAAGGGCTGGTGAGCGCGAGCAACAGCGTGGTCTGTAGAAGCGTTCGCATCTGGCTGAGCCTCCCGATTCTGTGAGACCGCGGTGGAATCGCCGAGCCTGACAGCGACGAGTATACTGCGCTCGGGTTAGACAAACGTTAGTGGCCGGGGATCGAGGAGGGCACCCAGAGGTTCGGGCAGACGCATCCGGGGGGGCACGTTCTCCGCCCTGACGCAGTTGCTGAAGGGGAGGAGGGGGATCAAGCCCGGAGGACATTCCAGCAGGCCTTGGCGCGTTGCTTGCCGAGGTGGTGGGGGAGCTACGTCCGCCGAGATCCCCGGGGCTCAGGTGGAGGCGTGATACGCCGGCAGTGAGGGCCGTGCTGGGTTGATTGGGCGAGAGGAGAGCGTTCGAAGGACTGGTTCGGGGCGCGCAACCTCGGCGGCTTGATCGCCGGGAGCACCGGAATCGGGTCGAAATCGGGCTGGATCTTCCTATGCGCCGAGGATCACCCAGGTTCAGGGAAGACCCCGATCGAAAACACCGCGGGCGACCGAGGCCATCAGTGTCGCCTGCGGCGCGGCCAGCGCGTTGGGATGTTCGGGCGGTGGTTCGCCGAAGCCAGAGGCCTTCAGCAGCAGGGTGAGCACCGGGGCCATCACGAGTGCTGCGCTCAGCGTGCCGATACCCTGAATCACCTGCTGTTTCCAGGGCGAGGAGCAGGAAGCTCGAGAGCAAGATCGTCGAGATCGTCACGTCTGAGATCGGATTGTTCGAGGAGCCGACCAGCCCGGCCATGTAGCCGGCGACGGCGGCGAAGAGGAAGCCGGCGATCAGCATGATGATCGCCATCAGCAGCGAGATGGCAAAGCCGTGGACCACGCTCAGATAGAGGAAGAAGAGCGGCACGACCGAGAATAGCAGCGCCCAGATGACCCACTTCATCGGCGCGCCGTTCTCCATCGGCCAGGGATGATTGGCTGCATAGATCGGGTCGCCACCAGCCAGTTGAGCGCACCGCCCAAGAAGACGATCGCCGCGATGTTGATGCCGACGATGTAGCCGACCGAGATCAGGACCGCCGAGAGGATGATGCCGAGCAGGATCGCCTTCAGCGGGATCTCGGGCAGGGACTGCGTGGCCGGGATGTAGGGTTGGTGCCCGTCGTTGCCCTGAGAGGGAGGGCCGCCGGAAGCCATCGTATTGGGGGTTGCGGGGTGCGGTGTTCCCGTCGGATCACCGGTCATGCGTCGCCTCCTCCGTGCCGGGGCGCTCGGGCCCCGGAAAGGTCTCCGGGTGGGCCGTCTCCGCGGCTGGATGAGGCGGCTGGTAGTGATCAAGGGGCGTCCCTGCGACCTGTGATCGGGTCGGCCCCAGCATCGATCGGGCCGTATCGCGGAGCGGCCACCCCCCGTCCAGGGAGGGTGGCCGCCGCTGCCTCTATGAGAGTGCCGGCTCAGATCACCTCAGCTTCAGCAATCGGCTGCGTTCGTTCTGTCCGTTCCAGCGCAACTGGGCGAAGTAGAGCCCGGTGCCCGTCGGCGCGCCCGCCCGATCGCGCCCGTCCCAGGCGAGCTCGTGCTCGCCCGCCTCGAGCGGGCCGTCCAGCAGCGTGCGCACCAACCGCCCGGTCGCATCGAAGATCCGTAGCGAGACCGCCTTGCCCGCCGGCTCGCTCGGGATCGCGAAGCGGATGCGTGCACCTCCCCGGCAGGGATTCGGGTTGATCGCGCGCAGGGCGAAGGCCGGCACCCTTGTTCCCTGGGCCTCGTCGACCCCCGAGGCAGCGCAGGCGGCATCATAGCGGCCGATCAGGCCGCAGAACTCGCTCGGCGGGTTGCCCGGCAGGCAGGGGGAGTCCTCATGCAGGTAGTAGTTGGCCGATGGCGCATTGCAGAAAAGCGGATCGAGCGAGAAGTTGCCGTCGACTCCGTCGAGGCCGGCCAGGCAGCCGACGTAGTCGCCCCCGTCGTTGCCAAAAACATCGCAACAGGCCACCGTGATTGTTTCGCCCTCCTCAGCGTGGGCGGCCGGGCATTGAAGTGAGAACGCGATGATCGTGTTTTCCAGATGAATGCTCCCGCTTTCCCGAACCCGCACACACGCGTCGGGCGCCTGATTGCCGTAGAAGGTGCATCCGTTCGCTTCAATGCTCGCAGGCCCATGGCAGTAGAGTGCGCCCCCCATCAACTCGGCGTGGTTGCCATAGATCACACAGGTTTCCAAAGCAGGTGCTGACCCGACCCGCGCGTGAATCGCGCCGCCCTTGTCGCCACACTGATTCTCGCCGATGACAAGGCCGGTCAAGACGGGGGAGGAGTTCGATTCGCAGTACACCCCGCCGCCGTGACCCGAGATCGCCCTGTTTCCCGTGATGATGCAGTCGGTGATCGCGGGAGACGCTTCCCAGCAGTACACCCCGCCTCCTTCGTCTTCGGCGGTGTTGTCCCGAATGATGCAATCAAGAACAGTGGGTGAGGACCCGTGCGAGCAGTGCAAGCCGCCAGAATCATCCGTGCTGTGGTTGCCCTCGAGGATGCAACCCACTATGGTGGGTGAAGAGGGAACCGCTGAGCACTTGATGCCACCTCCGTCCCAGGCGTAGCCGCCGGTGACCGTGAGATTGGCGACGACGGCCGAAGGTCCTTCACCAGAGTTGAACAGGAATCCGCGGTGTTCGCCCGCCTCGCTTCCTTCACAGTCGATGATGCACAGCTCCGGATCGCCGCTTTGGGAGCGCACGGTGACGGCTTTGCCGCCGAAGTTGATATCACGGTTGCCGGTGCCCGTGAAGACACCGTCGGCAAGTTCGATGATCTCGCCCGGAAGAGCGGCATCGACCGCCGCCTGGATGGTGGGGTAGTCACCCGATCCGTCCGCGGCGACGGAGTGCAGCGTGGCGTCGTTGCCGCGAAGGACGGTCACATTGTCGGAGTTGGCATTGGCGATGACCAGATCGGCAGTGCCGGCGCCATCTTTCGGGATGATTGCGAATCCACGAGGAGCGAGTCCCGTGCCGTAGAATCGTGGCTCGTCGAGCGATCCGTCACCGAGTCCGGCGCGAACGGCGATATTGTCGCCATCGGTATTGGCGATCACCAGATCGGTGCGTCCATCGCCGTCGAGATCCTCGATGGCCAGCTGGCCGGGCGATCCGGCTGCCGGAAGGGCGACCGGAGGGACGAAGGTGCCGTCGCCGTTGCCCGTCAGAATCAGGACCTCCCAGGCGTAGGGGCCCGTCAGGGCGATGTCGGGCACGCCGTCGTCGTCGAGGTCACCGATCGCCACGTGCGTGGGGATCTCCCCGACGTCGTAGTAGGCCACGCTGCCAAAGGAGCCGTCTCCACTGCCGAGCAGCACGGCGAGACCGTTGTCGATGTCATCGATGCTCGCCGCGACATCGACGATCTCGTCGCCATCGAGATCGCCCAACGCGATCCACGACGGGGTGGCGATCATCGGGTAGACGGCCGGCGCGGCAAGGGTCCCGTCGCCAGCGGCGAGGCAGACCCCGACGTCACTGGTCACTTCGTTGGCGGTCACGATGTCGGGAACGAGATCTCCGTTGAGGTCGGCAGTGGCGATAGCGACCGGATCGCCGCCGGTGCCGTAGGCGCCATCGAAGCCGAAGGTCCCGTCGCCGGCGCCGAGATAGACGTCGACACCCAGATGGCGGGCGACGACGAGGTCCAACTCACTGTCGCTGTCGAGGTCGGCGCTGACGATGCCAATGGGCAGATGGTCGGCGTGAAAGCGCGTGGCGCTGCCGAACGACCCGTCGACTTCTGCCAGCAGCACGGTGACCGAGTCGGCGTCGTAGTCTGCGATCGCCACATCGGGGAGCAGGTCGTCGTTGAACAGCCCCGCGGCGACCTGGCACGGTCCGCTGCCGGCGGCGTAGGCGGGGCTGGTCACGAGACTGCCGTCGCCGCGTCCGAGGAAGACCTCGCCACAGCTGCTGATGTGGCTGATGGTAACGACGTCGGGGACGGTGTCGTCGTTGAAGTCGGCGATCGCCACGTCGCGGGGATCGTCTCCAGCAATGTAGGGCGTCGCGGTTGAGAATGCGCCGCCGCCCAAACCCAGCAGGACAGATAGCTCATCGTCGAGGCGGCAAACCACGGCCATGTCGAGCATCGAATCGCCGTTGAGGTCGTCGAGTGCCAAGTCGACCGGGTAGTTGCCGACGGACACGCCGCCTCCCGGGTGGAACGTGCCGTCACCGTCGCCGAACCAGGTGTCGACCGCATCGACTTGCGGGCAGCAGATCGCCAGGTCGGGGATCAGGTCGCCATCGAGGTCCCCGGCCACCAGCGCTACCGGATTGGGGGGAGTGTAGAATGCGTGGGTGGCCGCGCCGAACGTGCCGTCCCCGTTGCCGGTCAGGATCTCGACATCGATTTCATACTCGCAAGCCACGGCGAGATCGAGGACCTCATCACCGTCGAAGTCGGCCACCGCGATATCCTGGGGCAGGCTTCCGACCCCATAGGTGACGGATGGCGCGAAACTGCCGTCTCCGTTACCCAGGAAGACCTCGACGAGGCTGTCGAACCCGCCGGCGATCACGATGTCGCAGGCCTCGTCTTCGTCGAGATCGGCGAGAGCAATGGCTGTGCAATCGCTGCTCAGGTTGACATAGGCGGGTGTCCCGAAGGTGCCGTCACCGTTGCCTAGGAGGATACCGATCGTGTTCGTGTATGGTGCCCCCGCCACGAGGTCGAGGTTCTCATCGCCGTTGAAGTCGGCACAGGCAATCGACTCGGGGCCGAAGCTCAGGTCGTAGTTGACGGCCGCCGCGAAGAACCCGTCTCCCCGGCCGAGGGCAACGACGACACAGCTTCCGTTCTCGCTGGTGGCCGCGACGTCGAGCACGGCATCGCCATCGTAGTCGCCCAGCGCCATCTTGGTGGGATAGAACCCGGCATAGGGGTCGCCGGGAACCCACGTGCTGAAGTCGATGCGGGCCTCATCGTAGCGGATCTCAGCGAAGGCGGCCCCGGGAGCGAGAGTCAGAGCGAGCCCGAAGGCGAGGAGAAGCCATGAGAGCAGGCCCAAGTGTGACCGGGCGCGGGTGACGTGGAACGACATGCTTTTTCTCCTTTTCTGCTCGCGTTTCTTCGAGGACATTCCGGTTCTTGGCGCTCCCCACGGGCACAGGGCGCTCGCTCGCCCGCGAGGGGGCTGCCGCCAAAGCTTCTGCTTGCGCGTCTGTCGTTACGGCAGGCGGATCAGCCGCCCGCGCCGGACTTGCCCATTCCATCTCAGCTCGGCGAAGTAGAGCCCGGTGCCCGTTGGCGCACCCGCCCGATCGCGCCCGTCCCAGGTGAGCTCGTACTCACCCGCCTCGAGCGGCCCGTCCTGCAGCGTGCGCACCAGCCGTCCGGTCGCATCGAAGATCCGCAGCGAAACCGGTTCTCCGGCTGGCTCGCTCGGGATCGCGAAGCAGATCCGTCCCGCGCCGCGCGTGGGGTTCGGTCGCACCGCGCGTAGGCCGAAGACGAGTTGCGCAGCAGGCGGCTGATCCTCGACCCCCGCGGCCGGACAGCCGGCGCCGTAGCGGCCGATCAGCCCGCAGACCTCGCTCGGCGGGTTGCCGGGCAGGCAGGGCGAGTCCTCGCTGAGGTAATAGTTCGCCGAGGCGGCGCTGCAGAAGAGCGGATCGAGCGAGAAGTTGCCGTCGATCCCGTCGAGGCCGGCCAGACAGCCGATGTAGTCCCCGCCCGCGTTGCCGAAGATGTCGCTGCAGGTCAGCGTGATGCCCAGCGCGGAGGAGGAGCAGTAGATCCCCTCCCCGGCGCTACTGGCAGCGACGATCGTGTTGCCGATCACGGGATCGGAGTCCCAGCCGACGTAGATGCCGCCGCCCGTGCCGCCGCAGGCATTGCCCCACAGCGTGGCGCCGGTGATCGTGGGGGCCGCGTCGTACAGGAGGCAGATCGCGCCCCCGTCTTCGCCCGCCTCGTTCTCGGCGAAAAGGCATTCCTCGATGCTCGCGGTCGAGGTAGTGAGAGAAATCGCACCGCCGTTGTCGACGGCTGTGTTCCCGGTGAACGCGCAGTTCTCAATGACCGGGCTCGAGGTGCTCGCCTCGTAGGCGCCACCGTACTGCCCGGCCGTGTTTCCTTCGAACAGGCAGGCGCGGATGATCGGTGCCGAGTCGTTCGTGCTCCTGATTGCCCCGCCGTTATTGGTCGCCGCGCAATCCAGGAAGCTGCAGCTGACGATCTTCGGCGAGCTGTTGCTTTGACACGAGATTGCGCCGCCGCTGCCGGCGGATCCATTGGTGATCATGACCCCTTGCAGCACCGAGAGGGAGTCCTCGCCCGAGTAGAAGAGGAAGGCGCGCCCGGCGCTCTCGCAGTCGATGATCGCCAATGCGCCGCCATCGGGGCGGATCGTGATGCGCTTGCCGTCGTAGTTCATGTCGCGGTTGCCCGGACCCTGGTAGACGCCCAGGCAAAGCAAGACTTCGTCATAGTCAGCGGCGGCATCGATCGCATCCTGGATCGTCGTGAAGTCGCCGCCTCCGGTGGGACAGACATCGTGCTGGTTCACATAGCAGAGCACGTCGGTGCTGCCGATCAGGTCGCAGGTCGGGTGATTGGCGGCCGCGCAGGGGGAGGTCTCATGGATCGCCAGCGTGTCGCTCGCCGGGTTGCAGTAGCGCGGGTCGAGGGAGATGTTGCCGTCGACGCCGTCCAGCCCGTAGATCTCGCCGACCCAATCCCCCCCCTCGTTCTCGTAGATGTTGCAGCAACTCAGGTCGAGCACGTCGCAGCTGGGGCAGTGGATCGCCTCGGCGGTCGTGCTGTGGCTGATGATCGTGCGCTCGAGAGTAAGCGAGCATCCATACCGTCCATAGAGAACGTTACCGGGGGAGCTGTTGCCGTAGAACGTGCAGCCCTCGAAGACGGCGGCCGTATGGTCCCAGAGGTCAACCGCCGCGCCGTGCGAAGTTGCGGTGTTGCGGATGAAGTCGCAGCCCGTCACGCTGGCGGGCTCTGACCTAAGACAATGACTGATCGCCCCCCCAGAGCTAGCGGAGTTGTCGATGAAGCGGCAGCCGCTGATCGTCGTCTCGCAACCGTAGGAGTAGACGGCGCCGGCGATGCTGGAAGATGTGTTGTTGCTGAACGTGCAATTGGTGAGCGTGAGGACCCCTTCGAGGCCGCAGACAAGCGCGCCGCCTGCGCTAAGTGTGGAGGTGTTCTGCACGAAAGTCGAGTGCGCGACGGTCAGGGAACAGGGCCTAGCGTAGAAGAGGCTGATCGCGCCACCGAATCCGGCCGAATTGTTCTCGAAGAGACAGAACTCGATCGTCGGATGACAATGATCTTCACCGCCCACGGCGCCGCCGTCGCCGTAACCCACGCCGACGTTTCCGATAAACTCGCAGTTGGTGATTGTAGGCGAGGAACCCGTGTGGCAGTAGATCGCGCCCCCGCGGTAGTGGGCGGTGTTGTTCTCGAAGACGCAGTGCTCGATCGTGGGGGAAGAGCCGTTCATGCAACCGATGGCGCCGCCGTGCACCGGATCGCCCTCCGGGTCCGGATCGTAGCCGTTGATGATCTTGATGCCGCGGATCTTCGAGCGCCAGTCCTCGCCGTTCGAGAAGATGAAGGCCCGGTGCTCCTCGGCGGCGCTGCCCTGGCAGTCGATGATGCAGCTCGCCGGGTCGTCGCTCTGCGAGGCAACGGTGATCGGCTTACCCTGGAAGTCGATGTCCCGGTTGCCGACGCCCTGGAAGGTGCCGCTTCCCAGATAGACAGTGTCCCCTACGGCACTGACGGCGTCGATGGCATCTTGGATCGTCGGGTAGTCGCCGCTTCCGTCTGGGTGAACCGTGTACGTGACGGCGGATGCGGGCGTGAGTCCGGCGATGATCATGCAGACGATGCAGAGATAGAACGAGATTGGCAGACGCATTTGCCCCTCCGCACAGCAAGAATCCCAGGTTGTCAGTCAGGATGGGTGCGACGAAGAGACTGTCGCCTGTCACCTCCTCCTATTGCAGATTATACATGATAGTTGCGGCCGGGTTCAGCACCAGTCTCTTCCAACATGAAATGAGCCTGGGGGATAGGGTGATTCCAA
>Ga0180430_10004963_pt1 | contig 11133 bp, 8 predicted proteins | sample SS_ome_9_FD_132999 | JGI IMG/M metagenome (GOLD analysis project Ga0180430, IMG submission 132999) | Hypersaline lake sediment archaeal communities from the Salton Sea, California, USA - SS_1_S_2 metaG | ecosystem: Environmental > Aquatic > Non-marine Saline and Alkaline > Hypersaline > Sediment... | reverse complement strand
CGCGCTGGCGTTGCACGGAGCGAGCACGGTGCGGGTCTTTGGCTTCCAGCGCGAAGTGACCGGGGTGTTGGGCGCCCGGCCGGAGCTGGCCGAGTTCCTTGCGCCCGAGCGCTGGCCGGAGGCAGATCTGGCGGCCTTGCGCAAGACGGTCCGCTACCGCGGGTGGGGTGGGGCGTTGCACCTCGCGCTGCCGCTTGGCGCAGCGCTCGAAGCCGACGGCCGCCTGCTGTCCGCGCCCGCGCGCGATGCCCTACCCCTGCTCGTGCCGCGTTACCAGGCGCGTGCCGTCGCGCTGGTGCGCCGGCGGCTGTTCCAGGGCGACCTCGTCCTGGAGGGCCGGCTGACCGGTACCTTCCGTGACGGCTGGGCGACGCCCTACGGCACGCAGCCGGCGCTTGCGCGCTATGACGCAGAGCTGCGCGGCCGCGTGATGCGCCGCGCCGATCTCTTTTTCGCCACCCGGCATCTCGAAAACGGTCCCCAGCCCTCGGGAACCTACGCCGACGGCGAGTTTGCCCCGCTGCCTTACCGCAGCTCGCAAGTCGGCGTCGAGTGGCACTTCTTCCGCTAGGTCCGCGCCAGTGGGGGGCGGCCGTGCCTGCGACGACGCCCCCGATCGCCCTCTGGCGAGGCACCGCCGGTCCAGCGCCTTCGAGACCGATCGAGACGCGTCCCCCCCGCAGCGCGAGGCCCTTCGCACGGCAACGGCATCCGCGCCACGGATGAGCAGACCCATGCTGATGACCGCCCAGGAACGCCGCCTCTTGGCGCTGCTGCTGCTCTTTCTTGGAGCCGGGCATGCGATCGCCGCCTTGCGCGCGTGCGGCGTTCTCCCCGCCGCAGGAGGCGGCAATCCCGCGCCGATCGTCTCCTCGCCGCCCGCGCCTGCGCACCGCACCGGGGAGGCGTGGCCCGAGGGGGCGCCCAAGGACGGGGCAGACGAGAGTCGGGATCGGCTGAGCACGCTGCCGGCCGAGGAGCTATTCCATGCGGGACGCCTCGACTTGAATCGGGCCGATAGCAGCGCCCTGACCGCATTGCCAGGCATCGGGCCCGCGCTGGCGCATCGCATCCTTGTCTATCGCCGGCACCACGGCGGTTTCGTGCGGATCGCGGAGCTGACCGCCGTCAAGGGCATCGGTCCGCACCGCCTGGCTCAGCTGGAGCCCTACCTGACGTTGCCCCCGTCACCGGTGCGCGACGGGCCCACACGGGGTGATTGAGCCCCGCTCAGACCGGTCGCGCGATCGTGCAATCTGCATCGCCCTTGCCGCAGGACACCGCTTCTGCAACGCGCGAAGCCGGCCCCGGCGTCCGCAGGAGATGCCGGCGCCAGGGCCATCCCGCTACCGGGCAAAGCGTTGTCGCCCGAAATCTAAGTGGGTCCCAGCCGCGGTGCCTGGCACGTCTCCTGCGTGGAGCCTGGCGGAGAACCGGGCGATCCCGATCGGCCGCGCCGCTTGGCGAGCGCGTGGCCGGCATCGCGCGCCCGGATGCGGCAGCGCCGATCCCGTACCGGGAGGCAGAGTGAACGCCGAGCTCGGGCCAAAGCTGCTCGAAGTGGGTCTGATCCAGGATCTGGATCTCAAGAAGGCCCGCGAGCTCGAGAGCGCCCAGGGGGGTGACCTCCTGGGGCATCTCGTCAAGCTCGGTGCGCTCAGCGAAGAAGATCTGCTCCGCTTCCTGAGCGATCACTACGGGGCGCCGAGCGTCAATCTCGATCGGCTCGATATCGACCCCGACGTCGTGCGCCTGATTCCCGCCGATGTCGCGACCAAGTACAGCGTCATTCCTATCAGCCGCATCGGCAAGCAGCTGATGGTCGCGATCGTCAATCCGGGCAACTTCTTCGCGCTCGACGACATCAAGTTCATCACCGGACTCGAGGTCGAACCGTTCGTCACGACCGATGATCAGATCCGGCGCGCGATCGACAAGTACTACGACTCGGTGCTGTCGATGGCCGACGTGATGCGTTCGATGGAAGAGGATGTCGATGTCGTCGAGTCGCAAGAGGATGAGACCGAGGTTGCCGACTTCGAGTCGGGAGACCAACCGCCGGTCGTCAAGTTCGTCAACTCGATGATCGGCCAGGCCGTCAAGGAAGGCGCCAGCGATATCCACTTCGAGTGCTACGAGAAATCGGTGCGCGTTCGTTTCCGCATCGACGGCACGCTCTACGAGCGCATGGCGCCGCCGCTGAAGCTGAAGTCGGCAATCCTCTCGCGTTTGAAGATCATGGCGGACTTGGACATCGCTGAACGGCGCGTGCCGCAGGACGGGCGGATCAAGATCCGCGTGGGCAAGAAGAAGATCGATCTGCGTGTCTCGACCCTGCCCTGCATCTTCGGCGAGAAGATTGTGTTGCGCATCCTGGACAAGTCGAATCTGACCCTCGATTTGACCAAGGCCGGATTCCAGGAGGAGGCGCTCAAGTACTTCCTCAAGGCGATCGCGATGCCGTACGGCATGGTTCTCGTGACCGGCCCGACCGGCAGCGGCAAGACGACGACGCTCTACTCGGCGCTCTCGCGCATCAACACGCCGGAAGTCAATATCATGACGGCCGAGGACCCGGTTGAGTACAACATCGATGGCATCAATCAGGTCAACGTGAATGAGGCGGTCAAGCTGACGTTCGCCTCCGCCCTGCGCTCCTTCTTGCGGCAAGATCCGAACATCGTCATGGTGGGTGAGATCCGTGATCTGGAAACGGGATCGATCGCGGTCAAGGCGGCGTTGACCGGGCATCTCGTGCTCTCGACCCTGCATACGAACGATGCCCCGAGCACGGTGACGCGTTTGATCGACATGGGGGTCGAGCCCTTCCTGGTCGCCTCCTCCACCAATCTCGTTCTGGCCCAGCGTCTCGTGCGCCGACTCTGCAAGCAGTGCCGGCGCCCGATCGAGGTGACCCCGGAGCTGCGCGAACAGCTCGGCATCACCGACGACGGCCTGCTCGAGGGGGCGAGCTGCTTCGATCCGGTCGGGTGCGACGCCTGCCACAACACCGGATACAAGGGCCGCACCGGCATTTACGAGGTGATGCCGATCACCTCGCCCCTGCGCGACATGATCGTCCGCAATGCCTCGACCAAGGAAGTCAAGCATCAAGCGGTCACGGAGGGAATGCTGACGCTGCGGATGGATGCGCTTCTAAAGTTCAAGGAGGGCATCACTTCTGCCGAAGAAGTCCTCAAGGAGAGCGCTGCCGACGAAGACCTCTGACGGCGCTCTCCACCAGGCGATGGAAACCTCCGACACGGGGAGCGCGCCGATGATCTCACTCGAAGCCCTGCTGGCCGAGATGGCCGCCAAGGGAGCCTCCGACCTGCACCTGACGCCCGGCATCCCGCCCCAGTACCGGATCGACGGCTCACTCGTTGCCGCCGACGAACCGGCGCTCGATCCCGATGCGTGCGAACGGCTGATCTACTCGATCCTGCGGGAGGACCAGAAGAAGCGCTTCGAGATGGAGCGCGAGCTCGACCTCTCCTTCGGCGTGCGCGGCCTGGCGCGCTTCCGGGCCAATGTCTTCACCCAGCGCGGTTCGACTGCGGCGGCCATCCGACTGATCCCGCACGAGATCATGAGCTTCGATCGGCTCGGCCTGCCGCCGGTGGTCCAGCGGTTCGCGGAACACCAGAACGGTCTTGTGCTGGTGACCGGACCGACCGGCAGCGGCAAGTCGACGACCCTGGCGGCGATGATCGACAAGATCAATCGCTCGCGCTCCTGCCACATCGTTACGATCGAGGATCCGATCGAGTACGTGCATCCGCATCATCAGGCGATCGTCAATCAGCGCGAGGTTGGCGCCGACACGAAGAGCTTCCCGAACGCGCTCAAGTACGTGTTGCGCCAGGATCCCGACGTGATCCTGGTCGGAGAGATGCGCGATCTCGAGACGATCGCCGCCGCCCTGACGATTGCCGAAACGGGGCATCTGGTCTTCGCCACCCTGCACACCAACTCGACCTATGAGTCGATCAATCGCATCGTCGACGTCTTTCCGACGAATCAGCAGAAGCAAATCCTCGCCCAGCTCGCGTTTACCTTGCGCGGCGTCTTGACCCAGCAGCTCGCTCCTCACCGCCGCGGCCATGGACGCGTGATGATGGCCGAAGTGCTCGTCTGCACCCCGGCAATCGCGGCATTGATTCGCGAGGGTAAGGTGCACCAGATCTATACCCTGATGCAGGCGGGACAGAAACACGGCATGCAGACGATGAACCAAGCGCTGTTCCAGGCCTTCTCCCACCGGCGTGTGCGCCTCGAAGAGGCGCTGACGCGCAGTCCCAATGTCCAGGAGCTGGAACAGATGCTAGCCAAGGCCGATCCTGGCTACCGGCCGCGTTATGCGGGCGGTGAAACGGGTGGCGCCGGCAGGAGAGCGGCATGAGCACCTATGTCTGGAAGGGGCGTACCGTCGGCGGTGAGGAACTCGTTGGCGAGCTCGAGGCGGCGACGATGGACGAGGCGATGTCGCAGTTGCGGCACCGGCGCATCGTCACGACTTACATCCGGCCGCAGCGGGGCGGATTGCTCGGCAAGCTGGCGCAGCGCACGGGGAGCATCAAGGGGCGTGACCTGGCGGTCTTCACCCGGCAGTTCGCGACGATGATCAACTCCGGTCTGCCGCTGGTGCAGTGTCTCGAGATTCTCTCGAAACAGACCGAGAGTCAGGCGCTGCGTTCGGCCACGAGTGATGTCACCGCCGACGTCGAGGCGGGCGCGGGACTGGCCGACGCGCTGGGGCGCAAGTCGAAAGCCTTCGACTCACTCTTCGTCAACATGGTCGCGGCCGGCGAGGCGGGCGGGATCCTGGATGAGATCCTGGTCCGTTTGGCGACGCACATCGAGAAGGCGGATGCCTTGCGTCGCAAGGTCAAGGGCGCGATGACCTATCCGACCGTCGTCGGCGTCGTCGCGATTGGGGCGACGGTCTTCATGTTGATGTTCATCATCCCCGTCTTCGCCAAGGTCTTCTCTGACTTTGGCGGCCAGTTGCCCTTGCCCACGCGGATCGTCGTCGGCCTGAGCGATCTGCTCAAGCAGAGCTGGTGGTTGATCGGGGCTGGGCTTGGCGCCCTCGGCTATGGGGTGAAGCTCTTCTACCGGACCGAGCGCGGGCGGCGGCGGATCGACGGCCTGCTGCTGCGCGCGCCGTTGATCGGGGACATTTTGCGCAAGGCCGCGATTGCGCGCTTCACCCGCACCCTCGGAACCATGGTCTCCAGTGGCGTGCCGATTCTCGATGGGCTCGACGTGACCGCGCGCACCTCGGGCAACAAGGTGATCGAGGATGCGGTCATGGCGACCAAGGCGAGCATCCGCGAGGGGGAGACGATCTCGGAGCCGCTGCGCAAGTCGAAGGTCTTCCCGCCGATGGTCGTGCAAATGATCTCGGTCGGAGAGGAGACCGGGGCGCTCGACACGATGCTCGAGAAAATCGCCAATTTCTACGACGACGAGGTCAATACCGCCGTCGATACGCTGACGTCGGTGATCGAGCCGGTCATGATCGTGGCGATGGGGCTCCTCGTTGGAGGAATGACGATCGCGATGTACCTGCCGATGTTCGAGCTCGTCAACGTCGTGGCCGGGGGGCATTGATCGGTGTCGCGCACCGGGGGGGAGACTGCGGGCGAAGGGCGCGCGCACGCACCGGGCGGTTCGTGGCGCCGCTTCTTCCTTGCGCGGGCGGTCGTCGGCGCGCTGATCGTGCTGCAGCTGCTCGTCCAGGGGCGCTCGCCGGGAGCGCTCTCCAATGCCTGGATCGTGCCCGGGCTCCTCGCCTGGATCGGGATCGGCAGCACCGCGGCGACGGTAAGACCGCTCTTGCGCCGCTGGCCGCGGGCGACGCTCGGCATCCTGCTGGCGTTGGACACGGTCGCCGCAGCGGCGGTGATCGGGGCGAGCGGGGGCGTCGGGCAGCCGACGTTGCTGTGGATCACGCTGCCAATTCTCGCGGGGGGACTGCTGCTCCAATGGCGAGCGGGGTTGCTGCTCGGGCTCGAAGCCGCGCTGCTGTTCGAAGTTCTGGTGCTCTACCAGGGCGGCACGCTGATCGGCTTCGGGGGGCTCTGGCCCGGAATCGCCTACCACACGACCGTCTTCGTCGCGATCGGACTCGGCGCCGGGGTGCTGGGAGTCCGGGCCGCCGCCCAGCAACGCGAGGCGACCGCGGCGCGACGTGAACTCGAGCGCGTTCAGCTGAGCACCGATCGGATCGTCGAGTCGCTCGGCTGTGGCCTGATCGCGCTGGACGATGCGGGTCAGGTGCGCACCGTCAATCGGGCCGCGCGGCGGATGCTTCGCGTGGCGCCGGTCGGTGGGGCGCATCTCGGCCGGCTCCTCGGCCGGCGCAACGGGGCTTTGGTACGGATCCTGCGCACCGAGCTGCGCCGGCGTGACGAGCCGCGCGAACACGAGGCGCGTCTCACCGGCGCGGAAGGCGGACGGTTTCCCGCGCTCGTGCGCACCGCTCCGCTGCTCGACGCGGATGGGCGCTGCCGCGGGCTGGTGGCGCTGATCTGGGATCTGACCGAGCGCAAGCTGCAGGAAGAGGCGCGCCGGCGCCGCGAGCGGCTGGCGGCGATCGGCGAGCTGGCGGCGGGATTGGCCCATGAGATTCGCAACAGCCTCAAGCCGATCACCGGCTGCATCGAACTGATCGAGAAGCGCGGGCGCCTCGACGAGAGCGCGCGGCCGATGCTGGACGTAATCACTAGAGAATCCGATGCCTTAGAGGCGTTCCTCAGCCAGTTCCTCACCCTCGCGCGGGACAAAACTCTGAAGTTGGAGCCGGTCGATCTCGAAGATTTGATTGGAAACGAGGTGTCCGCCCTGCTCGCGGTAGACGAGCGCCGGCGCGAGCGCCTGCGGATCAAGCGGGGAGTGCCGGTTTCACTGCGTGGGGATCGCAAGTGGCTGCGTCAGATCCTGCGCAACCTGATCCTCAACGGGCTCGAGGCATCGCCGCACGGGCGGGTTACCGTGGAGCATGAGCGGTTCCAGCGCAGGGGGGCTCCCTGGGTGCGCTTGCGGGTTAGCGACGAAGGGCCCGGCTTCGGCCGACTCGACTTCAGCGAAGCGCTCAAGCCGTTTCGCACCGGGAAGGCGGCCGGCACCGGGCTCGGCCTTTCGACCGCGATGCGTGGCATCCAGGAACATGGCGGGCGCCTGGCGCTCGATCCGCGCGGCGGTGAGGGGACGACCGTCATCGTCGAACTACCTCTCGCCGGGCCGCCGGCGATGAGTGGAGAAGACCTCGCGGCATAGCGGACTTCCGACTAGGGGTTGCATATCGTGACGGCTGAAGACGCCCGCGGCACGCGGCGACGCAAGATCCTCGCCATCGACGACGAAGAGAGCATGCGCCGCTTCCTGACGATGCTGCTCGAGGCGGAGGGGTACGACGTCGTCACGATCGACAACGGGGCCGATGGGGTGAGCCGCCTCGACCGCGAGGAGTTCGATGTCGTGCTCGCCGACCTGCGCATGCCGGGCGTCGACGGGATGAGCGTGCTTGACAGCATCCATGCCAAGCACCCGGACCTGCCGGTTGTCATTCTAACCGCCTACGGTTCCGAGAAGGCGGCCGCCGAGGCGCGGCGTCGGGGCGCGTTTCAACTGGTCGAGAAGAGTTGCCGCAACGAGGAAATCCTGCTCGTCATTCGCAACGCGCTCGAGATGGGGCGCGTGCGCCATCAGAACGAGACGCTCAAGCGTCAGCTGAAGAAGCGCCATCATGACCGGCGCATCATTGGGCGTTCGGAAGCGATGCTCAAGGTGTTCAAGATGATCGAGAAAGTCGCTGCCACCGAGGCGACGATCTTGATCTTCGGTGAGAGCGGCACAGGCAAGGAGTTGATTGCGCGCGAACTGCACTACCAGAGCCCGCGCGCTCCCGGCCCCTTTATCTCGGTCAATTGCGGCGCGCTCAATCGAGATCTGCTCGAGAGCACGCTCTTCGGCCATCGGCGCGGTTCCTTCACGGGGGCGGTCAAGGATCAGGCGGGTCATTTTGTCGCTTGCGAAGGAGGGACCTTCTTCCTCGACGAGGTGGGCGAGCTGGCGGCCGCGACCCAGGTCAAGCTGCTGCGTGCGCTCCAGGAGCGCGAGATCATTCCGATCGGTGCCAGTGAGCCGATCGAGATCGATGTCCGGCTCGTGGCGGCGACGAACACCGACCTCGAACGCGCGGTCAACGAGGGGCGCTTTCGCCACGATCTCTTCTACCGCCTGAATGTGATTCCGATTCGTATTCCGGCGCTGCGGCAGCGCAACGACGACATCCCGCTCCTGGTTGAACACTTCCTCGAGCGTTTCGCGGGGCCGCATGGCGAGAAACGCTTGGCCCGTGCGGCGATGGAAGCGCTCGAGCGCTACGACTGGCCGGGCAATGTTCGCGAGCTGGAAAACGTGATCGAGCGCGCGGTGATCTTGAGCGAGAAGGAGACGCTGACGGTCGAAGACCTGCCGGAGACGGTTCTGCAAGGTCCGGGGCGCCGCGGCAGCTTCACGATCGATTCGCCGACGATGACGCTGGAAGAGCTCGAGCGCGAATACGTGCTCAAGGTCTTGCAGCACACCCATTGGCAGAAGAAGCGCGCCTCCGAGATCCTCGGCATCAACGCCTCGACGCTCTACCGCAAGCTGCTCAGCTACGGGATCACGGAGAACCCGCACCGGGAGGACGAGGCGCAGGCCGCGTAGCGGCCACTCGCGTGGCGGCGCGCGACTCGCAAGATGATAGACGCGCATGCAACTTGCATCGCGTCAGACCCGATCCAGGACCCCGGCCCGATCGCGAGCGGCGAGGGCAGGTCGGGTAACCCCTTCAGGGTCAGAGGATTGCAGATTGGGGGCTTCGCTCGGCTCGGGCGGCATGCGACTTGCCGGGAGTCAAGCGGGAAGCCAGGTCTCTCACAGCGGAACGCGGCGTCCCGACCGCGTGCGGTCGGACGCAAGCAGGTCAGGTCTGTCCAGAGCAGGAGGTATCAGATGTTCGGCAACAGCAAGGGTTTCAGTTTGATCGAGCTGATGATCGTCGTCGTGATCATCGGCATCTTGGCGGCGGTGGCGATCCCCAACTACATCGCCATGCAGAACCGCGCCAAGGAGAGCAGCGTCAAGGCCAACGCCCACTCGGTTCAGCTGGTCGTCGAGGACTACTCGGTGCGCAACAACGGCGTCTATCCCGCGGTCGGTGACATCGTCGCGGGCGACTTCCCCGGCGGTGTCTTCCCGGACAACCCGTTCACCGGGGCGCCGATCGCGGTTGCGGCCCCGGGCTTCAGCCAGGGAGACGTCGGCTACGCGCTGGCGGCCGGGATCTACACGATCGAGGGCTATGGCGAGACGGCTACCGTTCTGACGCTCTCGAACGGCTAGAATCCGATTGCGGCTTGATCGACCGGGCCTCTCTCCGCCAGGCGGAGGGGGGCCCGTTCTTGTCAAGAGCGCAAGCTCCCCGACCGATGTAGAGAGGCGAAGCCCGGCAGCTGAGGAGCGGGCATCCTCGGTGGCGCTATGCGACCAGGGGAGGCGGCAGGATGCCAAGCCAGAAACCACATGCGACGGCCGACATGACCTCAGCCGTCATCTCACTCGAGGCGATTTCCAAGACCTATCGCCGCCGTTGGCGGCACCACGTCCCGGCGCTGCGTGGCGTCACGCTCCACGTCGCACCCGGCGAAGTCTTCGGCCTGCTGGGGCACAACGGCGCCGGCAAGACGACGCTGATGAAGCTCGTCTTGGGACTCGTGCGCCCGACGGGAGGCACCGGCTCGGTGCTCGGCCGCCCGCTAGGCGATCGCCGCGCCCGCGCCGCGATCGGTTTCCAGCCCGAGCAACCCTATCTCTATCCCTTGCTGACCGTCAGCGAGACGCTCGCCTTCTTCGCCGAGCTGGCCGGCCTGCGCCGCCGGACGCGGGCGGCGGCCTGCCGGCAGGCGGCCGCGCGCTGCGGCCTCGGCCCGGTGCTGGCGAAGCGGGTCGGTGAGCTCTCGCGCGGCTGGCTGCAGCGCCTGGCGTTGGCGTCGGCGATCGTGCATGCGCCGCGCCTGATCTTGCTCGACGAGCCGCTCGGCGGCCTCGATCCGGACGCGCGCCTGCAGATCAAGTCGCTCGTGCGCGAGCTGCGGGCCGAGGGGTGTAGCATCTTGCTCAATTCCCACCTACTGCCGGACGTCGAGGATGTCGCCGATCGCATCGCGATTCTGGCGCGCGGGGAAATCGTGACGACCGGCGCCCTGAGGGACCTCCTCCAGCCCGATGCGGGCGGGATCGAGGTCACGGTGCGCGGCGACGTGCCGGCGTCCTGGCGCGCGCGGGCCCAGTTGCAGCCGGTGGGAGGCGCCGACGCATCCGGTCATGCTCGCTGGCTGCTGCCTCCCGAGCAGGTGGCGGCATTGCAGCCGTTGCTGCAGGCACTGCTGGCGGCCGGCACGCAGGTCATGGCCGTCACGCCCCGGGCGGAACGGCTGGAGCAGCTCTACGCGCGCGTAACGGCGGTGGGCCCGGACCGGGAGGGGGACGGGAGGCACCGCGGTGGGCCACGGGCGAGCGTGCCGGCGGCGACCGCGCGGCAGGTGGTTCGCGAGGAGGAGGCGGCATGATGGCGGTCGCAACCCTGGCGCGACACACGCTGCTCGATGCGCTCCGCGAGCGCGTCTTTCGGCTGCTGTTCGCCTTTCTCATCGTCCTGATGGCGGCGGCGTATCTCGTCAAGCCGCTCGCTCTGGGCGAAGGGCGGCGGGTGACGATCGACCTCGGCTTGACCGTGCTCTCGCTGAGCGGGCTGCTCCTGATCGTCATGCTCGGCACGCGGCTGCTGCAGAAGGAGGTCGAGCACCGCACGATGCTGCTCTTGCTCGCCCGGCCCGTGCATCGCTGGCAGGTGCTGCTCGGCAAGTTCTGCGGCTTGCTCGGTGTCGTCGGCCTGGTCACGATCGGCATGCTGGCGATTCTGGCGGCCGTGATGTGGCTTGCCGGCTATCCGGTCGGCTCACCGCTCTGGGCCGCGGGATACTTTGCCTTCCTGGAGCTCGGGATTCTGTGTGCCTGGAGTTTGCTGCTGACCGCCTTCACGAGCAGCGCGCTCTCCGGCTTCTTCCTGATCGGTCT